>Ga0134128_10000750_pt1 | contig 43923 bp, 40 predicted proteins | sample KB31754_FD_96462 | JGI IMG/M metagenome (GOLD analysis project Ga0134128, IMG submission 96462) | Terrestrial soil microbial communities with excess Nitrogen fertilizer from Kellogg Biological Station, Michigan, USA - KB3-175-4 | ecosystem: Environmental > Terrestrial > Soil > Unclassified ...
CGGGCTCTCGTTCGACCTCTTCAAGCCGGCCGAGAAGGAAAACTTCAGCGAGTTCTACGCGGAGCTCCCCGTGAGCATCAAGGTCACCGGCAACTATCACGACCTGGGCGCCTTCGCGAGCGACGTGGCGAAGATGCCGCGCATCGTGCTGCTCACCGACCTCAAGATCGACCCGCCCAAGGAAACCGGCGGGCCGCTCACCATGGAAGCGGTGGCGAAGACCTATCGCTACCTCGACGCGGACGAGATCGCCAAGCAGCGACAGGCGAAGAAGCCCGGAGCGAAGAAATGAAGCGCGTCCTGATTCCCTTGGCGCTGCTCCTCATCGCGGGCTGCACCTCGGACAACGAGGACCTGAAGCGCTTCGTGCGCGAGTCCGACAAGCGCGTTCCGCCGAAGATCGACCCGCTTCCCGCGGTGAAGCCGTTCGAGCCGTTCACGTACGAGGGGTTCGACCTGCCGGATCCGTTCAAGCCGCGCAAGCTCACCGCTCCCAAGGGCGGCGGTGCGCTCGCCCCGGATCTCAATCGGCGCAAGGAGCCTCTCGAGGCATTCCCGCTCGAGCAGCTGAAGATGGTCGGAACGCTCTCGATGGGCAACGACATGTACGCCATCGTGCGCGCGGACAAGACGCTGTACCGCGTGAAGAAGGGCAACTACATGGGACAGAATTTCGGGCTCATCACCGACGTAACCGACAACGAGATCAAGCTCAAGGAAATCGTTCAAGACAGCGCCGGCGACTGGGCGGAACGCCAGAGCGTTCTGCCGCTGCTCGAAGAAGTCGGCAAAGGGGACAAAAAATGACAACGACGCTCCGCATTCCCATCCGTGGCTGGCTGGGGACCGCGCTCGCCGCGCTGGTCCTCGCGCTCGCCGCGCCTATCGCATGGGCCCAGGGCGCCGCGAAGAACGCGGTCGAATCGATCGACTTCTCCTCGGTGCAGGGGGGCAAGGTGATCGTGAAGATCGGGCTGCGCCAGCCGCTCGCGACCGCGCCGCAGGCCTTCGCCGTGACCAATCCGCCACGCGTCGCGATCGACCTTCCCGACACGGTGAACGCGCTGAACCGCACGCAGGTCGAGGCCGGCGAGGGGGACCTGCGCAACGTCTCGGTGGTGCAGACCGCCAACCGCACGCGCCTGGTGCTGAACCTCAACCGCAACATGACCTTCACCCAGGCGGTCGACGGCAAGCAGCTCGTCATCACGCTCGCCGGGACGGCGGGTGCGGCCGGCGCGGCGGCGGCGAACGCGCCCTCCTCGCCTACCGTCTTCGCCGAGGCGACGCCGGGGTCGGGCGTGCGCTACAACGTGCGGGACGTCGATTTCCGCCGCGGCAACATGGGCGAGGGCCGCATCGTGGTCGACCTTTCCTCGCCGAACGTCGGCATCGACATCCGGCAGCAAGGCCGCCAGGTGCTGGTCGACTTCATCAACACCGACGTGCCGCCCAACCTGGTACGCCGCCTCGACGTGGCCGACTTCGCCACGCCGGTGCGCTTCGTCGACACGTTCGAGCAGGGCGGCAACGCGCGCATGGTGATCGAGCCGCGCGGCCTGTGGGAATACTCGGCCTACCAGACCGACACCCAGTTCATCCTCGAGGTGAAGCCCGTCAAGGAGGATCCGAACCGGCTGGTGCAGAGCGCGACGCCCGGCTACGCCGGCGAGAAGCTCTCGCTCAACTTCCAGAACGTCGAAGTCCGCGCCGTGCTGCAGGTCATCGCCGATTTCACCGGCCTCAACATCATCACGAGCGACACGGTCGGCGGCAACCTCACGCTGCGCCTGAAGGACGTGCCCTGGGACCAGGCGCTCGACATCATCCTGCAGGCGAAGGGGCTGTCGAAGCGCAAGAACGGCAACGTGATCCTGATCGCGCCGACCGACGAGCTCGCCGCGAAGGAGAAGCTCGCCCTCGAGGCGCAGGCCGCCGTCTCCGATCTGGAGCCGGTGCGCACGGAGTCGTTCGCGCTCTCCTATGCCAAGGCCGAGGACCTGCAGAAGCTCCTCACCAACAAGGACCAGAAGATCCTCTCCAAGCGCGGCACCGCCACCATCGACGAGCGCACCAACACGCTCTTCGTGCAGGACACCGGCGGCCGGCTGGAGGAGGCGCGCCGCCTCATCCAGCAGCTCGACGTGCCGGTCCGGCAGGTGCTGATCGAGGCGCGCATCGTGATCGCGGACGACAAGTGGGGACGCCAGCTCGGCGTGCGCTTCGGCACGCAGTCGGCCTTCAACACGAACAACTACAACCTGGGCGTCTCCGGCACCCTCACCGACTCGATCGCGCCGGTCGGCGGCAACCCGGCATCGCGCGGGTCGGCGGCCCTCGCGAGCTCGCTGAACGCCACGCAGGGCGGGTTCTCGAACACGACCGCGGGCCTGGTGCCGAACGGGGCCCAACCGGAGCAGCTCAACGTGAACCTTCCGGTCGTCGGCGCGGCGGGGCAGCTCGCGCTCTCGATCCTCAACCTCGGCAGCGGCAACCTCGTGAACGTGGAGCTCTCCGCGCTCGAGGCCGACAACCGCGGCAAGGTGGTCTCGAGCCCGCGCGTGATCACCGCCGACAAGAAGAAGGCGGTCATCTCGCAGGGTACCGAGATCCCGTACCTCACGGCTGCGGCGAGCGGGGCGACCACCGTCGCCTTCAAGCCGGCCGTGCTGCAGCTCTCGGTCACGCCGCGCATCACGCCGGACGACCGCATCATCATGGACCTCGACGTGAGGAAGGACTCGGTGGGCGCGATCATCGGCACGGGCCAGGGCGCGATCCCGAGCATCGACACGAAGCAGGTGCAGACGCAGGTGCTGGTCGACAACGGCGACACCATCGTCCTGGGCGGCATCTACGAGCAGACTACCCAGACGACGGTGAACAAGGTGCCGTTCCTCGGCGACCTGCCGCTGGTCGGGACGCTCTTTCGCAACGTCCAGAAGCAGGACGACAAGACCGAGCTCCTGATCTTCGTCACGCCCAAGATCGTGAAGGACGCGCTCACCGTGCGATAGCCGGAGCCGTCCGCATCCCCAGGCCCCGGACCTCCGGGGCTTTTTTTTCCGCTATGCTCGAAGGCCGTTCGGGTGAAGAAGGCGCGATGGCGGGCAATGTGTATCTCGTGGGCATGATGGGCGCAGGCAAGACGACGCTCGGCAAGGCGCTCGCGCAGAGGACCGGCCTGGAGTTCGTGGACACGGATCGCGTGCTGGTGGAGCGCACCGGCGTGCCCGTCGCGACCATCTTCGAGATCGAAGGCGAGGACGGCTTCCGTCGAAGGGAGTCCGGCATCCTCGCCGAGCTCGCGGCGCGCTCCGGCTGCGTCGTCGCCACCGGCGGCGGCGCGGTGCTCGCCGAAGACAACCGCCGCGTCATGCGATCTTCGGGCACGGTCGTGTACCTGCGCGCGCGGCTCGAGAATCTCTGGGAGCGCACGCGCCACGATTCGAACCGGCCCCTCCTCGCCACGGCCGATCCCCACGCCACCCTCGCCGCGATCCTCGAGCGGCGCGACCCGCTCTACCGCGAGGCGGCGCACGTCGTGGTCGAGACCTCCTCGCAGAGCGCCGCCACCCTCGTGAATCGCGTCCTCGCGGCGGTGCGCCAGCACGAGGAAGCGGCCGGGCCGGCGCGATGAGGCGCGAGCTCGAGGTCTCGCTCGGCGATCGCAGCTACCCGGTCCACATCGGGCCGGGCCTGCTCGACGATGCGTCGCTCTTCGCCCCGCACGTCGCCGGCCGCACCGCCGCCATCGTCACGAACACCACCGTGGACGCGATGTATCGGCCGCGGCTCGCGCAGGCGCTGGAGCGGGCGGGCGCACGCTGCCTCGCGATCGGCCTGCCCGACGGCGAGGCGCACAAGAGCTGGCAGACGCTCGACCGGGTGTTCGAGGCGTTGCTGCGCGCGCAGGCCGACCGCCGCACCGTGCTGGTCGCGCTCGGCGGCGGCGTGGTGGGCGACATCGCGGGGTTCGCCGCCGCCACCTACCAGCGCGGCATCGCGCACCTGCAGGTTCCCACCACCTTGCTCGCGCAGGTCGACTCCTCGGTCGGCGGCAAGACCGCGATCAACCACCCGCTCGGCAAGAACATGATCGGCGCGTTCCACCAGCCGGTCGCCGTGGTCGCCGACACGGCGACGCTCGCGTCGCTCCCGGAGCGCGAGCTCGGCGCGGGACTCGCCGAAGTGCTCAAGTACGGCGCGATCCAGGATGCGGAATTCCTCGGCTGGATCGAGGCCAATGCGGATCGGCTGCTCGCGCGCGAGCCCGACGCGCTCGGGTACGCGATCCAGCGTTCGTGCGAGATCAAGGCCGCGATCGTCGCCGAGGACGAGCGCGAAAGCGGCGCTCGCGCGCTCCTCAACTTCGGCCATACCTTCGGCCACGCGATCGAGTCCGCGACCGGCTATGGCAACTGGCTGCACGGCGAAGCGGTCGCGGCCGGCATGGCGCTCGCGGCGCGATTCTCGGTGGCGCAGGGCCGGCTCGCGAAGGCGGATGCGGAAAGGCTCGTGCGGCTCATCGCACGCCTGCGCCTTCCGGTGAAGCCGCCCGCGATCCCGGCGCCCGTATGGCTGGAATACATGGGTCGCGACAAGAAGAACGAGGCGGGTCGCGTGACGCTCATCCTGCTCGAGCGCCTGGGCCATGCGCGGATCGTGAAGGACGCGCCGCCCGCGGCGCTCGAGGAGTTCCTCGCGACGGCCTAGGCCGAGCCGCCGGCGCGCTCGATACGGCGCAGGAAAACCGCCATCTCGCGGGCGGCCTGCTTGTCGCCACGCTTTTCGGCCGCCGCGATGCCCGATCGGTACGCCTGCGCGGCGCCGATCGCATCCGCCGACGCCTCGAGCGCCTTCCCGAGCAGCTTCCACGCCGCGGAATAGGCGGGATCCTGTGCCACCGCGCGGCGCAGGTGCTCGACGGCACGCGCGGCATCGCCCGCGTTGAGGTAGTGGGAGCCGAGGCCGAAGCGCAGGAGCGCGCTGTCCTTGCCGGCGGCGAGGAGCGCCTCGAATCGCTCGGACGGGTCCATGGTTCTTTCACGGTATCATCTCCGGGGTCGCCCGAGAGCGCGACCGGCTCCGGCCGAACCATTCCAACGAGGAGGACCCGATGCCGCGTTTGATCCGCATCGCCGCGCTTGCCATTCTTTCTTCCGTCGTCGCGTTCACCGCCGGCGCCCGCGATCGCGAAGTGACCATCGGCCTGCAGGCCGCGATCACCTCGATCGATCCGCACTATCACAACCTCTCGCCGAACAACAGCATGCTCGAGCAGATCTTCGAGCCGCTCATCCGGCGCGACGAGAACATGAAGCTGGTTCCGTGCCTCGCCACCTCGTGGAAGGCGCTGGACGAGCTCACGTGGGAATTCAAGCTGCGCAAGGGCGTGCACTTCCACGACGGATCGCCCTTCACCGCCGAGGACGTCGCCTTCACCCTGAAGCGCGTGCCGAACGTGCCGAACAGCCCGTCGTCCTTCGCGACGTTCACCAAGCCCATCGTCGACGTGAAGATCGTCGACCCGTACACGATCATCTTCAAGACGGCGGCTCCGCACGTGCTGCTGCCGAGCGACATGGCCGCGGTCTACATCGTCTCGAAGAAGAACGGCGAGAATGCGACCACGGAGGACTACAACTCCGGCAAGGCCGCGATCGGCACCGGGCCGTACAAGTTCAAGGAATACATTCCCAACCAGCGCGTGGTGCTCACGGCGAACTACGGCTACTGGGGCGGCGAGGAGCCGTGGGACAAGGTGACCTTCAAGATCCTCACCAACCCCGCCGCGCGCGTCGCCGCGCTCCTCTCGGGCGACGTGCAGATGATCGAGAACGTACCGACTTCCGACCTCGCGCAGATCCGGAAGGACAAGCGCTTCCACGTCGTGGACAAGGTCTCCAACCGCGTGATCTACGTGCACCTGTGGCAAGTGAACGACAAGTGCCCGCCCGGGGTGAGCGACAAGTCCGGCAATCCGCTGCCGCACAACCCGTTCCTCGACCCGCGCGTGAGGAAGGCGCTTTCCATCGCGATCAACCGCGACGCGATCGACCAACGCATCATGGAAGGGCAGGCGGTGCCCGCGAGCCAGCTGCTGCCGGACTTCTTCTTCGGGACCAGCAAGAAGCTCAAGCCCGCGAAGTACGATCCGGAAGGCGCGAAGAAGCTGCTCGCCGAGGCGGGCTACCCGAACGGATTCGCGATCACGATCTACGGCCCCAACAACCGCTACATCAACGACCAGAAGATCGCGCAAGCGATCGCGCAGTTCTATTCGCGCATCGGCATCGAGGCGAAGGTCCAGACGTTCCCGTCGAGCGTGTATTTCACGCGCGCCACCAAGCTCGAGTTCGGCTACATGCTGCTCGGATGGGGAACCGAATCCGGCGAGCAGGGCTCGAGCCTGCGCTCGCTCCTCGCGACCCACGACCCGAAGAAGGGCATGGGCGTCACGAATCGCGCGCGCTATTCGAACCCGAAGCTCGACCAGCTCATCGAGCAGGCGATGGAGACCATCGATGACAGGAAGCGCGAGGCGCTGATCCAGCAGGCGGCCGAGCTCGCGATGGGAGACACCGCGCTCATTCCGATCCACTACGAGGTGAGCAACTGGGCGACGGCGGCGGGATACCGGTACACCCCGCGCACCGACCAGTACACGCTCGCGATGGACCTGCGGCCCGCACGCTGATCGCCCATGGCGGCATACGCCCTGCGACGGCTGGGACAGAGCCTCCTCGTCCTCGCCCTGATGTCGCTCCTCGTCTTCGTGGGCGTGTATGCGATCGGCAATCCGATCGAGCTGCTGGTGAACCCGGAGGCGGACGACGCCGAGCGCCTGCGTGCGGCGCATGCGCTCGGCCTCGACAAGCCGCTGCTCGTGCAGTACGGCGTTTTCCTGCTGCACGCCGCGAAGGGCGACCTGGGCCGCTCCTTCGTCTACAACATCCCCGCGATCCAGCTCATCCTGCAGCGCCTTCCCGCGACCCTGGAGCTCGCGCTCGCCTCCACCGTGATCGCGATCGTGATCGGGATTCCGCTCGGCCTGCTCGCGGGCCTCAAGCCGCATTCCTGGGTGGGCCGCTCCATCATGGCGGGCTCGATCCTCGGCTTCAGCCTGCCCACGTTCTGGGTGGGGCTGGTCCTCATCATGGTGTTCTCGGTCCATTTCGGATGGCTTCCGCCCAATGGCCGCGGCGAGACCGTGTCGCTCCTCGGCGTCCCCGTGAGCTTCCTCACGCTCGACGGCCTGAGGCACCTCGCGATGCCGGCGCTCAACCTGGCGCTCCTGCAGCTCTCGCTGCTGGTGCGGCTCACGCGCGCGGGAACGCGCGAGGCGATCCTGCAGGACTACGTGAAGTTCGCCCGGGCGAAAGGGCTCTCGACGGGCCGCGTGATCGGCGTGCACGTGCTCAAGAACATCCTGATCCCGATCGTGACCGTGATCGGGCTCGAGCTGGGGAGCGTGATCGCGTTCGCCATCGTCACCGAGTCGATCTTCGCGTGGCCCGGAACCGGGAAGCTGCTGATCGACTCGATCAACCAGCTCGACCGCCCGGTGATCGTCGCGTACCTGCTGGTGATCGTGACGCTCTTCATCGTCATCAACCTCGTCGTGGACGTGCTGTATTCGCTCCTCGACCCGCGCGTGCGCCTCGCCACGGCGGCGCCCGCCCACTGACGCGATGCGCATCGCGACGACCGCACGGCCGGCGCTCCCCGCGGCGCGCCTCGAGCGGGTCGAGTCGCCCTGGCGCCGGCTCGCCGAGGAATTCGCGGCGAGCCGCCTCGCGCTGCTCGGCCTGGCGCTCCTCGTCCTCCTCGCGGCCGTGGCGATCACCGCGCCGTGGATCGCGCCGCAGAATCCCTACGACCTAGCCCAGCTCGACGTGCTCGACTCGCAGCTGCCGCCGGGCTCGCATTCGCTCTCCGGGAAGGCGTACTGGCTCGGCACGGACGACCAGGGACGCGACATGCTCTCGGCGATCCTGTTCGGGTTGCGCATCTCGCTCACCGTGGGCGTGGCGAGCACCGTCGCCGCGCTCGCGCTCGGCCTCGCCCTCGGCCTCGCCGCGGCCTATTTCGGCGGCTGGCTCGACGCACTGATCATGCGGATCGCGGACATCCAGCTCTCGTTCCCGGCGATCCTCATCGCGCTGATCCTCCTCGCCGCGCTCGGCCAGGGCGTCGGCAAGATCATCGTCGCGCTGGTGACGGTGCAATGGGCGTACTACGCGCGGACCGTTCGATCCGCGGCGATCGTCGAGCGCCAGAAGGAGTACATCGAGGCGGCGAAGGTGCTGGCGCTTCCCGAGTGGCGCATCGTCCTCGGCCACCTGCTGCCGAACTGCCTGCCGCCGCTCATCGTCGTCGCGACGGTGCAGGTGGCGCATGCGATCACGCTCGAGGCGACGCTCTCGTTCCTCGGCCTGGGCCTGCCGATCACCGAGCCGTCGCTCGGCCTGCTCATCGCGAACGGCTTCCAGTACCTGCTCTCCGGCAAGTACTGGATCAGCTTCTATCCGGGCCTCGCGCTGCTCGTGACCATCATGTCGATCAACCTCGTCGCCGACCAGTTGCGCGACATCCTGAATCCGCGGCTCAAGCGATGAGCGCCGTGCTCGCGGTGGAGGGGCTGAGGACGCATTTCTTCACGCGCGCGGGCGTGGTGAAGGCGGTGGACGATGTCGGCTTCGCGCTCGAACGCGGCAAGGTGCTGGGCCTCGTGGGCGAGTCGGGCTCCGGAAAGTCGATCACGGGCTACTCGATCATGGGGCTGGTGGACGAGCCGGGCCGCATCGTCGCGGGCAGCATCCGGCTCGAGGGCGCAGAGCTCACGCGCCTCGACCGCGAGGCGTGGCGCCGGCTTCGCGGCAACCGCATCGCCATGATCTTCCAGGACCCGATGATGACGTTGAACCCGGTGCTGCGCATCGATACGCAGATGGTGGAGGCGTTGCGCGCGCACCAGCGCGTCTCGCACGCCGCGGCGCTGGAGCGCTGCCGGGAAGCCCTCGCCTGGGTCGGCATCGCCTCGCCCGACGAGCGCCTGCGCGCCTATCCGCACCAGTTCTCCGGCGGCATGCGCCAGCGCATCGCCATCGCGATCGCGCTCCTCAACCGCCCGGCGGTGGTGATCGCCGACGAGCCCACGACCGCGCTCGACGTGACCATCCAGGGGCAGATCCTGTTCGAGATGCAGCGCCTGTGCCGCGAAAGCGGCGCCGCGCTCATCTGGATCACGCACGACCTCTCCGTGGTGGCCGGGCTCGCCGATTCGGTTTGCGTCATGTATGCGGGGCGCATCGTGGAATCCGGCCCGGTCGACGCGATCCTCGACGCGCCGCTGCACCCCTACACGCGCGGCCTGCTCGAGTCGATCCCGAGCCGCAATCCGGCCGGCCGCCCGCTCGCGCAGATCCCGGGCATGGCGCCGTCGCCCATGGCGCTCGCGGAAGGATGCGCGTTCCGCGAGCGCTGCGCGCGCGCTTCGACCGCTTGCGGCGTGGCTCCCGCGGTCTCCAATCCCGCGGTCTCGCGCACGCTGCGCTGCGTGCATCCGCTCCAATGAACGCCGTCGCGCAGGCGCCGCTCCTGGAGCTGCGCGGCATCTCCAAGCGATTCGGCGAAGCGTCGGGCTTCGCGCGGAAGCGCGCGCCGGTGGTGCACGCCCTCGATGGCGTGAGCCTCGCCGTCCGCGCACGCGAGGTGGTGGGCCTGGTCGGCGAATCGGGTTGCGGGAAATCGACGCTCGGTCGCATCGTGTCGCGCCTGCTCGTCCCGAGCGCGGGCGAGCGCTACTGGCAGGGACGCCCCTATGCCGATTTCGACGCGCGCTCGCAACGCGCGGAGAGGCTCGCCGTGCAGATGATCTTCCAGGATCCTTACGCCTCGCTCAACCCGAGGATGCGGGTCGCGCGCATCGTGGGCGAGGCGGCCGTCGTGCACGGGCTCGCCTCGGCGCGGGAACGCGACGACTACGTGGCGCAGCTCCTGCAGCGCGTGGGCCTGGATCCGTCGCTCATGCGCCGCTTTCCGCACCAGTTCTCGGGTGGCCAGCGCAGCCGCATCGGCATCGCGCGTGCGCTCGCGGTGAAGCCGCGGTTCCTGGTGTGCGACGAGGCGGTCGCCGCGCTCGACGTGTCGATCCAGGCGCAGGTCCTGAACCTCTTCATCCGCCTGCGCGAGGAGCTCGGCCTTTCGTACCTCTTCATCAGCCACGACCTCGGCGTGATCCGCCATGTTTCCGATCGCGTGGTCGTGATGTATCTCGGGCGCATCGTCGAGTCCGCGCCGGCGGCCGAGCTCTACGCCCATCCGAACCATCCATACACCGAGGCGCTGATCCTCGAGGTGCCGCGCATCGAGGCGCGCCGCCGCCGCTATGTCCCGATCCGCGGCGAGATTCCTTCGCCCATCGCCCCACCGCCCGGATGCCACTTCCACCCGCGCTGCCCGAAGGCGTTCGCGCGCTGCCGTACCGAGCGCCCGGCGCTGCGCGAGATCGCCCCGGGCCACCTTTCTGCATGCCACCTCAACGAAGCCCCATGAGCCAGCCCTTCCACATCACCCATCCGCACGAGCGGCGCGTCCCGCTGGTCCTCGATTCGCCGCACAGCGGAACCGATTATCCGGACGATTTCCGGGCCGCGGTCTCCCTCGCCGAATTGCGCAAGGCCGAGGACACCTTCGTCGACGAGCTCTACTCGCACGGGCCCGGAACCGGCGCGACCCTGATCGCCGCGCGGTTCCCGCGCAGCTACATCGACCCGAACCGCTCGCTCCTCGACATCGACACCTCGCTCCTCGACGCTCCGTGGCCCGGCCCGGCGGTCGCCTCGCGCAAGACCGAGCTCGGCATCGGCCTCATCTGGCGCGTGCTCGACTCGGGCGCCCCGATCTATTCGCGCAAGCTCACGGTGGAGGAGGTGAAGCAGCGCATCGTTCGCTATCACCAGCCCTACCAGCGCGCCGTCAAGGATGCGCTCGACGCGGCCTACGGGCATTTCGGCGCGGTGTGGCACCTCAACCTGCACTCGATGCCCTCGGTGAGCGGCAGGATCTCCGAGGAGGGCCCGGGAAAGCCGCGCGCCGATTTCGTGCTCGGCGACCGCGACGGCACCACGTGCGAAGGTGCTTTCACGTCGCTCGTCGCCACGACCCTGCGCGGCATGGGGTACGAGGTGAAGATCAACGACCCGTACAAGGGCGTCGAGCTGGTGCGTGCCTTCTCGGACCCGCGCGACGGCCGCCACAGCCTGCAGATCGAGGTGAACCGGCGCCTCTACATGGACGAAGCGAGCCGCACCAAGACCGCCGGATTCGACGCGTTGCAGCGCGACCTCGCGGGCCTGCTCGACACCGTGGCGCATTACGCGGCCGAGCACGGCTCGCACGCCTGCGACGCGCACGACCACGATCATGATCACGCGCACGGACACCATCACCACCCCGGTCATTCCCACGGGCACGACCATGATCACGATCATGGCCACCCGCACGACGACCACGGCCACCCGTCTCCCAAACGCCACCGCCACTGAACCGACCATGAGCGCCATTCCCATCGAGCTGGAAGCACCCGACATCGAACCCCACCGCCGCTCCTCCACGGGCGTCGACTGGGTCCATACTTTCGAGAGCGGAAGGCCGGGGCCGCACGTGATGGTGTGCGCCGTCACCCATGGCAACGAGATCTGCGGCGCGATCGTGGTCGACCGCCTGCTGCGCGAAGCGGTGCGGCCCGCACGCGGCACGCTCACGCTCTCGTTCAACAACGTCGCCGCCTTCGGCCGCTTCGACCCGCGCAATCCCTACGCCTCGCGCTTCGTCGACGAGGACTTCAACCGCGTATGGACGCCTGAGACGCTCGACGCTACGCGCCAGAGCGTGGAGCTCGCGCGGGCGCGAGAGATCCGGCCGTTCGTCGAGTCGGCCGACTTCCTCCTCGACATCCATTCCATGCTCGAGCCGAGCCCCGCGGTGATGATCAGCGGCCCGCTCGACAAAGGCGTGCGCTTCGCGTTCGACGTGGGCGTTCCGGAGCACGTGGTGTGCGACGTGGGCCACGCGAACGGCACGCGCATGCGCGACTACGGCGGTTTCGGCGATGCCTCGAGCGAGAAGAACGCGCTGCTGGTGGAGTGCGGCCAGCACTGGGAGCGCAATGCCGAGCGCGTCGCATGGCAGGCCACGTGGCGTTTCCTGCGCCGCACCGGCGTGGTCGACGCGGCCCGCGCGGAGCGCGAGATCGAGCCGAAGGTGCCGCCCCAGAAGCTGGTGCGCGTGACCGAGGCGGTGATCGCGAGCTCGCCCGCGTTCCGCTTCGCGCGGAGCTTCAGCGGGATGGAAGTGGTGCCGAAGCGCGGCGACGTGATCGCGTGGAACGGCGAGGAGGCGGTGCGCGCGCCGTACGACAACTGCGTGCTGGTCATGCCGGTACCCAACAACGTGAAGACCGGCCTTACCGCCGTGCGCCTGGGCCGGATCGAGCCGCGCTAGCCGGAGACGTCCTCGCTCTTGCCCGAGGGACGGATGCCGAGCTGCTTGAGCTTGCGGTAGAGGTGCGTGCGCTCGAGGCCGACGCGATCGGCCACGCGCGACATGTTGCCCTCCTCGCGCCGGATGTGGTGCAGGAAATACTGCTTCTCGAACTGCTCGCGCGCGTCGCGCAGCGGCAGGTCGAGCGAAACGCCGACCTCGGTGGTGGGCTGCTCGCGCGGCCCGAGGTTGAACTCGCGCGCCACCCGGTTCACGTCCTCGCCGCTGATATCGTTCGCGAGCGCCGTGAGCGCCAGCGTCTTCACGACGTTCTGCAACACCGGCAGGTTGCCCGGCCAATCGAGGTTGCGCATCACGTTGAGCGCGCCGACCGTGATCGTGCGCAGCGGCACCTCGTTCGCGTCGACCAGCTGCGTGAGCACGGTCGCCGCGATGTCCGGAATGTCCTCGGGGTGGTCTGCGAGCGAGGGCACGCGGATCGTGAGCCCGGAAAGCTGGTTGTAGAGCGCGGCATCGAAATGGCCGTCGTCGACCAGCGCGGGCAGCGGGGCGGTTGCGGCGCAGACCAGGCGCACGTTGAACTTCTCCAGCTTTCCGATGAGCTGCAGCAGGCCCTTCTGCGCCGCCTTGGAGAGCTCCGAGATCTCGGACAGGAAGAGCATGCCTTCGCGCGCCTCGCTGAGCGGCTCGAACGGGTTGGTCGCGAGCCACTCGAGATCGTCGGGCGCGACCCACGGCGTATTGGCGAGGTGGAGGTGACGCGCGCACACCTCGAAGCCGCATCCCGGCTCGCCGGTGAGGAGGACCGGCGTGTGCAGGCGCCCCACCTGCTCGAGCCGCTGGCGCAGCTCCTGGATCACGCGGGCGCGGCCGAGGTTCGCGAGGGTAAGGCCGCTCTTCGGTAGCACGCGCCCGCCCGCGAGCGCCTTGCCCACCGTCGCGAGCAGCTTGGGCAGGCTGATGGGTTTCTCGAGGAAGTCGAACGCCCCGATGCGCGTCGCTTCCACCGCGGAATCGATCGTGCCGTGGCCCGACATCATGACCACCGGCATCGTGAGCAGGCCGCTCCCGGCCCATTCCTTGAGGAGCGTGATGCCGTCGGTGTCCGGCATCCAGATGTCGAGCAGGACCAGGTCCGGCCGCATTTCCTTGCGCGCCGAGCGTGCGGTCTGCGCATTCTCCGCGAGGCGCACTCCGTAGCCCTCGTCGCGCAGGATCTCGAAGAGCAGCTCGCGGATGCCGACCTCGTCGTCCACCACCAGGATCTGGTTCGCCGACATGTCCGAGCCTAGGCCGCCGCCCTCGACGGCAGCACGATGCTCACGGTCGCCCCGTGCGGTTTCACGTTTTCCACCAGGATGCGACCGTGGTGCTCGTCGACGATCTTCTTCACGATCGCGAGGCCGAGGCCGGTGCCCTTGGGCTTGGTGGTCACGTACGGCTCGAAGATCCGGCCGATCACGCCTTCGGCGATGCCGCTTCCATTGTCGCGCACGGTGAGGAGCACGCCGGCCGTGCCCATCGAGGTGGTGACCAGGATGCGCGGCGACTCGACCCCGGCGAGCGCGTCGATCGCGTTCTGGAACAGGTTGTGCAGCACCTGGCGCAGCATGCCGGCATCCGCATGCAGCTGCGGGAGTCCCTCCGCGAGCCGCGCCTCGATCGCCACGCCCATCGCCTCGTAGAGCACGAGCACCTCGCGCACCAGCTCGTTCAGCACGATCGGCCGCGCGTTCATGCGCGAGGCGTGCGCGTACTGCGAGAAGTCGTCGACCATGCCCTTCAGCGCGGAGACGTGCGTCACGATCGTTCCGGTGGCGCGGCGCAGGATCTCGGCCTCGGCCGACGGCAGCTTGTCCTGCAGCTTCTGCTGCAGGCGCTCGGCGGAGAGCTGGATCGGCGTGAGCGGGTTCTTGATCTCGTGCGCGAGGCGCCGTGCCACCTCGCCCCACGCGGCGTCGCGCTGCGCCTGGATGAGGTGCGTGATGTCGTCGAACACGACGACGTATCCGGGCTCCCCGCGCGTGCCGAGCCGCGTGCCGCGCAGCAGCAGCGTGCGCGGCCCGTCCGCCCGGCGATACTCCATCTGCTCCTCCCACTGCCCGGTGCCCGACGAGGCGAAATGCCGCAGGGCGATCTCGGCGAACGGCGCGACCGCCTGCACGTGGCGCGGCCAGTCGGAGAGCTTGAGCCCGTGGAACGCGCCGGCGGGCACGGAGAGGATCTCGTTCGCCGCCGCGTTCATCGTCTTCACGTACATGCGCTCGTCGAACGTGAGGACGCCCGAGCTGAGGTTCGAGAGGATGCTTTCCAGGTAGGTCTTGGCATTCTCGAGCTGCTGCTGGTTGCGCTCCATCGCCTCGGTGGCGTCGGCGATCTGGCGCGTCATGGTGTTGAACGACTGGGTGAGCACGCCGAACTCGTCGCGGCTCTTCACCGGGTTGAGCTTCGAGTAGTCGCCCTTCGCGATCGCGCGCGTCGCCTCGGCCAGCGCCGAAAGCGGCGCGGAGAGCCGCTCGGAGAGCACGAACGCGAGCGCGATGGAGGAAAAGAGCGTAAGCAGCATCGCGAGGGTGAGCGTGAGGCCGAAGATGCGCTTGAGGCCGACGCGCGCGAACTGCAGCTCCTGGTAATCCTTGTAGCCCGCCTCGACGATCTCGGCATCCTGCGCGATCGCCTGCGGTACGTGCTGCAGCACCTGCAGCACGCGCATGTCGTCCGCGATCGTGAGCACGTTCACCGGAACGATCACCCTGAGGTAGAGGCCGCGGTCCGGAATCGCCTCGATCGACGTGACCTTCTGCTGCATGCGCACCTGCCGCAGCACGTTCTGCGAGGGAAGGTCCGGCAGCAGGGACACCGGCTCCGCTCCGGACTGGGCGATCACGCGGCCGCGCGTGCTGAGGAGCGTCGCTTCCTCGACCGAGTGCTGCTCCCGCAGCCGGTTGAGCGTCGTGGGATCGATCGCCTGCGAGGTCGCGAGCGCATGGGCCATCGCGTCCGCCTTCTGGCTCAGGTCCTTGAGCGAGTTCTCGAGGGCGCTCCGCGCGAGGTTGATGCCGCCCTTGAGCGACTCGTCGACCCTCACGTCGAACCACGACTCGATGGAGCGCTGCAGGAACTGGAAGGAGATCGCGTACACCAGCCCGCCCGGAATGAGCGCCATCAGCGTGAACACCGCCATGAGGCGCAGCGTGAGCTTGGAGCCGAACACACGCTCGCGGAGCTTGCGGCGCAGCAGCAGCAGCTGGTAGACGATGAGCGCCATCAGCCCCAGCGCGAGGCCGCCGCCGAGGCCGAGGAGCAACGGGATGTTGTGCGCGAAGAGGGCGCTGTTCGACGAGGCTTCCGACATGAGGTACACCAGCGCCGCGCCGGCCACCACACACAGGAAAATCAGCGCCTTCATGGACTGATGGTCCAGCGATACCAGTCCGAATCCAGCGTCCAGTCGCGCGAGGCGATGGCGTTCACCTGGAACGGCTTAGGCAGCTGGCCCGTATCCAGGCGCATGCGTACCGCCGCCTGGTAGGTTCCATCCTTCTTCAAAGCGCCGCGGTCCGCGACATGCCATCCGCGAATTCGAGAGAGCACGCGCGTCACTTCCTCCAGGCGCGTGAAGTTCTGGTACACGTTGCCCACCGAGAGTCGATACTGGCGAAGCAACGGCGTGTAGCTGATCTGGTAGGTCTGCGAGGCCTGCACCGGCTTCTCGTCGAACCAGTACCAGCGCGGCCGCGAGAGCTCGAAGTCGACCACGAAGTAGAGCGGGACACCGCGGTTCACCGCCTCTTCGAGCCGTGGGCTGAACTGGATGTCGAACTGCGCGTCGAGCTGCCAGCCGTCGTCGGAAGGCTGGATCGATGCGCTGCGCACTTCGATGCCGTCGGCCCACGCCGGCGCGATCGCCGCGAGGAGCGCGATCGCCGCCATGGCGCGCGCCGCGAACTCCGCGCATGCGCGAAGGCGTGTTGAAAGGAAATGTCGCAAGCTCATCGGGTCATCCGGTGCGGTCGCATGCCTCGCCGTCGACGTTTCCACAACACTTGTGGCAACTTCGACACACTGCGCCAGCGGAAGCCAATTTACCACCATTCTCAAGGACTTGCCAGCACCCGGTGACCCTGCCGGATGCCCGACTTTCCTTTTAAATCAAACGCCTGGCTTCAGAGGCTGGCTTTGGGTGGATCGGCCGGGGCCGTTTCTCCCAAGATTTGGCCGGCGCGGAGCGCCCGTCCCTGCAGGAATGCCGCTGCCGCCATGCGCTTGCCACCGGCCCGCTGGACCACTTCGAGCCGCAGGGCGCCCGTGCCGCACGCGACCACGAGGGCCGTGCTCGCGGCCTGCAGCACCGCGCCGGGTGCGCCATGCCCATCGACGGGCTCGGCCTGCCAAACCTTCAGCGCGTCGCCCGGGATGCGCGTCTCGGCTCCCGGCGACGGATTGAACGCACGCACCTGCCGATCGATCTCGATGTTGGTGCGGGTCCAGTCGATGCGCGCTTCCGCCTTCTCGACCTTGGATGCATAAGTCGCGAGGCGCGCCTCCTGTGGCCGCGGCACCAGGCGGTCGAGCGCATCGAGCGCTTCGACGATGCATTCGGCGCCCAGCTCGGCGAGCCGGCTCGTGAGCGCAGCGGAAGTTTCCCGCGCGCCGATCTCGACCGGACGCTGCAGGAGCGCGGGCCCGGTATCGAGGCCCGCATCCATGCGCATGATGGTGATGCCGGTGCGCGGATCGCCGGCGAGGATCGCGCGCTGGATCGGCGCGGCTCCGCGCCAGCGCGGGAGGAGCGAAGCATGGATGTTGAGGCAACCGCGAGCGGGGATCGCGAGCACTTCGGAAGGGACGATCATGCCGAAGGCCGCCACCACGAGCGTCTCGCAGCCCGAGTCGCGGATCGCCGCGTGCGCCGGCTCCGACCGGAGCGAGCCGAGCTTGAGGACCGGCGCTCCGAGGCGCTGCGCGCACTGTGCGACCTCGCTTTCCGACAGACGCAGCCCGCGGCCGGCCGGCCGGTCCGGTTGCGTGAGGACGAGGGGGATCGCGTGACCCGCCGCGGCGATCGCTTCGAGCGCACGCGCCGCGAATGCCGGCGTACCGGCGAAAGCGACGCGCAGCGGCGGGCGCGTGGTCAGGCGGCCTTCCGCTGGCGCTTCTTGAGCTTCGCCCGCACGCGGTTCTGCTTGAGCTCGGAAAGGAGATCGACGAACACCTTGCCCTGCAGGTGATCCATCTCGTGCTGGATGCACGTCGCGAGCATGCCCGATGCGTTGAGCGTGAAACGCGAGCCGTTGCGATCGAGGGCCGTCACGGTGACGCTTTCGGCGCGCTCGACGTTGTCGTAGATGCCCGGGACCGAAAGACAGCCCTCCTGGTTCACGGCGAGCCCTTCGCGGCGCGTGATTTCGGGATTGATGAAGATACGCAGGTCGCTGCGATCCTCGCTCACGTCGATGATGACGATCTGCTTGTGGACGTCGACCTGCGTGGCGGCGAGGCCCACGCCGGGCGCGGCGTACATGGTCTCGGCCATGTCGTCGATCAGCTTGCGCGTGGACGCGTCGATCTTCTCGACGCGTTCAGCGGGCTTGTTGAGGCGGGGGTCGGGGTACTGGAGGATCTCGAGAATCGCCATAAATGCTTGCTAATTGAATAAATTATGTGCAGAATCTACCGCACTACTTGAAAAAGGGGACGTAACCCTTTTTCTGAATATGGGTCCCGAGCTCCATATCCACAAGTGAGTGCCGCCATGCGAAAGACAATTATATCTTTAGTCGCGGCCCTGGCCACTTTGGTTCCGGTCTGCGGCCTGGCCGAGGACGCTCCCGCCGCGGCCGACAAGGGCGCTGCGGCGACCGATCAGCACGTCACCCAGGCCGATCTGCAGGCCGACGCGCCCACGGATTACACCGTCGTCAAGGGCGACACGCTTTGGGGAATCTCGGCGCGTTTCCTGAAAGATCCGTGGAAATGGCCGCAGATCTGGCAGATGAACCGCGACGAGATCAAGAATCCCCACTGGATTTACCCCGGTGACACCATTCACCTGGATCGCAGCGGGACCTATCCGCGCCTCACGCTCGACGGCGCCGGGGTCGGCCCCGAGGCGGCGGCCTCCCGCGTGGTCAAGCTCGAGCCGCGCGTCCGCATCGAGTCGCTCAGCACCGCCGTGCCGAGTATTCCCGGCTCCGCCATCGGCCCCTTCCTCACCCAGCCCCTGGTCGTCGAGGAGAACGGGCTCGATGACGCTCCGCGCATCGTCGCGACCCAGGAAGGCCGCGTGGCGGTGAGCGCCGGGGAGACCGCCTATGCCGATCGAATCGGGACCGACGCCGGAGTGAACTGGCAGGTGTTCCGTCCCGGTGTCGCGCTGCACGACCCGGAAACGAACGAGGTGCTCGGCTTCGAGGCGAAGTATCTCGGCGACGCACGCGTGCGCCGCTTCGGCAACCCGACGACGCTCCAGATCCTCAAGTCGACGGAGGAGATCTCGCCGGGCGACCGCCTGGTTCCGGCGCGCGAGAGCACCTTCCCGAATTACGTTCCGCACGCTCCGGACAAGCTGATCCGGGGCGAGATCATGTCGGTGGAGGGTGGCGTCGCCGAGATCGGCCAGTACCAGATCGTCACCATCAACCGCGGGATCCGGGATGGCCTCGAGGTCGGGGACGTGCTCGCGAGCTACCACCGCGGCGCGGTGCTGGGCGGGAATGGCCACGACACGAGCGATTTCTTCGACGCGGGCAACTGGTTCAAGGGCGCGGAAATCACCCCCGCGTACATCGTGCCTCCGGTCGAGGTCGAGGATCCGGCGCATGCGAAAGCCGGAGCGACGCTTCACGGCGCCATCAAGCTTCCCGACGAGCGCAACGGGCTGCTCTTCGTCTTCCGCGTGTTCAACAAGATGTCGTATGCGATGGTCATGAAGGCGACGCAGCCGATCTATATCGGCGACGTCGTGCGAACACCCTGAACCGCGCCTTTCACCGGGAACAAGGGGGCGCGCGCCCCCTTTTGTTTTGCGCGCCGTCGGCGCGATCGCGCGCCTCGCCGTTGAACCGGGATCGCGCCGATCCCTCCTGCCGTGGACTGGAACCGTTGCCCCTCCAAAGAAACCCTCGCATGGCTGCGCGTGTCGCTCATCCACGTGCAGCCTCGCGTATTGCGCGCGCTCCTCGACTACGCAGGCAGCGCGGCCGCCTTGCTCGAGCTGCGTGCCGATGACATCGCCCCAATCGCCGGTGAAGGGGTCGCGCTCGCGCTTTCCCGCGGCCCGGACGCCGCGCGTCTCGATGCGACGCTGCGATGGCTGGAGGATGCGAATCACCACGTCGTGTGCCCCGCGGATCCGCGCTACCCGGCGGCCCTGCTGCAACTCGGCGACACGCCGCCCGTTCTCTATGCATGCGGCAGGACGGAGCTCCTCGGCGCGCCCGCCTTCGCCATCGTCGGCAGCCGCAATGCCACCGCGCAGGGATTGCGCGACGCGGAGAGCTTCGCGAAGGCTCTCTCGAAAGCCGGGTTCGCCATCGTGAGCGGCCTCGCGATCGGCATCGACGCGGCCGCGCATCGTGGAGGGCTCGCGGAGGCCGGCTCGAGCATTGCAATCCTCGGGAACGGCCCCGATATCGTCTATCCGCCCGCCAACGCCGCGCTCGCTTCGGCGCTCGAAGGGAGCGGTTGCCTGCTCTCGGAGTTCGCCCTCGGCACGCCGCCGCTCGCCGGGAACTTCCCGAGGCGCAATCGTCTGATCAGTGGAATGGCGAAAGGGGTGCTCGTCGTGGAGGCCGGTATTCCAAGCGGTTCGCTCAGCACCGCGCGCCTCGCGGGCGAGCAGGGCCGCGAAGTGTTCGCGATTCCGGGCTCCATCCATTCGCCGGTGTCGAAGGGTTGCCATCGGCTCATCCAGCACGGAGCGAAGCTGGTGCAAACGGCCGAGGACGTGCTCGAAGAGCTCGGCTGCGCGGTTGCGAAGCAAGAGGACGCGAGCATCGCGGGTGAAGCGAGCACGCCGGTGTGCGATCCGGTGCTGGAAGCGCTCGGGTTCGCGTGCGCCACGCTCGGGCAGCTCGCCTCGCGCACCGGCCTCGATGCGGCGAGCCTCGCCGCGCGCATGTCGATGCTCGAGCTCCAGGGGCGCGTGGTCGCGCTCGCCGGCGGCTCGTTCCAGGCGGTGGCATCCGCGCCGCAACGCGCCGGCGCGCCGGAAACCGCGTTATAGAATAAAAGCACCCCACGAAAGATTCCATGGCTTTGAATCTGCTCATCGTCGAGTCGCCTTCGAAGGCGAAGACGCTCAAGAAGTATCTCGGCAAGGACTTCGAGATCCTCGCCTCCTACGGTCACGTGCGCGATCTCGTGCCCAAGACCGGCGCGGTCGACCCGGAAGACAACTTCCGCATGAAATACGAGCTCATCGACCGCAACGCCAAGCACGTCGACGCCATCGCGAAGGCGGTGAAGAACGCCGACAACGTGCTGCTCGCGACCGACCCGGACCGCGAGGGTGAGGCGATCGCCTGGCACCTGTCCGAGATCCTCAAGTCGCGCCGCGCCCTGAAGGACAAGAACCTCAAGCGCGTCGTGTTCTACGAGATCACCGAGGGCGCGGTGAAGGATGCCGTGAAGCATCCGCGCACCATTTCGATGGACCTCGTGAATGCCCAGCAGGCGCGGCGCGCGCTCGACTACCTCGTCGGCTTCAACCTCTCGCCGCTGCTGTGGAAGAAGATCCGTCGCGGCCTCTCCGCGGGGCGCGTCCAGAGTCCGGCGCTGCGCTTGATCGTCGAGCGGGAGCTGGAGATCGAGCGGTTCAAGAGCCAGGAGTACTGGACGCTCCATTTCGACGCGCGGAAGGACCGCGTCGCCTTCACGGCGCGCCTCACGCACTTCAAGGGCGAAAAGCTCGAGCAGTTCGCCGTGCCGAGCGCCGAGCGCGAGCAGGAGATCCGCACGTTCCTCGAGCGGCACGGCAAGGGTGTCGCCCGGGTGGTCGAGATCGAGCGCAAGCGCAAGCTGCGCTCGCCGGCCGCGCCGTTCACCACCTCCACGCTGCAGCAGGAAGCGGTGAGGAAGCTCGGCTTCTCGACCGATCGCGCGATGAAGGTGGCGCAAAGCCTCTATGAGGGCGTCGCCGTCGGCAAGGTCGTCACCGGCCTCATCACCTACATGCGCACGGACTCGGTCACGCTCTCCAAGGAAGCGCTCGGCGAGATGCGCGGCTACATCACGAAGAATTTCGGCGCCGAGTACCTGCCGAAGGCCCCCGTGGAGTACCGCAGCAGCGCGAAGAACGCGCAGGAGGCGCACGAGGCCATCCGGCCCACGTCCATCGCCCGCACACCGGAATCGGTCGCGCGCTACCTCAACGACGAGCAGCGCAAGCTCTACGAGATGATCTGGAAGCGCGCGATCGCGTCCCAGATGACGCCGGCGAAGTTCGACACGGTCGCGGTGGATTTCGAGCTGGGCGGCGCCGGTAACCTGTTTCGCGCCACGGGCCAGACGATGGTCTTCCCCGGCTTCTATGCCGTCTACCACGAGGACCAGGACGACGCGGTGGAGGAGGAGGACAAGCGCCTTCCCGCCTTCGAGAAGGCGGAGAGCGTGAAGGTCGATCGCCTCTACGGCGAGCAGCACTTCACGCAACCGCCGCCGCGCTATTCGGAGGCGAGCCTGGTGAAGGCGCTCGAGCAGTACGGCATCGGGCGGCCGTCCACCTACGCGTCGATCATTTCCACGCTCGTGAACCGCGAGTACGTGATCCTCGACAAGAAGCGCTTCGTGCCCACCGACGTCGGTCGGATCGTGAACAAGTTCCTCACCGAGCATTTCGCGCATTGGGTCGACTACGACTTCACCGCGAAGCTCGAGGACGAGCTGGACGACATCTCCAACGGCAAGGAAGAGTGGCTGCCGGTGCTGGAGAAGTTCTGGAAGGGCTTCTCCGCCCAGATCGGCGAGAAGGAATCGGTCTCGCGCAAGGAAGTGACGCAGGAGCAGCTGGAGGAGATGTGCCCGAAATGCGGCAAGCATCACCTCACCATCCGCCTCGGGCGCCGCGGACGCTTCATCGGTTGCGCGGGCTACCCGGATTGCGACTACACGCGCAACCTCGACGGGGCCGAAGGCGGCGAGAACGCGAAGCGCGAGCTCGGCGCGCATCCGCAAACCGGCCAGGCGGTCTACCAGATGCACGGCCCGTATGGTCCGTACGTGCAGCTCGGCGAGCCGGAGGGCGACACCAAGCCGAAGCGCGTTTCCGTGCCGAAGAACATCGCGCCCGATTCGGTGACGCTGGACACCGCGTTGAAGCTCCTCGCGCTGCCGCGCGATCTCGGTAGCCATCCGGAAACGGGCAAGAAGGTGAACGCGGCGATCGGGCGCTTCGGCCCGTACGTGAGCCACGACGGCAATTTCAAGTCGATCCCGAAGGACGAAAGCGTCTTCGACATCTCCCTGGAGCGCGCCGTCGCGCTCCTCAAGGAACCGAAGTCGTTCAGCGCGCGCGGCGCCCTCAAGGTCCTCGGCAAGCACCCGTCCGATGGCCAGCCGGTCGCGCTGTACTCCGGGCGCTACGGCCCCTACGTGAAGCATGGCAAGGTCAATGCGACGCTGCCCGACCAGGCCATGATCGGCACGGTCACGCTCGAGGAGGCGGTCGCGCTGCTCGATGCGAAGGCGGGCAAGGGGAAAGGCAAAACGGCGGGCAGGGCCTCCGCCAAAGCGCCGCTCGCTCCGAAGGCCGCCAAGGCCCGCTCGGCCAAGGCGCGCGCCTAAAGGCGCGCCGGGGCGCAGCGAACTTACGCGTCCAGCTTCGTGACGCGGGCCTCGGGCGCGCGGCAGGGCTGCCATGCCGCATCCGGCGCGCGGTCGCGGTCCTGCAAGGTGACGTGCACGCGCCCGCCGGCGAAGCGCACGCGCAATCCGCGGTAGCGCACGAGATAAGCGGTTCCCAGCAGCGCCGCGAGCAATCCCGAGGCGGCGCCCACCGCGATCGCCCAGCGCGGGCCGAAGCGATCGGCGACCCAGCCGATCAGCGGCGCACCGAGCGGCGTGCAGCCCATCGCGATGCCGAGGTAGATCGCCATCACGCGGCCGCGCATCGCCGGCTCCGTCCACAGCTGCACCGTGCTGTTCGCCGTCGTATTGAACGTCTGCGCGGACCAGCCCACCACGATCAGCGCGAGCCCGAACAGGGTATATGTCGGCATGGCGGCGGCGACGGCGAGCCCCACGCCGAAGATCGAGCTTCCGGCGAGCAGGAACGTCACGCGCGGCCGATCGCGTCGGGCCGCGAAGAGCGCGCCCGTCACCGAGCCGATCGCGAGCATCGAAGAGAGCAGCCCGAAAGCCCCGGAGCCCGCGTGGAACGTCGTCACCGCCATGGTGGAGACGAAGATCGGGAAGTTGATGCCGAACGTCATGACCAGGAACAGCATGCCGAGGACGGTGAGCAGGTCCGGGCGCTTGCGCACGTAGCCGAAGCCTTCGATGAAGCTCCCGGGCTTGCGCACGGCGAGCGCCTTGCGATGCAGCTCGTCGACGCGAAGCGACATGAGCGCCGCGATGACCGCGACGAACGAAGCGGCGTTGATGAGGAACACCCAGCCGGTCCCGATGCCCGCGATCAGCAGGCCAGCGACGGCCGGCCCGATCATGCGCGCCGCGTTGAACGACGTGGAGTTGAGTCCCACCGCGTTCGAGAGCAGCGCATCGGAAACCAGCTCGGCCACGAAGGTCTGGCGCGCCGGCGCGTCGAACGCGGTGACGCATCCGAGGAGCAACGCGAAGACGTAGACGTGCCAGAGCTGCACCACGCCGGTGACGGTGAGCACGCCCAGCACCAGCGCGAGCACGCCCTGCGCCGACTGGGTGACCAGCAGCACCTTGCGGCGGTCGAAGTGGTCCGCGGCGAAGCCGGTAAGGGGCAGGAGCACGAGCGCCGGGCCGAATTGCAGCGCCATGACGACGCCCACCGCCGTCGCGTTGTGCGGCGTGAGCTCCGCGAGGACGATCCAGTCCTGCGCGGTCCGCTGCATCCACGTGCCGATGTTCGACACGAAGGCGCCGCTCGCGTACAGCCGATAGTTGCGGTTCTGCAGCGAACGGAAGGTACCGGTCAGCACCGCGGCGCGGGGAAGTGGGCCATCCGTCCTGCGACCGGAATCACACGTCCAGGTTCGTGACCCCGAGCGCGTTGGTCTCGATGAACTGGCGGCGCGGCTCGACCTCGTCGCCCATGAGCGTGGAGAAGATCTCGCCGGCGCTGATCGCGTCCTCGATCTGCACCTTGAGGAGCACCCGCTTCTGCGGATCCATCGTGGTTTCCCACAGCTGCTCCGGGTTCATCTCGCCCAGCCCCTTGTAGCGCTGGATCGCCATCCCGCCCTTCGCCTCGGCGAGGAGCCAGTCGAGGCCCTCCTTGAACGAGCGGATCGAGCGAGCCGTGTCGCCGCGTTTCACCTGCGCCTCGTCCTGGATGAGGCCGGCGAGCGTCTGCGCGGTCTTCACGATCTGCGCGTAGTCGCCGCTCTCGAGGAACGCATGGTCGATGACGGTCTCCACCTTGTTGCCGTGGACCACCTTCTCCAGGCGCAGCCGCCAGCCCTCGGTGTTCGGGTCGCGCTCGATGTGCGCCTTGGGCGGATGGGGCTGCAGCAGCCGGTGGAGATGGCGCGCGGCATCCTGCGCGCCTTCCTGGTCGGCGAGCGAGATCCTCGCCATGCCGAGCATGGCGCGCAGCACCCCCGAGTCCATCGCGACCGAGAGGCGCTCGATCACGGCCTCGGTGGTGAGGTACTCGGAGGCGATGCGCTCGAGCGCCTCGCCCGCGAGCGGCGCGGCATTCGGCGCCGGGATGATCGCCGCGCCGTTGAGCGCGCGCCGCAGCTGGTGCTGCTTGAGCTCGTGCTCGTCCTTGAGGTAGCGCTCGTCCTTGCCGCTCTTCACCTTGTAGAGCGGCGGCTGCGCCACGTAGATGTGGCCCTTCTCGAGGAGCATCGGCATCTGGCGGTAGAAGAACGTGAGGAGCAGCGTGCGGATGTGCGCTCCGTCCACGTCCGCGTCCGTCATGATGATGATGCGGTGGTAGCGCAGCTTCTCGATGTTGAAATCCTCGCCGATGCCCGCGCCCAGCGCGGTGATGAGCGTCGCCACCTCCTGCGAGGTGATGATCTTGTCGATGCGGGCGCGCTCCACGTTGAGGATCTTGCCCTTGAGCGGAAGGATCGCCTGGAACCTGCGCTCGCGCCCCTGTTTCGCGGAGCCGCCGGCGGAATCGCCCTCGACGAGGTACAGCTCGCACTGCGCGGGATCGCGCTCCTGGCAATCGGCGAGCTTGCCGGGAAGGCCGCCGCCGTCGAGCACGCCCTTGCGCCGCGTGAGCTCGCGCGCCTTGCGCGCCGCCTCGCGCGCGCGCGCCGCCTCGACGATCTTCGTGCAGATGATCCTCGCATCGCTCGGCCGCTCCATGAGGAAATCGGCGAGCTTCTGCGACACGATCTCCTGCACCACCGGCTGCACCTCCGAGGACACGAGCTTGTCCTTGGTCTGCGAGGAGAACTTGGGCTCCGGCACCTTCACCGAGAGGACGCAGGTGAGGCCCTCGCGCATGTCGTCGCCGGTGGTCTCGACCCTCGCCTTCTTGGCGATCTCCTCCTTCTCGATGTAGTTGTTGATGGTGCGCGTCATCGCGGTGCGCAGGCCCGTGAGGTGCGTGCCGCCGTCGCGCTGCGGGATGTTGTTCGTGAAGCACTGCACCGACTCGCCGTACGAGTCGTTCCACTGCATGGCGACCTCGACCGTGATGCCCTCTTTCTCGCCGACCGAGTGGAAGATGTTGTTGTGCAGGACCGTCTTCGAGCGGTTCATGTACTCGACGAACGCCTTCACGCCGCCGGTATGCGCGAAGTTCTCGCTCTTGCCGGCGCGCTGGTCGATGAGCTCGATCTTGACGCCGTCGTTGAGGAACGAGAGCTCGCGCAGGCGCTTGGCGAGGATCTCGTAGTGGAACTCGACGTTGCCGAAAGTGACCTTCGACGCGAGGAAGTGCACCTCGGTGCCGCGCCGCTCGGTGTTCCCGGTGGCCTCCAGCGGCTTTACCGCCACGCCGTCGTGGAACTCCATGAAGTACGAATGGCCGTCGCGCCAGATGCGCAGCTTGAGCCACTCCGAAAGCGCATTGACGACCGAGACCCCCACGCCGTGCAGGCCGCCCGAAACCTTGTACGAGTTCTGGTCGAACTTGCCTCCCGCGTGCAGCTCCGTCATGACGATCTCGGCGGCGGAGCGCTTGAGGTCGTCGTCGTCCTTGATGTCGGTCGGGATCCCGCGGCCGTTGTCCACCACCGAGATGGAATTGTCGGTGTGGATGATCACCTTGATGTCGTCGCAGTGGCCGGCGAGCGCCTCGTCGATCGCGTTGTCGACCACCTCGAACACCATGTGGTGCAGGCCCGTGCCATCGGAGGTGTCGCCGATGTACATGCCCGGGCGCTTGCGCACCGCATCGAGGCCCTTGAGGATCTTGATGCTGCTGGAGTCGTATTCGGCGGCCGCGCGGCCGTTCGGATGGGTCACTTCGGGAAGGGTTGCCATTGAGTTCCTGGTTTCTGGACGTCCTGCGGGCTCAGATGCGCATCGGCATCACGACGTACTTGAAGTCGTCGCGGCCCGGCATCTCCACGAGGGCGCTCGAGTTCGAGTCGCCCATCGTGACGCTCACTGTGGGGCAATCGACGTGGTTGAGGACGTCGAGGAGGTACGAGATGTTGAATCCGATGTCGAGCGGATCGCCGTCGTATTCCACGGCGAGCCCCTCTTCGGCCTCCTCCTGCTCGTTGTTCGTGCAGATGATGGAGAGGGAGTCCTTGGTGAACACCAGCCGCACGCCGCGGATCTTCTCGTTGGAGAGGATCGCCGCGCGGTTGAGCGACTGGGCGAGCACGGAGCGGTCGAGCGCGACCCGGTTCTTGTGCGTGGTGGGGATCACCTTCTGGTAGTCGGGGAACTTGCCCTCGACGATCTTCGAGACGATCTCGATGCCGCCGAAGCGGAAGCGCACCTGGTTGGAACCGATCGCGAGCGAGACCGGGTCGTCGGTGTCGGCGAGGAGCTTGATGAGCTCGATCACGGTCTTGCGCGGCAGGATCGCTTCGACCGAGCCATGGTCGGCGCCGAGCGAGCGGCTCGCGAACGAGAGCCGGTGCCCATCCGTCGCGACGACCCTCAGCATGTCCCCGTCGACCGAGAAGAGGACGCCGTTCAGGTAGTAGCGGATGTCCTGCACCGCCATGGCGAACTGCACCAGGCGCAGGGCGTCCTTGAGCGCTTTCTGCGGCAGGGTGAGGGTCTTGGACGCGTCCTTCGCCTCGACCATGCGCGGGAAATCGGCCGCCGGCAGCGTCTGCAGGTTGAAGCGGCTCTTGCCCGCCCTCACCACCATGCGGTTCTCCTTCGACTCGAGCGAGATGTCCGCGTCCTCGGGCAGCGACCGAAGGATGTCGTAGAGCTTGCGCGCTCCGACCGTCACCGCGCCCTCGGCGTTGCCGTCGATCGCCGCCTTCGAGGTGATCTGGACCTCGAGATCGGTGGCGAGGAACTCGAGCTCGGGGCCCGATGCGCTCACGAGCACGTTGGAAAGGATCGGCAGGGTGTGCCTGCGCTCCACGATGCCGGTGACCTGCTGCAGCGGCCCCAGCAGCTTGTCGTTGGTGGTCTTTATTTTCAGCATGGTGTTATTAAAAGAAAGACAGTTGATAGCTGATAGGAGGGGGCCCGGAGCGGGATAACTTCGGAATCGTGAAGCGGAACAACGCCTTGACTATGGAAACAAATGGGGGCGTTTCGGCTGGTTTCCATGGTGCTACTGTGGATAAGCCGGGGGTGCCGATCCGGTGCGCAAACGATCCACAGGTTCTCCCGGTGCTTTGCATCGTCATCCCAGCAGGATCTGCTGCAGCTGCGCGTAGTCGCGCGCGAACTCCTGGTCGGTCTCGCGCAGCTCCTGCGTCTTGCGGCACGCGTGCAGCACCGTCGTATGGTCCCTGCCGCCGAACGCCTCGCCGATCTCCGGGAGGCTCTGCTGCGTGAGCTCCTTCGCGAGCGCCATCGCCACCTGGCGCGGCCGGGCCACGGAGCGGAAGCGCTTCTTCGAATACATCTCCGAGACCTTGATCTTGAAGTAGTCGGCGACCGTCTTCTGGATGTTCTCGATCGAGACCTGGCGGTTGAGCACCGCGAGCAGGTCCTTGAGCGCCTCGCGGGCGGTCGCCACGTTCACCGCCGCGTTGTTGAACCGCGCGTAGGCGAGCACGCGCTTGAGCGCGCCCTCGAGCTCGCGCACGTTCGAGCGGATGTGCTTCGCGATGAAGAACGCGACGTTCTCGTCGACGTGCACGCCGTCGTTCTCCGCCTTCTTGAGCAGGATCGCGACGCGCATCTCGAGCTCCGGGGGCTCGACCGCGACGGTCAAGCCCCATCCGAAGCGCGAGATGAGGCGCTCCTCGATGCCGGTCATCTCCTTCGGGAAGCAGTCGCTCGTGATCGCCACCTGCTTGTGCGCCTCGAAGAGCGCGTTGAACGTATAGAAGAACTCCTCCTGCGAGCGCGACTTGCCGACGAAGAACTGCACGTCGTCGATGAGGAAGAGGTCGAGCGAGCGGTAGTAGCGCTTGAGCGAATCGAAGCTCTTGTGCTGGTAGGCGCGCACCACGTCGGCGACGAACTGCTCGGCGTGGATGTAGCGCACCTTCGCCTTCGGGTTGCGCTTGAGCACCTCGATGCCGATCGCCTGCAGGAGGTGCGTCTTGCCGAGCCCGGTTCCGCCATAGATGAAGAGGGGGTTGTACGCGGTGCCGGGGTTCTCCGCCACCTGGATCGCCGCGGCGCGCGCGATCTGGTTCGCCTTGCCGTTCACGAAATTGGCGAAGGTGAAGCCGGGGTTGAGGCGATGCTCCTCGCGATTGCCGCGGTCCGGCGTGGCGGCGACCGGAAGCGGCTCCGGCACCACGATCTCGGGTTCGGCCGCGCGCTCCTCCAGCACCAGGTTCACGATGAGGCGGTTTCCGGCCACGCGCTCGATGCGCGATTCGATACGCGACAGCAGGTTGGCGCGCACCCAGCGCAGGACGTGATGGTTCGGTGCGACGAGGACCAGTTGGTCGTCGTGCCGCTCGGCCCGCAGCGGGCGGATCCACGTATCGAACTGCTGGGCCGGGAGCTCCTTCTTGAGCTCCGCGGCGAGCGACGGCCAAAGCGAATCCATGGGTGGGGACGGTGTGGAGGGGGTGAAAGAAGTGCGGAGGGGGAATGCGAAATTTTATCTGGATCGGGCGATGTTATCCACAGCGCGGATCGGGCGGGGAAGCGCGGGTCGATCACGGACGGTCCGATGATCGGCTATAATTTGAGGCTTTTCGCCATCCGCATTCGCCAGCCAGGATCCTCTCCATGAAACGGACTTTCCAGCCGTCCACGACCCACCGAAAGAAGACGCACGGCTTCCGTGCGCGCATGAAGACGGCGAGCGGCCGCGCGGTGATCAACGCCCGCCGCGCCAAGGGCCGCAAGCGCGTCGCCGTCTGAGGCAGCGATGCCGCCCCGGGAGCGTGCCCATGCGCTTTCGCGACGCCACCGCATCACCCCGCAGGGCTCGTTCGGCCCCATCCTGCGCAACGGACGCAAATTCCGCGGCGACAAGCTGGTGCTCCACGCGCTGCCCGGGCATGGGTGCTCCCGGATCGGCGTCGCCCTCGCGCGGCGCCTGGTTCCGCTCGCCGTCGATCGCAATCGCGTGAAGCGTGCCGTACGAGAGGCGTTCCGGCGGCATGACGTGAAGGGCTCGGCGGTGGATTGCGTCGTGGCGCTGCGCGAAAAGATGGGCCGCGTCGACGTTGCCGAGATCGAGCGGGAGCTCGCTCGATTGCTCGACGAGCTGCAACGATCGGAGCGCCGGTGAACGCGCGGCTGCTCATCGCGTTCGTCCGCGCCTACCGCTACCTGTTGAGCCCGTGGTGGGGCACGCAATGCCGTTATTCGCCGACCTGTTCCCGGTACGCGATCGAGGCCCTGCAACGGCATGGCGCGTGGAAGGGATCGGCGCTCGCGCTGCGTCGGATCGCGCGCTGCCATCCCTGGCACGCCGGCGGATTCGACCCGGTTCCCTGAATCGTCCGGAATCATGATGGAAACCCAACGCATCATCGCGCTCATCGTATTTTCGATTTCCGCGCTCTTCCTCTGGGAAGCGTGGGAGAAGCACAACGCACCGATTCCCGTTTCGGCGCCCGCCATGACGGCGAGCCCGAGCACGGCGGCCACCGTGCCGAGCACTCCGGGCGCCGCGACGCTGCCGCCCGCCCAAGGATCGGTTTCGCCCGCGCCGCCCGTGTCCCAGACGGCGACCTCCGCGCTGCCGCCGATCCACATCACCACCGACCTGCTCGACGTGGAGATCGATCCGGTCGGCGGAGACATCCATCGCCTGACGCTGCGCCAGGTGCACTCGGCGAAGGACCGGGCGAAGCCGCTCACGCTTCTCGAGCCCGATCCGCAGCATTTCTTCATCGCGCAATCGGGCCTGCTCGGCGAGGGCCTGCCGAACCACAACACCGTGTACGAGGCCGAGCAACGCTCGTACGAGCTCGCTCCCGGCCGCGATACGCTGGAGGTCCGCCTGCACGCGCGCGATGCCGGCGGCAACGACGTGGTGAAGCGCTACGTGTTCCATCGCGGGAAGTACCTCTTCGATCTCGCGTACGACGTGACGAATCGAAGCGCCAAGCCGCTTCCCGCGTTCGCGTATTTCCAGTTCCTGCGCGACGGCAATCCGCCGAGCCAGGAGGCGACCCAGACGAGCTCGTTCGGCGGCGTCACCACGTTCACGGGACCGGCGGTCTACACCGCGCAGGCCAAGTACGAGAAGATCTCGTTCAAGGACATCGACAAGGGCAAGACGCCCGAGCCGCGCAAGGCGAAGGACGGCTGGATCGCGATCGTCCAGCACTACTTCGTGTCGGCGTGGATTCCGCGCGAAGGCGAGGAGCGCGAGTACTTCACGAAGAAGGTCGGCGACGACCGCTACACGACCGGAATCGTCGTGCCCGTGGGGACGATCGCGCCGGGCGCCACCGCTTCCGTCGATGTCTCGTCGTACATCGGCCCGCAGGAGAAGGATCGTCTCGCGAAGACCGCGCCCGGAATGGACCTCGTGGTGGATTACGGCTGGCTCAAGGTCCTCGCCGTGCCGCTCTTCTCGATCCTCAAGACGATCGACGGCGTCGTGCACAACTGGGGATGGTCGATCATCCTGCTCACGATCCTCATCCGGCTCGTCTTCTATCCGCTCAACGCGAAGGCCGGGCGTTCGATGGCGAAGATGAAGGTCCTCGCGCCCAAGATGGAGCGGCTCAAGGAGCTCTACGGCGACGACCGCCAGAAGCTCAACCAGGCGATGATGGAGCTCTACCGGACGGAGAAGATCAACCCGCTCGGCGGCTGCCTGCCGATCGTGGTGCAGATCCCGGTGTTCATCGCGCTCTACTGGGTGCTGCTCGGATCGATCGAGCTGCGGCATGCACCCTGGCTCGGCTGGATCCAGGATCTTTCCGCGCCCGACCCCTACTTCATCCTGCCGGTCCTGTATGCGGCGTCGATGTTCCTGCAGACGCGCATCAATCCGCAGCCCGCCGACCCGGTGCAGGCGAAGGTCATGATGTTCATGCCCATCATGTTCAGCGTGTTCTTCCTCTTCTTCCCGTCGGGCCTCGTGCTGTACTACGTCTGCTCGAACCTGCTGTCGATCGTGCAGCAGTGGCACATCAACCGAACGCTCGCCACGGAAACGAAGGCGAAGGCCCGGCGCTGAGCGCCGGCGAGCCGATCGCCGCCGTCTCCACTGCGCCCGGGCGCGGGGGCATCGGCGTCGTGCGCCTGTCGGGCCGGGGAGTGCGCGACATCGCGCGAGCGCTGATCGGCCGGTTGCCGGAGGCGCGCCGGGCGACGCTCTGCGATTTCCGCACGCCCTCCGGCGAGCTGATCGATCGCGGCATCGCGCTCTACTTTCCCGCGCCGCACTCGTACACGGGCGAAGACGTGCTCGAGCTGCAAGCGCACGGCGGCCCGCTGGTGATGCGCCAACTTCTCGCTCGTTCGCTGCAGGCGGGCGCGCGCATCGCGCAGCCGGGCGAGTTCACCAAGCGCGCGTATCTCAACGGCCGCATGGACCTCGCGCAGGCCGAGAGCGTCGCCGACCTGATCGATGCCGAGAGCGAGGAGGCCGCCCGCAGCGCCGCCCGTTCCCTGTCGGGCGAGTTCTCGCGTCGCATTTCGGCGATCGCGGAAGCCGCGCTCGACCTGCGCATGCACGTGGAAGCCTGCATCGACTTCCCCGAGGAGGAGATCGATCCGGCCGATCGCACCGAGGTGAGCCGCAAGCTGGCGAAGCTCGGCCACGATCTGGCCGCGCTGCTTGCGACGGCGCGCCAGGGCTCGGTGCTGCGCGAGGGGCTCATCGTCGTGCTGGTGGGCCGCCCGAACGTCGGCAAGTCGAGCCTGCTCAATCGGCTCGCGGGGGAGGACGTGGCGATCGTCACTCCGATCCCCGGGACCACTCGAGACTACGTCCGTGCCACGATCTCCATCGACGGCGTTCCGGTGCATCTCGTCGATACGGCGGGCCTCCGGGATACCGACGATCCGGTCGAGCGCATCGGCGTCGAGCGAACCTGGCGCGCCATCGAAGCGGCCGGGGCGGCGCTCGTGATCGAGTCGGCCACGGATTCGCTGCCGCCGGATGAATCGGTCCTGGCTCGCTTTCCTTCGCGCCAGCCGCGAATGCATGTCATGAACAAGGTCGACTTGTTGCCCGGCGGGTTTGCGCACACGGACCGGCGAGGACCGGTGCTCCCCGTTTCCGCGAAGACTGGCGAGGGCGTCGAATCGCTGCGTCGCTGGCTGCTGGAGGCCGCCGGCTGGAAGCCGCAGACCGAGGCGGTATTCATCGCGCGGCAGCGACACGTCGAGGCGCTCGATGCCGCCCGCCGGCATGTCGAGCGGGCGCAAGAAATCTTGCAACAGTTTGAATTGACAGCGGAAGAGCTCCGGCTCGCGCATCGGGCGCTGGGCCGGATCACTGGTGAAGTGAGCGCTGACGACCTGCTCGGCCGCATCTTCGCGAGCTTCTGCATCGGCAAATAGTGGTTCCACGTGGAACGTACCGCCGGTGATCCGTGGAGGTTCCACGTGGAACAAACGCCTGCGGGACCGCTTTGACGTAGAATTCCAGCTCGATTTCGCTTTCTCCCATGCATTTCCCAACGCGCTTCGATGTGATCGTCGTCGGCGGCGGCCACGCCGGTACGGAGGCCGCGCTCGCGTCGGCTCGCGCCGGCGCGCGTACGCTGCTGCTCACGCACTCGGTGGAAACGCTCGGGCAGATGTCGTGCAATCCGTCCATCGGCGGCATCGGGAAGGGGCATCTGGTCAAGGAAGTCGATGCGCTCGGCGGCGCGATGGCCGCAGCAGCCGATGAAGCCGGGATCCAGTTCCGCACGCTCAACGCGAGCAAGGGTCCGGCGGTGCGTGCCACACGCGCCCAGGCGGACCGGGTGCTGTACCGAGGCGCCATCCGCCGGCGCCTCGAGGCGCAGCCCGGCCTGCAGATCTTCCAGGCCGCCGTGGACGACCTGATCCTCGAGGGCGACCGTGTCGTGGGCGCGGTGACCTCGATCGGGTTGCGGTTCCACGCGGCATCGGTGGTCCTCACCGCGGGGACGTTCCTCGGCGGGCTGGTGCACGTCGGCTTGTCGCGCTACCCGGCGGGGCGTGCGGGCGATCCGCCCGCGCTTTCGCTCGCCGCGCGGCTGCGGGAGTTGCGCCTCCCGGTCGGGAGGCTCAAGACCGGAACGCCGCCTCGAATCGACGGCCGCACCATCGACTTTTCGCGCCTCGAGGAGCAGCCGGGCGATCGCCCCGAGCCGGTTTTCTCCTTCCTCGGGCGCCGCGAACAGCATCCGCGGCAGGTGAGCTGCTGGATCGCGCATACGACCTCGCGGACGCACGACATCATTCGCGGCGGCCTCGACCGATCGCCCATGTTCACCGGCGTGATCGAGGGCGTCGGTCCCCGCTATTGCCCCTCGATCGAGGACAAGATCCATCGTTTCGCGGGCAAGGAATCGCACCAGGTCTTCCTGGAGCCGGAGGGCCTCGAGACCTACGAGTTCTATCCCAACGGCATCTCCACGAGCCTGCCGTTCGACGTCCAGGTCGAGCTCGTGCGGTCGATTCCGGGGCTCGAAGGCGCGCACATCCTGCGCCCCGGATATGCGATCGAATACGACTATTTCGATCCGCGCGGGCTGAAGGCGACGCTGGAGACCAAGGCCTTGCACGGCTTGTTCTTCGCGGGCCAGATCAACGGCACGACCGGATACGAAGAGGCCGCCGCGCAGGGGCTCCTCGCCGGGCTCAACGCGGCGCTCGCGGCGCGCGGCGAGCCAGGCTGGTCTGCGCGCCGGGACGAAGCCTATCTCGGCGTGCTCGTGGACGACCTCGTCACGCGCGGCGTGACCGAGCCCTATCGCATGTTCACCAGCCGCGCCGAGTATCGATTGCAGCTGCGCGAGGACAACGCCGACTTGCGCTTGACCGAGACGGGACGCCGGTTGGGGCTGGTCGACGACGCGCGTTGGTCCGCCTTCGCCCATAAGCGCGAGGCGATCGCCCAGGAGACCCAGCGGCTCCAGTCGACTTGGGTGCGCCACGATCGGATTTCCGAGCAGGAACAAGAGCTTGTGCTCGGCCAGCAAATTGAACGCGAGCACTCACTCTTCGACCTCCTGCGGCGCCCGGGCGTCACGTACCGGGGCCTTTCGCGCTGGCGCGGCGAGGGTTCGCCCATCCTGGACGACGAGGTCGCGGCGCAGGTGGAGATCGCCGCAAAATACGCGGGGTACATCGAGCGGCAGGCGGGAGAGGTGCAACGCCAGCTGGCACAGGAGACGACGAGCCTGCCGGAAGATCTCGACTACGCTTCCATCCGCGGCCTTTCGAAGGAGGTGTGCCAGAAGCTCGCGCAGCACCGACCGGAGACGATCGGCCAGGCCTCGCGCATCCAGGGCGTGACGCCGGCGGCGATTTCCCTCCTCCTCGTCCATTTGAAGCGGCACGACGCGGCGACGCGCGCGGCCGACCGCGGCGCGGCATGACGCTCGAGGCGCAAATCGCAGGCGGCATCGCGGCGCTCGGCCTCGCAACGCCGGCCGAGGCCCCGGCGACGTTGGCGCGTTATCTCGAGCTCATTTCGAAGTGGAACCGCGTGCACAACCTCACCGCGGTCCGCGAGCCCGAACAGATGGTGGTCCTGCACCTGCTCGACAGCCTTTCGGTGCTGCCGCATGTCGCGAACGCCGCGACGCTCGTCGACGTGGGCAGCGGGCCGGGCCTGCCCGGAATTCCGCTCGCGATCGCGCGGCCGACGCTCGCCGTGACGCTGCTCGATTCGAGCCACAAGAAATGCGCCTTCCTCCGCCAGGCGAAGGCGGAGCTCAACCTCGCGAACGTGGAGATCGTGTGCGATCGCGTCGAGGGCTGGAAGCCGGATGCGAAGTTCGACGCCGTGGTGTCGAGAGCCTTCTCCGAGCTCGCCGATTTCGTCGTCCAGGCGCATCACCTGGCCGCACCCGGCGGCCGCCTCATCGCGATGAAGGGCGTGTATCCCTTCGAGGAGATCGCGCGCGTCCCGTCGAGCCACAAGGTGGAAAAGGTGCTGGAGCTCGCGGTGCCGTCGCTCGAAGCGAAGCGCCACCTCGTTTTCCTCGAGGCCGCCTGATGGGCCGCATCTTCGTGATCGCGAACCAGAAGGGCGGAGTCGGCAAGACCTCCATCGCGGTGAACCTTTCGGCGAGCCTCGCCCACTACGGCCGCCGCGCGCTGCTGGTGGATCTCGATCCGCAGGGCAACGCGACGACGGGAAGCGGCCTCGACAAGTCCGCATGCGAGAAGACGGTCTACGGCGTGCTCCTCGGCGAGTATGCGTTGGCGGATGCGGTGCGCTCGTGCGAAGGCGGCTACGACATCGTTCCCTCGAACCGCGAGCTCGCGGGCGCGGAGGTCGAGCTGATCGGCATCGAACGGCGCGAGTTCCGCCTGCGCGACGCGCTGCGCAAGGCCGCGGCCGCCTACGACTTCGTCGTGATCGACTGCCCGCCCGCGCTCAACATGCTGACGGTGAACGGCTTCGCGGCGGCCGACGCGGTCATCATCCCGATGCAGTGCGAGTACTACGCGCTCGAGGGACTCTCGGATCTCGTGGGCACGCTGCGCAAGGTGAAGCAGAACCTCAATCCGGCGATCGAGATCGAGGCGCTCGTGCGCACCATGTACGACCCGCGCAGCACGCTCACCGTGCAGGTTTCCGACGAGCTCAAGCGTCACTACGGCGACAAGGTGTTCGATACCGTGATCCCGCGCAACGTGCGCATCGCCGAGGCGCCTTCCTTCGGCAAGCCCGTCCTGCTGCACGATCCCGCGTCGAAGGGTGCGGCGGCGCACCTGCAGTTCGCGCGCGAATTGCTCGGTCGCAACGGCTTCGCCGTCGCCGAAGCGGCCTGACGCATGGCGCGCCACAAGGCCCTTGGGCGAGGACTCGACGCGCTGCTCGGCGCGGCGCCGGCCGAATCGCGGGAGGAGGAGCGCCTCGCGCAGCTTCCCATCGCGAGCCTGCGCCCGGGGAAATACCAGCCACGCACACGCATGGACGAGGCATCGCTCGCCGAGCTCGCCGATTCGATCCGCGCGCGCGGCGTGATCCAGCCGGTCGTGGTGCGTGAAGTGGGCGGCGGGCACTACGAGCTCCTCGCCGGCGAGCGGCGCTGGCGCGCCGCACGGCTCGCCGGCCTCGAGCGCATCCCCGCGATCGTGCGCGACGTCCCGGACGAAGCGGCGCTCGGCATCGGCCTCATCGAGAACATCCAGCGCGAGGACCTCAACCCGATCGAAGAGGCGATGGGCTTGAAGCGCCTCATCGACGAGTTCCGGCTCACGCACGAGGAGGCCGCTCGCGCCGTGGGGCGCTCGCGCACGGGCGTCACGAACCTGCTGCGCCTGCTGGAGCTCGCGCCCGCGGTGCAGGCGCTGGTGCAGGAGGGGCGCATCGACATGGGGCACGCGAGGGCGATCCTCGCGCTTTCGAAGCCGCGCCAGGTGGAGGTGGCGTACCGCATCGCGGAGCAGGGGCTCTCGGTGCGCGAAGCCGAGCGCCTGGTGCAGGAAGCGTCGAGCGCGCCGCGCGCCGCGGGTGCGCGGCAAGCGCAGGCCGCCCTGGACGCGGACAGCCGGCGCCTGCAGGAAGAGCTGTGCGAGCTGCTCGGCACGACGGTCCGTTTGCGCCTTCGCGGCACGGGGCGCGGAAGCCTCGTCATCGACTATGCGAGCCTCGACGAGCTCGAAGGTCTCCTCGAGCGGTTGAAGGCCGGCTGACCCGCCTTGTTGCACTGCATGATTCTTTGACGCGGCACGGCGCCGGCCGATATAATCGAATGGTTTTGCTTCGCCGGCCTTCCGGGCCGCTTTTCGCCTTTGGTTCCCAAGGCGCAGGGCGGCGGTGGAGGGTCCATGCGACAGTCCAGATGAGGCCCTTCCGTACCGTGCTCTCGTGGCAGATCCTCGCCACGGTGGCGCTCGCGCTTCTCGCGGCAATCCCCTGGGGCAAGGACGGCGCGGTCTCGGCCGCGCTGGGGGGCGGGATCAACGTGGCGGCGGGTTCGGCCTACGCCTGGATCGTCTCGCGGCGCAAGGCGCGCACGGCCGGGGAGGCGCTGCGCACGATGCTCAGGGCGGAAGCGGTGAAAGTGCTCCTGATCATCGCGCTCCTCTGGCTGGCGATGGCGAGATACCACTCCATCGTGCACGGAGTCTTCCTCGGAAGCTTCGCCGTCACGGTGGGAATCTTCGCGGCGGCGATCGCCGTGAAGGATCGAAACGAAGACAAGATGCCCCGTGCGAACGGGCGACAGTGACCGGATAGACAGATGGCCGCAGAGCAGACGACCCTCACTCCCGCGGAGTACATGACGCACCACCTCACGTTCCTCAACCGCGGGGTGGCGGACCACGGCGGCTTCTGGTCGCTCAACGTCGACACGTTGATCGTGAGCATCATCCTGGGATTCGCGGGCCTGGGCTTTTTCTACTGGATCGCGAGGGGCACCACCACCGGGGTGCCGAACAAGCGGCAGGCCTTCGTCGAGTTCTTCTTCGACTTCGTCGATCGCGAGGTGAAGGACATCTTCCATCACGGCGACCGCCACCGTTTCGTGGGCCCGGTCGCGCTCACCGTCGCGGTGTGGGTGGTGCTCATGAACGCGATGGACTTCCTGCCGGCCGACTTCGTCACCTGGATCACGAGCCACCTGGGGCTCGGCCATTTCCGGCCGGTGCCGACCGCGGACGTGAACACCACCTTCGCGCTCGCCCTGTCGGTGTGGCTCCTCATGATCCTCTTCTCGGTTCGCGTGAAGGGCTTCGGCGGGTTCGTGCACGAGCTGTTCTGCTCGCCCTTCGGCAGCAATCCCGTCCTGTGGCCCGTCAACTTCGCCTTCAACGCGGTCGAGTACCTGTCCAAGCCGCTGTCGCACTCGCTGCGGCTCTTCGGCAACATGTACGCGGGCGAGATCATCTACCTGCTGCTGTGGATGCTCGCCTCGGCCGGCATCACGTTCGGCGCGGCCGCCGTCCTGCTCGGCATCGGATGGTCGATCTTCCACGTGCTGATCGTGCTGCTGCAGGCCTACATCTTCATGATGCTCACGATCGTCTACATCGCCATGGCGCACGAGAGCCATTGAGCCTGCCGGCCGCGCCTCGCCGCGCGTTCGAACGCTTTCCCACCCCAACACGTCATCACCGAAAGGAAAACCCATGGACAAGCTTCAACTGATCGCCCAGATCCAGGCCGCGACCGGGATCGGCATCGGCCTCATGATCGGCCTGGGCGCGCTCGGCGCCTGCGTCGGCATCGGCATCATGTGCAGCCGCTTCCTCGAGGGCGCGGCACGCCAGCCGGAGCTCATGCCGCAGCTCCAGGGCAAGGTGTTCCTGCTTCTCGGCCTGATCGACGCGTCGTTCATCATCGGCCTGGGCATCGCGATGTTCTTCGCGTTCGCGAATCCGCTCCTCGGAAGCCTCGGCTGACCCGGTAGCGAAACCGCAAGGGAAGCGTCATGAACTTCAACCTCACGATGATCGCGCAGGCGCTTTCGTTCCTGCTGTTCATCTGGATCACCGTCATCTGGATCTGGCCGATGATCCTCGTGAAGATCGAGGCGCGCCAGAAGCTCATCGCCGACGGCCTGGCCGAGGCCGAGCGCGGCCGCTCCTCGCTCGCGGACGCCCAGAAGCAGACCGAGAAGATGCTGCGCGAGGCGCGCGATCGCGCCCACCAGCTCGTCACGCAGGCCGAGCAGGCCGCCAACCAGCGCATCGAGGAATCGAAAGCGCAGGCCAAAGCCGAGGGCGACCGGCTGCTCGCCGCCGCCAAGGCGCAGATCGAGCAGGAAGTGCAGTCCGCCCGCCAGCAGTTGCGCGAGCAGGTCGCGGCGCTCGCGGTGTCCGGCGCGGAAAAGATCCTGCGCCGCGAGGTCGACGCGCGCGCGCACGCCGAGATGCTCGACCGCCTCAAGTCGCAGATCTGACCATGGCCGACATCGCAACCGTCGCGCGCCCGTATGCGGAAGCCACCTTCAGGGCGGCGCTCGACAAGGGCTCGCTAGCGAAGGCGGGGCAGGGGCTCGCGGTCCTCGCCGCCATCGCCGCGGACGGGCGCGTGCGCTCGGTCCTTTCCGATCCGCGCATGACCGCGCAGCAGAAAAAGGACTTCTTCACCTCGATCGCCGGCGACCGTCTGGGAGAAGTGGCGCGGAACCTCGTCGGCGTGCTGGTCGACAACCGGCGCGAGGAGCTGATCGGCGCGATCGCGCGGGAGTTCGACGAGCTCCAGCGCGAGCACGACCGCGTGATCAAGGCGCGCATCACGAGCGCGAAGCCGCTCGAGGACGCGCAGCGCGGCGAGATCGTCGCCGCCCTCGAGCGCCGTTACGGCAAGAAGGTCGAGGCCGAGATGGACGTGGACCCCGAGCTGCTCGGCGGCGCGCGCGTCCAGATCGGCGACCAAGTCATCCACGCATCGGTGCGTGACGCGCTGGCCCAGATGGCCGTCGCGCTCTCCCGATAGCGATCCAGGAGCCATCGATGCAGATCAATCCCTCCGAAATCAGCGAACTCATCAAGGCGAAGATCGAGAACCTCCAGGTTGCCGCGGAAAAGCGCACCGAGGGGAGCGTGATCTCCGTCACCGACGGCATCTGCCGCGTCCACGGGCTCAGCGACGTGATGCAGGGCGAGATGCTGGAGTTTCCCGGCCATACGCTCGGCCTCGCGTTGAACCTCGAGCGCGACTCGGTCGGCGCGGTCGTGCTCGGCTCCTACGAGCACATCTCCGAGGGCGACACGGTGAAGGCCACCGGCCGCATCCTCGAAGTGCCGGTCGGTCCCGAGCTCATCGGCCGCGTGGTGAACTCGCTCGGCCAGCCGATCGACGGCAAGGGCCCGATCGAAGCGAAGCTCACGGACCCGATCGAGAAGGTCGCCCCGGGCGTGATCTGGCGCAAGTCCGTGTCGCAGCCGGTGCAGACCGGCCTCAAGGCGATCGACGCCATGGTGCCGGTGGGCCGCGGCCAGCGCGAGCTGATCATCGGCGACCGGCAGACCGGCAAGACCGCGGTCGCCGTCGACACGATCATCAACCAGAAGGGCAAGGACCTCATCTGCGTCTACGTCGCCGTCGGCCAGAAGGCCTCGACCATCGCGAGCGTGGTGCGCAAGCTCGAGGAGTTCGGAGCGATGGACTACACCATCGTCGTCGCCGCCTCCGCTTCCGACCCCGCGGCGATGCAGTACATCGCTCCCTATTCGGGCTGCACCATGGGCGAGTACTTCCGCGATCGCGGCCAGGACGCGCTCATCATCTACGACGACCTCACCAAGCAGGCGTGGGCGTACCGGCAGATCTCGCTCCTCCTGCGCCGGCCGCCGGGCCGCGAGGCGTATCCCGGCGACGTGTTCTACCTGCACTCGCGCCTGCTCGAGCGCGCCGCGCGCGTGAACGAGGAATACGTGGAGAAGTTCACCAAGGGCCAGGTGAAGGGGAAAACCGGCTCGCTCACCGCGCTTCCGGTGATCGAGACGCAGGCGGGCGACGTGTCCGCGTTCGTGCCGACCAACGTGATCTCGATCACCGACGGCCAGATCTTCCTCGAGACCGACCTCTTCAACGCCGGCATCCGTCCCGCCATCAACGCCGGCATCTCGGTGTCGCGCGTGGGCGGCGCCGCGCAGACCAAGGTGATCAAGAAGCTGGGCGGCGGCGTGCGCCTCGCGCTCGCGCAGTACCGCGAGCTGGCGGCGTTCGCGCAGTTCGCCTCCGACCTGGACGAGGCCACCCGCAAGCAGCTCGAGCGCGGCCGCATGGTGACCGAGCTCATGAAGCAGCCGCAGTACCACCCGCTGCAGGTGTGGGAGATGGCGCTCGTGCTGTTCGCGGTGAACAACGGCTACTACGACGACATCGACGTGAAGAACGCCCTCGCCGCCGAGCGCGCGATGCGCGAGTTCGTGAAGGCGAAATACGGCGACCTCGCCGAGCGCATCGAGAAGACCAAGGACCTCTCCAAGGAGGACGAGGCGAAGTTGCACGAAGCCATTCAGGATTTCAAGAAGAATGCAACGTACTAGTGGCGGGAAGCGGGGACGGTGTTGGAGCGGACGTTGAACGCCGCTCGAAACCACCGGGCAGGAAGCGACATGAACCACAGAGCGGCGATAGCGACCAAGGGCACCTAGATGGCAGGCAGCAAGGAAATCCGCACCAAGATCCGAAGCGTGCAGAACACGCGCAAGATCACCAAGGCCATGGAGATGGTCGCCGCCTCGAAGATGAGGAAGGCGCAGGAACGCATGCGCCGCGCGCGTCCCTACGGCGAGAAGATCCGCGTCATCGCCTCGCACCTCGCCCACGCGAACACCGAGTACCGCCACCCGTTCCTGGTGCGGCGCGAAGGCGTGAAGGACGTGGGCCTCATCGTGGTGACGTCGGACAAGGGCCTGTGCGGCGGCCTCAACACCAACGCCCTTCGGCTCACGGTGAACAGGCTGAAGGAGTGGCAGGGCGAGGGCCGCAACGTCCAGCTCACCGCGATCGGCAACAAGGGCTTCGGCTTCCTGCAGCGCGTCGGGGGAAACATGGTGTCGCACCTCACCGCGCTCGGCGACACGCCGCACGTCGAACGGCTGATCGGCCCGGTCAGGGTGCAGATCGACGCCTACTCCGCCGGCAGGATCGGCGCGCTCTACATCGTGTACACGCGCTTCATCAACACGATGAAGCAGGAGCCGGTGATCGAGCAGCTGTTGCCCCTTCCGGCCGAGCGGCTCGAGCGCGAATCGCGCGCCGCGCGCGAGAACTGGGACTACCTTTACGAGCCCGAGGCGCGCGTCGTGCTGGAGCAGCTCCTCACGCGCTACGTGGAGCAGATCATCTACCAGGCCGTGGCCGAGAACCTCGCGAGCGAGCAGTCGGCGCGCATGGTCGCCATGAAGGCGGCGAGCGACAACGCCTCGAGCCTCATCGACCAGCTCACGCTCGTCTACAACAAGACGCGCCAGGCGGCCATCACCAAGGAACTCTCCGAGATCGTCGGCGGCGCTGCGGCCGTCTGAAGAACCGAAATTCGAGGAAAACACATGAGCGCTACTCCCAGCCAAGGAAAGATCGTGCAGTGCATCGGCGCGGTCATCGACATCCAGTTCCCGCGCGAGCACATGCCCAGGGTCTACGACGCGCTGAAGCTCGTCGAGGAGGACAATTCGTTCGCCGAGAAGGGCCTCACGTTCGAGGTCGAGCAGCAGCTGGGCGACGGCGTCGTGCGCACCATCGCGCTCGGCTCGACCGACGGCCTGCGCCGCGGCATGAAGGTGAACGGCACCGGCGCGCCGATCTCGGTGCCGGTCGGCCCGGCGACGCTCGGGCGCGTGATGGACGTGCTGGGCCGTCCGATCGACGAGCGCGGCCCGGTGGACGCGCAGGAGAGGCGCTCGATCCACGCGGCGGCGCCGAAGTTCGACGAGCTCTCGCCCTCGGTGGAACTCCTCGAGACCGGCATCAAGGTGATCGACCTCATCTGCCCGTTCGCGAAGGGGGGCAAGATCGGCCTGTTCGGCGGCGCGGGCGTGGGCAAGACCGTGACCATGCTCGAGCTCATCAACAACATCGCGACGCAGCACTCCGGCCTCTCGGTCTTCGCCGGCGTGGGCGAGCGCACCCGCGAGGGCAACGACTTCTACCACGAG
>Ga0134128_10000751_pt1 | contig 43901 bp, 33 predicted proteins | sample KB31754_FD_96462 | JGI IMG/M metagenome (GOLD analysis project Ga0134128, IMG submission 96462) | Terrestrial soil microbial communities with excess Nitrogen fertilizer from Kellogg Biological Station, Michigan, USA - KB3-175-4 | ecosystem: Environmental > Terrestrial > Soil > Unclassified ...
GCATATGCGGGTTTCAATGCAGCAGCATCTTGTGCTTCAGAAAGTCCAAAATGTCCATGGTGGGTGGCGGGAACTCTTGCTGCCATCATGGTCACTGGTTATATGATGACAGCAAAAAACCAATCCGATGGAACTGTGGCGGCAACAACAGATCCGACGGCGGGAGCTTCAACGGGCTCTGGGACATCGGCGACTGGTACTAACGGCAATGGCCTTTCGGCAGTTGCGTACAATCAAGATCCTGCTTGGCAAAATGCGCAAGGCTCAATCAGCAAGTTGAAAGCGTTAGGATGGAATGTTGATCCTTCGACGGGAATTGCAACAGGCCCGAATGGTCAAACGATCAATGCGGCTAATTTGTCTTCGCCAGCAGCAATGCAGGCTGCGGGATACTCTGCCAGTGACATCAAAGGTTTTCAAAATATCATGGGACAGGCAGAGGCTGCGGGCAAAAAATTGGCAGCGTCTCGAGGAGCAGATGCTTCGGGCAGTCTGTTTGATGGCGTCGCTGGTGGATCGAAAACCGCAGGAGTGAATGCGAATGGGATGGCAGGATTTGGCTCAGCACTGAAGGCGGCATCTATGAAACAAAATCTGGGAGTCAATCGTGATCCGGCGCAAGTGGCTGGAATGTCGAAATCTTTTAATGGCGAGCAGATCGGTGTCGCTCAAGATTCACTTTTTAACATGATTGATCGCCGATATCAATTGCACGAAAGAAACGGGAATTTCCTCCAATAATTCTTGAGAACTTACTTCTTGTGAGAGGCTCAGAACTCATGCATCCTAAAAGGGTATGAGATTTTCTGAGCTTTCACGAAAGAAAGAACTAAGAGTCGTTGGCATCATGAACGGCACCAGTCTGGATGGTGTCGATTACGTTTTTTGCAAAATCAAAAAAAAAGGATCGCGCGCGGAAATTGAGTTTTTAGATCAAGCTTCTGGATCTTTTCCTTTAGATCTCAAAAGTCTTCTGCAAAGAGCAACTGCTCATGAACTTAATGTTGCTGAAGTGGCCGAGCTTCATCATGAGCTGGGCCGTTTGTATGTCGAGCACTTAAAACCGATCGCCAAAAAAAGAAAATGGAAATTCGATGCGATAGGACTGCATGGCCAAACTATTTTCCATGCGCCACCGGCGGCGACTTTGCAAATTGGTGAGGCCTCGTATTTGTCGGCAGAATTCAAAATCCCGGTGATCGCTGATTTTCGAGTGGCAGATCTCGCTTATGGCGGTCAAGGAGCACCGATTGCTTCGCTCTTTCATCAATGGGTTTTTCAAAAACATTTTCCAAAGAAAACTTTAAGTCTGCATAACTTAGGCGGCATCAGTAATCTGACTTTGATGGATCAAAACAGCAAAGTGCTGCGCGCGTTTGATACTGGTCCTGCGAATATGTTGCTGGATCTCTATATCAATAAAGTCTCTCGGGGTGAGCACAGTTATGATGCTGAAGGAAAATTTGCTGCCCGCGGAATTCCATCGGAAAAAATCGTCGAAGAAAGTCTTCAGTCAGAAAAGTATTTTAGTCTCCAGCCGCCGAAAAGTTGCGGACGTGAGCAGTTTGGTGAAAATTTTCTCGCCAACTTTGAAGTGAAGATGGGTCCTCTTTTTCCACAAGATAAAATGGCGACCTTGACAGAGCTCACAGCACGCTCGATTTCTGAAGCCTATCAAAAGCTTTGTCCAAAGCTTCCCGATGTGGTGATTTTGTGTGGCGGCGGAGCAAAAAACAGTTATTTAAAAAAACGCATTCAATATCATTTGTCGCACACTGAAATTATCACGTCTGAAGAACTGGATTGGCCGGTGAGTGCGATCGAAGGCGGAGCTTTTGCTCTGCTTGCCGCCTGTCGGCTGTGGAATATTCCATCGAACATTCCGCAAACCACGGGCGCTAAAAAAGCTGTGACCTTGGGTAAGGTTGTTGAGGCCTTTTAAACTGAAATGGCTCGACCTTCGGACGCTCTGATGGCTGCGCTCTCATTCAATAGCAAATCGGTATTGCCCTAAAAATGCAAAAAGCGAAATCGGACTTCCCGATCTCGCTTTTTGGTCATGGATTTCTCATTACCAGGAGATTGCCATGAAACTACTAAGCCAAAGTAGGTTTCGTCGGATTTTAAGAGCCGCTAAAGTTGTATTCGGTCTAGTTCTGCTCATTCTCGAAATAATCCAGAGGCTTCGGGATTTATTTCAGTAACGTCTTCGAGGTCTCAAATTTTCTTCAGCGTGTACCGTCTCAAGATGGGATGACAACCTGAGAAGGAAGTGGCCAAGGACGAGCGGATCGGGATAGTCCGCTCAGTTTACGCAGGTTTAATTTTTCTAGTGAGTTTCAGAATTTTCTCTTCAAGGCCGGGTCGGTCTTTTTCGATCACGCAGTGATCTTCTGACCAAAGCTGAATCGTCTGAGTCAAAAAATCTAGCCAGTATGGTTTTTCAGATTTATCTAAAAATTCTTGAAGTGAGTTTGTACAAAATTCAGTGGCAGTGAGAAAGTCGGTTGGGTTTCCCGTTTCAAACCAAACAGGATTGGTGCGATGAACGTAAACTTCTTCGCCGAGGCTCATGGCCTTTGCTAGAGTTTCATAGAGAATATTTTCTTCGACGACTTGATCTTTAAAGTATGAAAAAATTCTTTTCGAGAGAATCATCACTCCGAGAAAGTGATGACCTTTCATTGTCTCAGATGGAACTGTCTTTGAAAAGCAGACGACTTTGTTGATATTGCCGTTCTTCTCTGTCCAAGCACCGCCAAATTTTTTGCCGACTTCGGGATGGTCCATCACCAATAAAGTAGCAAGGCCTTTGTGCCAGCGATGATACTCGAGCATTTCTTGAATAAGCCCTGGTGAAGACGGAAGAATCACTTCGTCGCCATTCATCACCAGAAAACAGTCATCGTCAGAAAGAGATGATTCGGCTTTGTGAATGCCGCCGCCACTTCCCAAAATCTGTTCTTTCTCTTCACTGAAGAAAAGTCGACGGTAAGAAAAATTCAAGTGGCGAAAAAGTTTTTCAATTTGATCTGGAAGATGAAAAGTATTAGCGACAAGATGGTCGACTTTGATATTTTCTAAGAGAGCTAAGGAATAGCAAGCCAGTGGCACTGTCAAAAAAGGAATGGCTGGTTTTGGCGTTTGCAAAGTGTAGGGGCGAAGTCTTGTGCCCTCGCCAGCCGCCAAAATCATCACATTCATAAAACGTCGTACTTTCTTTCCAAAGCGCCCGAGTCGATCAGCACATCCGTAAAAACTTTATACTGAGAAAATTCGGAGAGACTTTTTATCACTCGTTTAAGTGTATGAGAAATATATTTTAAGTAACGAGTGTCGTTGCGAAGATTATAAAAGCTCGAAAAACTTCCACAAGCTTTGAAGCAGCGCTGAATTGTTTGTAGCTCATAAACCTCGTCAAAATGACTGCGCGAAAAATCCTTCGGCAAATAAGGTTTGGCTTTGAGCAAATACATTTGAATTAGCTTTTCGGCCATATCGTCATTAATATTCACATAGGAGTCTCTCACCAGGCTGACAAGATCATATTGAATCGGCCCCATTCGAGCATCTTGAAAATCAATCACGCGCATTTCATCAAATTTGATCATCAGATTTCGCGAGTGATAATCGCGGTGAGCAATGTACTTCGGTTCGCTGTGCAACTTCTCACAGATATCAAGAAAAGCTTTGTCGAGCTCCAGCTGAGTTTTTTCACTCATTTTGAATTTGCACATTCCTAAAAGGAGATTGTCTTTGCCGTAATTCATTTCCCAAAGAAATTTCTCAACATCAAATTGAATATGAAAGGCAGTGCAGGGACCTTTATCGGCCGTTGCTCGAAAATGAATTTTGACAATTTCATCGAGAGCTTTTTCGTAATAGGGGAGTGATGCTTCTTGCTCCTGACTTTCCCAAAATTTTCTTTCTAAAGTGAGGTCACCTAAATCTTCCAAAAGAACCAGGCCAAGGCTAGCATCCATGGCGACAACTTCAGGAACATTGATTTTGTGTTTGGCAAAGTGATGGAGGACGGACAGAAATGGGTAGTTGTCTGGATCAAAGGGCTCCCAACTCATCAGAACCCAGGATTGATTTTGAAAAATCACGCGGTAGTAGTGTCGATTGGACGCATCGCCCGCCAGTTGATAGACGCGAAAGTCTTCGCTGCCATAATGGTTTTTTAAAAATCGACTGAAATTTTCTTCAAGATGTTCTGAGCGAATGGCTTGCATATGTCATCTATGGTGACAAAGCCATTCGCAAATTGCAACTACAGAACCATTTCGATGGCCTCGCGGAACAGATCCCGAGTGCGTGGAAGTCGATCGATTTCCAGGCGGTGAGTCTCGAGAATTTGGGCGAGGTCTGGGTGAAGCATGTCATGAGCTTGCAGATCCTGCAAAGTGGTCGCGCTCCCAATCAAAAGCAAAGGCTCATCTTTGGAATGAGTCACCTTCAAATAGTCAGCGATCATTTCACGGTGGAAATCACTCACGGTTAAAATATCTTCAATAAATAAGGTCAAAGATCCAAGACCCGTTAAATCTTGCGCTGATTGAATCTGATCTTTCACATCTTGAAATCGGAGATAAGCCCAGCGCTCAGAAACCTCATGGATATCGACAGCGACTTTCTGAATTTGCATCGGTGAATGAGCTTCCAAAAATAAAACATTGGTTCCATCATCGATCATCGACACCGAAGAGTGCTCGTTCAATGATAAATCAGAAGTTGGCTCTTGAAATACAGAATCTCGCAAATCAAAAGGCAGATGGATCGAAACAATGTCCTCTGTCGATAAATGAGAATGCAAAGAATTGTGAGTCATTTGATCCAAATACCAACTATAGAACTCGGGCTCGAGCACCATTTTCACGAGATAGCTGATCGCTTGGCGATCTATTTCAGAGATATCTTCAGCATGAGGAATGATGGCCGTCGCTAAATATTGATCATTGACCATCACTGGAATTAATAACGAACTTCCTCTGAGGAGATAAGTCTCTCCTCGAGGAATTTCAGTGGAGTCCACCATTGTGGTGATCTCCATACCCTTACCATAGCGTGATTTTAAAATGCCTTTCAGTCGTACAATCGATGCTAATTTCATCATTTCCTGAATCATTTTACCCAACCCATTTTTGGTGGTCTCAACCCCTGAGCACCACGTTGTTCAGGTTTCCATAATACAAGTCGTGTGCCGAGAATTGTCGCTGGTCTTTGGTGCTTGTGTTTGAGTTGGAGCGATTTTATGCGGAGAAGGGACTGTGATCTTTGAGTCAGTCCAGAAAGAAATACAAAAACGCCCGGCTTTTCAGGCCAGGCGTTTTCGCTTTTTAAATGTATTCAGTGACTAATTTCTGATCAGTAAAAATTATCGTGCGATCTTACGTTTATCGAGACCGTACTTTTCAACTTTCATAATCAAACCCGCGCGTGAGATGCCAAGCTCTTTCGCCAGTTTGGATTTATTCCAACCGGTGCGGCGCAGACCCTCGCGGATCATTTCTCTTTCTAAGTCTTCCAGAGCGTCTTTCAGTTTACCTTGCAGACGAGCCCCTTGAACTTTTGATTTTTCACTGGTCTCAATGATTTTACCAGACAGCATCTCTGGAAGAATTTTTGAATCTTCTCCAGACAATACCACCAAGCGTTCCATTTCATTTTGTAATTCACGCACGTTTCCTGGCCATGGATAATCATACAATTTTTCCAAAGCACGTTTGGTCAAAGCCACGTGTTTTGCACCATTGTTTTCAGATGCTTTTTGCAAGAAGAATTCCGCCAAAAGAGGAATGTCTTCTTTGCGCTCGCGGAGTGGCGGAACGCGAAGGTTGATCACGTTTAAGCGATAATACAAGTCTTCACGGAATGTTCCTTGCTCAACCATCTCTTTGAGATTTCTGTTTGTTGCCGCAACAATTCGAACATCCACTTTTCTTGTTTCCGTCGCACCTACGGGATTAAAAGTTCCTTCTTGAAGAACGCGCAGAAGTTTGACCTGCATTGTTGGCGATGTATCACCAATCTCATCAAGAAAGAAAGTTCCTTTATCAGCAATTTCAAAGAGACCTTTTTTATCTTTCAAGGCACCAGTGAACGATCCTTTGACGTGACCGAACAACTCTGATTCCAAAAGATTATCATTGAAGGCCGAGCAGTTCTGGATCACAAAAGTTTTATCTTTGCGAGCCGAGTTATAGTGAATCGCTTTCGCGATCAACTCTTTACCCGTTCCGTTTTCACCTTGAATGAGGACTGTCGAATCTGCATTTTTAATTTTATCAAGCAGTGCATACAACGACTGCATCGGTTTTGATTTCCCGATCATGTTGTCATATTTGTAACGACTGCCGAGCTCTTTGTTGAGTTCGCGAATGCGATCCTCGCGACGAGTGATTTCCAGATGAAGAGTCACAACCTCTTGCGCCACCAAATCACAGATTTCACAAAAGTGACCGCGGTCGTTGTCATCCAAGTGTTTAAACTTTGCGAGAGATTTTTCGATCATATCGCCAGGTGCTCCAAAAGCCGCAAGGCGATCACGAACTTCGGGGAGGCGCTGAGGAATGCTGGGGTCCTTGAAGAATCCCATCGCAATCACTGTACCCATAAAATCATTTTCGATCATGATAGGAAATACACCCACATCAAAACCCGCCATGTCCCATTTTTTCAGAGAATAGCGATTGTCTGACATGCGTAGATCGTCGATTGTTTTTGTGACCATCTCTGCAATGCTCGTTTGCGTTGGTTCTTTACCAACCAAAAAGCCAATCGCAGGATTTGCCCAAGGTGATTTATTATTGTCGAGACCTTTAATGACACCGCGTTCGTCGGTAAAGATAACGTCGACATTCCACCATGAACTTAAGATATGTCGCAGTCTTTTAATGACATGTATATGTTCAAACTCATCCCAATTAATCATCGGATTTCTCCTTACAATTGCGTAGAAAACTGTCAGTCCTGTCAGAATTCTTGTCGTCAAAAGTTTGGACAAGCTTGAGAGATATCCAAAAAGTTTTCACTAGCGCGTTTCAAAGTGAGAAGCGCGCGGCAATTTTTCAATGATTCCAGACCTTGGCCTGGTTCGATGAAAGTCTAGGTTCGTTGTAGATTATGCAGATTTGCGTACTCGCCAGCTTGGCTCAGAAGATCCTGATGCGATCCTGTTTCGATAATTTCGCCAGCTCGCATGACAATAATTTTGTCTGCTTTTGCGACAGTCGAGAGGCGGTGAGCAATCACCAGAGCCGTGCGGCCCTCCATCAAATGATCAAGCCCTTTTTGAACTTCGATCTCACTGGCTGAATCCAGAGCACTCGTTGCTTCGTCTAAAATCAGGATCGGAGCATCTTTAAAGATGGCTCGAGCAATACTCACGCGCTGTTTTTCTCCGCCAGAAAGAAGATTGCCACGATCGCCGACTTTATATTGATAGCCGCCTTGTTTGGTAATGAAGTTATGAGCATTTGCACTTTGCGCCGCTGAAGTGACGCCATCTTTTTTCTTCGAGAAATCGCCAGCCCAAATATTTCGCTCCACGGTGTCGCTAAATAAAAACACATCTTGGGTGACGAGTGCGACATTGGCGCGAAGATCTTTCAACTGAATATGGTGAGTTGGAATATTATCGATCAGAATTTCGCCTTCGGTCGGGTCGAAAAATCTTTCCAGCAAATTCACCAGAGTTGATTTGCCAGAGCCGCTGGCGCCGACAAAAGCAATCACTTCACCGCGATGAATGGTGAGGTTGATATTTTTTAAGATGCGCTCGCTGCCATAAGAAAACGAAACATTTTTATAAGTGATCGTTTTCCAATCCTTTGGAAAGGCCTGAGTGGCCTGAGTTTGTGGGACTTCGCTGTCTTGATCCAAAAGTGAGTAAACGCGTTTGGCAGCAACAATGGTTTCTTGAATGCGGACGTAGGATTCTTGAATTTTTTTAATCGGTGGATTGACCCCAAGAATAGCTGCCACATATCCGACGAAATCGCCGATAGTGGCTTGCTTGGCGGCAATCAAAGAGCCTAAGTAAACTAAAATTCCGACCGTCACTGCGGTCGCAATAAATTCGGTGACGGGGCCTGCGACTTCAACTCGTTGATGAATTTTTTTACGAGAAGATAAGTACTCATCAGATTCGCGCAAGAAGCGATTCGACATCTCATCTTCGAGATTGAAAGATTGAATGATGCGAACACCATCAAGACTTTCTTTGATCGTCGAAGTGATTTTCTCGAGATCTTCCTGACCTTTCAGGCTATGAATCTTGATGGTTTTTGAAATTTGGCGCAAAAACCAAAGAATCAGCGGCAGAACAATAAAAATGCAGGCCGTCAGTTTCCAGTTAAGATAGAACATCCAAAAAATCAGCGCAAAAAAGATCACCGGTTGAGAGAAAAAATCTGCAAACATGCGCAGGCCATTTTGAATCACGACAATGTCATTAAGAATTCGTGAAATCAATCCGCCAGAGCCTGCTGAAAATGAATTGTGAAATGCCAAGTTGAGATTCATGAATTTTCTTTGCAGACGATGACGAATATTTTGCGTCACTTGCTCGCCCACAAAATTCATCATGTAGACGTTAAAATATCTGGCGATGCCGCCGACGAAAGTCAGGGCGATCACCAAAAGTCCTTTTCGCAGCAGCGGACCTGTGGTGGCGGCATTCAGTGAGTCCATCAAGTCTTTTGATAACATGAGGACACGAGCATTTGTTGCACCCATGATGAGGCCAGCAATGGCCACGATGATCAAAGTTTTTTTAAATGGAATAAGTTCGCGGAGAATCTTTTTTACTTCAGGAGAAATCATACGCCTTCAATATACCGTTTCAAATATTGCCCCGTAAGGCTTTTTTTATTCTTAATCACTTCTTCCGGAGAGCCTTCGGCGACAATTTTGCCACCTTTGGCGCCTGCTTCCGGGCCTAAATCAATAATATAGTCTGACCCTCGTATCACATCTTGGTTGTGTTCGACAACGATAACACTGCCGCCGGCATCAATCAGCTTGTTTAAAACCTTCATCAGCAGGTCGACTTCGCGGAAATGCAGCCCCGTGGTGGGTTCATCCAAGATATAAAGAGTCGATTTTTGCTGAATCTGTGACAATTCCTTGGCGATTTTCAGCCTTTGAGATTCGCCACCACTCAGCGTGCCGGCGGGTTGTCCAAGTTGCAGATAATCCAGGCCCACTTCTTTTAGCACGCTCAAAGGTTTTCGAATGTTGGGGTGAGCGACAAAAAAGTTCATCGCTTCAGCCACAGTCATCGACAAGATCTCAAAGATATTTTTTCCTTTATACTGAATTTCTAAAATTTCATTGCGATATTTTTTTCCATCACAAACATCACAAGGAATGATGACGTTATCCATAAACATCATATCGATTTCTTCATAGCCGGTCCCTTTGCACGACGGACATCTTCCGCCATCCACATTGAGACTGAAAGTTCCAGGAGTATAGCCACGAAATTTCGATTCAGGGACTGCGGACATAATATTGCGAATGGCATCGAAGGCTTTCAGATAAGTGATCGGCGAGCTGCGCGCTGATTTTCCGATGGCCGATTGATCAATCAACAAAACGTTTTTGATATTGTCAGTGCCTTTGATAGTTTTATACTCTTGAACCGGTAAATATTCTAAATCCAAAGCACGCGCCAATGCTGGATACAAAGTTTTTGTCACCAAAGTCGATTTTCCAGAGCCACTGACGCCAGTGATCGCGACCAATCGGTGAAGAGGGATAGCAACATCGAGATTTTTTAAATTGTGACCGCTAGCTCCGGTCAATTCGATTTTATATTTATAAGTTTCAATTTCAACAGGGCGGGCGGATTTAAAGCCGGTTTCTTTTTTGCTCGATTTTAAATAAGCCACCGTATTTGATTTGCTGGATTTGTAAAAATCTTTTGTTGGTCCTGAGTAAACAACTTCTCCACCGAGATATCCACTGCCGGGTCCCATCTCAATAATATTTTCAGAATTTTTAATCACGTCGTGATCGTGCTCAACGATCACCAAAGTATTTCCAAGTTCTTTAAGATCTTTCAAAATCGAAATCAGGCGATCATTGTCTCTGGGGTGTAAACCTACTGTTGGCTCATCGAGCACATACAAAGCTTGTGAAAGCCCCATGCCCAATTGATTCGCCAGCATCAAGCGCTGGTACTCACCACCAGAGAGAGTGCGAGTTTCTCGGTTCAGCGTCAGATAATGAACACCCACGCGAAGCAAAAATTCCAGTCGAGCACGGATTTGTTTAAAGACCTCATCGGCGACTTCAGCTTGTGCTCGTGACAACTTCATATCTAAAAACTTTTGATGAAGCTCTTCGATGGTCATTTTTGAAAAGTCATCGATGCTGCTATCTTGAATTAAAACACAGTGGGCTTCTTTGCGAAGTCTTGAGCCTTTGCAATCAGGACATAAAAAAGGACTGCGATAGCGAGCAATAAAAACGCGCACATGCATTTTGTATTTGAGTTCTTCAAGGTATTCAAATAAACCGCGCACACCAAAAAAATCTTTATCGCCGTTCCAGAGACGTTTTCTTTGTTCTGCTGGCAGATCTTTCCATGGCGAATGCAGATCAATTTTAGTTTTGCGACAATAAATGGTGAGCTGTTTTTTATCAGTCTCTGCACTGGGCATGGTGAAGGGATGCAAAGCTCCTTGCGCAATCGACAAATTGGGATTGGGAATCACTTTGGCTTCATCTAACTCCAAAATATTTCCAAAGCCTTTACACGTTGGGCAAGCACCAATGGGGCTATTGAAAGAAAAAAGTCGCGAAGAAATCGGTGGCGGCGTGTAGCCACAAATCGGGCACGAATTTTCTTCGCTGAGTTTTAATTTTTGGCCATCGACGGTCATCACTGAGCAATGACGATTCACAACACCCGTATTGTACTTCACTGAGGCTTCGTAAGCTTGCGTGAGCGAGTCCGCCAGACGACCCATCTCTTCTTTGGAAAAGCTAGTGCGATCGATCACCAAAAAGAAGGTCTCTTTGGGAAGTCCCTTTTTGATCATCGCGGGCTCGCTGATCTCAACAATCTGCCCGACCTCTTCTTTGGTCACAGCAGAAAACTGAGCTGCGATTTTTTCTTCGGCGATGGGTGCTGACTTTTTAGAAACTTTTTTTGCCTTCGCATTTTTTGTGGCAGTGACTTTCGCTGTTTCTTTGGGCGGTAAATAAATTCGCAAGTAACCGTCTTGCAAAAGCAAAGAGTGCAGCTTCTTACCTTCGGTCACTCGAGTCTCTTCGCCAATCTCAACCAGAATATAACCACGGTTGCCGGAAAAATATTGCAGCACACGGTCGGTGGCTTCGGTCACACTTTGTTTTTCGCATTTCACATGATGAGTGGGGCAGTAAGCCTCGCCAATTTTCTCAAACAGCAGGCGCATGTAATCAATCAGCTCGGTCGTCGTACCGACAGTCGAGCGGCTGGATTTCACCGAATTTTTTTGTTCGATAGAAATGGCAGGCGGAATATTATTGACGCCTTCGATATCAGGCTTCGGAGCTTTGTTGAGAAACTGCCTAGCATAGTTCGACATGCTCTCGATAAAGCGGCGCTGACCTTCGGCAAATAAAGTTTCAAAAGCCAGTGATGATTTTCCAGAGCCGCTGGGGCCGCAAACCACAGTCAGACTTCCCAGCGGAATTTTGACGTCAATATTTTTGAGGTTGTTTTGCTTCACACCCCAAAGATGAATGTCTTTCACGTGAACCCTTACTCAAGCAAATTTTTAGTTCGATAAATCATCTTTATAAAAATCTGTGTTTTCTTCCTGCTTATTGCGAGTGGTGGTGGGTTCAGTTCCTTCTAAATAAGCCTGACGAATAATACTGTTGGAACTACTTGATGCCAGCTCTCCGGTTTCACTGTCGATATTCGCAAACACGATGCCGTCAGGAACAGGAAATGTCATCTGTGGTAGATCTTCGTGTGCGGCCTTCATATACTCTAACCAAATTGGTAGAGCCGATCTGCCGCCCACTTCACCTTTCCCAAGAGTTCTTGCTTGGTCAAAGCCAACCCAAACGCCCGTCGCAATCTGAGGAGTGTAACCCACAAACCAAGCATCATAGTAACCATTTGTTGTTCCGGTTTTGCCCGCGACTTCGCGCCCCAAAGCCTTGGCTCGTCCGCCGGTCCCGTGTGGATCTTCAACCACACCTTTTAGAAGCGATGTAATCAAATAGGCTGTGGTTGGTTTGATCAATTGATCATCATCTTGAAAGAACAAGTTCGCATCGATATTCTTTTTAGGATCGATCGGAGTTCTTTCTGCCTCGGGCTTGGCCTGTTGTTCAGCAAGCATATCTAAATAAGTTTTTCTTTTATCTTCAAACTCTTGATCCAGAGCTCCAAGCTCCTTGTTGAAGCGCACATCAAGACTGACTTGATCCAATAATTTTTGTCCATGCGAATCTTCCACGCGATGAATGATCACGGGACGAATGCGTTTTCCCATGCGACCAAACTCAGCAAACACTTTTGTCATCTCATACAAAGTAAGACTCGAAGATCCCAGCGCTAAGGTGAAATCCATATTGAGTGGTGAAAATACTCCGAGGCGTTTGGCGTAAGTCGCAGCCCAATCAACTTTGATGTCTTGAATAATTTTAACTGTCGGAACGTTCAAAGATCTGACCAACGCATTTCTAAAAATAATATCGCCGCCAAATTTTTTCGAGTGATTGGTTGGTTTCCAAACTTTGGTGTCTTCTTGGCCTTCGTCGTCCTCTTTCTGCTCTTCATAAACAATCGGCGCATCCATGATCGGAGTCGATGCGGTGTAGCCTTTGTCAAAAGCGGAAGCATAGACAATGGATTTAAAAGAAGAACCTGTTTGTCTTGCCGCTTGCAAAGCGCGATTGAATTGTGACTTGTCGAAATTGGTGCCGCCGATCATTGCTAAGATATCTTGTGTCTGTAAATCGAAAGACAGAACGGAAGCTTCAGTCGTGGGGTCTTGATCAAGTTCGATCGCAATGTATTTACTGAAATCAGGCAATACGATCTGTTGTTTATTTTTTTTCTGTTGAGCCAACAATTTTTGCAAGCGGGCTGAGCCAAATCTTTCACCCATGACTTTGACGTGAATCACATCACCAACTTTTAAAGCGGCTGATGGTTTTTTAATTTGATCGAGGTAAAAAGCTTTTTCCGCATTGGGTTTTCGCGCCCATTGCATGGTTTCAAAATCAATGATGCCTTGAAGTTCTGCGACTCGCACATAGACGAGACCGAGCTCGTCATCGACTTTAGAAACAATGGCTTCCGTGGTCTCGCCGACTTTCAAATAATTTGGCAGCCCTTTTTTAATCTCGTAATTCAAATTCAATGGCCCGTAATCCATAAAATGACCATCAGGTTGAATGATGCGCTCGGGAGCCACGTCAGAAATTAATTTGTTGCGAGTTTTTAGCAGAAATTCGCCGACCTCTTTGGGATCGGTGGTATTTTTCTCAGGCCCTCTGAAACCTTGGCGCTTATCGAGATCTTTCAGTCCATTCATCATCGACTCTTGCGCGGCCTTTTGTTTTTCCAAATCGAGGCTGGTGTAAACGCGAAGTCCACGATCCAAAACCATTTCCTCGCCCAGTTGATTGACCAGAAGCTGGCGGACCGTTTCTAAGAAAAAAGGCGCTTCGTCCGCATAGGTTTCACGCAAGTAAACAGCGACGGGTTGTTTGATGGCTGCCTCGGCCTGATCTTTTTTTACAAAGCCAACTTCGGCCATCCGATGAAGGACGTAAACCTGACGTTCTTTGGCGCGCACCGGATTGTGCACCGGAGAATAAGCACTCGGAGCTTTGGGAAGGCCTGCGAGAATTGCCATTTCTGCCAGGGTGAGATCTTTCACTGTTTTATGAAAATAAGTTTCTGAGGCCATCTCGATCCCGTAAGCACCCTGACCAAAATAAATTTGGTTCAAATACAAATACAAAATATCTTCTTTGGAAAGATGCTCTTCCATTTGCTGGGCTAACAAGGCTTCTTTCGCTTTACGAATCAAAGTCTGCTCACTGGATAACAATAAAGTTTTTGCCACCTGCTGAGTGATCGTCGATCCACCCTGCACGGTGTGACCAGCGCGCAAATTGGCGACAGCCGCGCGAATGATCGAGATATAATTAATTCCACCATGTTGAAAAAACTGATCATCTTCCGCTGCCAAAAACGCATTTACCACATTTTTAGGAATATCTTTGTAAGGAACCAACACTCGGCGCTCTCTAAAAAACTCGCCGATCTGTTTGCCATTGCGATCAAAAACTTTGGTGACCAAGAGAGGTTTGTAATCGTCGATGGTAATTAATTGAGGCAAAGTGGATTTCACATATTGGTATCCGGCAAACAAGCCGATCCCACCAAGAATCATTAACACAACCAAAGCAGCAATGAGCTTTTTCACATTCAACTCCATTTGAATTTTCGCAGACTCTTTATTCTATGTATTCACTGCCAGGATGGGTACTTTCCGAGAGAGATCTTCAAATTCATGGCACCCGCCGTTAGGGCGAAAGTCGAGTTGCCTCCGAAGTTTGTGACAGAAGAGGTGTCTCAAAATGAGATTCTCGAGAGAAAAACCAATGAAAATGGACAGATGATGGCTCCACCGCCATTCATTGGCCCGCCGATTGCTCCGATAGGTTATTGTGAACAAGGGGGCAATATGAACCGTATTTTGCTGTCAACACTTCAATCATTTGTCTTCGTTTTTGTAGTCAGTGTGCTTGCTTTTGCTGCGAAAGCGCAGACGGCACCAGTGCCGCCAGGGTATGGTATGTCTATTGATGTTTTCAATAAACAATCTTGTGACAGTCTTAAATCTCAAGTCAACGATAGCTACGCGAAAGCCCAAGGCTATTGCGGAGACTCAAGTAAAGCCGAAACGTGCATGAGTAATATTAAAGATTGCCTCAATAATAATTCAAGTGAAGACGGAGATTCCAGCGGGGATTCAAGTGATGATTCTGACAATTCCGAGCAGTGCTATGCTTTTGGATATCAAAACTATAAATCTGATTTAAAACAAATGGAGTCAGATCAAAAAGACTCTCGAAAAACACTGGCAGATTTGCAAAAAGATAAAACAAGTGCGCAGAAGGACTACAACGAACAAAAAGCAAAGCTGACTCAAGATCAGCATGATGCCACTGACGAATACAACAAACAGACGATACAAGATAAAGCAGATCAAAGAAAAGAACAGAGTGATGCAAAGGCAGCTCAAGACGATCTCAATAAGCAACAACGTGATTTACAAATGCAGGTTTTGCAAAAACAAAATCAGATCGCGTTGTTGACGTCTCAGCGCGCAACTCAAATTGATGATTACAAAATGAAGCTTTTGCAGTGCAAATCAGATACACTTAAATATCAAGCCTCAGTCGCAAATAATACGATGGGTGGTCTGAATGGATTGTCTTCCAAAGGTGGAGGCGCTGCGAACGATGTTCAGACTTACTTCAATGCTTGCGAAAACAAAGTGTTAAAACAGCGTGATGATGATGCCAATAAATATTCTGTGGCAACCACGCAGTTGAATGCCGAAATTGCTCAGGCGCAACAGCAGTTGACGGATGTTGGTCAGTCATTGCAAATGGCTCAGTCTCAAGCGCAACAGCAATTGACAGATGACACAACAAAGTCCCAGCAAGAGCAGACATCTTATCTTCAAAAGCAACAAAATGTTTCACAACAGATGCAAGATTTAACTTCAAATTTCATGCAACAAAGCCAGCAATTGAATCAGCAAATTTTGCAAGCTCAGCAAGATAATACGACAGACAGCAATTCGTTGAAAAAATTTAAAGGTCAGTCGCCTCCGAAAACAGACACGAATCTTAATGACGCATATGTTGCTCTTAATAAAGCAAAACAACTTTGTGCCGACAGCAGTAACTGGTCAGACGCGTGCGCGCAACCAACCTCGATTTGTAATCAGTTTTCTGGAGCTACGGGTAAAAATACAAAAGCTTCCGGCGCAAAAACAGCACAGTAATTTCTCAATTTGCTTTCTGAATTAGATCCATGTTAAAAAACCCTTCGTATGCAGAAGGGTTTTAACTCCGACATCAATACACGCGGGCAACAATTTCACGTTCAGACGGAAGACTGGGGACGCGAGAATCCTTTTCTCGTCAGCCGAGTTTTTTGCGACGGTGCGGTCATCACAACTTTGAAGACCAGTTATCAAGACGCTCTCAAGAATCAATCCATCAAAGATAGCGAAGCCATTCTCCAGGCTTTGCGCAAGCAGCACAATTCTGTGGTCGATCAAATTTACTCTGGTCAGATTGGTTAATTTGTATTTGTGGAAGGAAATGACGTCTAGGTAAATCTAGACTCTGCGAAGGTCGAAACCAGACCTTCCCCGAGGGGACAAGCAGAAAGCCTCGGACTTACACTTAAGAAATGATTCAATTTTCTCACGTCTATAAGACATATCCAGGCGATATTCATGCCCTTAAAAATGTCGATCTCATGATCGAAAAAGGGGAGTTCGTTTTTCTCACCGGTCCCAGTGGCGCTGGCAAAACAACTTTGTTTCGAATGCTGTCGGCCTTCGATAAAGTCACCTCTGGCCAAGTGCAAGTGGCGGGATTTGATCTCACTAAAATTTCGGCCAGTGAAATTCCTCTCTTTCGTCGTCGCATTGGCGTTGTCTTTCAGGATTTTCGTTTGCTGAAAGATCATACGCTTTTTGAAAATGTGGCTTTGCCTTTGCAAATTCGCGGTGAAAGAACCACGGTCACGGATAAAAAAGTGCGCGATATTCTCGAGCAAGTAGGGCTTTCTCATAAGTCCGATCAATATCCTGAATTTGTTTCTGGTGGTGAGCAGCAGCGAACAGCGATTGCGCGAGCATTGGTTCATCAGCCCGGAATTTTAATCGCGGATGAGCCCACCGGAAATTTAGATCCAAAACTGGCTGATGAAATTATGGATTTGCTGGAGCGAGTTTGCGCGCAAGGCACCACTGTTTTTGTGGCGACGCATGATCATGATTTGGTTCGTGAGCGTAAAAAAAGAACTCTGCAAATTATCGACGGTATGATTTCTGAGGGCTTCAAATGAGTTCACAAGTCAGAGCCAAGAAAAATTCTTTGCGATTTGCAACTGTGATCGTGTTGACGGCAAGCTTTGCTGTCTTGCAATTGCTGTCGTTGTTTGCGCTGAACTTGCAAAATGTGCTGACCATGTGGGGACAGCAGTTGCAAGTGAACGTTTATTTGAGTGAAGAGGCAACACCTCAGCAAACGACTCAAGTGCAAAACTTTTTAAAAAACAGTGATAGCATTGATCACGTCGAATATATTTCAGCGCAAAAAGCGTTGAACACTTTCAAAGATCAAATGGCCAGCTATGCCCCGGACCTTTTAAAAGATGATGATTTACTTAAAATAATTCCAGCCAGCCTGCAATTTTCGTTGTCGGACAAAGTGGCAACACAAGATCAGGTGTCGACCATGAAATCCTTGGCCGATCAGTTAAAAACTCAAGCCGGAGTTGAGGAAGTCAGTTACGGACAAGATTGGGTGAAAGCGTATTCATCTTTGGTTCTTGGAATAAAATCTGCCGTGGGCTTTTTGATTTTTGCCATTGGCGGAGCCGCGCTGTTCGTGATTTCCAATGTGATTCGTCAGTCCATTCATCAGCGTCGCGATGCCATCGAAGTTCTAGAACTTGTCGGTGCGACTGCCAGTTTTATTCGTAAACCTTTTCTCAAAGAAGGTGCTTTGCTGGCGCTGATCAGCGGGGGTTTGGCATTAGGTTCGAGCGCTATGATTTTTTCTTGGCTGCAAAAATCTTTAGCACAACAGCTTCAGTTTTTTCAATTGGCTTCGAGCATTCACTTTTTTAATGGCGCTCAAAGCTTATTGGTCCTTGGTCTCAGCATGATGCTTGGACTTTGCGCTTCGTATCTTTGCCTGCGTTCGCTCAATGACGGCTGGGCTGCCAGTCAGAGAGTGAATGATCGTGGCTAGTAAGCTCATAAAATATTTTTTTGCTAGCGTTGCCTTTTTAACTCTGACGGGTTTTTCGCAGAACCTTTGGGCGGCGTCATCTGAAAAAATTATTTCCGAATATCAAAAAACCAAATCTCAAGTTGTGCAAGTGGATGAAAAGCAAAGACAAGTTTTGGCGTCAATTTATGCGGTTAATAAAAGCTTAAAAAAAATTATCAGCGAAAAGGCCGCGCTTGATTCCGAAAAGATGATCGTTGAATCCAGCACCAAGGATTTAGCCAAACGCATTTTAGAATTAACAACAAAAACAAAAAGTCAAAAGTCACTTTTGCGAGATCGCCTGGTGACGATCTATAAATTGGGTGGCCCTGGCGTGGCGAGATTTCTTCTGTCCAGTCAAAGTTCGTCAGAACTTGATCGCGATTTGAAAATTTTAGGTCGCATTGCTGGTCAAGATCTTGAATTGATCAAGGACTATAACGATTCGACGACCGAGCTTTCGCAAAAACAGACAAAATTCACAGCTCGTCTTGCCACTTTGAAAAACTTGGAAGAAAAAATTAAATCTCAAGAGCAATCATTGGCCGAAGAAAATACGCGCAAAGAAAAAATTCTTTCCGACCTCAGGCATTCGCAATCTCGCGAAATGGCCAAGCTTTTAAAGCTTAGAGAAAAATCACGCAAGTCTTTGCTGTCTGCGCCGAACGAAGAAATTTCATCTCTGATCGGCCCTGCATTTTTCGAACAAAAAGGTGGTTTGCCAAGACCGATTCGCGCTCCGATCACGCAAGGATTCGGCTTGATCAAGGATGAAATTCATCAAGTGGTTCTCAGCCACAAAGGCGTTTTCTTTTCCGCACGAAAAGGAACTCCCGTGGCTTCTGTCTTTCAGGGCACCGTCGCTTATGCGGGAGAGCTTGCCGGATTTGGCCGCACCATCATTATTGATCACGGCGATCATTATTATACTGTTTACGGTGATAATGAGGAGCTCAAAGTTTCTGTCGGCGATTCGGTCCGGCAAAATCAGATGATCGCACTTTCTGGAATTTCGTCTGAAAATTTTGGCACAGGTCTTTATTTTGAAGTTCGTCATTTTTCTGAACCCTCAGATCCGCGCCCATGGATGAAAGGATCCCTATGAGAAATAAATTCTCAAAACCACTGACGCAAATCACTTTGCTCCTCTCACTGATCGCTGTCGGAGCCCTCGGATTTCATAAATTCGATCTCGGAGTTTCCGTCGCCAACGCCGCAGAAGAGCGTTACTCAGATTTGCAACTTTTTACCAAGGTGCTGAATCTCATCCAACAATATTACGTCGATCCGGTGGATACTAAAAAATTGATCTACGGAGCGATCAAGGGAATGCTTCGTGAGCTTGATCCACACACCAATTTTATGCCGCCAGAAATTTTTAAAGATTTCGAAACGGAAACTTCGGGAGAGTTCGGCGGCCTCGGAGTGGAAATTTCTGTGCAAAACGGAATTCTCACGGTGATCTCACCGATTGAAGATACGCCCGCATTTGAGGCGGGAGTCAAAGCCGGAGATAAAATTATCGCGGTGGACGGTCACTCGACAAAAGGACTTTCGTTGGTGGAAGCCTCTCAACTGATGCGCGGAAAAAATGGACAAAAAACAACTCTCACCGTGGTGAGAGATAACGAAGAGCAGCCGAAGGACATCACCATCGTTCGTGGCAACGTGCGCATTCATTCTGTGAAACCAACAGACATGGGGGATGGCTACTATTATGTAAAAATCACCAGCTTCATCGAAAACACCGGCCACGATCTTGAAAAATCGCTGGCCGAGCAAACCAAAAAGCATGGCAACATCAAAGGGATGATTTTGGATCTTCGCCGAAATCCGGGTGGCTTGCTCGATCAAGCCGTGAAAGTGTGTGACCTCTTTTTACCGGAAGGAAAAATCGTCAGCACCATCGGTCGCGATCGCTCGAAAGAAGATGTGATGTACGCTTCGAAGCGAGCACCCTATAAAGATTTCCCAATCATCGTGCTGGTGAATGAGTACTCGGCAAGTGCCAGTGAAATTGTGGCCGGAGCTCTGCAAGACAACAAGCGCGCGATTATTATGGGTGAGAGATCTTTCGGTAAAGGCTCGGTTCAATCCGTTGTTAAAATGGGTGATGGATCGGGTTTAAAACTGACGGTGGCTCGTTACTACACTCCCAGCGGTCGATCGATCCAAGCTGAGGGAATTACTCCAGATATTCAAGTTGAGGATGTGGACTCGGAGGCTCTTTCCAAGGCGGTTGTGAAATCCCACGGAACTCGAGAAAAAGACATCGCAGGTCATCTGCTCAACGAGAAAGAAAAACTTGAGAAAGAAGATCCGAACTCTTCCAAAGCCACAGGAATTGACGCATGGTGGAAAGACGCCGGATCTAAAAAAGATGAGAAGTTAGGGCCTAAAGATAAGCTTTTGGCGACGGATTATCAGATCTATCAAGCCTATAATTACATTAAAGCATGGCGTTTGATGAAAGGCCTCAACCAAGGACTCCCATCGACGGTTCCAACGTCATCGAAAGTTCAATAAAGTCTGCGATTCGCCCCAGGAAGGTGATTTCCTAAAATCACCTTCAGAGGTGGGCTTGATTCTGTCCTCATTTCGGTCTAGTTTCTGCCCACATTGACCATGGGGGCCCCTTTGAAACCAACCACGAAACTGCTTTTTACTGCAGTGATTTTTGCTGTGACATTTTTTATCACACAGACATCGCTCGCTGTTGGTTTTGCAACTGGAAATGATTTTCAAGCATTCTCATCTCAAGGCCAAGTCACAGTGACTTGCCAAACACCTGACGGCACAAAAGTAGCCACGTTTGATTGTTGGGACAGTTCTTTATCGCCTGTCGAATATGATTATTTTATCGGCCCCGCAGTCAATGCAGACTCAGTCAGTCTGACTGTCATTCGCGAAGATCAATCACAGCGCAATAAAGATTCTCGCTATGATTCTCGTCGTGGAATGAGTGTTGATCGTTTTAATCTTTGGGTGGCGTCTTTGTTTCAACGTCCTCTTTTGGCCGATGGATTGAATCGAGTTCATTATTCACTGACAGCAAAAGGTCTTCCTGTGGGACAGGGAGATTTTGTGGCGCGAGTGGTTCGTCAACCGACGGCGATCTGCCCAGCTCGTTCTTACAATTCAAACAATCCTTCGGATTGTAACAATCAATATTCGATGTGTGGCAAGTACTTCGAAGAGCTTCATTACTGCCGCTAGATTTAATTTTTGCTACCGCGCAGTTGTATTCTAATTTTTCAAATGAATGATGTGTCTGCTTGGTGAATTCCGAATTGCGAGCAATTCGGAATTTCTTTCTTGGGAAAAATCTCTGAGTTGAATTAGCTCAGAGATTCTGACGACTCATTTAATTTGTCAGCGTCGACTTCGGTGATTTTCGCTGATTTTTTTAAGAACTCAACCACTTTGTCTTCGGTGATTGTGTAGGTGAGACGATTCATTTGTTCAGGGCGGCCGTAGAATTCGCGGATGCGAGCTTCTTCGATTCCTGTTTGTTGAGCGTACTCGGCAAATTTTTTGTCGAGGTCTTCTTGAGTCCAAGTCAGATCTTGTTTGCGGGCGATCGCATCGATCAGGAAACCTGATTGAATCATGTCAGCGGCTGAGCTTTCGAAATCTTTATTCCATTTTTGAACATAAGTTTCGTAATCCTGATCGCCCATGCCTTGCTCCTGCATGCGTTTTTTCATGTCTTCAATCAAAGCTTGTTTTTGTTCTTTCAACATACTCTGTGGCACGTCGACTGGATTTGCTTTGACTAAAGCTTTAAGCAAACGATTTTTGAAGTCACTGTCGATGCGTTTTTGCTCAGATTGTTCCATGTCGGTGCGAATTGTTTTTTTCAAAGATTCCAAAGTGTGAACTTCGTCGCCGACAGCTTTGCCCATCAGTTCATTGACGAATTCGTCTGTCATTTCAGGCAGGTCTTTCTTTTTGAGGCCCTTCAAAGTGACTTTGAACTCAACGGGCTGTCCCGCAAGATCTGCCGAGTGATAAGGATCTGGAAATTTTAAATGCAAAGTGGTGTTGCCGCCAACTTTCATCCCAATGATGCCTTCTTCAAAGCCTTCGATGAATTGCTTCGCGCCAAGTTCTAAGTTGTGGTCTTTGCCAGCGCCATTTTCCAGCGGAGCGCCTTTCACAAAGCCTTCGAAATCAATCACAGCTGTGTCTTTCAATTGCGCTGGGCGATCTTCCAACACATCGACCAATTGAGCGCGAGCGGTGCGGATGTTTTCTAAAACTTGTTCGATTTTTTTGTCATCGACTTGGAATTTTTCTTTTTGAACTTCGAGGCCTTCGAATTTTTTCAAAGTGACCTCAGGTTTGATTTCAAAGCTTGCAGAAAAATTAAAGCTTTTTCCTTCAGAGGGAGCGTCGAATTCGAACTCTGGATAACTGACGGGCTCGAGTTGATGTTCGCGAACTGCATCGAAGTAATGTTTTTGAATGAGTTCATTCACAGCATCTTGTTTTACTTTATCGCCATACAACGATTTGATTGTTGCCAGCGGAGCTTTTCCCTGACGGAAGCCCTTAATGGCGGCTTGCTTCTGAATGCCTTTCAGCATGTTATTCATCGTAGAGGCCACAGTTTCTGCAGGCACTTCGATATTGATTTTTCTTTGCAATGAACCGACTTTTTCGACAGATGATTTCATAACGCTCCTTAGCGAAAGACGAAGGCGGAATGTAATAAATCTCTTCCGAAATCGCAAGCATATTGCGAAGCTATGACGATGGAAATTATTTTCGTTACAGGCAAAGGTGGTGTCGGTAAATCAGCTGTCGCTGCCGCGCTTGCTATGCAGAAGGCTCAAAGTGGGCGAAAAACGCTTCTCGTCGAGCTGGGTCGCGAAAGTTTCTATCAAAATGCTCTGAATTTGTCCGCGGTCTCCTATCACGGTGTGACCTGGCCGGGATTTCCGCAACTCGAGGGGCGCTTCACTTTGGCGCTCTGGTCAGGGCCCGAGTGTCTGAAAGAATACGCGCTTTATCTTCTCAAAATAGAAAGTCTCTACCGACTTTTTTTTGAAAATCCGGTGACGCGCACTTTGATTCAAGTGGCTCCGGCCTTGCCCGAGCTTTCGATCATGGGAAAAGCCACCAGCGGCCCACGTCGAGTGGGCCCCGCTTTGAATTACGACACCATCGTGATTGATGCTTTTGCCACGGGCCATTTTATGGCTTTGCTTCGGGCACCTTTGGGAATGGCCGAAGCCGTGCGCTTTGGTCCCATGGGCGAGCAATCAAGAAGCATCAACAAAGTTTTAAGCAATCCTGAGCTTTGCAAATATGTGGTCGTCGCTTTTCCAGAAGAGCTTCCGGTGGTGGAAGGCTTGGAGCTGGCACAAGACATTCAACAGACCGTGGGAATAAAGCCGACTCTGGTGATGAATCGCTGGCAAGAGATCAGTGCGTCTGTCTTGCAAGAACATTCCGATGAAGAATACTTGCAGAGATTTCAACGTCACTTGCAACGTCTCGAGCAAAGGCAAAATGAATTGTTAGCTTTAGTAAAAGAAAATTTTCTGCCCGTGATGTTGCCGCAAATCTTTGAAGTGGATTTTTCAAAAGTGGTGACGGCTTTAACTGCGAGTCTTTCAGAGGTGAAATTATGATTTCTTCTTTGACTTCAGCTAAAGTGATTATTTGCGTGGGCTCTGGCGGCGTTGGAAAAACAACGGTGGCTTCAGCGATCGCTTTTCAAGCAGCCGAAGAGGGAAAAAAAGTTCTTGTACTCACCGTTGATCCCGCCAAACGACTGAAAACAACCATGGGCCTTTCAGACACCGAAGATATGGTGCAAATCAAGCATCCGTCATTGACGGGAGAGCTTTGGGCCGCAGTCATCGACAACAAAAAAACTTTTGATGATTTTGTCAGAAGAGCTGCGGCCAAGGCGGGCGGCAACGTCGATCGAATTTTAAAAAACAGATTGTACATTCAGCTTTCAACCACTCTCAGCGGCAGTCAAGAATTCACGGCGGTTGAGAAATTGTATTCGGTTTATGAGTCACAAAAATTTGATCTGATTGTGCTTGATACTCCACCGGCTCAGCATGCGATTGATTTTTTGGTCGCTCCGCAAAAATTATCTGAGCTGTTTAACGACAATATTGCCAAATGGTTTCGCGAGCCCGGCACCAAAGGTGTTGGAATTTTCACGCGTCTTGTACAAACCGGAACCAAGCAAGTCATGAAGGCGCTTGAAAACCTCACCGGGTCAGAATTTATTGGCGAACTCGCCGATTTTTTTCGCGACGTTGAAAAATGGCAAACACGACTTGAAGAAAGAACTTCGGCAGTGCACCGACTGCTGGTCGGGGAGCAATCGCACTTTGTGTTGGTCACAAGCTTTGACGAGGCCAAACTTCACGAGGCCGAGCAATTTTCCAAGGAAATTCGTAAAGGTGGATATCGTTTGTCGGCCGTCATCATCAACAGAGCTTATCCTTCGGGTCTTAGAATGAATGTCACTCCCGGTCTGGACTTGCAGTTTTCAGCAAAAAGCAGCACTGATCTAGAGAGGGCTTATATGAAAACTCAAAATTATTATCGTGACCGCGATCAGATCTTTGAGAAATTTTTTATTCGCATGGGACGCGAAGCTCAAGTTCTACGTCTGCCGGAATTAGAATCTGATGTTTCGGATCTGGGCGGTGTGGAAAAAATGGCTCGGGAGTTAAAAGCATGAAATATTTTTTGTTCGTCGCAGCGGCAACCACATTATTTTTTATCGCCGGCTGTGCAATGATGGCGCGAAAGTCTGTGGCTATTGATCCGGCCTTAAAAATTCAGCAAGAAAGTGAATTGCGAGTGGCACAAAATGCTTTGGATGCTCAGCACCCCGAAGAGGCTGAAAAAGCTTTCACTGATTTTCAAATTAAATATCCTGTTTCGGTTTTTTATCAAGCAGCGCAAATCGGAAAAGCAAAAGCTTTAGAACAGCAAGGCAAGTGGAGTGAAGCGACGGATCTTTACCGCGCCAGCATCGAAGCCACTCGCGAGACGCAACCAAAAATTGCAGCTCAAGCCCTGTATGAAATTTCTTTTTGCTATGAAAATTTGGGTGATGAGGCGCACCTCATTGCCTCTTTGCAAGATGCCCTTCGCCTGAAAGACAGTTTGCAACCCGAGTGGGCCATGGCTGAAATTCCAGCTCGCCTTGCTGCGAGCTACAATCGTGTCGGTCGCATGGATGAAGCGCAAAAATATTTTAAGCAGGCTGACGTCGGCGTGACTCAGCTGCGAGCGATGCGTGATAAAGAGGCCACTCCGGAGTGGGTGGCGCGCGTGTATTATGAGATGGGTCTTTATTCCACCAATCAATTGGCTTATGAAAATTTACAAGCGAGCCTTGACACTTTAAAAATGGTACAGATCTTTTCACTTCGCAGTGTGGAAGCCAATGGTGAACCTTGGTCGCATTTGGCATCGGAAGGATTGCAAGGAAATTACCGAGATATTTGGAACACGATTCAGGATATTCCTCTCAATCGGTCGATGGATGTGGGTGCGGCCGAACGAGAGAAGTTAGAAAGACAAAATGATTTTGTGGGGCAACTACTGACATTGATCAATGATTTGAAAAGATATCGAACTCCGGAGATCAATGCGCAAAACGAGTCTTTGAAAAGTTTGATGAGCCTGTTGAAAAGTGTTGAATCACAAGGATCGCAGTTCTTAAACAGCAGCCATTTGCACACGAGGTTGACTCCAGAATCGGTTCGGAGAAATGCTCTGAAGAAAGAGGGAGTCATGGTAGAGCCGGCGGAGAAATCTGTTGAGTCATCACAAGAATTGCCGGCGCCTCCTCAGAAAAAAGTGAACGTTGATCCGAACTTGTAAGCTGCACTTTGGGTGCATAAATTGATAGAGGACCTGATGATTCGTACGAGCCTGCATGAAAGTTTTTGTGGTAAGCATGACAAGCTGGCCGATTGGTTTTGTCAAAAAACCAAAAGCCTCAGTTATCCTATTTACTCAAGCTATGACATTCGTGATGCCGGATTTAAAATTTCCAATGTCGATGCTAATATTTATCCCGCCGGTTTTAATAACATCTGTCCGGCGGATAAAGAAAATTCGATTGGTCTTATGCAAAGCTATATTGAAAAACATTATGGCAGCGCGATTTCTAAAATCATGCTGGTGACGGAAGAGCACACCAATAATCCTTTCTATTGGGAAAATGTGCTGACCATCGAAAATCTTTTAAAAAATGCGGGCAAGCAAGTTTTGATTTCTATCCCTCGTCGCATGGATCAGTCGCTTACCGTACAAAGCGCCACGGGTAAACAAGTTCAGGTGGCGTCGGCGTTTGCGGACTCGTCAGCCTTTAAAGATTTCAAACCAGATTTAATTATTTCAAATAACGACTTTTCAGAAGCCCATGAAGAGTGGGCAAGTCTGTTGTCAGTTCCAATCAATCCGCCAAGAGAGCTTGGTTGGTATCAGAGAAAAAAATCCAGATACTTTGAGAATTTTAATAAACTCGCCACTGAATTTTCAAGCCTGTGTGGCATCGATCCATTTTTGCTCAATGTCCAGACCGAAGTTTTTGAGCATTTTGATATTGCCGATGATCGATCACGGCAAACTTTGGCAGACCGTGTGGATGCGATGATTGAAAATCTGCGCGAAGAATATAAAAAACGAAACATCACTCAAGAGCCTTTTGTGTTTGTAAAAAACAATGCCGGCACCTATGGCTTGGCCGTGATTCGCGTCAGCTCTGGCGCTGAAGTGAAAGAGTGGAATTACAAATCGCGCAAGAAAATGAAAGCCGCCAAAGGTGGTCGTGATGTTGAAGAAGTTATTATTCAAGAAGGTATTCCGACTCGAGTGCAAGCCGAAGGCGCGACCGCAGAGCCGGTGATTTATATGATTGGCAGCGAGTTGGCCGGTGGATTTTTGCGCACACATTTAGAAAAAAATAATACTGACAGTTTGAATAGCCCCGGGGCTGTTTACAAACGTCTTTGTGTTTCTGATTTGAGCGTCAGCTGGCAAGGCTCGCCATTAGAAAATGTTTACGGTTGGTCGGCACGCCTTGGACTTTTGGCCATTGCCGAAGAGGCTCAGCAAATGGGTGTGGCGTTTAAAAATTATCAGCTGTCAAAATAACCCGACAATCGACTAGAAAATCGCTCCACGATCAGCGGTCGCTACTTTTAGCGGGTAGACTAGAAAGTGGAGGATTCAAGATGAAAACTTTGACGACGTGTCTTGGATTGATCGTTTTTTTTGCCGCCGGTTTTTTACTGAGTTGGCAGTCGCGAGAATTTCCAGTGGAAGTGGCCAATTGGACGAATGCCAATTCTCGCCGCGATCCCGCTTCGATCCAAAGAAATTATGATTTTTCAAAGCTCGAGGGCAGCGCCCTGAGTTACGCCGCCAAACAACGTTTGCTCGATGGCGCTGAAGTTGTGCATAGCGCTTCTGGAGTTGGTGTCGAGCTAGGTCACTTTGTGATTCGTGGCCAAGATGGACAAAAAGAATTTGCCTGCCAACGTTACCCGACGGTGGTGATGATCTTTGATGGCGAGGGCAGTGCTGTGGGTGGCGAGCTTCCGCGCATGGAAGTCGAGGGCGCTTGTGATATGTCCAGCGATATCAATCGTATTTCTGCTCTTTACATTCCTGTGGCGCGCATCATCGGTGAACCTGTGGCCGATGGTGAATTTGATTTCCGCGAGGGAAAACAAATCAAATTGCGTTTTGCCAATGTTTCAGATCAGTGGCCAAAAACCTGGCAACTGCGAGGAATAAAATTAGTCGATCCATCAGGAAAATACAGCGAACTCAATGTTCAACCTGATGAAGTTCGCGAGATTCTAAAAAAGCCGCTGACTTTAACTTTTTAAATAAAATTTTTAGATCACTGAGCTGACATTTGCATCAGTTTTTGCACAATCGCATTGAGCAATTGTCCTGAGCTAGAGCTTGTTGTCGCCAATGTTTTAGCTTGTGCTGACGGCAGGCCATTTGCATCCCAAGCATTCCAGCGAGCGGATTCTCCGAAAGCCAAAGGTTGCGCTTGCATGACGGGACTCCACATAAAATCGGGGTGAGCATTCTGATACCACTCGCCACCAATGATGTTACCTTTGGCATCAAGCTCAAGATCGTACATGTACTCGGTGGTACGCAAAACATCATCGCTTGGAGAGTTGGTCGCATCATGTTCAGAGTAAGTTTCAACTGTGTAAGTCACCGCCATTTGCACGCCCACAACAGAGACCGCCTTCGGCGAGCGATATTTTTTGAAATGATCATTGGTGAAGTCACTCATTTTCACGACCGCATCGTTGTAGGAGCTTGTCCAATCGCCCGTTTTGGGATTGAAGTAAGCGGCTTGGTAACTGACGATCGGTTGATTCCAAACTTCATAGTCATAAGTGGCATCCATCACCAAGCTGCGTTTATCAACGCCGACACGATTGACCATGATGGTGTGAAATGATCCCGGATTGATATCCCAACACTCAGGCGAAGTGATTCTGCCGACATCATCTGTTGCCGGATTTCTGACATTGCAACGAGTACCAACGATGGCCTGTGGAGTTTTATTATTAGCATAAAGAGCATCGGCAAGACCTTTGAGATCATCAGGGAAAAACTGCAGATTGCTGCCATCACTCAGACGGAATGAAATCGCTTTTGTCGGGCGAGGCATCATGTAAGAGGCCGGAGCCCAACCATGACAAATTCCCTGCCAAGTTTCGACGTCGCCATTGCTATTCTCTGTATTGACAGCTTTTTGAACCCACCACTTTGTGAAGTTAAAGTTATCATCGCCCATCAACATGTCATATTTTTCAGCGGGGGAACGATCCGAGTCATCGACAGAGTCGTGGAAATTCTGACCGATCAATTGATTGAAAATACTTTTATAGCTCAGCCAATCAGGAAAATTTTCGAAGGTGGTATAACGAAATGAAAGACCACCACGATAAGTGGCCCAATAATCGCTCGACCAAGGCTGGCTGAGCACAGTTCCACTCGAAAGATCGGCAGAAGCTAAGACTTGAATTGAAGTTTGATGAGAACCTTCCAACAAAGACGCTGGCTGATTGGTTTGATTGATCTCTGCCATCATCAAAGTTTTTGGATCGTAGGTGATTTTGGCGCGGACTTTGTCTTTTAAGGTCACGAAGTTGTTGCCTTCGATCTCGGCGTCTGAAAAAAGCGAGGTCCCACGCACAACATTGCCGGCGCTGTCATATTTCATCGGCAAGGTCTTCATCGTTGCTTCGGGAGAGCGCTGAAAGCTTTCGAAAAACTGACGGAAGTGAGTGCGCATTTCAATGTTTTCAGTTTGAGCTTGAGAAAAGAGAGGGCAAGAAATCAACAGAGCTGCCAGTGCCACCCGAACCATGAACCCACCACCATCATTGAGAAAATTTATTTGCTGTGAAAGCCTCTTAGTACGCCGCTTAACATAGCGCAACAATCAGCTGAGGTTTGGATAAAAAAACCGGAAAACTCCATTCGGAAACCCAAAAATAGAGAAGGATTTTCAAAGGCTTCCTTGAAGATCTTGTAAAAAAGCTCTTGAGCTGGATTCGCCTTCTATGTAGAAATGCCCTCCTATGCAAAAAAATAAAGAAATTTTAGGTCACCCTGTCGGTCTTTATGTCCTCTTCTTCACAGAAATGTGGGAGCGCTTTTCCTATTATGGAATGAGAGCTTTGCTTGTCCTTTATATGACTCAAGCCCTTTTCCTGCATCCAGAAACGGCAGCGACTGTTCTTGGCTATGCGGGGATTAAACATGGTCTTGAAGCCGTATTTGGACCGTTGTCGACGCAAGCTCTGTCATCACAACTTTATGGTTTGTACACAGGCCTTGTTTATTTCACTCCATTTTTCGGTGGGATCCTTGCGGATCGTCTGATCGGTCAACGTCGCTCGGTTTATATCGGTGGTGTGTTGATGGCGATCGGCCACTTTATGATGGCTTTTGAAAATATGTTCTTCCTGGCTTTGTTATTTTTGATTTTGGGAAATGGATTTTTCAAACCAAATATTTCGACGCAAGTGGGATCCTTGTATGCGGAAGGCGATCATCGTCGTGATGGGGCTTTTACGATTTTTTACATGGGGATTAATCTTGGCGCTCTTTTCTCGCCACTGGTCTGTGGAACTTTGGGCCAACGAGTTGGCTGGCATTATGGTTTCGCCGCTGCCGGCGTGGGTATGATGTTCGGTTTGTTGGTTTACCACTTTGGTCGCCACACTTTGCCGGTCGAAGATATTCGTGAAAGATTGGTTGAGACTCATCAAGAAGAACAACCCTTGTCTTCAGATGATTGGAAGAAAATCATCGCCTTGATCATTCTCTGCACGGTGAATGTTTTGTTTTGGGGAGTTTACGAGCAGCAAGGAAATACTTTGCAATTGTGGGCTGATACCAACACCAATTGGAATGTCTTGGGATTTGAAATGCCTTCAACCTGGTTTCAGTCTTTCAATCCACTCTTTATTATCCTGATGGCGCCAATATTAAATATCTTTTGGGGCTGGCAATCGAAAAAGGGCAAAGAGCCCACCTCGATTGCAAAAATGGGAATCGGTTGCGCTCTGGCAGGATTGGCATTCTTGTTTATGGTGTTCACGGTGAATATGATCGATGGTCATAAGGCCAATATCATGTGGCTTTTCTTTGCGACGTTTATCATCACCATGGGCGAGTTGTATTTGTCGCCCATCGGACTTTCTTTTGTGACCAAAGTGTCGCCACCCAAATTGGTGTCGATGATGATGGGAATGTGGTTGGGCTCAAGCTTCTTCGGAAATTATTTAGCTGGCTATATCGGGACTTATTACGAAAAAATGACTCAGCAAAATTATTTCTATCTTTGTGCAACGATCGCGTTTGCCGGAGCCGCCATTTTCTTCGTCGCCCTCCCGCCTCTCAAAAAGATCGTCAAGAACGCTTAGGTGCCAGATCCTGTTTCGGGACACGGCGCTTCTGCCTCGACAAATTTTCTTTATATGGCGTACAAAATAAAAACCCCAGCTCATCACTGGGGTTTTTTAGTTTTGCTGACTCGTCGAGTTGCAAAAAAGAACCCGGAACCTTTTACCCTTTTGCGAGTTCGACGAAGGTGCGGATCATGACGCCAGAGGCGCCTTTGCGGGTGCAGTAGGGGAGGCGATTGCCGACGGCCCAGCCAGTGCCGGCGATGTCGAAATGGGCCCATGGAATAGATTCGCCGACAAATTGCTCGAGGAATGCGGCGGCTGTTGCAGAGCCTGCGCCTTTGCCTGAAGAAATATTTGAGAGATCAGCAAATGTGCCTTTCATGTCTTTTAAGTGGTGATCCACCAAAGGCATGCGCCAAGTGACTTCGCCTGAAACATCAGCGGCTTTGCTGATTTGTTTTGCGAAGGCATCATTGCGAGTGAAAAATCCGGTGTGGATATTTCCCAGAGCTACAACCATCGCACCTGTGAGAGTTGCGGCATCGACGATCATTTTTGGTTTTAATTCTGTGGCATAAGAAAGAGCGTCGGCCAAAACCAAGCGTCCTTCGGCATCGGTGTTATTCACTTCAAAAGTTTTTCCATTGCGAGCCGTGTGCACATCACCTGGTTTGGTGGCGGCAGGTCCCGGCATATTTTCTGTCGAAGCCACAAGTCCAATGACATGAACTTTGAGTTTCAATTTCGCAATCGCTAGCATGGTGCCAATCACATTGGCGCCGCCGCACATGTCGTATTTCATTTCTTCCATACCAGCTGAGGGCTTGATGCTGATTCCACCGCAGTCAAAGGTCAGACCTTTACCGACATAAACCAAAGGATCTTTCGAGCTTGCTCCGGCCCCTTTGTATTCCATGATGATAAAGCGTGGCTCTTGCGAAGAACCCATCGAAACACCCAGCAAGCCGCCCATTTTTTCTTTTTTAATGCGCGCTTTATCCCAAACAGTGACTTTGAGGCCTGTGCCTTTAGCCGCATCAACAACAGAGTCCGCCAAAATTGTTGGCGTCATCAAGTTCGCTGGCATATCGCCAAGACGACGAGAAAAATTCACGGTTTCAGCAAGAATGACTCCGTCGTGCAGAGCTTTTTTCATCGCAGCATCTGCAGATTTTGTCGCCAAATGAAAAGTGATTTCTTTTTTGTCTGTTTTATCTTCTTTTTTTGCGGTTTTTAATTCGTCGAAAGAGTAATTCGATAAAATCAATCCCTCTGTCAGTGCTTGCAGAAAAATCGCTGATTCTTTTTTGCTCTGAGGAATACCATCGAAGTGCACAACCACATCGTGAGCTTTCAAAGATTTCGCCGCCGATAAAATGCAGCTCGCGGCTTGGCGAATGGCTTCGTGGTCGAGTTTTGCTTCATCGCCCAGACCAACGACGGCGACGTGACGGAAGCCTTCGAAATCAATGTCTCGAAATGAGACAGAAGTTTGCGCCGCCGGTGACACTTCTTTGCTCTCGAGGGCTGTTTTTAGGCGCTTCGACAAAGTGTTATGAGTCAGTTTGGTTGAGTCGACTTTACCTGATTTCGATTTGGTTGATAATTGAGTGGCAAATGCCACCAGAAGTGATCCAGTCTGAGACAACTTTGCGAGTTCAATTTTCATAGCATCCTCTTTGCACGTCGAGTTGTAAGGTTGAGTTATAAGTGATCGTTGAGCCTATGATGTTTTCCGCCGAAAAGCAAACGTCAGCAAAGGTTACAACATTGCCAAGGAGACAGCAGTGAATCTGATTCCATACGTCATCGAACAAACATCTCGCGGAGAGCGCAGTTACGATATCTACTCTCGCTTGCTTAAAGACCGCATTATCATCCTGGGCTCTGCCGTGACGGATGAAGTCGCAAACAGCGTGATTGCGCAAATGCTTTTTCTTGAGGCCGACAATCCAGAGAAAGACGTTCAATTTTATATTAATTCGCCCGGCGGCAGCGTGTCTGCAGGTCTCGCGATTTACGACATGATGCAATTTGTGAAATGTGATGTGGCAACGTACTGCTTGGGAATGGCAGCAAGTATGGGCTCACTTTTGTTAACAGCTGGAACCACAGGCAAACGGTTTGTGATGCCAAACAGCAGGATCATGATTCACCAACCTCACCTTGGCGGTGGCGGAATCGGTGGACAAGTGACTGACATTGAAATTCATGCTCGGGAGCTCGTGAAGACCAAAGAAAAGCTCACGCAAATTTATGTGAAGCACACCGGAAAAGAATACGAACATCTCGCCAACCTGATGGAGCGCGATCATTATATGAGTTCGGATGAGGCGAAAACATTTGGCCTCATTGACAATGTTGTGGAATTTCGAAAAATTGTGAAAGCTAAAAAAGATTAGGATAAGGGATTAAAACCATGATGAACAAAGACAACAGTGGCACTCTTCGTTGCAGTTTTTGCGGCAAAGGCCAAAAAGAAGTTAAAAAACTGATTGCTGGTCCTGGCGTTTACATTTGTGACGAATGTATCGACCTCTGCATGGATATTATCGACGAGGAAAAAGAGCGTGAAGTTTCCGTCAAGGGAACCTTCAAGGTCCCAAAACCTTCCGATATCAAAACTTATCTTGATGATTATGTGATCGGCCAAAACTATGCCAAAAAAGCGTTGGCAGTGGCAGTTCACAATCACTACAAACGAATCAATTCAGCGTCTGGTAAAAAGAACCAAGAGATTGAATTGCAAAAATCAAACATCATGCTGATCGGCCCCACTGGCTCTGGCAAAACACTGCTTGCGCAAACCATTGCTAAGATTTTAAATGTGCCATTTGCGATGGCTGATGCAACAACTCTCACTGAAGCTGGCTATGTTGGCGAAGATGTTGAGAATGTCGTGCTGAATCTTTTGCAAGCCGCAGACTGGGATGTTGAAAAAGCTCAGCGTGGAGTGATCTACATCGATGAGATTGATAAAATTTCTCGTAAATCAGAAAATCCGTCGATCACCAGAGACGTTTCTGGTGAAGGTGTGCAGCAAGCTCTGCTAAAAATCCTTGAAGGAACTGTGGCAAATCTTCCTCCCAAAGGTGGGCGTAAACATCCACAACAAGAATTTATCCAAGTTGATACAACAAATATTTTGTTTATCTGCGGTGGTGCGTTCGTTGGTCTTGATAAAATTATTGAAAATCGCACAACCAATCGTTCGATGGGTATTTCGGCTGAAATTAAAACTCAGGCTGAAAAAGAAGTGCAAGAAAATCTGCTCCGTAAAATCGAGCCCGATGACTTGGCCAAATTCGGTTTGATCCCAGAGTTTATCGGTCGTATGCCGGTGATCGCTGTGTTGGATCAATTGGAAGAGTCAGCCTTGATCGATATTTTACTCCGCCCGAAAAATGCGCTGACAAAACAGTATCAGAAACTTTTCGGATTTGAGGGTGTTGAGCTTCGTTTCACGGAACACGCCATCAAAGCTGTGGCCCGACAAGCCCTGAAAAGAAAAACCGGAGCTCGTGGACTTCGTGGAGTTCTAGAAACCTCAATGCTCGATATTATGTATGACATTCCTTCCAAAGGAAATGTGAAGGAAGTGTTGATCGATGAAAAAGTCATCGACGAAGGAGCAGCTCCGAAACTGGTCTACAAGACGGAAGAAGAGATGCGCGCTGATGATGCAAAAAAAGGTTCAGCGGAAAGCGCTTAGCCTCTTTAAGTTCATTCAGATAGATTTGAATTCAAATGATTTGATTGGCCCCAAGACTTCAACTTGGGGCCATTTTTTTTGCCTCAACGAGTCCAAGAAAATTCGAGGAAAACATGTGAATGATGCTGTCAATCAGAAGGGCTGGTCTAGCCTTTGAAGTCTTATATTCTTCATTAACAAAAATGCTTTCCTCTCCCCCCTGATCCCCTATATTCTTTACTTAAGTATCTGCTCCCTTAACTGAAAGTCATTGAGGACTTGTCCAACGGTGAAGGGGAGTCGACGACCACCAAACAGGCGTTCATCTCAAGGAGGGGAAACCATGGCTGAAGGCAAAGAAAGCAAAACAACGAGTACTCAACTACCCATGTTGCCATTGCGGGATTTGATTATATTTCCGCACATGATGATGCCACTTTTCGTGGGTCGTGAAAAAAGTATCAACGCCCTTGAAGAGGCCATGAGCAAACAAACAGACATCGTGCTGGCTGCTCAAAGAGATGCGAAAACCAACAATCCCGAGCCCAAAGATATCTATACGGTTGGGACCATGGGAACCATCATCCAACTTTTGCGCTTGCCTGATGGCACGGTGAAAGTTTTGGTTGAAGGCAAACGACGAGTGAAAATTAAAAACTTCGTAGCCAATGAGGCTTTTTTCGTCGTGAACATCGAAGAAATTGCTGATGATGCCAGCAGTATCGTTGAAACTCAGGCGCTGATTCGCTCGGTGAAAACGACTTTTGAAACTTATGTGAAATTGAACAAACGCATTCCACCAGAAATTCTGATGCGAGTGTCGACCATCGAAAACGCCAGCGAATTATCTGACATTATCGTGGCCCAACTGAATCTGAAATTAGAAGACAAACAAAAAGTTCTTGAGATCTTTGATCCAGGTAAACGCCTGGAGCATTTGTTGAATACCATGACGGGCGAAATTGAAATTCTCGAAGTGGAGAAAAAAATTCGCAGCCGCGTGAAAAAGCAAATGGAGCGCTCGCAGAAAGAATACTATCTGAATGAGCAAATGCAGGCGATCCAAAAAGAGCTGGGCGAGAAAGACGATTACCAGCAAGAGCTTGTCGACCTTGAAGAAAAAGTAGCTAAGAAAAAAATGTCGAACGAGGCCAAAGAAAAAGTCAAAAAAGAGATTAAAAAACTCAAAATGATGTCGCCGATGTCTGCGGAAGCAACCGTGGTCAGAAACTACATCGATTGGATTTTGGCTTTGCCTTGGTATGATTATTCAGACGAAAAACATGATCTGAAACGTGCCGAAGATATTTTGAATGATGATCACTGGGGCCTTGAAAAGGTCAAAGAACGTATTCTTGAATACTTAGCCGTGCTTTCAATTTCAAAAGATCTTAAAGGTCCTATCTTGTGTCTGGTTGGTCCACCGGGAGTTGGTAAAACATCTCTGGCAAGATCGATTGCTGAATCTTTGAATCGTCCGTTTGCACGCATCAGTCTTGGTGGAGTCAGAGACGAAGCTGAGATTCGCGGTCATCGAAAAACTTATGTGGGCGCGATGCCAGGTAAAATTATTCAAGCTCTGCGCAAAGTCGACAAAGGCAATCCTTTGGTGCTTTTGGATGAGATTGATAAGATGGCCTCTGACTTTCGCGGCGATCCAAGCTCAGCAATGCTGGAAGTTTTGGATCCTGAGCAAAACAACAATTTCCAAGATCATTATTTGGAAGTGGAATACGATCTTTCAAAAGTGATGTTCATTGCGACGGCAAATAGTTTGCACACGATTCCAAGACCGCTTTTGGATCGTATGGAAATTATCGGCCTTGAGGGTTACACCGAGACTGAAAAATTTCATATCGGCAAAAACTATTTGGTGCCGAAGCAAATCGCGGCTCATGGCTTGAAAGACTATAAAGTGTCGTTTCAAGATCCGGCGATTCGCACGGTGATTCGTTCTTACACTCGTGAAGCGGGTGTGCGAAATCTCGAGCGCCAACTGGCAACGGTTTGTCGTAAGGTGGCTCATGATATCGTGAAAGCTCAAGCGATTGCAGATATGGGTGGTAAGAAATCTTCGAAGAAGGCAGCGGCGACTCCGAAAAAAGCGGCAGTCAAAGGCTATGTTGTGACTCCGAAAAAAGTGATCGAGCTTTTGGGAACTGAGCGCTTCAAGACAAGTAAAATTGAAGAGCAAAACGAAATCGGTTTGGTCAACGGCATGGCTTGGACAGAAGTGGGCGGAGACTTGCTCGCCATCGAAGCCACCGTGGTTCCAGGACGCGGCAAATTCACAGTCACGGGTCAGCTTGGTGATGTGATGAAGGAATCTTGTTCGGCAGCCATGAGCTATGTTCGCTCGCGCGGACCGCTTTTTGGTTTGGACAAGGAGTACTTTCAAAGTATCGATGTGCATATCCATTTGCCTGAAGGAGCGACTCCGAAAGACGGGCCTTCAGCAGGGATCGGTTTGTGTACGGCGATTGTTTCTGCGATCATGAAAATCCCAGTGAAACGCACAGTTTCAATGACGGGTGAAGTGAGTCTGCGCGGAAAAGTTTGGGCGATCGGTGGACTGAAAGAAAAAGTGATGGCCGCTCATCGCGGTGGCATCAAAATGATCATCTGCCCGAAAGAGAATGAAAAAGATCTCAAAGAAATCCCGAAAGAGATTTTGAAAGATCTGAAAGTCATTTTGGTGGATCACGTTGATCAAGTTTTGGTGAACGCTCTGGATATCAAAAATCCGAAAGAATTGTTTAAAGTACAAAAAGAACGAGATTTCGGAATCAAAGCCCATTTCACCGGCCAGGCCACCGCTCAAACCCATTAGGTACGCCGTTCCTTTTGCGGGACGCAGTGAGTCCCTAAAAAGAACCCGGAACCTTTCAGAAATTTAAGATCCTAAATGAGAGGCGGTTGCAAAACCGCCTCTTTCATTTTCTGCCAATAACATTTGTATGTTAGCCAACGCCGCGGAGCCCGCTGCCCGCGCGGTTTTGCGTTGGGCTGCATAATAATAAAGCAAAATAAAAACTCTGTGGATTGACTGCTCTCACAGAATTTGTCAGAACTAGCGAACTCAAAAATTAACTGGCGCACTTTTGGTGTGACAAGGAAATCATGTCGCAGTCTTTGACCAAACAAAATCATGCTTTCGAAGTCGGTAAATTATATGCCGAGCGCGGTGATTATGATTTGGCAATTCCAAAAATTATTGAGGCCGCAGAGCACTCTTTTTCAACTCGCGATTTTCCTCACTACCTACAATGTCAGAATCTTTTGCTGCGCATGTATGCTGAGCAAGAGCGCTTTGATGAAATTCAAGTGACGAAAGAACTCTTGCAAGATCTTGTCTTGAAAGAGGGCTTTGAGCTCAACGCGAAAACTTATTACACCTTGGCGCTGTGTGCTTCTTACAAAAATCAGACGGATTCAGCGCTTGAGTACTTGCAAAAATCGTTGGCGATTGCTCTCGCGACCGATAAAAAAGATGATATTTGCTACGCTATTATCGGACTTGCGATCTGTTACAAAAGATTAGGCAAAATGCCTGAGGCTCTCAAAGAAATCTACAATCTGCAGGTTTTCTTTCAGGTGCTCGATATTCCAGAAGTTAAAATTGCTTCGCAAATGCTCAACGCTCAGATCTTCTATGAAACTGGAAGGCCTGATCAAGCGATTGAAATTTTATGGCAGACTTATGATTTTGTGAAAGAGCTTAAAAATCTCTTCATGCACATGTCGCTCCTTTATCATATGGGCTGTGCTTATGCGGCGGCTGGCGATAAAGAGATGGCCCGCACTCACCTGAAGCTGGCGACTCGTCTTTGCGATCCTAAAAATCTCAAAGTGCTTTCTCGTAAAATCCAACAAGTTTTGACTGAGTTGGGTGTGGATACGAAAGAAAACTACGATATGGTTTTCGATATTGAAAACCACGCGATCACTGAGAGAAAACTGGGGCGCATTGATTTTAAAAATCAGTTTATTCTTTTGGACCTGCTGAAGCTTTTTGTGAAAAACCAAGGGCAAGTTTACTCAAAAGAGCATTTGGTCGAATCCGTCTGGAGACAGCCTTATGATCCAGGCGTTCACGACAACAAAATTTACGTCACTATAAAGCGTCTTCGCAAAATGATCGAGCCTGACTATGACAAGCCGAAATACATTTTTCGAGCGAAGAACGGTTACTACATGAATAAAACAGCAAAAGTTCTTATTGAAAACAGGGGGGAACAATGAAACTCAACTTGATAGCAGCAGCAATACTGGTGACTCTGATGTCCCAGGTCTCTTTTGGCACGACAACCGATGGTGGCATGTGTTTGCCAGCGGGTCGCAATCAAATTCAAGGTCACGAAACTTGGCCTTGGGGTATGGAAGCACCTTTCCCATGGCGCGGAATCCAAGGTATTTGGATGGCCAATGTGAATGGTTGTTCGACATACTTCACATTCAAGAACTTGAAAAACTCAGATAACGAGAAAATCCTGCAAATCCATGAGATTGATCCAACAACTTGCACTTCAATTTCTAAAGGTGCTGGTTACGAGGAAGCTCGAGTGGTGACGGCAGTGATGATCGGTAAAGATGGCACTTACAACATGAAGGTTCATTCTTTCCGTGAGTCCGACGTTATTGAAGCTAATAACAAAGAGTACTCATCATCGGCGAGTAACAAAGTCGTGACTGTCATGACGGTGAATCCGGTGAAGGTGCCGACTCCAGTAGGAACATATCAACTTTACAAGGTTTCTGCAGACCCTGACGACGTTTGTAAACATTGATAAATCGGACTTGATCTTGATTCGAGGGCTTGATATCACAAGCCCTCTTTTCACGAAGGTGAAACAGAAATTTACCAATAGGGAGTTAGCTCAGTTGGTAGAGCGCCACCCTTACAAGGTGGATGTCGCAGGTTCGAATCCTGTACTCCCTACCAAAAATTTCGAATTCAACGAAACCACCGCAAGGTGGTTTTTGTGTTTCTAGACGGATCACGGTGCGGCAATTGTTTTTATTGAGTTGATTGACGCAAAGATCCTGGCCCTTAATGACAACAATATTGGGGGAAAGATGAAATCATTGTTTGTGGTTTTCGGCTTCGTGTTTTTACTAAGCTCAACTTTGTTGGCACAGGGGTCGCAGCAAGATTGTCCGAATGAATTCAAATACGGACTCTAGGCATCGAATTGGGAGCTTCATCTCTACAAATTCCGGCGGCAAAGCTGATACGTATCTTTTTGTGAATAACAACGAGTCGGGGAATTTTTTGGTTCCTGCTGCTCAAAACACCTGCGATACCGTCTATACCCAATACATGAAAGCCATTGATTTTGAGACCCTCGAAAAATTGGGTAAGGACCACCACATCTATTACACCTTTTATCAAACGGAAGTTTACTTTGATGGCTGGAATGGCAACTTTGATGAATGCGATTTTAATACCCACGGTCAAATGATCACTAAAATTGTTGGCGCTATTCAAGCCGCTGACGACATCGGCAATGTGGAATTGAGAAAATATGTTCAAGCCGTTTCGAAAAATAAATTTTTTAATTATGACGTTCAGTGGTGGAAACCGCTGCAAATCACCAATCAGTACGTTCTGACAAATAAAGGTCAGAGAAATGGCGACTCTTATCCGGGAGACATTTCATATTTCAAAACATCGAGCTCGCAAGATTTGTCGGATCAAGAAATGGCTTTGTTTGAAAAAGCTTATAAAAATTCCAACAATAAGACGGAAATCATCAACTTTCTGAAACAACGAGTGGAAGATCCGTCGATCATCGACCAAGTGATCCAGGCGTATGCCGATAATAAGCATATTGCGCTGGTCGATTTCTCGCAATGGCCCGTCTTTATCATGAAGAATCAAATTACTCTGAGCCTCCCCGACATGGGTGCCGAGGAAAATTATACTTGCACTCCTGGAACTTGTTACCACTGAGCTGAGATCGCACATTCAAATTTAGTCTAGCAATTTCTGCGATCCAAAATGGCCTTGAGTCAGCCTCAAAAAGGTGTGAAAATTGAAAGTCCTAGGTCAAGGATGTCTTGGGGGCTTTGTCTGCGATTAAGTATCATTATTCCCTCTTATGAATCAAAATCTCCAAGTCAGACACTCAGTCAAGTGATCGAGCAGGCATTGTCCGTTCCGTGCCACGAGATCATCGTGGTTGATTCTAGTCCCATTTTCGAAGAGCCCGTTATCAATGATCCACGCCTTCGCTTCATTCGCTCTGATAAGCGTCTTTTTCCTGGAGCTGCCCGCAATCTTGGCGCCGAAAAAGCCCAGGGAGATTGGCTTTTCTTTTTAGATTCCGATGTTTTGCTTGAGACGACGGCCCTTGAATTTCTTCGTTCACAAGCTTGGAACCCTGAAAATGAAAAAGTCCTTCATTGGGGACTTTATTCCATGGACGCGAATCAAACTGTCTGGAGTTGGATTCAAAATAAAATTTTGCATTATCGATTTTATCATTTATTTCGACAAACAAAAGGCAAGGCCCACGGCCAATCATCGCACTTTCTAATTCATAAAAAATTCTTTTCTCAAATTGGAATGTTCAATCCGTTGATCAGAATGCGCGAAGACACTGATCTTGCGATGCGAGCCTCTCTTTTTGGAGGCGAACATCAGGTTCACCTTCAGCTTACTGCGAAACATTTAAAACAGTTCAGCTTCGTTGCTCTTGTGAAAGATTATTACTGGCGTAGCTTTTATTCCATGAGATTCCAGCTGATTTATCCTCACGTATTTAAGAATTTAGATCCCTTTGTTTCTAGCGAACTAAAACTGTTTTGGTTTTTTCCTACTTTCGCTGCACTCGTTTTGTCATTTCGCTTTTCATGGGTGGGTCTTGGCCTTGCTTTGCTGTCGTGGTTTTGCTTCTCTCTGACTCTTGGTCAAAGAATGAAAGGCGGATGGACCTTAAAAAGAAGCCTTGCTGGGCTTAGCGCCGGGCCTTTGATGGGACTTGCTCTTCTTTTGGGAGTTTTCTCAGCCGCCGTTTTATTTTGGGCAAACCAAATCAAAGCCGGGATTTACGCAGCGACGGATTGGATTCATATTGCCTTCAAAGGTTTTTTTAAATGGGGAGCTCCGCTTCACCTGACCCATTTCATCACTAATAAATGCAACCTCAGATGTCATCATTGCTTTTACAAGGAGACTCTGGATGCGGCCCCTCAAGAGATGAGTCTCGAACAAGCGGCGGAGCTTTACTCATCTGTCGGATCCCTTCTTTGGGTGGCCGTTGCCGGCGGCGAACCATTTCTTCGCAGAGATTTTTCTCATTTGCTTTCAGTTATTATCCGCTCGGCGCGCCCGAAGCTGATCACAATTCCGACCAATGGTTTTTATACAGAAAATATTTTCACGGAAATTCTTCGAACTCTTCAGCAGCATCCTCGTCAAAAAATAGCACTGCAATTTTCCATTGACGGAGATTTAAAAATCCACGATTCCATCCGTGGTCCAGGCTCTTGGAAGCACGCCCTTGAATCATCTCAAAAGCTAAAGCAATTGCGTTCATTGTTTCCAAACCTAAATCTTTCTTTGATCACGGTGATTAACTCTGAAAATTCGCATCTCTTTCCAGAGCTTCTTGATCAACTCTCAGAGACCTTTGAGTTGGATCAAATCCATATCAACTTGTTCCGTCACGGCTTTCCTTCGGCTCCGGCTTTGCCTGAAAGCTTGGTCAAAAAATATAAAGAATCCGTTGATTCTTATTTCAAAAAATCGGCGCAAAAAACTCCGCGTGGATATCAACGTCTTCTCTTTGCTTTTTATAATTACTATTCGAGAAAGCAGAAAGACATTATCTACCAAGTGGCCGCCAAGAATCAGTTCTCCGTTCCCTGTGAAGGCGGCACATTGAGCTACACCGTCTGGGAAGACGGCCAGATTGGTCCGTGCGAAATTTTAAAAGAGCGTTTTACTTTTCCAAAGTTTTATCAATTTTGGAAAGAGGCAAAGTTTCAAAGTCTTCGCCAGCAGATTAAAAAAGAAAAGTGTCGCTGTACTTATGAGTGCACAATGACCATCAATAGTGTTTTTGGAAAAACTCAAAAGACTAATAAAATTTAGCAACAAAAAAAGAACAGAACGAACCTACGACGTAAAAAAGGCTCTTCTTGTCAGTCAAAATAAAAATAACAGCATCGTCAATAATTTGCGGACTTGATTCGAAAGAATAAATATCCCAAATCCAAAATCCAATAAAGAAAACGATGGGCCACAGCTTCAGCGGGCTTGGAAAAAACCGATGAGCCTCGTCAGAATAGATGTAAGTCACTAACACAAGCAAAGCCAAGGCCGCCGTTAGAAGTCCCAGATAGCGAAGATAAAGCAAACTCTGCTTGGGGTAATGGGGGCTTATCTGATCATTTTCAAGCACTCGTTGAATATGCGAAAATCTTTTATGGAGGGCCAGGCTTAAAAAAAGAAGAAATGAAAAAGAGAAAAAGTAAATGGTGATTGGAATATGGGTCAGAACGGCCCCACACCAAATTCGAATCATCAAGAGACCCACCAGCCAAAAGACGTCCAAAAAAATAATTTTTTTAAAAAAGAAAGTATAGACCAGAGTCCCCAAGGCATAGAGCCACAACAGAAGATAAAACTGAAAGCCCAAAAAAATCGCGAACGAGTTGGCGAGGACAAAGCAGAGGGCCATCAGATAATACAAGTCTCTTTGGCCGATCTGACCGTAGGCAAAAGGACGAAATCGTTTGGTTGGGTGCAATCGATCATCCGAAACATTGATGAAGTCGTTCACCAAGTAACCAAATGACGCCATAAAGTTCAGCGCGAAAAATCCAAGAAAAAGAAGATCGATTCGTTCCAGCCGAAAAGGAATTACGGCTGGTGCAAAAATCAAAATATTTTTGATCCAGTGAGAGGGCCGAAGTTGGCGAACCGCAACAAAAAAATTTTCTGCATTCATAACTAAAAAATAGCTTATGATGAAGCTTCACTCGATGTCACGACAAGAAGGCTTTGTGAAAACATGTCTGGTTACCGGTGCCGCTGGATATTTGGGATCTTGGCTCTGTCGATCGTTGATCTCTGACGGATTCCGTGTGATTGGAGTCGACCTCTTGCCAGCGCCGGGATGCACTTGGACTCATTTTGTGCAGGATATCGCGAAGATCTCTCCTGAATTTTTAAAAGATGAAGAAATTGATACTGTTTTTAA
>Ga0134128_10000754_pt1 | contig 43845 bp, 42 predicted proteins | sample KB31754_FD_96462 | JGI IMG/M metagenome (GOLD analysis project Ga0134128, IMG submission 96462) | Terrestrial soil microbial communities with excess Nitrogen fertilizer from Kellogg Biological Station, Michigan, USA - KB3-175-4 | ecosystem: Environmental > Terrestrial > Soil > Unclassified ...
CCACGCTTCCTTCCCACGGTTGGTCGCCCTTCCGCAGTTGCGCTTCACTTCGTTCGCTGTGGTCAGCTTACGGGAGGACTTCCACCTCCAAGATTGCGCCCATGCTGGGCGCACAACAAAAAAAGCGCCTCCGAAGAGGCGCTTGGAAGACCCGCTTGCGCGAGCCTCAGGGATGGTTAAAGCGTCAATACTTACGCATGATACGCCGATTCCCCGTGGCTGGAAATATCCAGGCCTTCACGTTCTTCATCTTCCGCCACACGCAGACCAATGGTCATGTCGACGATCTTGTAGGCGATGAAGGACACCACACCGGACCAGATGATGGTGGTGACGACTCCCGTAGCCTGAATCTTCAACTGGCCGAGGATCGAATAGTCGATCGAAATCAGGCCGGCCTTGTTGGCGACGTAGTCGTAGATGCCTTGGCCGCCGAGTGCCGGTGCAGCAAACACGCCGGTCAGCAAGGCGCCCAGGATACCACCCACGCCGTGCACACCGAACACGTCGAGCGAGTCATCCGCGCCGATCAGGCGCTTCAGGCCGTTCACACCCCACAGGCAAACCAGGCCGGCGGCAAGGCCGATAACCAGGGCGCCCATCGGGCCGACGAAACCGCAAGCCGGCGTGATGGCAACCAGACCTGCCACGGCACCGGACGTACCGCCCAGCATCGAAGGCTTGCCCTTGTGGACCCATTCACCGAACACCCATGACAGGGCGGCGGCAGCGGTAGCCAGCAATGTATTGACGAAGGCCAGTGCTGCGGTGTCGCCTGCTTCCAGGGCCGAACCGGCGTTGAAGCCGAACCAGCCCATCCACAGCAGCGATGCGCCGATCATGGTCATGGTCAGCGAGTGCGGCGCCATCGATTCGCGGCCATAACCGACGCGCTTGCCGATCATGAAGGCGCCAACGATACCGGCCACAGCGGCGTTGATGTGCACCACGGTGCCGCCGGCGAAGTCCATCGCACCCTGGCGTTGCAGCCAGCCGCCCTTGGCCAGTTCAACCGTCGCCGTGGTCGCATCCTTGATCGCGTCCGGGCCGGTCCAGAACCAGACCATGTGGGCAATCGGCAGGTAGGAGAAGGTGAACCAGATCACGACGAACAACAGCACGGCCGAGAACTTGGCGCGTTCTGCGAAGGAACCGATGATCAGGCCGCAGGTGATGGCAGCAAATGTAGCCTGGAACACGACGTACACGTATTCAGGAATGACCACGCCCTTGGAGAAGGTGGCCGCCGTGGCGAAGGAGCCGGTCGTGGCATCGTAGATACCCTTCAGGAACAGGCGGTCGGTTCCACCGATGATGGCATTGCCTTCCGTGAACGCGAACGAGTAACCATACAGGCACCACAGCACGATGATCAGCGAGAAGATCATGAACACCTGCATCAGGATCGACAGCATGTTCTTCGAACGTACGAGACCGCCGTAGAACAGGGCCAGGCCGGGGATCGTCATCAAAATGACGAAGGCCGTCGAGACCAGCATCCAGGCGGTGTCGCCCTTGTTGGCAACCGGTGCCGCAGCAGCCGGTGCGGCTGCAGGTGCTGCCGCTGCACTGGCCGAAGCTTCGGGCGCGGAAGCTGCCGCCGAAGCTGCAGGTGCGGACGCCGACGGTGCCGATGCTGCGGATGCAGCCGGAGCCGACGCGGCTGGTGCGGAAGCTGCCGGAGCCGATGCAGCAGGCGCAGAAGCCGGCGCCTTGGCATCATCGGCCGCAGCCAATTGCGCAAAACCGAGCGAGGCAAGCAGCAGACCCGCCGCCATCAGCCCCTTCAAAAACGTCTTTTTCATGTCTTCCCCTTTAGAGTGCATCGTTGCCGGTTTCCCCGGTGCGAATACGTACGACCTGTTGCAGGTCATAGACGAAAATCTTCCCGTCGCCGATTTTGCCGGTGCGCGCGGACGTCTCGATCGCTTCGATGGCGCGGTCGACGATAGCATCGTCCACGGCCGCCTCGATCTTGGTCTTGGGCAGGAAATCGACCACGTATTCAGCCCCACGGTACAACTCGGTGTGGCCTTTCTGGCGGCCGAAGCCCTTGACTTCGGTGACCGTGATCCCCTGCACGCCGATTTGCGACAAGGCCTCCCGAACCTCATCCAATTTGAACGGCTTGATGATCGCTGTTATCAGTTTCATACTAACCTCGCGTTATATTTCTCATTAAAATGTCTTGGTGACCGACAAAACCAGAGACGTCTTCCCCAGATTCTTGAAATCCGGTGCGGGGCCGACATAACTGCTGGTGTTGGTACCGATCACAGCCAGCGCGCCGGTGACGACACCGAAGTCCTTCGTCACGCCAACCTTCCAGTCCGTATAGCTCAAGTTCGACGAATTGGAGACCGTTTGATGCCCGGCGTGGACATTGATCGTGAAACCGTCGCCCACATCAAAATTGCCACCGAGATCGAGATATCCGCTGCCCTTGCTATCGGCGACGCCGAACAGATCTGTTACCGCATAGGAATACTTAGCATAAACCGGGCCATAGCTGAGCTGGGCGTAGAGTTCGGTCGTGTTGGCGCTGGGATGGAGGCCATTTGAGGGGTAGACATAAGAGAGCACACCCACGTCGTAAGACAGGTCCTTGACGATCTCGCCGCGCTTGCCGGCATACAAATCCCATTCCACGTCGTCGCTGCCGCCCGCATCAGTGATCCATTTGATGGACGACAACCAGGTGCCGGCGTAGAAGCCCGTGGGGTTGTTCGTATAGTCCGCGCCACCCTGCAGCGCAGGCTGCAGGCGGCTCTGGGAAATGCCGCGGTAACGATAATCGGATACGATACCAAGGTTGAAGCTGACTTCATTGTCAGGCTTTGCATCTTCAGCGAATGCGCTACCCGCAGAAAAAAGTGACAGCAAGGCTGTTGCGAGATAAATCTTCTTCATATGGTCCTCGACTTATAATATTTAAATGACAATGCACTCAACCAAGATGGAGCGAGCACGCACGACGATGGAGCGCCCGAGGGCGGCCTTGTACGCGACCGTTACAACTTTGGTTAATACCAGTTATGTCATTTACAGAGCATTGGTAATACCAGTAAAAGACAAGTTGAGTGATGCATAGACGAAAAGCACCCGTTTTGCAGGGCCTTCCGAAGGATTCCCGAGTGAACTCGATGATGTTTTTGACTTCACTGCAATGCGTTAGCACAAGGCATGCCAGCACCACTTGAAGAGAAATGTCGCACTGCAACCCATACCAGTTACAAATTGCACCAAACAAGAGCCATTCAGGGCATGAATGCATTAAAACGGTGCATCAAAAGCCACCAATAGGGAAACAACAAGGAAGATAGTATGCAAAAAGCTAATTTTTTCGACGAATTTCAAGCCAAGGTCAGCGAGGCATTGGAAAATTCACCAGCCAAGGACATTGAAAAGAACGTCAAGGCCATGCTGACCCAGGGACTGGCCAAGCTGGACCTGGTGACCCGGGAAGAATTCGACATCCAGATGCAGGTGCTGGCCAAGACGCGAGAAAAGCTCGAAGCGCTGGAAGCGCGTGTGGCGGAACTGGAAGCACAGACCAGGAAGTAGGCGCTACGGCTTGGCATCTGGATTAAACATGAGGGTGAGCGCACACTAGCCTCACCCTCTTCTTGTTTCCAGAAGAACTAAAACGCCTAATCAGGCCAGGCGCGAAGCGGTGCGATACAGTGCGGCACCCACGGCCTTGACCAGCTTTTCCACCTTCGGGTCTTTCAAAGCGCCGGTTTCATCGAACGCAGCGTGCGCGGCACCAAGCGCCATCGATTCCGGAATCACCAGCAAACCCAGCTTTTCCAGCACGGCACGAATGCCGACCTGCGAGCGCACACCGCCCAATTGGCCCGGCGAAGCCGACACCACGGCCGCCACCTTGCCACTGAATAGTGCCACGCCGGACTTGCCGTCCTCACCGGGCCGGCTCATCCAGTCGAGCGTGTTCTTCAGCAAAGCCGTATAGCCACCGTTATATTCCGGACTGGCTATCAACAGGGCTTGATGACCCGCAAGCAATTGCTGCAGGGTCTTGGCGCCCGCCGGCAAACCCGAAGCCGCCTCCAGGTCAGCGTCGTAAAGCGGCAACTCAAAATCAGCCAGCCGTATCGGCGTGACTTCCGCACCGGCCTCGCGCGCACCGGCAATGGCGGCATGCAACAGCTTCTGGTTGAACGAATCCCCGCGCGAACTGCCGCTCATGGCGAGAATTTTTACTGTCATGGCCATCTCTCTTTCAATGTATTGACGAAGGTATCTGCGCCATCTTACCGGCTATCGGCAGCGTTGATTCACCGCCAGCACCGACATTGAAGCTTGACACGCCACGGCAGGGTGATCTACCCTACATGCAAGTAAATACTTGCATTTAATTTCCGCCAAAAACAATTCCGCATGCGCCAATCAGGAGAATTCCATGGCCAGATCAAGCTATGTCTATGTGTGTTACATCCGCACCACGCCGGACAAACTTTGGACGGCATTGACCGATGCCGAATTCATGCAGCAATACTGGTTCGGCTGCCATTGCGAAAGCGAATGGACCGCTGGCTCTTCATGGAAGAACATATCACCCGACGGCGACGTGATGGATTCCGGAGAAATCGTCGAAGCCGACCCGCCGCGCCGCCTGGTCATCAGTTGGAAGCACCAGCACCGGCCCGAACTTGCTGCCGAAGGTGCATCGCTTTGCACTATGGAAATCGAAGCCGCAGGCAGTGCGGTCAAACTGTCGATCACCCACACCAGCGAGGAAGCGCCATCGAAACTGATCGAAGCGGTAGGGAGCGGTTGGCCGAAGGTGATTTCCAATCTCAAGTCTTTGCTTGAGACAGGCAGCGTGGCGGTCGAGGAAGCTTATCCGGCGCGGCGATAAGCGACAGGCGGCGAACCACCAGGTCTCAGTAAAACCAGCGCCGGAGTGCGACGCCGTCTGCAATTGGTTTCGCTGCCGGCCTTTCGGTCGGGTAGTGCCCTCCAAAAAGCTTCCATCGACTCCGTACCCAGTGCGCAACGTCAATCAATTTCAACTCGGCGACATGCACGTTAACCTAGTGTGCTGTACCGCAAATTCGTGACTAAATAAAAGCGGCGAAATCGGGACGAGGCAAGGAAAAAAGCGCAGCAAGGCCGGGGCCTTGCGAGCATTTTTGACGCGGCATTCGGTCCGATTCTCGACAACTTTTATGTCGAGAATTTGCGGTACGGCACATTAGCGGATCAAACCTGCATAAAAGTGCTTCAGCAAAAGCAAAGCTGACAAGCGAAAAGCGGGCTCCTGAATTCGCCTCGTCCGGGCCCGCGCAACAGACATTCGCGCAGCAAACATTTTTCCGGATTCCTGTCAGTTATGACAGTGGAATCGTCATTTTGACCATGTCACCATTCGCGCCGTAACCAAGGGATCGAGAGCGAATTCACGCTCACGAAATCAGAAGGTTATCGATCCCGCACATTCACTTGTCCGGGCGGGACAGCTGCGTCTTCCATCTTTCAACCACATAGGGAGTCAACATCATGGCCATGACAAAAATCGGAAAATTCACCTTGCACAACGGCGGTGGTTTCGTCGCGCGCGGCGAGGTCGCCTACCTTGACGACAACGGGGAAAAACATCTCTCGGGCAACAACGGCGACATATTGCTGGGCCAGACCAAGGACGTCGACCCGGGCGCCCTGGGCGTGCCCGACGGCAGCATCGTGTCGCTCTACGTTTTCGTGGTTTGGGGCACCGACAACGAAGCGCGGCAATCCTTCATCTACCAGAAGGGTTCCAATGTCTCGGCCAACTACACGATCACCGGCACCACGCTCAGCAATACGCTGGGTCTGATTTCCGTGGATTGATGCTCGCGCTGCCGCATGCCGGCGCAACACCCGGACATGCGGCGCCCCCCCCAAACAACTGACACCATCATGCGCACAATACACAGACTGGCGCGCACGTCGCAGGAGGCGGCACCATGAATATTCCAGAAGATAGCGGCACCGGCAATCAAAACCGTTGGACCAACTGGGCAGGAAATCTCACTTCCGTCCCGGACGCGATAGAGCGTCCTGCGAACGTCGCCGAATTGCAGGCGCTGGTGGCGCGCTCGCGCGGCAACAAGCTGCGCATGATCGGCACCGGCCATTCGTTCAGCCCCCTGGTCGTCAACAACGGCGAGACGCTGGTCGACATGTCGAATTTCGCAAAGGGTTCACCACGCGCCTGGCGCTGGCAAGACAAGGGCCGCAATCTGGTCAGCTTCCTGCCTTCGGCGAGTTGGGCGGAAGTGCGCGACGCCCTGACGGCGCCAGACCCGTTGCTGCCGCAGATGTATCTCTCCTCGACCGGCGCGCTGGCGTCCATCAATGCAACCGGCTTCGTCGCCGCCGGTTGCCACGGCACGGGCTGGAATCAACGGACCGTGTCGGACTTCGTGCATGCCATCGAGTTCGTTGCCGCCGACGGCCAGTTGCACGTGTTCTCGCAAGACACCACGCCCGACGACATGGCTGCAGCACGCGTCAGCCTTGGCGCCCTGGGCGTCATCACGAAACTCACCTTGCAGGTCGAGCCGCTTTACAATCTGCACGACGAAGAAATCGTCACGGCCACGGAAAGCATCATGGGCCCCAATCCGCAAAGCACGGGGGGTGAAATCCGGCCGCAAAACCTGCACAAGCTGGTGACCGAAAACGAATACGTCGAGCTGTTCTGGTTTCCCGGCAGCGGTTACAACAACGGCCAGATATGGGTCAAGAAATTCAACCGGACCACCGACGAACCGCGCGACATTCCGCTACGGCCCGACGGCTGGATCGACAAGATGGCGACGTCCGTCATGGAATGGACCGCAACGAACCCCATCCTCTGGCCACTGGTCTTGTCCGCCGCCTGGGACACCATCAGCGACCGGACCAAGGCCATCGAAGCCAAGAACGGCTTTGTTGCGCCGGCGCCGCGCGTGATGTTCTATGCCGACCAGGCATTTCCGATTCTCGATCTTGAAGTCGCCATTCCGATTCCGGCAACGGGACCCGGCACATGGGATGTGGGCAACGTGGTGCGCGCCTGGTATGCCGCACTCAACTATGCCTACAAATTCCAGAAAGACTTCCCCCTGACCACCTGTCTGCACGCGCGCTTTACCCGGACCAGCGAGTCCCTGCTGTCGCCGGCTTTTTCGACGGCCGCCGAAGACCGTGTGTGCTGGATGGAGATCCTGAGCGCCTATCCGAAGTCCGAACCCGATGCCGGCAAGCGCGCGCAAGCCATGGCACCGCATCTGGCCATGATCAATGCAGTGATGGCCGACTGGGTCGGCGTGCGTCACGGCCGCCCGCACTGGGCCAAGAACTGGCAATACATCACGCCCCGTGTCGATGTGAAAGCACTCTATCCGAAGGAAAATCTGGACAAGTTCAACGCCTTGCGCAGCCGGCTCGATCCGGAAGGCATGTTCCAGAACCACTTCCTGGCTTCACAGGGTTTGTTCTCGTAAGGCTGGCTGGTCCTCGCGCGTAGCGGTTCTTCCGCTACGCAGAGGCACCTGCCTGGCTAGAACAGACTGAGCGCATTCAGGTTGAAGTTGGCGCCGTTGGGCAAGATGAGCGGCATGTTGGCGCCGCTGACACCGAACCAGCTTGCCAGCGGTGCTGCCAACTGGTCCACGGCCGTGCTGGGCAACAAGCGCCCCTGTCCCACATCGTCCGGGCCATTGACTGCGGTGACGGGCAGCGTGCCATAGAAATTCTGCCCCTGTATTGCTCCACCCATGACGAAGTGATGGCTGCCCCAGCCATGGTCGCTGCCATCGCCGTTGGGCGACAGCGTGCGCCCGAATTCAGAGGCAGTGAAACTGGCAACCTGGTTCGACACGCCGAGTTCGACCGTGGCGTTATAGAAACTGTTCATGGCACCGGCCAGCTTCGCCAACAAACCCGGGTGTACTTCGTTGAGATCGGTATGGGTATCGAAGCCGCCCAGGGACACGAAGAACACCTGCCGTTTGACGCCCAGGGCCGAGCGTGCGGCGATCAATTTGGCCACCATCTGCAATTGCATGGCGAGCGAGTTTGTCGAATCGAAGGCGGTCGTCAGTGCAGGCACGCCTTTCAGGGCTGCCGTGATTTGCTGGTTGCCCGTAATGCCTCGCTGCATCATGCGCGTCAAGGCGTTTTCCATCACATTGGTCCGGCTCTGCGTGGTCAGGGAAACCAGCGCCTGCGAACAGGCACTCGACCCGAACAAGGGCTGGCTGGTCTCGCGCAGATTCACCGCACCGCTGGCACTGACGTCGAATTGCGCTTCGTTCGTGCCGTTCAAGAGCAAGGCATTGCCATTGACCGACATGGCGGTGAACATCGATCCGCCATTGCCGGACAACATCAGGTCGCCAATCCTGCCGCCCCAGCCGTTCGCGCCGGCTTGCTGGCTCAAGGCTTGCCAATAGGTCTGCTGGTCAATGTGGGAAAACAGCTTGGGCGGCAGCGGTACGCTATTAGCGTTGTATTGCGCCAGCGTGACCGGTTGCACCAGCGGGCCGACGTTGAGCAGCACGCCCAGCTTGCCGGCTTCGAACAGCGCCGCGAGCGGCGCCAATTCCGGCGCCAGCGCCATTTGCCTGGCGTCGGGCAAGGCGGTCTTGGGTTTCAATACTGTCCCGGCCAGCGCACTTTGCTGGTAAGCGATCTGGCCACGGATCTGCGCGTAAGCGTTGTAATTGGCCGCATCATAGGGAATGACCGTATTGCCGTAGTCGTTCCCGCCGACCAGGAAGACGCAGACGAGCGCCTTGTAGTCGGAGGACGAGGAAGTCGCTTGTGCTGCGGCTTCCCCCATGACCGCCATGTTCAGCGCAAGCGGGCCCGCCGTCCCCAGCGCGGCCGAGAGCAGCATGGATTTGCGCAGGAATTCACGGCGCGTGATCTTGTCTAGGCTCATGGTGTGCTCCTACTTCTGGACCAGGTATTCAGGCGCACTCATGACCAGCAGTACGGCCGCCATCACACGGTTGCCTGGGCCGCTGGTGGCATTGGCGCCGGAGAGCGCAATGCTGCCGATGGCATTTTGTATCGCGGTCGTCGTTGTGGAAGACAACTGCCCGGCAGCAAGCAGTGTGTTCAGGCGCGCCACGAGGGCAGCCGGGTTCGACGCCAGCGCGAGCTCGTTCGAATAGTCCGGCACGATGTCGGCAAGCTGGCCTGCCACAACCTGTTGCATGAAGTTGACGTAGGCGATGATGGTGGACTCCGTCACGATCTGCAACTCCGGCGCCACCAATGCCGGATTGCCGAGCACGCCATTGGCCGGCACGAAACCCGGGCTGAAGAAATTGAACACCGTCGGCGAACGCAAGGGGCTCTGGCCCAGGCGGTAGGAATCGCTCGACGTATCGCCCACTGCCCATTGCCCGCTGGAGGAGCGCGCATTGAAAGTGTGCGCCCATTGCGCCAGACGCACGACCGGTTCACGCACCTTGCCCGCAGCCGGGTTGGCCGCACCCGGCGCGGCCAGCGCTTCGGGGTCGAGCAACACGGCGGCAATGACCGACTTCATGTCGCCGCGCACGCCGGCAGCGCTGCCCGTGCCGCTGATGAAGGCGGCCGCCACGCGGCTGATGTAGGCGGGGCTGGGATTGCTGGTAACGAACTTCTGTATCAATTGCTTACCGAAAAAGGCCGGCACGTTGGGATGATTGAACAGCGTATCGAGAGCAATCTTCAGCGCCGTGTTGCCGTCCGTGCCGGCAGGTATGTTGGCGCCAAGGAAGGACTTGGCGGAAGTCGAATGCTGTGCCGCGTTGAGCGACATCGGCACTTGCAAATAATTGGGTGCTGCCTGGGTATAGCCTTTGAAGTTCCAGCCTGTGAAGACCTGCGCCAATTGCGTGACCGTGGTCGCGTTGTAGGTTGGAACCGGGTTACCGCTGCCGTCCTTGACCACGCTGCCGTCGTTGTTGAGCTGGTACAGCCCGATGGTGAACAACTGCATGACTTCACGCGCATAGTTCTCGTCGGCCTCGCGCCCGGTTGCCGGGTTTTCCTTTTGATTGCCGCGCGTGCCCAGGTAGCAACCCATGGCCGGCGACAGCGTGACCGCTTGCAGCAACGAACGGAAATTGCCGAAGGCATTGGCCGCCAACAAGTCCATGTAAGCGGCCCCGGAAAAGCTCTTCCATTGCGAATGCATGTCGATCAATGACACGACGAAGATTTCGCTCAAGGCCAGCGCAACCCGCTGGCGCAACTTGTCGGGCGAAGACATCAGCTTGCGCCACAAGGTAGCATCGATCCCGTTGGCGGCATTGAGGTTGCTGGCAACATCAAACCCGTTGGCCATCAACCAGTCCCAATTGCTTTGGTCTGATCCGATCGTGAACTGGTTTTGCAGCCAGCCGGCGCAGCCCAGGCTCTGTACCGAAGCGATGTCGGCATCGTTGCCGCCGAAGGCCGCCTGTGACAGGAAGCGCGATGCTGCGGTACTGGAAATGGGTGCCGCTGCGGCCTTGATGTTGCCGCGCTTCGCTGCTTCTGAAGCATCCGGCGTTGCTGCATCGTCACCGCCGGCGCAGGCTGCCAGCAAGGCAGCTCCCGCCAGGCCGGCTGCCGCCGCACGAAACGGCGGCGCGTTACCCACGGGCTCATTGGCCAGTAAAGTGTCCATGTGCGCTCCTCTACGCAATCGATCTTTATTCGGGTTGCTTTGCTCAACTTGCGCTTGTTCAGGCGCAACTGGTTTTAGCACTGTAGAACCCTTGACTCGACTTGGATAGAGCAAGTTTGTAAGACATTGCTACGGTTTGTAACCGTGCCTCGAATCGCTCTCTAATTCAGGATAGACCGTGAATGCGCCGGCAGCTTGTGCCGCAGGTATTCCATCTGATCAGCCAGGATATTCCTGCCCGACAGGATGAAATGCTCGAAGCGGCACGGCGCATAGGGCACGTACAGCAAGCTCTTGTAGTCGTGCACCAGCCGGTTGCCCTTTTCCGCGTTGTGATGACGGCAGGCAGTAACTACGTTGGCCCACGTGTCCTTGCCGCCCTTCGAAGTCGGAACGACGTGGTCGCGCGAAAGCATGTGCTTCGGGAATTGTTCGCCGCAGTAGGCGCAGATGTGACGGTCGCGCCGGAACAGCAGGTCGTTGTTGTCGCCCAGCGGCAGCACGGCACGCAGCTTCTTCGCCATGATCTCGCTGCCGGCGATGGCGATGATGGGCTTGACCGTGACGATGGACTGTACGCCAGACTTGTTCACCCCGCCGCGAAACACGAATTCCTCTCCGCCGAGTTCCCAGGCCACTTTGCCGGCGGCGTAGTAGTTGATGGCTTCCTCGTGTGAGAGCCAATCGAAAGGAACGCCCGACATGGAGAGGGCAAGAATATTGGGCGTCATGGCAAACCTGTCGTCAATGCATTATCGGAAATGGGGAATGGCGGAGCAACGACCGCCTCTGCTTGGACATGGGCGTGAAATCTGGAAAAGTTTTTATTCAGGAGTGGTCCGCCCGGCGCGATTCGAACGCGCGACCTCCGGCTTCGGACGCCGGCGCTCATACCACTGAGCTTCGGGCAGGCATGGACACGCGAACCGGATTCGAACCGGTGATGGACGGTTTTGCAGACCGTTGCAATCGACCTCTCTGCCATCGCGTGCTTCATCTGGTCGTGACGCCCGGCCTCGAACCGGGGCGCTCCCGCGTATGAAGCGGACGCTCTACCAAACTGAGCTACGTCACGTTAACAAGGCGGCCGGCGCGATCCAATGCTGGATTGGAACGGGTCCGTGTGCGCCGGCCTGAACTGGACCCACCGGGAGGATTCGAACCCCCAAGGTAGCGGACTAGAAAACCGCTCTGCTCTCCTCGCGCGGTGGGGTTGTGCAAATTGGTCGGACTGCCCGGTATCGCACCGGAATCCCATCGCTGGGCTCGTTGATTTCAGGTCAAGGGCGTCAGTCGATTGCGCCACAGCCCGGCATGAATTGGTGCGCGCCCCTGGGCTCGAACCAGGAAACCCGAATGTTTGAAAATCGGAGGTATGCCAATTCCCTTCAGTCGTGCAATGAATGCTGGTGCCGGCCCTCGGCCTCGAACCGAGAAACCTCTGACTCTGAATCAGAGAGGTATGCCTATTCCCTTCAGACCGGCGAAAAAGATTGGGGGAAGCGGCGTGGATTCGAACCCGCGAGACGGATGTCAGCCGCCTTCCAGTTTTCAAGACTGGCGCCTTAGACCGCTCGGCCACGCTTCCATGACTGCTGGTGCCTGGGACCGGAGTCGAACCGGCATGGGTGTTCCCTCCGCCATCTCAGGACGGTGCGTTTGCCGTTTCGCCACCCAGGCATGATGAAACTGGAGCCGGTTGCAGGCCTCGAACCCGCGACATCCTGATTACAAATCAGGCGCTCTGCCAACTGAGCTAAACCGGCATAAAAACTTGAAACATTCTGGCGCCCCGTAGGGGAATCGAACCCCTCGCACTCCGCTAGACAGGCGACTGCTCTACCACTGAGCTAACGGGGCAAAACTGTGGTGCCGGGTGAGAGGGTCGAACTCCCGACCGTCGCTTTGTAAGAGCGCTGCTCTACCAACTGAGCTAACCAGGCATGGCGGAAGGTACTGGATTCGAACCAGTGCGCCCCTTGCGGAACGACGGTTTAGCAAACCGTTGCAATCACCACTCTGCCAACCTTCCTTGTTTGATGCTGCGGCGTCGACGCAATCTTGGCTACTGCGCTGGCCGCGGCGCCGCCGCGGAGAACGCTAAGCGGCTTTCGCTTCCTCGAGCAAGGCGATCTGCTTGCGGATATACCGCATGAACAACATGGCCCTGTCCTTGGCGAGAAACGTCGCGTTGCCGGTGTCGGAAATGGGAACCGGAAACTCGAATCCGCAATCGGTTCGGTACCACAGCTCCGAGTCCTTGTAAAAGATGAAGGTCACGCTTTTATCGCCCTTCACCATTTCCTTGATGTTCACGCTTACCTCCTTTCTTGTTGATGTTGGTCTGGGTGGCAAGATTTGAACTTGCGACCTCCCACTTCCAAGGCGGGCCGTCTGACCAGGCTGACAATACACCCAGATAAAAATGAACAGCGCGCGCATCTTCGCCGTGCTGCACATGTTGGACCCACCGGCGAGATTCGAACTGGCAAAACACCGGATTCGTATTCCGGGGCCCGTCCAATTGGGCTTCGGTGAGATGTAACATTGGCGGAAGAAGGAGGAGTCGAACCCCGGCCGGCTTGCGCCAGCCTCCTGATTTCCAATCAGGCGCCGGGACCGCCCCGGCTTCGTCTTCCAGCATATTGGTGGAAAGTCAGGGAGTCGAACCCTCACCGCTTCTTCAGCAATGGCGACAGCTTTCGAAGCTGTTTGTCCCCGCGGACGCTACCCTCCAAGACTTCGTTGACGCGCAATCTTGGCGAACCCTGATGGAATCGAACCACCGACATGCGGATTTGGAGGCCGCCGTTCTGCCAGCTGAACTAAGGGTCCGGCAAACTGGTGCTTGCACCTGGATTTGAACCAGGCGCCTCCGCCTTATCAAGACGGCGCTCTACCGACTGAGCTATGCAAGCGGGAAAGGATTTTGGGGTGGCCAACCGGGATCGAACCGGTGACCACTGGATCCACATTCCAGGGCTCTGCCATCTGAGCTATAGCCACCCCAAAATCCTCTCCAAAACTGGTGTTCCCGGCCTGGTTCGAACAGGCGACCCGCCGGTTATGAGCCGGCCGCTCTCACCCCTGAGCTACAGGAACAGTGAATGGCAAGGGCGGGTGGGTTCGAACCATCGACACGCAGCGTCAAAGGCCGCTGCTCTACCAACTGAGCTACCCCCTAACAACTTGGCTCCGAGGGTTGGGATCGAACCAACGATGTCTTGCGACGCCTGGTTAACAGCCAGGACCATTACCACTCTGGTCACCTCGGAATAAAACAGCGATTGGTGGAGCCCGAGGGATTTGAACCCATCCTGTCCCGGATTAAAAGTCCGGTGCCTGGCCACTCGGCTAGAGCTCCTGATACTGGTTGCGGATCCACGATTCGAACATGGGGTCTCCAGCATATGAAACTGGCGAGGACGACCGCTCCTCTAGTCCGCAAATTGGTGGAGAATCCGGGTTTTGAACCCGACCCGCGTTGCGTGCAAAGCATCGCTGCGCCCCAAGCGCATTCCCCATTGTTTCTGGTGCGTCCCCGCGGTATCGAACCGCGCTCTTCGGATTTTCAATCCGGCGCTTTCACCTGATTAGCTTGAGACGCAAAGGCTGGAGCGGGCTGCGAGAATCGAACTCGCCTACTCGGCTTGGAAAGCCGGCACATCCGCCACTCTGTCAAGCCCGCATGTTTTCATGTTTCCGGTGCCGGCGATCGGCCCGCACTGGAAACCTCTCTCACCGGCCCTCGCGGAACGATAAAAGAAGTTGTGGAAAGGCTGAGACTACACCTCGCCGACTCGCACCTTCGTCGATGTACCCGCCGGTTGCTACCCCGGCGGTTGTCGACTTATCCACCCATCGAATGGGTCTGCGAGCATGGCTGCATTTTTGGTGGCTGCATTGCCACGTCACATCAGATCTTTCACTGTTTCCCCTACCGCCGACCTTGCGGGCCGTTCGTGCTGCGACACACTACGTGCGGTTCTCCAGCAACGCTTCACACCTTGCGGGTGATCCGCGCCTGCTTTCCGGTTGCCCGTAGCAGGATTAAGCCACTTCCATCTGATGCCGGCCACGTCTTTGCATAAATTGACAAAGCAAGAGTTGAACTTGCGCAGTCAGCTTAACAAGCTGATGCTCTACCACTGAGCTATTTGCGTCTGCTTCACGAGCGCGACCTGTGGGTACCTGGACTTTTGGCCCAGCCAATGCCACTCGTGAACTGTCTTTCCCGTGCTATGGGTACTCAACCGAACTTCAAGACAACGTCTTGCTGTTGCCAGCAACCCGCCACCTTTGGTTCTGCGCGGCGCCCTTTCTTGCGAATCGGACTGACCGCGCTACCTTTTGCCATCCTGGATAACAGAATTGGTTTGACTGGACCCCGGCACCACCCGTAGTGTTCACGCTCCCCGGTTGCCGATCCGAAGACCGGCCGGTAAAAGCGCGTTATTTCCCACTCTTCTGCGTCCCCGATCGAGCCGCCGCTTGGTCAGCGACTCACCCGTTTCCGGGCCGGCGAGGCTTGCTTGAATTGTCCATACGATGCATCTGTCTGGCGAAGGTATGCAGCCATTCCCTCTTTGTGCCGGGTCGCCCCGGTGTATCCCGCTCAAGCGCGGATCGTCTTGCGACGATTTTTTGAAATCTGGTGCGCAGGGGTGGATTCGAACCACCGGTGCCCCGAAGGGCGTTTGATTTACAATCAAGTGCCTTAAGCCGCTCGGCCACCTGCGCATTGGATTGGCAGACCGTATGGGTTTCGATCCCATCTGTTCACCTTGAAAGGGTGATGACCTCACCAGAAGTCGAACGGTCCAATATCCACAACAAAAACGCTCTACGACTGCCAGGGCGAAACTTCTCCCTGGCTCAGCCATACGCTTTTTTGCAAAGCGCTCTTGTTGTGGAGCGGAAAACGAGATTCGAACTCGTGGCCTCGACCATGGCGTGATCGCGCTCTACCAACTGAGCTATTCCCGCACCGACCACACCCACACTGCCAAACACCGTGAGGGGCGCTTGGCAATACAGGCGTGGCCTGAAAAACTTTTCCAGATTGTTAAACAACTATTCGTCGCACTGGGCGTTGTGCCAGGGACGGCCTCGAAACAAAAAGGGCTTCACTGCAAAGCGGTACTGCACGCCTCCGGAAAAACAAAAAGCCCGGAGGTCTTGGAGACATCCGGGCTTTTTGGGCCATCGACCTTTACGGTCGGCTGAGAATTTTCATCTCAACTGGGGATTTCCCCCGGATGTTCGCGGTGTTCCACTCTTCGCCATACTGGCTGACCGGACCGGAATGCCGCTGGTTAAAGGACGTCGACAACAGGCAACCCCTTGCTGCGCGCACGGACGCAATGGCTGTGGCGCCATTGTGGTGTGCTGTCGATAGCTTGGGTGAAGTATGCATGGCCGTTTTCAGCGATTGAAGCGACGCAAGCGCGACGACGCCGAGCGCTCTGCGCTTGGTCGGGTTCGTCTGGTTGCGTGCTGTCTTCACAAAAATTCCTTGATCTAATTTGGCGTTCATTTCTGAACGAGTTGACGCATTCTTACACGATATTTTTCATGATGCAAGAATAATTTGCATATGATGCGATTTTTTTGCAAAGTAGTCGCACCTTATTTCCAATCTTAGGGGCACGCTCTGGCAGCAACCGCCAGCCATTTAAGGGAAATGGATCGGAAAATGGGCCGGTGAATTTCCCGGCAAAATGCTGTTAGCCGCGAAGCGCCGGCACGCACTAGGGTCTCTAAGGGTCTTGGTCGATAGCGGTCCACGCCATCTCAACATCGGCCCCAAGACGGAAACTGAAAGCCTCGCCAACGGACGCGACCCCGAAAGAGGAGGCACCTTGTGGTCTACGCTCCGGTCCCCCGGCATCAATGCCGAGTGAATCAAGGCCGGCTCGGATAACGCGCTCGATTTCAACCTGGTCGTCCCGCCTCCCCCGGAGATTGCCCTGACGCTCGTGTCAGGGGACCTTGGCGAGTTTGTCAGCGCGGCCAAGGCAGATGCACAAAAGCATGAAGACGACCCCGAGAATAGCCAATATTGGAACACTGAAACCGACGACTTGACTTGGCTGGGCCAGGAAGTCTTGGGGCTGCTGAAAAAAGGGTATCGCCTTGTAGTCGAATGAGGGTGGTGCCCTTCGCCGTTGCACTTCAAAAGTTGACCCCAGCTCGAGCAAAAAACCGTTACGCCCGACTGCAGTAAGCATCTCAGCTCGTTCAAGGATCTGAGGCTACGCAGCAATGGCGGAATTGACCTCACCCAAACGGGTGAGAAAACAATGCAAAAATATTAATTTTCTTGCCAGACTGCCTCCTCCCTTGGCAAATCCCACCAATGCCTGTATAACAATAACTGTATGAAAACACAGCATTCCCACATCACAATCAGGGACAGGAAATGAGCCTGGCCGTCTTGAAAAGCCGCGCCCTGGCGGGCATGAGCGCGCCCGAAGTGACGGTTGAGGTGCACCTGGCGAATGGCCTGCCTTCCTTCACCATCGTCGGACTTCCAGAGACCGAGGTGAAGGAATCGAAGGACCGTGTACGGGCCGCGCTGCAGAATGCGCGGTTTGAATTTCCGGCCCGCAGAATAACTGTCAACCTTGCGCCAGCCGAACTTCCGAAGGTCCAAGAGTTTTAATTAATTGAGATTAGGTCACACTAAATGAGATTAATACTCGGTAATTGCGACCACATTTTACAAACACCCCCGCAGCGTCGCCGCAATAAGTTTTGCCGTACTGAAAATATTATTTGAAAACGCCCCTTCGTGCCCCGTAGGACGCCGTTGGAGCGCCTTGCGGCTATGTAAAGGGGGGGTACGGGTCTAGACCGTTTTTCTGCCTAAGGGACAGAAAACCACATTCCGCACGATTTACTATTTGAAATGTGCCAAATGTTGTTAGCACTCGAACGTAAAGAGTGCTAATATTGGCCTGCGTAAAAAAGAAAACCGGCGTCACCTTTCGGTAACACCGGTTGTGCAATACGCGAGAATAAGCACCAACTTCGTTCCGGGAAGATCGCGTTGGTGCTTCTTATGAATCGCGAGCGCCACTATACGGTGTTTAAACGAGCCTGTAAACAGTCCTTGCAACGCTTCTTGATGGACGATTGCCGTCAAGAAACCTTGCAAAGAAACACAGATCAACACATCGCCCAGCGTTCGCAAATCCTAGAAAGGAATTGCCGAATGCAACCGTCCACCTAATCCCATCCCTGCGCTGACCAAGCGCACTTCCGCATTCAAGAACCTTCGTTGCGTACTCGTACGCACGCGATAGCTTTTTATTGCTGGCTTACCTGATCTCGCGCCATCACTGGCGCAATCGGCGCCACTGCCCTCACCTGCTGACAAGTGCAGGTGACGGCGTGCTTGCGCTGGAACCGGCCTGCCCACCACTGCAGCGATTGGTTGGAAAGGCAACTCAAATAACGTCTTACCCAGAGAGAATAAAAATGACACACCGCATCATCTTCTACCCAGTCGGCAACGGCGATACCAGCCAAATCATCCTGCAAAACGGCAAGCGGATCCTCATGGACTATCGCCATCTGAAGAAAACCGAAGACGGCACCGGACCGGAAATCAATCTGAAAGCCCGTTTGAAAAAGGAACTGAAGGACGCAGACCGCGACTACTTCGACGTAGTCGCCTTTACCCACGGCGACAAAGACCACATCGAAAACAGTACCGAGTTCTTCGAGCTCCTGCACGCAGACAAATACAAAGGCGAGGGTCGGATCAAAATCAAGACCCTGTGGGTACCTGCCGCAATGATCATGGAAACCGCGTCCCATGCCGAACGCAGTTCGGAATTCGTCGTCTGGCGCCAGGAAGCACGCCATCGGCTCAAAGAAGGAAAAGGCATCCGCGTGTTTTCCAAGCCAGAAAAGCTTAAGGCTTGGCTGGAAGAAAACGGCCTGACGCTCGAGTCTCGCCGTCACCTGATCACAGACGCTGGAAAACTCGCCCCCGACTTCAGCATCGCGTCCGACGGTGTTGAGTTCTTCTGTCATTCTCCGTTCGTCAAACACGTGGACGAAGGCGACGACTTGCGCAACGACGCGTCGCTGATCTTCAACGTGCGCTTTCGCAAGAAAGGGATCGACTACGACTACCTGGCCGTGGGAGATTCCAAGTGGGAAACGTTGGACGACATCTATGCCACCACCAAGTACCACAGCAATCTGGACCGCCTGGCATGGGACTTGTACAACAATCCACACCACACCAGTTACAAGGCGCTCAGCGATGAGAAAGGCGAATTCGAAACAGTGCCCAAGACTGGTGCCAGGGAAATCCTGCTCCTCGGGAAGAAGGGGGGCTATATCGTAAGCTCGAGCGACCCAATCCTCGATACCAAGGAGGGCCGCGAACAGGTGCAACCGCCGCACATCCAAGCGAAGAAATGCTACCAGACCTACCTGAAGAAAGTCGGTGGCGCCAAGATCCTCGTAACCATGGAAGAACCGAATGCCAGCAAGCCCCAGCCTCTGGAATTCAAGGTCGAGGATCATGGCATCTCGCTGGCTAGCACTGCAACGTCGGCCGCGTCGATCCTCACATCCGCGCCAGCGCCGAGGGCCGGCTAAATGGAGATCGAATACCATTCGATTGGTGAGGTGCTGCCCGATCTGGCCCCTAGCAATCTGGTTCACGAGCAGGCACGGCGGCTTCTCGACGCATGCCTGCGGCATCCAGCTTTCGAGGTCGTGGAATTGCGGCGCCTAGCAAGTTCTGCCAACGACCTCGAACCTAACCAAATCACCGACGGTATCGTTGTAGATTGTTGCGATGGTACAGTGCCATCCCGCAGCAAATACGGCATCGACAATCGGGAACGCCTGATGTTGGCTTATCGACCGACATGGGAATTGCCATACGACGTACTGGCAATGCGGACAACCTTTCCGACCACTGCGCACCAGAATCACACGCCGCCCGATCAGCCGGCGTCCCTCTGCCTCTATTTCGAGCCGTGGAGTGCCATCAAGCGATCTTGGACGCCGGAAAAGCTTCTGCAGCGCATTCTATGGTGGTTGCGTGAGACCGCAGTTAATACCCTGCACAGAAGCGACCAACCATTGGAGCGCCTGTATTTCGTGTCAAGGCATGTGACAGTCCTGCCGGCAGACTTCGACGAACGGCGAAAAAATCCGTCAAACGTCTTACGATTGACAGCGTTGGATTCAAAAGCTTCAACCACAGTGCTGCGCGCCGATTTCATTCCCGCCAATGCACCGGGCATGCAAGCAAATAAATTCAAGCTGAGCCCTTTGGTAGTCGAACTGCCGCCGGCCTTAGCTACACGAATTGATCGGGATCCCGCAACCTTGGGAGAGTTGCACGACCAGTTGACTGCCCGCGGTTCTGGACTCGTTACAGCCTTGAAAGAAGAACTGGCGAAAATCATACCCAGCGCCGGCTTGCCGCTCAAAGACCCAAACGTGACGGATGTACACTTGCTGTTGAAAGTCCCGGTGGTTGCAAAGCAAGGTGGGAAGCCCAGACGCGTTGACACGAACGGCTTTCTCGTAATCGGGGCGAATCTAGCTCGCTTAGCCGTCGACAGTGGCGCCGCGTTTGATGGGACAAAGGGGATCGCGTACACAAACACCAACAACGCCTTACTCGCCAATGCTACTGGCTCAGAGGTTCAGGCCCCTGACGCTTGGCGCACGCACAAACTCGATCCTCTTGATGTACGAATCGCTTTCAGTCCACAACAAGTTCGTAGGGCCTCCGGGGTACCAGAAGAACATGCCGAAATTCAAGGTGTCCTCGCCGGGCTAGGCGCGCTCGGCAGCTGTATGGCGGAATTGTGGTCGCGCATCGGATGGGGCAATTGGGCATTCGTCGACGATGATGCATTGCTTCCCCACAATCTGGTGCGACATAGCGGAAAGGATGTACAAATCGGATGGGCGAAATCTGACGTCGTGGCTTGGTCTGCCCAAATGAACTGGCCAACAGGCACACCGCCGCTGTCAATACCAGCCAAAATCACCGATCTCGAAAATCAATTGATATCCACCACGATTTCCGGTGCCCACCTATTGGTCGATGCAACCACAACGCTGGAAGTACCGCGGGATTTGTCGGCGCTCGATACAAGTCCGCGTATGGCATCGGCCTTCTTTACTCCATCGGGCCGCGACTCCGTTCTGATCCTGGAAGATGCATCGCGGGAAACGCGGCTTTTCGCCATGGAAGGGCAATACTATCGCGCGATTCTGAATAACGACTGGGGCAAAGAGCATTTGGACGGGCACCACGGCACCTATTGGGTTGGCGGCGGATGCAGAGACATTTCCGGCGTTCTGTCCCAGGAAATCGTTCAGTTGCACGGCGCAACACTTGCCCGCCAAATCAGATTGCTATCCGCAAATGCCGATCCACACATCCGCGTGTGGTCATTGAGTGAAGAATCCGGCGCAATAACCTGCATCGATATAGCTGTGGAGAAACCAGTCATAGCTGGCCTCGGTGATTGGAAGATCATATTTGATGATGGTATCGATAAAAAAATCAGAAAATTCCGGGAGACTGCATTGCCGAAAGAAACCGGCGGAATAATCCTCGGCTACATCGACCAGACGCTAAAAACCATTCACGTCGTCGATACACTACCCGCACCGCCGGACAGCATCTCGAGCGAAACGGAGTTTGTTCGAGGTGCCGAAGGCGTAATGGAGTCGATCGAGCGGGCGAGCAAGCTCACAGCGCACATAGTTGGATATGTCGGCGAATGGCATTCTCATCCGCCTCAATCAAGCGCATTGCCGAGCCACCCCGACATTGGCCTTGTTGCCTACCTTGCCAATGAATTGAAGCGGGACGGCGTGCCTGCACTCATGATTATCGCCGGCGAAGATGAAACGACCGTCACAATCTGCAATGGCGTGGAATAGACAAATCGACCTGCGCCAGCATGACGGAAAGCGCAGGCATTCAAACTGACAGGAATCAGTTTTGACTTCAGGAGCAAACACGTGGAGCAACAACTCATTGAATCTGTAGGGAAGATCGCCGGCTTGAGTGGGATTGCCGTGGTAATTGGTTACCTTCTATTCCGTCGAATGATCAGCCCGGACGTGTTCAAAGCGCTGAAAAAAGGCGAGCCGCTGCGATACTTGAACGGAATCACAACCGGACTGCTTGTTATCGCGCTTGTTGCCATTGGCGCAGCAACGTTTACGTCATACAAGGAGATTGCAGTCCAGTCAACGCCAACAGGAACGGTCGACGCCGGAAACGATATTCGAACCAAACGGATATCCGTTGAACAGGGCACCTCCAGCTCAAATCAGCATACCGCTATCAGAGCCGGGCACGACATCAATGTCGACGAGATCATTGTAAAGGCCAAAGAGAAATGAATCGCGCCCTTATGCATCCAGGTCGTGCATTGCGCCTACACATGTTACTGGCAGGTGCCGGTCTACTTCTTTCCTTTCCTATCAACGCGCAGACTCCCTCGGTAAGATTCGACGCGGGGAACAACGTGACCATTGACAAGCTCCAGATTGGCGCCTCAGAAAAGGACGTCGAGAATATGGTGGAAACGGCCGTCCAGAAATACAGCCTCACCTCCGCCGAGCGGATCGCGCTTAACGCAAAAATCAATGAACTGAGCGCGAACCTTCATGTGCAGACGTCAGCAGTAGAGAATTTTCTTCGGCTCCTCGGTAAGGGCAACGTGCCTGCCAATAATTTGCGCGACGCGTTAATAAAGATCGCGAAGCGACATCTGGAAATGATTGCGCGACTCGATGCGCAAAGAACCGATGATCCTGTCGTTCAAGAATATAGGCGCCAAGCGAAAGCTGCCATAGCCAATGGTGACTATGACAAAGCTGCCGCGATAATCAAAGCGGTAGATGACGTCGACGTCGCCGCGGGCTATCGAGAAGTACAGTCTGCCAAGAACTCGATCGAAGCCGGAAATCAAAGTTTTCGAAGCAGCGCTGCGAACAAAGCCCAGCTTGGTGAACTGAGCCTCATTCGGTTTCAGTATTTAGAAGCGGCAAATTATTTTGCCAAGGCGGCAGAAATTTTGCCCGCAGGCGACCAAGAATTGCGCGATCAATATGCATCCCAGGAGGCGGAGGCCCTTCACCTTTACGGAAATCAGCGCGGGGACACCGCCGCGCTCGTGAAGTCCATAGCGTTGCTTCGCGATTGTCTTAAGAGATATTCACAAGAACACGACCACACTGCGTGGGCGGCGCTTCAAAATGATCTGGGTAACGTCCTTCGTGATCTTGGATGGCATGAAATTGACAACTCGCATCTGTACGAGGCCATCACCGCGTATAGAGCTGCCCTGGAAGAGGATTCGAAGGAACGCGCGCCATTTGAATGGGCAATGATAAATAACAACATTGGCTCTGTCCTTTCCGAGCTGGGTGACCGAGAGGTAAATGCCACCCGCTACGAGGAAGCCGTTGACGCATTTAAGGTGGCGCTGCAAGAAGTTACACAGGAAAAAAACCCAATTGCCTGGGCAACCTTGCAAAATAACTTGGGTACTACAATGGCAAGTGTAGGTCAACGCGCGTCAAACACTGAATTGATGGAGCTGGCCCTCGGAGCGTACAGGAATGTCTTACGGGTCTATACGCGAGACAAATATCCCGCCGACTGGGCAATGGCTCAACATAACCTTGGGTCTATTCTGTCCGCGATCGGGCAGCACGAGACGGACAATGCGCATCTTCTAGAAGCGATTGCCGCATACAATGCTGCCCTTGACGTCGTTACCCGGGAGCGCGAACCGCTCGATTGGGCCAGGATCGAATATAGCCGTGGATTGACCCTGAATATACTTGGTTCAAGAGAACAAACAGATGAGCATTTGAATGAGGCAATCGGGGCTTTTCGCGCGGCTCTTCAGGTAAACACCCGGGAGCGAATGCCTTACGACTGGGCCATTGACCAAAAAGGTCTAGCTAATGCAGTCGTGACGTGTGGACAACGCAAGCACGACGTCGCGCAAATTGAAGAGGCAATCTCAATCCTACGCACTACCTTGGATGGCATCAACCGAGAATCAGTTTCCTTGATTTGGACCGCAATTCAAATTGATCTCGGAGACGCCCTTCTTTCTTTGGGAAGAGCTCGACAGGACCACAGATCTTTTGCCGAAGCTGTAGTCGCCTATCGAGCAGCCTTTCAAGACGGTACGCTCGAACACATGCCAGCACAATGGTTCGCAAATCAAAATAACCTAGGCATAGCACTATCGCTACTTGGCGAGCGCGAGACGGACACGGACCATCTCGTGGAAGCAACAATCGTGTTTCGCACCGCGCTCGATGCCAGCGTACCCGGTCGCACCCCCGACGAGTGGGCCTCCACGGTTATCAATCTGGGACATGCTCTAGTAACGCTGGGAAGTCGCGAAACAGGCACTGCTCACATGCAAGAAGCTGTGGTCTTGTACCTTGACGCAAACGACAAGCTGAAGCGCGACGAAATGCCGAAGCAATGGGCAAACCTTCAGTTTAACTTGGGTAAAGCATTTCTTGCTGTTAGCGAGCGTGACGCTGACAATACCTGGCTTGAAGGCGCCATCGCCGCATATAGAGGTGCACTTGACGAATACCTGATCGAGGACAATCAACTCGCAAGCGCTCTTGTGCGATATGACCTTGGCTCAGCGCTACTGACCTTGGGCAACCGGAAGCATAGCCGAGAATTGCTAGAACAATCTGCCGCAGTCAAGGAAGCGACTTGGGCGGTTTTCCAAAAGGCGGGGATGCACCAATTCGACGACGAATTTCGAACGGACTTAAGCAAGATTGATGCAGCAATTTCCACGTTCAATCGATGATCGGCCCCAAAATCGCGAAGCGACCCGTGACTCGCCACCCTCTTCCTGGGAAAATGATCGTGCCGGATTGGCAGCTAGCTCATTGAGCCAACACAACAAATCAGGTGCGACGTTAATTTTGCGGCGAAATCATTTCCCTGATGTTGAATGCTATTGGGAGTAAGCATGGCAAAGCAAATTTCAAAAAGTCCTATCAGCCAGGCTGACTTGGCAAAATTTGTCGACGAGAACGATGACTTCGGCTTCGAAATTGGCGTGTTCAAGAGAATACGCCAGTTAGGCATTCCCGCTACACATGGCGGTTCATACATCGATCGACTAACTCACAAGTCTCGCCAGTTCGACATTCGCTGCCACGTCGACATTTTCCCCGGCGTAAAAATTTCAATGGCGGTTGAATGCAAGAATTTGTACGAATCTTTTCCGTTGTTGATAAGCCGGATGCCGCGAGTGGATGAGGAAAGGCAGCTCCAATGGATCACATCTCGAGGATTCCACGGCAACGTGAATCATTTAGGCGCCTCACTGGCCAAACCTGCCCAGTATTACTTGGAAAGTCAATGGGTCGGCAAGGCGACCACGCAGGTCGGCAAGGCACTTGGCAATGGCGAATTCGTGTCGAACGACCACGAAGTATTCGATAAATGGGCGCAGGCTTTGGCATCGGCGAACGATCTTATTCGCCCTGCAAACGCCGGCGAAATGGATCGGCAAACCGGATATTTGTTGGCAGTTTTACCTGTTCTTGTTGTCCCTGACAAAACATTGTGGGCGGCAGACTATTCCGATGACGGCTCTCTTGTTGCGGGCAGTCCAGCGGAAATCACCGAAGCTGAGCTATACGTGGGCGAGAAGTACAAATTGACGGAATCCGCCTTTTATACCGTCTCGAATTTGCACGTTTTTACAACTACGGGTTTCTTCAGCTTCCTCGAAAAAATGCTGAATGACCATTCATTTAAATTGAGACTCCGTGGTTGAGGCTGTGTAGGGGATGAATTCACAATAGCCCACAGCTATTCTGTTTCGTTCTCGACATCTATCTCCGTTGCTCTTTGCTTGATTTCGCGAGCAGAAAATCGTTCCACATCAACGACGCACATGCAGTCGTTGGGGCTCCTAGTCTCCAAGTGAACCGCGACGATGCAAGGTGCCACCAATTTAGAAATTCTATGTGCCAATTCCCGCTGGCGCATCCTTCCCGAAACAAATACGACGTAACCGTCCGAAATGAGGCGAGAAGCGAGACCCTCTGCATCTAGCCGAAACGCTCCTTGCTCGCGCAATATCTCGAAGTCCATCGCGTTCTCCTCCTTCCGTACTGCTGTCAAAATCTAGTCCAATTCCTACTTGGAGTACGCGCAACTATTTCCGGGCTATGTGCTAAAGAAAACATTGTCAACGGACGCATCTTCAGTGTTTGTAGCGCAGGCATTTTCTCAATTCGATCTTCGAGCTAGTAGCAGCAAGCGTTAGCGCTCCACGCTTCCAAATTTGAAGTTAGCCGTAAGTAAAACTGCAAACTGGGACTGGCGGCCGCAAATTGATACTCCCTGTCTCCGCCAGCAGCATCAAACGGAATCAAAGAGCCGCTTCAACAGGAGCATAGCGTGAGTCCGTTCATTCGGATCTTTTGCCTCCAGGAGTTTCCCGGCCGCTTCATTGATTGCTGCTTGATCGAATTCTGGTGTCCACCCGAATTTCCGAAGCTTACGATTCAACATGCATGCACCAATCGTAAATAACCCCTTGTCGGATTTGTCAACGTAAAATTGTCCAAAAACAAAGATGTGATCATCGTATGTATCGAAGTGCGGATGGACGATCCGGAATGCGTTTGATGACCTCGGATATTGCTTGGGAGCTTTCTTGGGCGCGATGGTGTCTGGCTCTCGAACATGCACTTCTTGCTCGCGCTTGATCTCATTGCAATCCGCGCAGATCACACACAGATTCTTGGGCTCGAACATAAATTGTTGATACTTCGATTTCGGAGCGATGTGTTCAACATGACAATTCGACGCGGATCGAAGCGATACATCCTTCTTGCAATACGCGCATCGCCCCTTCTGCTTCACCCGGTAGTATTCTCGGACAGCACTTCTCAGGGGCTCGAGATCTTCCGCGCCCCAATCCCGATGCGTAAAGGAAGGTGTCGCCACTGCGTCCGCAATTAATTGCTTCTGCTCTCTCGTAAAGACAATAGGTTTGCCGATATCAGCCATAGGTGTTGGCCATGTCTTCAAGCGTCAAAATCAACTCATGAAGTGGGTCGCCATCATGAAGCTCGGGTGATAACCTGCGGAGCGTCCGTAAAGTCTGCTTTATTTCGGAGCTTACTTTTTTCTGCTTCGACATCATCGCAAACGCATTTAAAGCTATCCTGCATAGGTATTCATTTTTGTAGCCGGGCGCTGCAAATACTTCCGCCAATTGGAAGTCAATGGACCGATTTGTGAATTCGCTGGCGCGCCGGGCTACGCGATCTTCCATCGACACCACGAAGCAATCGCCCTTCGGCATTTGAGCGACGATTTGCGGCGAATGAGTTGCAATCAAAAAATGGCAAGCACGAAATTGCCGAAATGTTTGCGCAAGCAATTCGATATACTTTTCCTGCCATTCTGGGTGCAAACATACTTCGGGTTCGTCAATGCAGATCAAGGCACCATCTTGGATTTGGCTACCTATACCTAGTAGCGCCATCAGAACCGCTTGCTCGCCGGAGCTTGCTTCGTGCAATTTTATTGGCTTCGTCGCATTCTGCTTCACGAGCATTACATCCTTTAAGCGGAAAAGTCCGGACAGCAGCAACTGTATCCAATCTTTTCGATTGATCGTTGAATCAAAATCTATTTCCACGGAATTGCGATCGATCGATATTCCAATTTCGCTTCGCCCCTTAATCCGTGGCGCTACATATCGTAGAACTTGAATGATATGGTCGAATTGCTTTGGTTCTGCCATCAGTAATTGACGATGGCGAGAAAGTCCGTCACCAAAAAACATTGAACTCCTTGCGTATTCTTCCAACGCTTGCCTGGGGTCATCTTTAAGCAGCCTATCAAGCAGCGACGGCGGTAGCTTCTGGAGCGTTATGTGAATTCCGCCTTTGTAACCTGATGATTCGAGTACTTGGGCTATTGCCTGCGTTTGTCCAGGGACATATTCCGCAGCCTGGATCAGGGCGTAAATGATACGCGACATGTATGCAAGTCCAAGATTGGAACTTGGCAATCCTCTTAGCCCGAGGTAGCTATAACCCTGAACGATTTGCTCGCGACGTAGCAGGGGGAATTTGTCGAATGGACTGGTCGACACACAAATTATTTGTGACGGCTTGTAAGCGATCTCCAACTCCCCCCGGAATTCTGTTTTGAAGTTGGCTTGTTCCTCGCGCGAAAACGCTTTGGGGCTGATTGTTTCGGCCGTCAGGTTCCTGACGACGCCCCTCAAAAGACGACTCTTGCCTGTACCATTTCTGCCAACGATCGCAGTGAAAATATTGCCACTATTACGTCGCGAGCGAGCGGGCCGCACAAACTCGAATATGCCAGCTTCTGATTCATATCGTATCAACATTTTGCTTCTCCAAATGCAACTCCCGCAAATCGCGGCGCCGCAAAGGGGACTCTTCTTGGACGCTGGATTTACCGGATACTACCTATTTATATTTTCGACGCGCCGCTTTGGTGGAGACGGGAGCGGCTTCGTCTTTCGACTGTGGTCGTAAGAACTTGCCAAGCATCGACGCTAAATGACCCTAAGCTCCTCAAGATCCGGGGATTTGCCACCGAGCACCAAAGACTGACCTTGGATGTTGAAAACTGCGTGAAGATGCACACCACTTGCGGGACTATTGATTTCAAGATAATGCGAACCATCGCTTTGCTGTGCTGCCATCACATAATGATCCGCACGCTGGTAGATATAACTTCCGGCTAAAAGACGATCCATGCCGTCTCCGCGCAGCCTGGTTTCCGTGGGTTTCGTCGACGTCACACCAAACAAGGGGACAAATTTTGTCAGCCGATTTATTGGATATCTCGAGGCACTGCCAGCGAACTGAAGGTGATAACAAATTATTGAACGTTCTTCAGTGCGCACGACCGCTGGCTGCAAGAAAAGAAACCCATCGACGTTCAAAGACGGATCTTCATCCAACATTTTCTGCGCAGCCGCGCACAGGTAATTGATGTCTGCTGTAGCGTGAAGGCGAAGCAAAACGAGCCGCGCTTGCTTGGACGGGTCCGGCGTGGGAATTTTGCCAAATTTCTTTTCTGCTTCTTCGACCTTCGATTTGAAATTCAATTGTTCGTTTCTGTGCTGTCCGCTTATTACGCGAACCGTATCTGAATAATGCCCGGTGTGAAGCGGTCGCTTGCCAGCTGCCAGGCGCGGCCTGGACAACTCAACTTTTAAGCTCGGATTCGGAAACGAGAAGCCACGTTCCGTAATGAGATCCAACGGCGTACATTCAATAATTTTCTCGATGCCTGAAAATAATGAAGCGTCGATATACGATTTGGAATCAACGTTCATCGCAAATGAATGAAAATTCCTGCAAAATCTTTGCCTTGCACGGCTGCGAATATCGTCACAACTTTGGCGAAACTTCGATTCAAATTGCGATACGTCGTGATTTTTCAACGACATTAAAATCTCAAATTTATCATCAAACTGAACTTTCACGTCGTATGCCGGCTCCCCTTTCGGCATCGGACTCAACTTCATGCCGCCGCGTGCCAGCATGGCGGTCGCTATTAATTCAAATATGTATCCGTGGGAATTCTCGGCTTTCTTTTTAATATCACTGACCACGCCGGCGACCCAGCTTGGATTTACATCGTTCATAACTCGAACCGAATCCGCTACCGTGACGAGTTCCAACGAGGCCAAAAAATCGTCCCGCCACCATAACTCACGCAAACGATGACTGTCGCCATCCTCGTTCAGCCATATTAAGCCGAATGTCTGTGCGAGGAGTTCCAACAACGCGACCAACTTCTCTTCGGTATAACCCGTCGCATCAGTGGCGCGACGCTTGCCCAACGGTGTTACCAACAATGATGTCATGTGACTTACGATCGCCTTTTTCGAAATATTATCGATACCACTTGTACAACTTGTACCCGCCAAAAATTGCGACCGCCGCCACTGCAGCCGGCCAGGCCGCGGCCCCCGCGATCGCCATAACCCCAGCGCTCATTCCTCCGCCACCAGCGGCAACTGCGCCGCCTCCGAGAGTAGCCAGGGCAGATGTCGTGGCGGCGGCACCAGACAAGCCGGCAGCCTCAGCAGCAGCGACAGCTCCCAAATATACATAGCTAGCGTTGGCTATGCCGGCCGCCGCTCCGACCGCGGCAGCGGAGCCTGCTGCTGTCTTTTCTTGCTTTTCCATATTTTCCCCTTTGAAGTCAAGCGCTGTACTATTTAATATCGCTACCGTAGGTACCAAGGAATTGCTCGGGCAGCAATTTGAAGTTGATCATTTCAGCTTGCACCGTTTCAGGTGTAAAAAATACTGGGCCTAGCTGGACAAGCTTCTGATAAAACTGAACCAGGCTACGCCCCAAGGCTTGGCAGCTAGCTTCGACGATCACCTTTGAATTATTCGGATAAATGGCTTTGCGGTCTGCCAAGTCGACGCGCGCAACGACAATGGGATATATCCGGTCCGCATATTGAGGATAGTGCTCCGCAACCCACTTGATGCTGAGCAGAAGCTGGCCGGAATCCTTTTTGTGGAGCGTATGCTCGTTTTCATTTTTCGCTTCGATGACGAATGCAAATCCTCCCCAGAACCATAGTGCGTCGGGTCCCTCTCCGAATTCTTCGTCCGGCCGCGAAGCTTCCGCGCCCAAGGCAGCGCCCAACTTTTCCAATGCGCCCTCGACGATCTTCGCCTTCTGGCCCAGGTTCAGTGCCGCCTCGATATTCTTTGCTTCAATGATCGCGGCATTGGGATTGGAGAATTGTTTGATCCAGGCACAAACCCGCTCCGCGACGGCTTTGCCAGATGCTGCTGATGGTTTACGCGGCATGAACGGCGGATTGGCCAAGGCTTTATTCTTTTCGCGAGCAGCTTGCTGAATGCGAATTCCTTCCGTCGGGTCAAATAGGTAGACTATCCGCGCGAGACGCTGCAGGTATACGCCAAGTTCGTCCTGCTCAAGCAACGACGACTTAATGGCTTCGTTCAAGAGGGCGTGGGCGCTGGCATGATTGTTTTGCGCTGATAATTCGTATGCGCGCCGCTCTCTCCAGGCTAGTTCGATGCGCTGCACGTCGATTACCGGCGCCTTCTTCGCAACACCACGGACACGATTGTTGTAATAGTCCTTCCAACCATTATCGCGTCCAAGACATTGGTCTACGACTTTGCGAATAGCTGCCGGGGTATTTCCCGCACTGCTTTTCTTGACGAGATCTGCCAGCTCGAACGAAAGCTGTAGCTGGGTACGAGTATCGTGGGTCATAGCACTAAGGACGTCGGCCCGACCAACATACGTTGTCAAGTCGGAACCGACCAGGAGAACCACAGCGAAGTCTGCGTGCGACCGAACGGGGCGGCCCATACCCTGCTCAATACGGAATATGGTTCGATTCCGAACTCCGCCCGGCGTGAAACACATTTGCGAGTCCGCTTTGTCAACCAAACCTTCTCCGTAGGGCGTACCGTCGATAACCAGAACTCGGCACGCTTCGTCTGGGAGATCCACACCATCATACCTTTGCGCAAACACCGCAAATTTCACCCCCGAGCCCTTGTCCTTCAATGCCCTCACACCTAAAGCGAAAGTGTCGTCCACAAAACGTGTCGCGCCGGCTTGTACCCAATCATTGGCCAGTTCCCCGCTTGAGGTCAAGACCACAACGTTCCATTGTTTGGCCAATTCGGCACACAATGTCATTACGTAGCCTCGCTCTAACGCAGGATCCACCAGCGAAGGGGCCAGGATCATGCGCTCTCCGATACCGCGATCGGATGGCGGCATGATCGGTTTACTCGCCGCATCAACGGAGACACCAAGCTCCCGAGTCAACAACGAATCGTCGGCCAGGGTTGCGGACATGAACAGGCGATGCTTTGCCAGGGCAAATGGTCGCTTAGCTTCGGTCGGCAGTACTTCAGGCGTGATTTCCGCATGTCGCCCGGAAATCACACATCGGCAAAGGGGAAGAATATCTTGCAGATACGGCCAGACGAACATAAATCCATCCTCACTACCGTGCGGATGCAATTTGTCCAGGATGGCATTGACGTTGTCCGACCAGATCCAATGCGGCACTTCGAACAGTGCCAATGGGTCTGACATCTCGACATCCATCCACTTCGTCTTGTGGTATTTGCTGCACGAGGCGCTCAGGATGGTCTTCAGCTCTTCAAATGCTGTACCTGTTACCCTGAGCGTATATTGTTTTCTGATGTTCTCTACACCGGCATGCGCATCATCCAATACAAACGCATTCGGCATCAAATTCACATCCGAGCGAAGGAATGTCGACTTCGCATTGAACAGTTTTTCGTATGTGCAAACGATGACTGCCTCGCCTCGCATACCTTCTTGCGCGGGAAAAGTTTCACCTCCCAGGTAAGGCCGGGCAGCAATCCCTAGACGCGCCGCTTCATCAAGGACTTGTTCAATCAGTTGAATCGTCGGGCAGAGGTACACTCCCGGTTCTTTCGATACGCGCATGTGTCCGTACAAATAGAGCAACCCGATGGTCGTTTTACCCGCACCGGTATTTACTTTAAGGACAATGTCCCGCTCCGCATGGCGCTCTGTCAAGCTCTTCATCGCTTCCCGCTGGGATGGCCTTGGTTCGGTGTGAGTGCTCTTCACATCGAGCGCACTGTATAACTTTTCCAGATCGTAACTTACAGCTTCCGGCTTGCTTCCGAGCAGCCCAACAAAATCTACCATGCATCCCCCTGAGAAAATTTCAATTAATCCAAACGTTCGCAAACTTCGGCGCCGGTCGCCATTCCTGCCTTATGGCTTATCGTCGCCAACCACGAGTTTTTGTCGCGAGTACCAACACATTAAGTAGAATGGCTGCTGTGATCGACATTAACGTCGGCAAAGTGGAACGGCTTATGACATGCCGAATACTTGTCGCGATATGGTTAAAGCAAAGCCAATTCCGTTCGCATCGACACATAAACAAGGTCTCGGATCCATGCACAGATTCTCCATTAATCCTTCTGCAGCAACCTCGTCGCGTCCATCGAATCAGCGTGTAGGGTCACTGCTTTCCACATAAATATCACCGCTGCACCCACTTGACCTGGGACCGACAGCGCCTGAGTTCCCTACTAAGGCCGCAAGGCCAGCTCCAGTTTTGAATCCGAGCGGGAGTTTCATCCGAATCTCCTGCAAATATTTCCCGCCGGCGCAGATCAACATGACATCATTGGCCACTGCATCCCCTTCTTTCGCCAGCACCTGATCAAAAAATTCTTGCTGGTTAAACGATGAGCCAATGTGTGCCTCGATGAATTGCCCGACAGTTGATTTGTCGACGTCCTGAACAGCCGCGACTTCTGTGCTGAAATAGTCGTCCGCGTTCAATGACTGGCAAACGCCGTGCTTGCTCCATTCATATTCCCCAAACTTGGTTTGATAATAAAAATTGGGGATCCAGGGCGCGATTTTGGAAATGGTATCTTCTGACAGTTGCAATGGCGGCCCGCCACAATCGCTGTAGCTGGTACCGCAAGACTGCTTGTTTGGCCACAGCCCGTGAACTGACAGATGCGATATGGCCAGGTTGCCTTGTTTTATCGCGTCGCACTCCGGTTTGTCTCCTTGATAGGAGAAGTGCTTGCAAAATCCTGGCTGCCACGTTATCGCCAGAACATAACTATCTTGCTGATTTGCTGTGTGACAAGAGGCGCCGGATTGATTTGCCCTCGTTGCTACGGCTCCAGTGTTTGCGCTGGCGTTCGCGTCCAACGCAGCAATACCGCATTCCCTCGACACCCATCGCTGCTGCGGTGTGGCGTCGGGCATTTCGATATGAAGCCAGTCGTAGTCCCCAGCTCGGTTCACTTCAAAAACATCGTAGGCTGCGCCTGGAACGGTTTTGACCGAACCAGGGTTATTCCCCTTAGAAAAAGACGAATAAGCATCGCAGGCCTTGTTTGCGGAGAATGTGCCTGAAGCCGGTTCACTCGCCATCGCAATTGGCGCGACGACGACGAATACAAACGGCAGCAATGCCAAATGCGCGATACGTTTCATATCTATACTCCTTCCTTATTGAGTGTCCGTCGCGGCCACACTGCGCGGCACGGCCTTGTTCACCAAATAGCCGGAATGACTGATTCCCAGCAACGCTATTGCGCTCTCATCTAAATCGGGGAACGCGATCAATCCGTCGGCCGGCGCAAACCCGAAGAGGCGCCAGATGGCATAGATGTACGATACGATGATGGCAATGGTGAAAAACAGCATCTGAACCTTTGCCAGATCGAGATGTGCGCCATTGCTGAGCTCGTCTCCGGTAACCATATCGGTCCAAGCGGCATTTTCAGGACGCTTGTTGTAGACGACTGGCCCCTTGTTAGCGATGTTGTCAGACGGTTTGGGTGGCGGAGTCTGCCCTTCAGGCACGGGCGAGGTCTGTGCTTCTGATGGGGGGTCGAACTGTTTTTTTGCCGCTTCCGCATTTTCTGGATTCACAGACTTTTCGGACTTTTGTGCCAAGATGAGCGGCGTACCGACCAGCGATGCCGTACTGATGCCCATGGCTAGCCATATGTGGTTGGGAATCGCAATGGCCAATGGAGAATCCACGTTGTTAAAGACGTTGTAGAACGCGGCAGCAATGAATGCTGACAGGACGACTATCGTCCACAGAATCATTTGAAATCGAGACAGGCTGATGACGTTGCGCTCGTCGATGAGCATACCTAACCAGCGCCTGGAGAGTTGCTTGCCAGCGAGGAGACAGAAACCGAGCATGAAAAGCATCGTGGCACACCATGCGCATTGGACGTGTCGAATCTGAACCAGCCAACAGTTCACAAAAGGCAAGGTGAAGAGCACACCGATTGCGACAAAGCCGAAAAATTTGTTTGTAGACGACATGGTTAGTTTGCTCCCCAATTTGATTTGTTCACTGCGCAATCGGCGCACTGTCACCTTTCAGCAAGCCACTTACGCTCTCCCACAACGTTTTATCCTTAATCACGAAAAACAAGCCTCCGCGCCCATCTTGGTGCGAAGTACAATCGGTGCCGGCTACCGGTCCTTCCTGGTTCATGTCGCCAAAAATCACAAAAGGCTGCTCCTGATCTTTGGAAACACCGACCTTGGCATGATTTCCTCCCGGGCTGGCCGTGCCCTTCAGGCCTAAAGCCGTGCCCTTCCAATCGCCACTCGTTGCGATTTCTACCGGCCCCGGCTTTGGTAAGCTGTCGGACCAGCAATCGATTTGGGTTGTCATCGTTGTGGAGCCGATGGCTTCAGGATTGGTCCACCAAGACGCGACGCGCAGCGGTACCTGGCCCAGTTCGGCCGACACAAATTGCCAAGGCGGCACGTGCAACGCGGATGGTTTCACGAGCAGGCCAACTTCGGAAGTCAATGAGACGCGTTGAATCTCCTGGGTTTTTGATGGCTTCCCAAGTACAGCTACTGCCGCTTGCAAATCAGCGGGGCCACCGTTGGACACAATCTGAGGGGATCCCGTGTTCGTTGCGACGCTTGCGTTTGACAACGCTTTCAGTACCTGTAAAACACCGTCATGATTCAGCTTGACCGAAAAAAATGATTGGCTAACCATCACGTTGTCGGGCTCCGCAATGCACCCCAAAGTGTTGTCCGAGGCACGAGGGAATTTATTGCTTCCAGCCCCGGGCCAAGAAGGTGTGGTCACTTGCATCACGAGGCCGTCGCCGGAATCGTCCCACGCAACAATTCCCTTTGAATGCCCCCACGGCCCTGCGCAAGCATTTCCGCAATTGGATATCTTGGGATCCTCGTAGAATTGATCGTTCCAGACCACGTAGTGAAAGTTGCCGTTGAAAATGCTTGCGTAAGTTGACCCGACTGGATCCTTATCGGAATTACCTAGGCATCCATCTCCCATGTTGAGAGTCCGTTCCACACTGCTCGCTACGACGTACTGCAAACTAGTCGGCTTGGATGACGGGACTCCTTTGAATTCGCATGATGGCTGCACGCCCCCGGAACATCCTGGGAACGCCTTTGCATTGAATTTGAAAACGAACCACCAATCAACGGGCTTACCGGCATTGACTAAGGGTGAGGGTGCACTTGCGGGCGCATTTTGCGCACAGGCCGGAGCGCTCATCTGGCAAGCGATCAAGATGAATGACGCGACAACGGTTTTCACCCATTGCGCGGTGACGAATTTGGCGAACACATTTCCCCCTTCTCACTTCGTTGTTATTACTGATACTCTTAACGTAGGAATTAAAGCCCGCTAGCGACGCCGCCGTGGTGGCTGCATGTTCCTTGGTGGTGTTTGCTGAAACTGTAGGTTCCGTCCGCACATTTTGCGGATGCGCCGGCTGGTGCTTGGCCGGAACGAGTCTTGGTCGGCGATTGAACAAGCTGGCCGTCGCTGTTCAAGTAGTGCTTGTCGTTTTGTAAATCGCCCTTTGGCGTCTGGGCCTGTGCCTGCATAGGCACGGCCTGCGTGGTCGCTTTTTCATCCGCGAAAGCGCCGAAAGACAGGAAAAGCAGGGCTGCAAGTAGTTTCTTCATCAACACTCCCTTTGTAAAATTGGCGGCGATGCGATTTTACAATCAGTTGATTTATAAGGATTTTTTTAATCATCGACGGAAAATGGTCACTTCGACAACCTGTAAACATTGACAGGTTACCCCGCACTTTGATGCATGAGAGCATCATTGACCAACAGTCGAGCCGAATCCATTTTTGAAGAATGTAGCTACGAGTTGCGACAACAAATTTCGATTGAATTAACATCGTACCGAGCCTGCGCCCGGCCTCGGAAGTCAGCGCTCGCTCTCCAGCGCCCCCACGTCAGGAGATCACGTTTTTTGCGAGCATCTCACCCGAAATGCTTATCCCACAAAGCCAACGCCGGATGCCAAACGTCTCTGTGCCATAGGAACCAAGTATGGGATCGAACTTTGAAAAAGTAAGTCGCACGGCCCTCCCGCTTGCGGGTCGTGCCGCCCGCGCGCCGAAATCTGAATCTACGATGTCTTTCGACGATCGTCGCGCGACGACGGCTTATCACATCCAACTTCAGGCAATTGCCGATCACAGACCAGCACAGAAGAATTTTCCAGACTACCTGCAAACGACGCAACTGAAGGGGTTAAGACCTGACCTATACCAAGCCGCAGGCAATGCTGAGGCTGGACCTCTTCAACGAAAACCGCCAGCGACAGCAACAACCAACATCGTGCAACGGCTACAAGGGCCTGGAGGCGCACCGGATAACGCTGTCCACAACGGTTATAACGCGGGGCCGGGCAATAAGGCGGTCGAATCCTGGGTAACCACGCCTACCATTGCAGACACGCCCAATGGCGGTCGACCCAGCGTGGATATCGCCGGGCGAGATTGGGTTGTGGCATCTGGAGTCGGGGGCCAATGGGTGCGGTTCCATCTGATTAATGCGCGCCTCGGGGGACGGGGTAACGAGACTCGAAATCTTGTCTATACCCGGCAGGCGACGAATATGTCAGGCGCATGGCGCAATTTCGAGGAAGCCGCAATCGCTGCAGATAGGACGCACAGTGTATTTGTTGCCACAGAGGTTACTTATCGCGGTGCACAGCCACGACAGATTGGCGGACTACAGGTCGAGGAGAGCGATTTTCCAGTCCGCATACAAGCTAGCGCCCACCAACATGACGGAGCCGCTTGGGGACCCGTGCCAGGTACAGCAACTGCTGATCTGAATCACCTAAATGAATTACCTCCACTTATTGCCCAAGGGTTGGTCCTGTCTACAGCGCCGACTGGGACGCTTGCCAGTAGGTTGGATCTTACGCCTTTGGCAGCCGGTCGCCTTTCGCAAGCGCTTGCTAATCGGGACCGCGAGGTCCATGGTGCCGATTCTTACAATGATACGGCGGCCCTCTATGCAAATGAGAATGACGAAAATATCATCGCACTTTCCATCAGCGATTTGTTGGAAACATGGGGCACCGAGATGGCCTACGAGGCGGATCAAAGCATCCGTACTGGAGTCTTTACTCTTGAATGAACCATATTCCTGGTTCGAATTTTCTTACCAGACGCTTCCGCTGAATGCACAAAACCTTCACTAAAAACGGTATTTTCAACAAACGTTGAAGTAGCCAAATTTGGTGAAAATATAGCTGACGGCTAAAACAGCCAGTTCACAGCAACAATTGATCGCATGCATATTTGCTAACTCGATTTCGATGGTGTACCCCATGACAGCAGTATCTGGCTATTGCCGGACCGCAGCATCGTCTTGGATACGCCCGGCCGTCGCTTGTTCGAGTGGAACCCGTCTTTATCGACTTACTAGCACCCCACCCCGACGTAAATATGCAAAAAGGAAGGCTGCATCTCCAGGTTGCCGAACGCGTTATCGGCGCGACATTTAATGAACAGCATCTGGCTCTTGAAGACTTCAAAATGATGCCCCGCGGTGCACAAGTCGTCGCCGACATCACGCACGCAGCGATGCGCCCACCGCTTATTGAATAGGCATCGCCAATATCAAAATTGTACTCGATGATACGTCAGCCCAGATATCGTCTCAGATTCGTCTATACGTAGACGTCGCAACCCTCCTATTTGCTCGGACTAACTTGACATTTGCTACAATAAGGCGTCTTCCCAGCTAACCTTCGGGGACAATTCCTCGGACTCTGATTGCAGTCTTCCAAAACTTTTCCATGGGAAGCTACATCTTCGAGTGCTCTTCGAATTTCGTCAATTGCTGGTCGAGCCGCAGCGCATTCTGCTCGAATTGCGGCGTGCGTTGAGGCATTTCCCAATGTCATCTTGCACCGGCCATTTGGTTGGCGTAGTGGGCATGCTAGGTTATTCGGGCAACTCATAATTTTCCTGTGAGATCTTGTTGAGATCGCACTCTGTTTTTTTGTAAAGACGGCACGCTGTCTGCAATGAACATGTAGGTCGTGCAATTACGCTTTCAGTTGCTCCGCGAAGCATTACACGGATGCCTTGCAATTGGAATTGAGCCCCCTGTGCTTTACAAAAACGCACTTCACCGATTGGCACTTTAATGCTGCTCATCGGATTTTCTTATGTCTGGAGTGACGGCGTTGTTGGATCGGCCGAATACTATTCAACTGCCCATCCTCGCTTTTTGAATTCGCGTAAAAGATGGAAGACGTGGGTCCGTGAAAACTGTTTTTTCAGTCCATCACGACCATCTCTGACAAAGAGCGCATAGGAATCCGCAATAGTCGTCCGCGTATCACTTCGCGTGCCGTCGAGCCACCGAAGATATCGAGCACTTCGCTCCAAGTCTAAGCGATTGATTACGGCCCATCCACATCCTGGCTGAATCAACGGATGATTCGCCGGTATTGGTGACGCTTTTGGTGGCGAGGTAAAAAAGTCTTCATCTTTCGTCGGAAATTCATCAATGACGCCGAACGGAGTAATAAAAACCGGCCTCGTCAACTTGCTGCGACGGCCAGCGCGCGGTGCCTCGCTCGCGCCATCAGCAGTTGCTGGCTTCAAAATCTCAATGGCAAACATGGACATGCCAGGTATCTCCGATTCTTCCAGTCGGCAAAGCTCTTACGGAAAGGTCTCCGCAAATTGATCCGAGTGCACATACGCAGCGCTTTTCCTATAACTAGCAGTTCTGGTACCGACCTTGCACGCAAGCCGTAGCGCGCGCCTGGGCTTCCTGGATTTGTTCGCGGCTCATTCGATTGGCAACTTTATCTCTTTTCTGTTCGTACTGCAATTTCACTTGTGAGTCCCGCTCATTTGCGGCGGCAATATTGAACCACATGTGAGCAGCGATCAAGTTGCGCGCTACGCCTGCACCATTTGAGTAGATTTCCCCAAGATAGTACTGCGCAGCCGGCGCCAAATCGCCGTGTGCTGCGGCAAGCGAAAACCAGCGAACTGCCTTGGGGAAATTTTGTTTGACAAAACGACCGTCGTAGTAGGTCAGACCAAGATTGAACTGTGCGTCGACGTCACCACTGCGAGAAGCGGCTTCATATAGCTTGATAGCTTCGGCTTCATTCTGTGGAACGCCCCATCCCTCTGCCGACAAGTTGCCAAGAATGTATTGCGCACGGCTGTTGCCTTGTTCGGACATTGGGCGTAAGAGTTCGACGGCCTGTCTGTATTCGCCGCGCATAATCAACTGCTGCGCTTCGACAATCCCATCAGCAACAGCGGCTAAAGGTGCGCTCAGCAACAGCAAAAGTGCGGAAAATAGCAGACGCGCAGTACACATTATTTTGCTCATCCTTTCCACCAAACAGGCGTAGGAATCTGGCGCCAGGTCTTATACGTACCAGGCACAGGAATAACAGCATCGGCTTGCTGCAATCTCCCATTCAGGGTGTAGATATCTGCGAGAACTTCCGGGTTGCCGAAATATGGCGGCGGGCCCGTGAATTCACCCACTGACTTGATTTTTGCGCACAGGTTGGACCACGTTGTGCGCGTTATCCACAACTCCCCGTGGCCATTCGTTGATGAGACAAACATTTGGTACACGTTTTGCGGAACACGTTCAGTCATCACGTCCCTTTACCACCGTTGCGCTTCAAAATAAGGTTCGCTGACGATTTTCGACTTCAACCACTTTGGCCAAACCCTGAACTGGAGGATTCGCTTCGTCGGAGCTTTTTTGCCAATACGATATGCAATCGTCATCATCACATTACATGCAATGCTTTGCGAATTGATCGCGCGTTCAACGCATCCATACGCCGGCCTTTCATTAATCGGCGCGACGGGGCAAATCTGTAGTTCGCATCCCCGGCACACCAGCGACCGGCTTCACCCGGAATGGTAATGAATGCCAAATAGTCTTTGTAGACTTCATCGATTCAGCCTACCGGAAGATCATCGTCATCCAGCACCTCAAACTCCTGGGCAACCAGCCCCTTGAGGGGGCAATAATTTGTGCACATTGATGTCCCTTCGATTCAGCGGCCGCCACGGGTTCAAAGCTAACCGTCGTTGTCTTCCCCGTCCTTCTTGCTGTTTTTTCGCTGCATGTGTCGGGACAACTTGTCGATGACAGACACGATCACAGCGCGATCTGCCAAGGAATTCTTAGCCAGAAGCTGCGCGATCATTTCAGCCTGTTCCGTCGCTCGCCGGCTGCCTTCGATCAAAAACGATTCAACGCCGCATTTGAACAAATCAGCCAACTGATAGAGCTTGTAGATGCCAGGGCTGACCAAGCCACGTTCGATGCGCGAGTAAGCTTCGGTTCCAATTCCAAGATGTTCAGCAACGGCTTCCTGCGTAAAATCGGCAAGCTTCCGCTTCTTGGCAATCGTCTTGCCAATCTTCCTGTTCACCAATTCCTCTTTCGTGTAAGTCGCCATTCGGCCTGACCTCCGTCTTGCATACAACTTGGATGGTCGGGCAGCAACTCTTTGCGCGTAACAACCTAAATGACTTATAATCAACCCAAAAGGTTGACTTTACTCTTCTTTCTAGGCACTTCCTCACCTTTCTATCCAGCAACCGGATGAAGAGTAAGCCCGCGCCATTCTGGTTTGCGCCGCCTTGGCAGTGGCAACCGGAGATTCAAGGGAGAACGATGGATACAATTCAATGCCCGCACTGCAAGGCTGAAGGGATACCCCATCTCCAGCATCGCCAGACGGTATGGCTTCTCTTAGGCCACATGAAGACCCGGCATATTTGCCGGTTGTGCGGCCAGATCATGTACGTGACTGGTGGCGGGCTGAACATTATTGGCTACGCGGCTTGCTTCCTGATTTTCTACGTGACCTGGCAGATTTTTCATCTGGGTGTACCCGACTGGTGGGGGTGGAAAATCGTCGATCCGATGATCAATCTACTTTTCCTGGCCTTCGTCGGGTACAAGATATACCGGCTCACCGTCAACCGGCGGACATGATCCCGTGTAGGCAGGTGGCAGCGTATAAGTCGATCAAGAAAGCTTGAATGATGGATAACGCTGATTCTTCGAAATTTTCCTTGGTGCCGCCGGAATTTCCCTCGAGCTGCCACCTTTTCAGCTTGTCAGGCGCCACGCCCAAGCTGGTCCTCACCCACTTTGAAGGACGCGACTATCGACCTGGCTCGTCGCCGCCGGAAAGGTACGATCGTTGGCAGCATTGCTGCAAGTTGATCGAACACATCGCCGAGCGGTGCCGCGTAACAGAGCATGGCAAGTATGCGGACTTGAACCACTTACAAATACTTGATCAATACCTTGTGCGTGCTGTTGCCGGGGGATTCGGGACCGCACTGGAAATGGCATGGGTAATTCGAAGCGTCGCATCCAAGCTTGGATGGCCTGCGCCTGACATATCAAGCGAGGCGGTGATATCCAAGGTCCCATATTGCGATACGCACGGCGATACCTTCATGAAACAAGAAACGGTTCATTACCTGAGCGCAATCAGTTCGGTAGCAAGAATCGAAGAGCCAAAAAAGTAAGCGCTTGAATCCAGCAATCCATTTAGTTCCAAAGAGGGGGATGCAGTGAAAAACTTTGTCGTAGTGTTCCTGATGACGCTGCTGGCAGCGTGCGGCCGGCCTGGTTCTCAATATTTGGGAAGGTGGCAATCGGAAGACGGAAAGCGCACTGTGGAAATTTCGGAAAACGGTGAAAACTTTCTGCTCAAGGTCACGCAGCCTGCGTACAAGGGTACGTTTATCTCCCAGCCAGGAGACACGACAACAACGACGATCGCTGGTACGGTCAAGGACGGCATATTGAAAATCGATGGTGCCTTCGGCGGTTCGACGCTGACCTATGTGAAAGCGGACGACACGTTGATCAACCAGGGCGCGATGGGCGGCCAAACGACCTACAAGCGGGTGAAATAGGTTTCGCGGCCGTAGCACAGATTGCATCTGATCACGCAACCAACGCGCATCTTTGTACCTTCTATTCACCTGTTAGCTCGAACGCGAATGGCGTTCTTTTTCCATCTGGAGCCGTAGGAAATCCCTCGTAAGCCTTTGAAATCCGTTCACAGTAGTTGCGATTCTTGGCGACGAAAACTTCGATACCACAGTGGACGTCAACCTTGCTTGGGCCAGGGTCGCTTGTAATCAAATTCCCAGAGTTTTTGACCAAGTCTCGTTCGATGACCCAAGGGTGAAATCCGTGAGCCCGGTAAGCAGATTCATAGCGTTGCTGATCTGTCGAATTAAACACAATCATGCGTGCCTGATCGATGGAGCCATATAATGATTTTAAGCTGGCAATTCCATCGATTGGGCAAGTCTTTCCATCCCAGGCCCACCCCCCAAGCAACTGCCGAAGGGCATTGCCATTGACGTCGGAGACTTTAATGGAAAAATGCGAAAGCTGCGCAGCACTATGCGCAAGATGCTGATAAATCCTAAAGTAGAAATGACGTATATCTTGCCCAAAAAAGGTTACGTCGAGGGAACCATCAAGCTCACTCAGAAATCGCTCAACTTCCAGCTTCCAAAAAACCTCAAATCCGACAAAGGCGGAAAAGGCTCGAATCATGTAGTTCCAGGAAGGGCCAACTCTGGGGCTGGACTTTGCTTTAAAAGAATGTCTATTTGTACGCGGTGCATTGGGACCTAGGTCTTGAGCGACAACACACCTCTGCATCTCAACTAGATCGTTAACATGGTCGACCTTTGGCCAAGCACCGATCGGGAATAATTCCCTAAATGACCGCGTATCCAGAATTGCCGAAATTTTCTCTGGCGTACCCATTCGCATTGTTGCGAACTCGATCTTGATATCTTTGCACCGATTGGTAAGCCATTCTAGAACATTTGCTTCTTCTTCCCAACCCATGAATCGGTAACTCGGCAGTTCGACATCGGCGCATCGATCCGAGTCGTCTCCCTTCAAAGTCTCGATCACGCCATTGATAGCGTCATCGTCAATTCTCCATATACATAAAACAGCCAAGTCCATTCCGCTGTCAACAGGTTCAAATTCAAGTAGCGCAATGCGGACAGCCGGAATCAAGGCTGAGGCTTTTTTTAGGTCATCCAGGACCAAACTCATTGCTCCCCCCGCTGGCCAGTCAAACTCCTCCACTTCTGGCCGGGTCAAATTCCCCCACCCCTGAGCACCTAGTTCCACTGTAAGGCCTGGCGCGACAGGGAGCAATCCCGCTGGCAGGACGTAACCTA
>Ga0134128_10000755_pt1 | contig 43814 bp, 42 predicted proteins | sample KB31754_FD_96462 | JGI IMG/M metagenome (GOLD analysis project Ga0134128, IMG submission 96462) | Terrestrial soil microbial communities with excess Nitrogen fertilizer from Kellogg Biological Station, Michigan, USA - KB3-175-4 | ecosystem: Environmental > Terrestrial > Soil > Unclassified ...
ATCAGCCTGTCGGCATGCTTCATTTCATCGATCGATTCCTCATATTCCTTATGCGCCAGGATGGAGAGGCCCCAATCGGCCAGCATCCGCGAATGCAGGAAATACTGATTGATCGCGGTCAGCTCGTTCTTAAGAACGAGGTTGAGGAATTCGATGGTCTTGGGATCGCCGGGCAGGGAGGCGTGCGGGTTGGGACCGGGGGCTTCAGCCTGGACTACGCGGCCGCGACCAGCGCGGGCTTTTCGTCCAGCATTTCTTCGATCGTTTCCTGGCATCGTCCGCAATTCTTCCTGACGCCGCAAAGGGCATAGACTTCCTCGGCGCAGCAGGCGCCGCGGTCGATTGCGGCCTGGATGCGCTGCTCGTTCAGCCTATTGCAGACACAGACGATCATGAAAGGGAACCTTGGATCAGTCCCCAGTACGTAGTATAGTTGCGAGTGATTGTCAATGTCAGAGAAACGCTGGTTGTGAGTCAGTTTGGCCAAACGTTCTTTTCCTTCTGAAAAACAGAGGGTTGCGCTGCTTCTTAGCGCGTGGCGACGGGCGACCAGCGCAGACGGGGCGCCGTCAAAACGCGACCAAGTTGCATGGATGGCTTTTCGATCAGTCGTTGCGCCAGCCAAGCGGCAAGTACCGAAGCCAGCGCAATGACGATCAAAATTATCTCCGGGCTCAGAATGTTATGGAGCGCATAAACAAGACCGAGCAGCACAATCGGATGGAAGAGATACAGACTATAGGAAATCTTGCCGAGGAATAAAAAGGGACCCCAATTCAGCCAGCGATCGAACCTTGCATGCCCTGAGGCAAGTGCAACAAAACCGGCTGCACCCACTCCAACGATGAAGTCCGATTCCAATGTCGGCCCCAGAACAGGGCTTATCAATCGAACGCTGTAAAAGCATGCTGCGATGGAAAATAAACCGGCACACGCAATCCCGCTGCGGGATGCGATCCACTTGCTTATCACGTGCCTGTAACGGGCCAGCTCGATCCCGACGACGAAGAACCAGATATAGCTTCCGGTCTCCAACAGTGAGCGAATGCTTGCTTGGGCGGCTGGAGATCCTTGCCCGATATGAATTGACCACCAGGCGCACGCATAGGAGAACACAAAGAAAATCGGAAGAGTGAGCCGCAACCGACTGCGAGAGGTTACGGCAAGCAAAAGCGGGAAAATCAAGGATATCCGCATTTCGTGTATCAGCGACCAGACCACGAAGTCGATACGGGTATGTTGCGGAAATTCGGTCATTGCCAGATATCCGGCGACGGTCCCTAAGGTCGGCGGTGTTGACCAGAACGCCGCGACCCAGGAACTCGTGCCGGCGATTGGCTCAACACCGACGGCGCTTCTTACAGCGATTGCGACGAACAATGCAGCTGCATAAGGCAGATAGATGCGGCAAACACGGCGAATGGCAAATGTACGGTAACTCTGCGGATGACCCGCAAGAAATGGCAGCGACAAAACGAACCCGCTCAGAACAAAGAAAAGAATTACCGCCTCGCCTCCAGTAAAAAACATTCCTGCTGGCGTTCTTGCCAACAGAAAGGCAAGGAAATTTCCATGTTTAGCCGAAGCGACCCATAAATCCTTTGTTGCGTAGATGTATAGGATATGCGCGTACATCACAGAAATTGCAGCAATTCCACGCAGAGCATCCAACGAGCGGATGCGACAATCTTTTGGCGCGAAAGTCTTTGGATCACCTGTCAGGGACGGCGGCTTCGTTTCCTCTGACATCGTTTTGTCCCTGCGCACGGCTCGCAATTTGGCACAGGGATGTTGACGATCTGATTAAGCGATTTGGTTGGGTAAGCTTCATAATAGTTGGCGCCGTAAAACGGACTCCCGACCAAACCGCTGGTTATTTGGCGTTAACGGCGCCGTCCTGCGGTTGGGGTTCGGCCGCCGCCAGCTTTTGCACCGACACATAGTCAGTCTTGCCTGTACCCAGGACCGGAAGCGATTCCACAACCAGGATGCGGCGCGGCACGGCCAATTCGGAGACGCCGTGATTCTGCGCCCACGCCACCAGGTCCAGACGGCGCGCGCCCTCGGCATCAGTGGCGAGCACGATCTGCTCGCCCTTGCTCTTGTCCTTGACCGCTACGGCGGCGTGATGATTGTCGGGCCAGAGCGCGGCGGCGATATTTTCCACCACCGCCAGCGATACCGTCTCGCCGCCGATCTTGGCGAAGCGTTTCATGCGTCCGCGAATGGCGATGAAGCCGTCCTCGTCAATGCTGGCAACGTCGCCCGTATCGTACCAGCCGTGCGGCGGCGGCACGATCTGGCCGGGCGCGTCCGGACGGATATAGCCCAGCATCACATTGGGGCCTTTGACCCAGAGAAGACCCGCATTGGCGATGCCCTCCACCGGTTCCAGCCTTGCTTGCATGGACGCCATCAGCCGTCCCACGGTGCCCGGATGATTGGCTTCGATCTGGTTGGCGGCGATCACGGGTGACGCTTCGGTGACGCCATAGCCTTCCAAAATCTCCATGCCGTATTTGCGGCGGAAAAGCGTGCGTGTCTCGTCGCGCACCCGCTCCGCGCCGCAAACCGCCAAACGCAGGCTGTTGAGGTCGCCGCTTTCGCCGGCGCGCGCATATTGGGTGATGAAGGTGTCGGTCGATAGAAGGATGGTGGCGCCCATCTCCCGGATGCGGCGCACGATCTCGCGCGGCTGCAGCGGCGAAGGATGGCAGACGACTTTCACTCCCGCGATCAGGGGCAGGAGCATGCCAACCGTCAGCCCGAAGCAATGAAAGACGGGCAGGGGATTGAACAGAATATCGCTGTCGTAAAGGTCGATATGGGCACGCACTTGGGCGATGTTGGTGAGGATATTGTGATGGCTCAGCGCCACGCCCTTGGGCTCGCCTTCGGTGCCGGAGGTGAAAAGGATCGCCGCCGGCTTCTGCGAGGAAACGGTGCGCTTCATCAGTGCGGGTATCAGGCTGCCTGCCAGGCCCGACAGCTTGTCCGACAAAGTGAGCTTGGCGCGGACCTCTTCGAGATAAATCAGATCCGCCACCTCGCCGATCGCGGCCTCCACGCTTTCCAGCTTGCCGAGTTCGATGAAGCGATGAGCCGTCACCACGCGCTTCACTTCGGCGGTGCGGATGGCGCTTTTGATGTCGGCATTGCCCGACGTGAAATTGAGCATGGTGGGCACGCGGCCATAGGCGCTGACCGCCAGAAAGGCGATGGCCGCGCCCATGCCCGTGGGAAGCAGAATGCCGATTTTCTCTTCGCGCTGCGTGCCTTGTTTCAGCGCATGGCCGAGCGCGAAACTGGCGCGCACCATCTCGTCATAGCTGAGAACCCGCCCGTCGCCATCCACCAGCGCCGGCGTGCCGCCGCCGAATTCCGCGCGCGCATCCAGGAAGGCTTGAAATACCGAGCCCCGGATGGCGCTCAGGTCAAACGGAATACGCGTAGGCCTGCCGGACGGATTGGTTCTAGGGGGAACGGTTTTGGCGACGCTGTCCATGCGCCGACCTTAGCACAGCGTTCTTGGCGGGAAATCGGGAGGGGTTAGCTGGCTTTGAAGTGTCCAATCCAACTTTGAAAGCTGCGCACCAATTTTTCCCGCGTTCCTTCGCTGGCGGCGCGCGCCATCAGATTGGTCAATTGATTGCGCAAGGGTTGGGCCTCGGCCCAAAGCCGTTCGGTCTGGTCGGCAATCGCGGAGCGGGCCGGCTGGACCACCACTTGCTGGAAGCGCCTGGGGCCAAAGATGGCGATAGCGAGCGCGGTCAGGCCCACCGCGGCCACCCCGACCATGGCGGCTCTGGCGGCCGGGCTGGTGGCGACGCGATAAAAACTGCGGCCTTGGCGGGGCGGACGGTGGGCAGGAACACGACGCCTGGCGGTCATTGGCGTGACTTTCCTCGTTCTTTTGGCCTTGTTCCTATGGCCTTATTCCTTTGGGCAACGCGGCGGCATGACAAAGGTTCAAGGGCAGGAATAAGGTCCTAAGATGCATACCCGGGCCGCGCCCGGGCATGGGTGATTTTAAAGCAGGCGCGCTCTATATCTGCCTCATGACTGTCGTGATCGACCGCCTGCAGCCCCGCCACCCCGAAAAGGCCCATCGGCCCGACCAGGAGGTGCTGCGCAAGCCTGACTGGATCCGGGTAAAGGCGCCCGTCTCCCGCGAATATGCCGCCACCCGGGACGTGGTGCGGGCGCACAATCTTCATACCGTCTGCGAGGAGGCGGCTTGCCCCAATATCGGCGAATGCTGGACCAAAGCGCACGCCACCATGATGATCATGGGCGACACCTGCACCCGGGCCTGCGCCTTCTGCAATGTGAAGACGGGACTGCCGGGACCGCTCGATCCGGCCGAGCCCGGCAATGTCGCCGCCGCAGTGAAGAAGCTGGGTCTCAAGCATGTGGTGATCACTTCGGTCGACCGTGACGATCTGGCAGATGGCGGCGCAGCGCATTTCGCGCAGGTGATCAACGCCACGCATGCGATGAGCCCCGGCACCAGCGTGGAAGTGCTGACGCCGGACTTCCTGCGCAAGGATGGCGCTGTCGAAACCGTGATGGCGGCGAGGCCCGAAGTCTTCAATCACAATCTGGAAACCGTGCCGCGGCTTTATCTGACCGTGCGGCCGGGTGCGCGCTATTTCGCGTCGCTGCGCCTTCTGGAACGCGCCAAGGAACTTAATCCCGAAGGCTTCACCAAATCGGGCCTGATGGTGGGCCTCGGCGAAAGCCGGGAAGAGATCATGCAGGTGATGGACGATCTGCGCGCCGCCAAAGTCGATTTCCTTACCATCGGCCAATATCTTCAGCCCACCCGCAAGCATGCCAAGCTGGAGCGGTTCTGGACGCCGCAGGAATTCGCCGGCTTGGAACAGGTGGCGCGCGCCAAAGGTTTTTTGATGGTGTCGGCATCGCCCCTGACGCGGTCGTCCTATCATGCCGACAGCGATTTCGCTGCGCTCAAGGCGGCGCGCGCTTCGCAACGGTGACCGAGCACAGCGAAGGCCGCATCGTTCCGTAAACGGCAGATCTCATGTACATGGAGCGCGCGCAGGAAAAGTGTGAAACGGTTTTCCGTTCGCGCGCGCGACCAAGATGACCGAGCATTCCGAAAGCCGCATTGTTCCGTACACGGCCGCCCTCATGTACAAGGTGGTGGCCGATGTGGAACGCTATCCCGAATTCCTGCCCTGGATCGTGGCGTTGCGTGTCAAGTCGCGGGCGCAGGAGGCTGAGCGTGAAATCCTGATGGCCGAAATGGCGGTAGGTTATCGCGCCTTGCGCGAGCGCTATACCAGCAAGGTGACGCTCGATCCGGCACAGCGCGCCATCGATGTCGTGGCGGTGGAAGGCCCGTTCCGTGTTCTGGAAAATCATTGGCGCTTTACGCCGGAAGGCGAGGGGACCAGGATCGAGTTTCGCGTCGCATTCGAATTCTCCAGCCGCCTGTTGCAAGCCGCCGCCGCCCAGGCTTTCGCCAAGGTGTTGTTGAAGATGACGGATGCGTTTGAAGAACGCGCCGCCAGCCTTTCCGGCCGCCCGGCGGTGACCTGATGCTCAGAGACTGTCGCGCAAAAGCTTGAGCGCCTTCTCGATGGTGGCGAGCCGTACCTTGTCGCGGCCGATATCGCCGAAGCGATATTCATGAGTCATCACATCGCCTTCGGGGCGCGCGACGGCGACATAAACCAGCCCGATCGGTTTTGACGCCGTGCCGCCACCAGGACCGGCAATGCCGGTGACGGCGATGCTTCGCTCGGCGTGCGCGTGTCTGAGGGCGCCTTCCGCCATGGCGCGCGCCACCGGCTCCGAAACGGCGCCATGGGTTTCCAGCAGCGCATGCGGCACGCCTAGCAATTCTTGCTTGGCCTCATTGGAATAGGTGACGAAGCCGCGCTCGACCACGTCGGACGATCCGGGAATTTCCGTCAAGAGGCCCGCGATCAATCCACCGGTGCAGCTTTCCGCGGTGACGATATGCAGGCCCTTCGACCGCGCCTTCTCCAGAAGTTTGCGCGCTTCTTCCAAAAGCGCGTCCGAGAACATCACAGGACCTTAAAATAATGAATGACGCCCGCGATGATCGCCGCCGCCAGTCCGGCCAGCATGTCGTCGGCCATCACACCCAAGCCGCCTGGCAGATTTTCCGCCTTGGCGATCGGTCCGGGCTTCAGGACATCGAACAGCCGGAACAGCAGGAAGCTGAGGGCGAAGGCGCTGACGCTGGGGTAGACCGGCGTGAAGCATACGCCGGCACAAGCCAGCCATTGGCCCGCCAGTTCATCGATCACGCATTCCGAGGGGTCTTTGCGTCCCGTGGCGCGGACATGATCGCCGCAGGCCCAGATGCCGATCAAAAACGCGATCAGGCTGGCGGCCACCAGAACCACGCCACCGCCATGGCTGGCGATGACCATAGCGAAGGGCACGGCCACGATGCTCATGACGGTACCGGAAGCGATGGGGAAATAACCAATTCCCAGAACGGAAGCGATAATAGTGGAGACTCTCATTATCTATGCCCTACCGCTTCGCACCTTGAGGGCAGGCTCACTGTAGCGACCGCCTGCGCCGCCAGGCCTTCGCGGCGGCCGGTATAGCCCATGCCTTCGGTGGTGGTGGCCTTGACGCTCACCCGATCGATGTCGAGCGACAAGATCTCGGCGATGCGCGCGCGCATGGCCTCGCGATGCGGTCCGATCTTGGGCCGCTCGCAGATCAGGGTGACATCGCAATGAAGCACCGCGCCGCCTTTCTGTCTCACCAATCTGTGCGCGTGATCCAGGAATTTCCAGGACGGCGCGCCTTTCCATCGATCATCTGTGGGCGGAAAATGTTGGCCGATATCGCCGGCGGAGATGCAGCCCAGAATGGCATCCGTGAGAGCATGGAGCCCGGCATCGGCATCGGAATGGCCTTCCAGCCCGTGATCATGCGGCAGCTTCACACCGCAGAGCCAGACATGATCCCCCTCAGTGAAACGATGCGCGTCATAGCCCATGGCGCTGCGCGTTTCGCCTCCCAATAACCGTTCCGCCAAAGCGAAATCCTTTTCCGTGGTCACTTTCAGATTGTCTTCCTCGCCCGCAACCGCTTCGACCGCAAGGCCCGCCAAACCCGCGATGGCGACGTCATCGGTGGCGTCGGCGGCCTGATGGTCGCGATGCGCTTTCAAAATATCGGCGAAGCGGAAGCCTTGTGGCGTCTGGGCCCGCCAGAGTCCCTCGCGCGGCACCGTTACCCATTGGCCATCCTCTTGTCGGCGCAGCGTATCGGCCACCGCCAGCATGGGCACAGCGCCGGCCGCACCAGCCTCCAGCGCCGCGATCACCCGCTCGATAATGGCGCGCGAGACCAGCGGTCGGGCGGCATCATGGATCAGCACAAAGTCGGGCGCGTCTGTAACCAACGCTTCCAGCCCCAGCCGTACCGAATCCTGCCGCCGCGTCCCACCGGCGACGGGTGGGAGCGCATTCTCGCCCATCGCCGTCCGGTACAGCGCGTCCTGGCCCGGTCCGATCACGACGCGGACCGGCCAGCCGTGGAAGGCATCGGCCGTCCGCCGCAACATGGGCAGGCCGCCCAGCGGCTCATATTGTTTCGGCCCGGTCCGGCCTGTCCGCTCGCCCTTGCCGGCCGCCACGATCAAGACCGCTATCCGTGACATTGCCGCCCCGCTCCTTTTGGCCGGCTTGCCTATCATCCGCAGGGCGGCCTTGCGATATTTGTTTGAGGGTGAGGTATTTGCCTATAATATCGTCATAGAGAGTATGTGGTTAAAAAACAGGCATTTTGTGCAAGCGCCTCTGTATCGTCGGTCGCCTACCGAATTTCCCATCGCCAATACCCTCCCGTCTCCCATCCTGGTGATCGGGCCGGCGCGGGAGATCATCTATGCCAATCCCGCGGCTGAGCAGTTTTTCGATACCGGCGCCGCCATCCTACTGAAGCAGAATTTGAGCGATCTGCTCCTGTTCGACTCGCCCCTGTTCCAACTGGTCGCCCAGGCGCGGGAACGCAACGCCTCGGCGGCTGAGCGCGACATCGATCTGTCCACCCCCCGCCATGGCGAGCGCATCGCCGACGTCACCGTGACACCCTTGGGAGAGCCGGAAGGTAGCTTGGTGATCGCCTTCGCGGAGCGCGGCCTGGCGCAACGCATGGACCGGCAATTGCTGGCGCGGGGCGCGGTGCGCTCCATGCACGGGATGGCCGCCGTGCTGGCGCATGAGATCAAGAATCCACTGGCCGGCATTCGCGGCGCGGCGCAATTGCTGGAAGAGCAGCTGCCGCCGTCGGAGCGCGAAATGACGCGGCTGATCTGCGATGAAACCGATCGCATCCGCGGCTTGATCGATCGCATGGAAGCCTTTGGCGACACGCGGAGCTTCCAGCGTCATCCAGTGAATATTCACGAGGTGCTGGCGCGCGTTCGCCTCGTCGCAGAGTCCGGCTTCGCGCGCGGCGCAAATTTTGTGGAGACTTTCGATCCCTCGCTGCCGCCCGTGGCCGGCGACCGCGATCAATTGATCCAGGTCTTCCTCAATCTGGTGCGCAACGCCGTGGATGCGCTGCCGGAAAGCGGCGGCGAAGTCACGCTCACCACCAGCTATCGCCCCGGCGTGCGTTTCGGCGTGGGCACGTCCGGCGAGCGGATCTCGTTGCCCTTGGAGGTGACGGTGCGTGACAATGGCAGCGGCGTGCCGCCCGATCTTCTGCCTTGCATCTTCGATCCTTTCGTCACCACCAAGCGGCGCGGCTCGGGCCTCGGCCTGGCCTTGGTCGCCAAGATCGTGGGCGACCATGGCGGGGTGATCGAATGCGACTCCGTTCCCCGGCGCACGATCTTTCGTGTGCTTCTGCCTATAGCTTCGCGTGAGGAGGAAGAATGACCGCCGCCACCATCCTGGTCGCCGACGACGACAGCGCCATCCGCACCGTGTTGCACCAGGCGTTGGCGCGCGCCGGCTACAATGTACGCACCACCGGCACCGCGGCCGGCCTCTGGAAGATGATCCAGGCGGGCGAAGGTAGCGTCGCCATCACCGATGTGGTGCTGCCCGACGAAAGCGGCTTCGACTTGATCCCGCGCATCAAGCGTTTAAGGCCCGAATTGCCGGTATTGGTGATGAGTGCCCAGAACACGCTTCTGACCGCGATCACGGCGGCGGAACGTGGCGCTTTCGAATATCTGCCCAAGCCCTTCGATCTTAAAGAGTTGACCAATGTGGTGCAGCGGGCGCTGGCCGCGCCCGGCGCGCGGCGGGAAGAGCAGGAAGCGGCCAACGAAGATCGCCTTCCCTTGATCGGGCGAAGCCCCGCCATGCAGGAGATCTATCGCGTCATCGCCCGGCTCACCCAGACTGATCTCACGGTGATGATCATGGGGGAATCCGGTACCGGCAAGGAGCTGGTCGCGCGCGCCCTGCACGATTACGGCAAGCGCCGACATGGCCGTTTCATCGCCGTCAACATGGCGGCCATTCCGAAGGAATTGGTGGAAAGCGAATTGTTCGGTCATGAGCGGGGCGCCTTCACCGGCGCCACCAACCGTGGCGTCGGCCGCTTTGAGCAGGCCGAAGGCGGCACGCTGTTCCTGGACGAGATCGGCGACATGCCGCTCGAGGCGCAGACGCGGCTTTTGCGCGTGTTGCAGCAAGGCGAATACACCACCGTGGGCGGGCGCACGCCCATCCGCACCGATGTGCGCATCATCGCGGCCACCAATCGCGATTTGCGCCAGCTGATTGGGCAGGGTCTGTTCCGCGAAGATCTTTATTATCGCTTGAACGTGGTGCCGCTGCGCCTGCCCCCCCTGCGCGAACGCGTCGAGGATATTCCAGATCTGGTGCGCTTCTTCCTGCGCAAGGCGGAGAGCGAGGGTCTGCCCGCCAAGTCGCTGGACGCCGAGGGGTTGGAAATTCTTCGCCGCCATCGCTGGCCCGGCAATGTGCGCGAGCTGGAGAATCTGGTGCGGCGGCTGGCGGTGCTCCATGCCGGCGAAACCATCCCGTCTTCGGCCATCGCGAGTGAATTGAAGGAGCCGGCCCGGGCCATGGCCGTTGAGGCCGAGGAGGAGGCGCTGCCGCTAGGCGCCGCGGTGGAGCAGTTTCTCACCCGCTATTTCCTCAGCCATGGCGACCGGCTGCCGCCGGCGGGGGTCTATGACCGCATCATCCAGGAAGTGGAGCGGCCGTTGATCTCCATCTGCCTTGGCGCCACCCGCGGCAATCAGATCCGCGCGGCCCAGCTCCTGGGCCTTAATCGCAATACCCTGAGGAAAAAAATCCGGGACTTAGGACTAGAGGTTATTAAAGGGCTTCGGGCCGAATAGGTCCCTCCAGCGTGCGTCAGAAGGCGCCCGGTCATTGTCGGAACTGTGATGCAAATACATCGCAGCATTCTTGCAACAGCGCGTGCTGTGACTACAATGTCGCAAATCTGGCCAACGGCCACCCTTAACCACGGATGCTGTCATCACGAGCGGGTCTTTCATAAGTCACGGGCGCGACTTCATTCGCGCGGCTTCACGGCCGTCGCGCTTGGCGCTTGGCGCGGGGCTGCTGGCAGCGGCGGCCGGCGCAATAACTTACGCCATATTGTCTGGCGTCACGCCCTGGACGCCCAGCCGCGCCGGGCTGATCGCGCTGCTGCTGATAAACCTGACATTAGGCCTATCGCTGGGCGCCTTGATCGCCTGGCGCCTGGTGCGGCTTTGGGCGGAGCGCAAATCCGGCCGGGCCGGCGCGCGCCTGCATGTAAGGCTAGTGGCCTGGTTCGGCACCATTGCCGTGGTGCCCGCGATCCTGATCGCCATCTTCGCGGCGGTGACGCTCAATCTTGGCCTGGAAGCCTGGTTCTCCGGCCGGGTGAAAGATGCCTTGGGCAGCGCCGTCAATGTCGCCCAGCATTACGTCAAGGAGCATGAGCGCGGCATCATCGGCGACGCCTATGAGATCGCCAACAATATCCAGCACGATCCCACGCTGTTCGACGAGGACAAGCATGTTCGTCCCGCGGCCTTTTTCTCCAAGCTCAATTCGCTCACCAAGGATCGCGGCCTGCAGGCGTCCTACATCGTGGACGGCCACGGCAATTTCCTGGCCCAAACCAAACAGCAATTCCTGAAGGACCCCAAGCCGCCTTCCGCCGCCGACATCGCGCAAGCCAAGGGCGGCTCGATCGTTGTGGATGCGGCGCCTGACGGTGGCACCGTTACGGCCCTGATTCGGATGCAGGCGTTGAACGACGCCTATCTGATGGTGGTGCGCCTGGTCGATCCGCAAGTGTTCGGCTATTACCGCCGCACCTCCGATGCCGTGTCGGAATATAACCGGTTGGACGAGAACCGGCTGGAAGTGCAGCTGGTGTTCGCCGCGCTTTATGCCGTCGTCTCGCTGGTCACGCTGCTGGCGGCGGTATGGTCGGGCATCTGGGCGGCCAACCGCCTGGTCAGGCCCATATCGAACCTGATCGACGCGGCGGAGCGGGTGTCGGAAGGCGATCTCACCGCCCATGTGAAAGTGGCGCGCGATGATGACGAGCTCGCCAATCTAGGCCATGCCTTCAATCGCATGACCCAGCAGCTTTCCGCCCAGCGCGGTGATCTGGTCGCGGCCAACCGGCTGAACGAGGACCGCCGCCGTTTCACCGAAACGGTGCTGTCGGGCGTCAGCGCAGGTGTCATAGGCCTGGATCGCGACGGCAAGATCACCATCGTGAACCGCGCCGCGGCGCGCCTGCTCGACGCCACGCCGGAAGAGTTGGAAGGACGGCATTACGCGGAATCGGTGCCGGAGCTGGGCGCCTTGATCCGCCGCGCGCTCTCCGAGCCGGTGGGACGCGCGGGCGGCGAGGTGGCGATCAAGCGCGCGGGAGCACCCAGGGCGCTATCGGTGCAGGTCTCGAGTGAAAAGGGCAATCCGCACGGCTTTGTGGTCACCTTCGACGACATCACCGATCTGGTGGGGGCGCAGCGTACCGCTGCCTGGGCGGATGTGGCGCGCCGCATCGCCCATGAGATCAAGAATCCGCTGACCCCGATCCAACTTTCGGCGGAACGGCTCAAGCGCAAATATATGGGCGAGGTTTCGACCGATCCCGATATTTTCCGGCAATGCATCGACACCATCATCCGCCAGGTGGGCGACATCGGCCGCATGGTGGATGAGTTCTCGTCTTTCGCCCGCATGCCCGCGCCGGTGATGAAGCGGGAGAATGCCGCCGAGTTGCTGCAGCAGGCCGTCTTCCTGCAGCGCGTGGCGCATCCGGAGATCACCTTCGCGGTGAAAGGCCCGAAGGAACCCGTTTTCTTCGAAGGCGATGGCCGTCTGGTCTCCCAGGCGCTTACCAATGTGTTGAAGAATGCGGGCGAGGGGATCGCCGCGCGTCAGGCCAAGGGCGACGAGGCGCCGGGAAAAATCCAGGTGGCGCTGGAACCCAATGGCGTCAATTTCGCGTTCAAGATAAGCGACAATGGCATCGGCCTGCCAGCGGAACATCGCCATCGGCTGACCGAGCCCTATGTCACCACCCGCGCCAAGGGCACGGGCTTGGGATTGGCGATCGTGCGCAAGATCATGGAGGACCATGGCGGCGAGATCGCGCTCGGTGATGGGCAAGGCGGTGAGGGCGCGGAAGTCACGCTGACTTTCCCTTTCATCCAACGGAATCTGCGTCAGAAAGGCATTGAGGATGAGCAAAAACGGGTCGCTGATCGCGTCTGAAATTCTCGTGGTGGACGACGAGGAGGACATCCGTGATCTGATCTCCGGTATCTTGAGGGATGAGGGCTATGACACGCGGCTGGCGGGCGACAGCGATGCCGCGCTCGCGGCGATGCGTTCGCGCCGCCCGCAGCTCATTATCCTGGACATCTGGCTGCAGGGCTCGCGGCTGGACGGGATTCAGGTGCTTGATGCCCTGAAGCGGGAGCAGCCCGACGTGCCTGTGGTGATGATCTCCGGCCATGGCACGATCGAGACCGCGGTTTCCTCGATCAAGAAGGGCGCCTATGACTTCATCGAAAAGCCTTTCAAGGCCGACCGGCTGCTGCATGTGGTGGAACGTGCGCTGGAAGCGGCGCGCCTCAAACGCGAAGTGCAGGAATTGAAACTCAAGGCTGGCGACGAGAGCGAATTGATCGGCCAGTCCTCGATCGTGTCGCAATTGCGCGCTCTGATCGACAAGATCGCGCCCACCAACAGCCGGGTGCTGATCTCCGGCCCCGCAGGTTCGGGCAAGGAAGTGGCGGCGCGCCTGATCCATGGGCGTTCGCGCCGCGCCGCCAACGCTTTCGTGGCCATCAATTGCGCCACCATGGCGCCCGACCGCATCGAGGCGGAGTTGTTCGGCGTCGAGCAGGCGGAGGGGCCGCACAAGATCGGCCTGTTCGAGCTTGCCCATAACGGCTCGCTCTATCTGGATGAAGTGGCGGACATGCCGCTGGAGACCCAAGGCAAGATCCTGCGCGTCCTGATCGATCAGACTTTCACGCGGGTGGGCGGCACCAACCGGGTGCAGGTGGATGCGCGGGTGATCTGCTCCACCACCCGGGATCTGCGCGCCGAGACCGAAGCGGGCCGTTTCCGTGAAGACCTTTATCATCGTCTCAATGTTGTGCCGGTGCGGGTGCCGTCGCTGGCGGAACGGCGCGACGATATTCCCGCCCTGATTACCCATTTCATGAAACGTTTGTCGGCCGCAGGCGGCTTGCCCATGCGCAATATCGGCGACGACGCCATGGCGGTGCTGCAGGCCCATGGCTGGCCCGGCAATGTTCGCCAGCTGCGTAACATCGTGGAGCGGCTCCTGATCCTGGCCAGCGACGATCTCACCGAGGCGGTCAGCGCCGACCTTCTGCCCACCGATCTGGGCAGCGGCAATGGCTGGGCCACGGGAAAGGGCGGGGATCTGGTGATCTCGCTGCCGCTGCGCGAAGCGCGCGAGATTTTCGAGCGCGATTATCTGGTGGCGCAGATCAACCGCTTCGGCGGCAACATCTCGCGCACCGCGGCCTTCATCGGCATGGAGCGTTCGGCGCTGCATCGCAAGCTCAAATCCTTGGGCGTGGGTTCGGCCCAGAGTTTCAACGCCTAGTTTCAACGCTTAGGGATTTTTGAAAATGAAAAAATGGACGGCGTCGCGCGCGCCCGCCGGGCGCATCGCCTATGTCAATGGCCGCTATGTGCCGCACGGCGCGGCCGGGGTGCATATCGAGGATCGCGCGCTGCAACTGGGCGACGGCATCTATGAAGTCGCCGCGATCTCGGGCGGCAAGATGATCGACCTGGAAGAGCATCTCGACCGGCTGGAACGCTCGTTGCGCGAGATCGGCATGGATATGCCGATGGCGCGCGCGCCGTTGAAATCGGTGATGCATGAGATGATGGCCCGCAACCGGGTGCGCGACGGTCTTCTTTATCTGCAGGTGTCGCGCGGCGCGGTCCGCCGCGATCATCCCATTCCGGATAACGTGCCGCGCCCGACTTTGATCATGACCGCGCGCCCCCACGATCCCGCCACCATAAAAAAGAAACTTGCCGAGGGCGTCGGGGTCATCACCGGACCCGATGAGCGCTGGGCCCGGCGCGACATCAAGACGGTGCAGCTTCTGCCCAATCTTCTCGCTAAGACCGCGGCCCGCAAGGCGGGCGCCTATGAAGCCTGGTTCGTCGACGATGACGGCTTCGTAACCGAAGGCGGTTCGACCACGGCCTGGATCGTGGATCAGGACGGCCATGTTGTCACCCGCCAGCTCTCCAACGACATCCTCCCGGGTGTGACAAGGCGGGTGATCATCGAGGCGGCTGCCGGCGGTCAACTCGGCATCGTGGAGCGGAAATTTACGGTGGGAGAGGCGCTCAAGGCGCGCGAGGCGTTCCTCTCGTCGGCGTCCGGCGCAGCCATCCCGGTGGTCAAGATCGACGGTCAGCCGATCGGCGACGGCACGCCCGGGCCATTGACGCGCCGAATCCAGGCGCTCTATGCCCAAAAGGCAGGCACGGAAAGCTGATGTCTTACGGTTTTTTCGCTTTCGCGACCGCAGCAATAGATTATGCTGACCATCAGCGCTCCGGTTGGTGGGCGCGCCGATAAAATGGGAAAACCCATGAGTGAAAAACAACAGAATTTGCAGGACACGTTTCTCAATGCCGTCCGCAAAAGCAAATCGCCGGTCACCATCTTCCTGGTCAATGGCGTCAAGCTTCAAGGCAACATCACCTGGTTCGACAATTTTTGCGTCCTGCTGCGGCGGGACGGTCAGGCCCAGCTGGTCTACAAGCACGCCATCTCCACGGTGATGCCGATGGGGCCCATCCAGCTTCAGGATGAAGCGACGCACGAGACCGCCTGACATTGAACGCGCGTGAGAAGGGACAGGAACGCGGGGGCACGGCCTTCGTGATCCATGTCGAACCCAAATCCCACCATGAGCGGAGCCCGCGCGACGCCGAGGCCCGTCTGGCGGAAGCCATGGGCTTGACGGCCGCCATCGGCCTTGAAGTCGCCGAGACCCGCATCGCGCCATTGGCCCGGCCAACGCCAGCGACCCTGATCGGCTCGGGCAAGGTGGCCGAGATCGCCCGCGATGCCGGGGTGCTCAAACCGGAGCTGATCGTCGTCAATGCGCAGCTTTCACCCGTTCAGCAGCGCAATCTAGAGAAGGCCTGGACGGCCAAGGTTCTGGACCGCACCGCGCTCATTCTGGAGATTTTCGGAGAACGCGCCCAAACCCGCGAAGGCCGGCTGCAAGTCGAACTCGCCCATCTCACCTATCAACGCTCGCGGCTGGTGAGGAGTTGGACCCATCTGGAGCGCCAGCGTGGCGGCTTCGGCTTTCTGGGCGGCCCCGGCGAAACCCAGATCGAGGCCGACCGGCGGCTGATCGGCGAGCGGATCGTCAAGATCAAGCGCGAGCTGGAAGGCGTGAAGCGTACCCGGGCGCTGGGTCGCCAGGCGCGCCAGCGCGTGCCATTCCCAGTGGTGGCGCTGGTGGGCTACACCAATGCCGGCAAATCCACGCTGTTCAACCGCCTGACCAAGGCGAAGGTGTTGGCCAAGGATCTGCTGTTCGCCACCCTCGACCCCACCATGCGGGGCCTGAAGCTGCCAAACGGTGCCAAGGTCATTCTGTCGGACACGGTGGGCTTCATCGCCGACCTGCCCACCGAACTGGTGGCCGCTTTCCGCGCGACCCTGGAAGAGGTGCTGGCGGCGGATGTCATCCTCCATGTCCGCGATGCCGCCCATGACGAAAGCGAAGCCCAGAAAGTCGATGTGCTGAAGGTGCTGACGGAGCTCGGCGTGCCGGAGGACCGGACCATGATCGAGGTGCTGAACAAGATCGACCTCTTGCCGGCGGAAGTCCGCGCCGGGCTCCTGGCGGGCAATGATCGGGGCAAGCGCGCCGTGGCTGTTTCCGCCATTACTGGCGAGGGGCTGAACACGCTGCTCGCCCGGCTGGAAGCGGAAATATCCCATGACAACATCGCGGTGAGCCTCAGTCTCGATGCCAGCGACGGGGCCGGCTTGGCCTGGATCTATCGCCATGCCGAGGTCGTCAAGCGTCAGGAACGGAGCGGCCGTATCGCCCTTTCGCTCAGGATTTCTCCACAGAACGCTGCCCGCTTCCAGGATCGCTTTCCGAAGAAAATCAAATTATCTCAATCGAATATAGCCTGATCCTGATGTGAATTGTGAAAGGTGAGGGCTGTGGAGGAGGGGGCTTAAGCGCCGTTCGCTTTGGCCTTTTGCCAAAGCGCCTCCATCTCCTCTAGGCTTGCTCCGGCTGTGTCCCGGCCGTCGGCGGCCAAAGCGGCTTCGATGAATTTGAAGCGGCGGACGAATTTGGCATTGGCGGCCCGAAGAGCGGCTTCGGGGTCGACCTTGAGGTGCCGGGCGAGGTTGGCGACCACGAAGAGCAGGTCGCCGATCTCCTCGGCCTGTTTCTCCCGGTCCTGGCCAGCGTCCACGATTTCGCGGGCTTCCTCGGCGATTTTGTCGACCACCTTCGCGGCATTGTCCCAATCGAAACCGACGCTTGCGGCGCGGCGTTGAAGCTTTTCCGCGCGCAGCAAGGCGGGCAGGGCGACGGGAACGTCGTCCAGCAAGCTGACTTCTTTCCCCGCTGGGGCCTTGGCCTTGCGCTCCCGGGCCTTGATTTCCTCCCAGGCCAGCTTTTGACGGTGCTGGTCGGCTTCGGCCTCGGCACCGCCAAAAACGTGGCGATGGCGGCGGATCATCTTGTCGGTGACGGCCGCGACCACATCGCCGAAATCGAACAGGCCGGCTTCCTCGGCCATGCGGGCGTGGAAGACCACCTGGAACAGCAGGTCGCCCAGCTCGTCCGGCAGCGCCTTATAATCGCCGTCCTCGATGCTGGCGGCGACTTCATAGGCTTCCTCGACCGTGTAAGGCGCGATGGTCTGAAAACTCTGAACCCGGTCCCAGGGACAGCCGTCCGGTCCACGAAGCGCGCGCATGATCGCCAGCAGGACTTCGATATCGCGGCTGGGCGTGAGTGGCTGAGGTGGCGGATTCGGCATGGGCCGATTGGACGGGGCCAGGGTTCGGTCGGCAAGCCGCATATCGGCGCATGTCAAAATATCGTATAAGTAATATTATGTAAAATAAATAGGCGATCGGCTTAGTAAGCTGGCCATTGAGCCTTCTTTCAGACCATCAGCGCGTAGAGTCTGGAGAGCATGATGACCGCGCGTCCGCCGGCGGAATAAAGGTCATAATCGGTCACAACCAGGGCCAGTCCATAAAGCCACGCCAAGGCCATTTGCCGGGCGCGCCAGTTGCGCACGATGCCTTCTGCCAGCGGTCCGGTTACCGGTCCGAGCAGCAGCCAGGGCAACAGGCCTCTAAGATAGGTTTTTGTTGTCATGCGTCTCTCAGATTCGTGAGGCTAGCGTCCAGGCTGAAGTAAATCCATCCGGCTCCCGGTCGATTTGGCTTTACCGTTAACCCGACTTGGCTTCTCCTTCACCGGACCAACCCAGGGACAACAACATGATCCCGCTCGATGTCATCCATTCTCCCACCGCCAAACGCATCAAGCTCGTCGTGGCCTGCGATCAATGCGGCTGCAAGAGCCTGGAGCCATTCACCCGCTTCCACGGCCGCTACGAACTGGTCTGCCGCGAATGCGCCCATACGGTGAATCTCAAGGCCAAGGAAAACCGCGCCGTGATTGAAGCTTTGGCCAGGCTTTGCACCGAGATTGATATTTCCCTGGGACGGAAACATTAGACTCAAATTTCAGACAGTAAGACTGTCAAAGCGGCTTTCGGGCGCTGATGGCCCACATGCGGGCCTTGGCGCCATCGAAGGTAATTTCAAAGCCGAGCATCTCAAGCTGGCGCGCGACATCCTTGGGCGCGACGCGCAGCTTGCGATAACAGCTTTTGTCGAGCCGCCAGCCGCTGCCATTGCGCGTGTGGATCAGGTCGTGCACCAGCACGGTCCTGGGCTCATATTCCAGCACACAGACCATGACCCGGTCGGCATCGCTCTGGACTGGAATGAAACGATCGAGCCCGGCCAGCTCCTGGCTGAGATCGCGGAAGGTCAAGACCAGCCTGCCCCCGGGTTTCAGCGCCGTGAAACTGTCCTTGAGCAACGTGGCGACATCGTCATGGCGCTCTAGATGGGTCAGCACATCGCCCATGCACACAATGGCCTCGGCGCTTTCACCAGGCGTATAGCGGGAAAGATGGCGCAGATCGCCATACAGCGTCTCGATGGCGCGCGTGCCTTTCTGGCTTGAAAGTTCGTCCAGCAGTGCCTTGCTGGTGTCGATCGCGATAACGGGAGAATAGCCCAGCTCGGCCAATGCGGCGGATTGGTAGCCCGGCCCGGCGCCCAGATCGATGGCGCGGCCGTGCTGGCCGGCAGCAAAACCCAGTTCTTCCAGCAAGGCTTTCTGTTCGGCGACCTTTTCCTCGAACGGCACGCCCACCATCCAGCTGTAATGCGCGGCCAGCAATTCGTCGTAATGGCGAACGGCGTCGTTCATGGACAATTTTCCGGTTCAGGCACGCTTCTTCTCGATCAGGGCGCGGATACGGTCCCAGATCTCAACGCATTTGGCGTCTTCGGTGGCGAATTTCTCCGAATCCATGCCGTGCATATGCATGGCCGAGGAGGCGCGCTCGACCGCGAGTGTCAGGGTCTCGTAAAGCCGGATGAGCTCTTTGGATTCGTTGAGATTGAGCGTGGTCATGGCCCGCGACTATAGCACGGTCCCCGCCGGAATGCTGTCAAGGATTGCCCCGGGATGTCTTTACGGGCGAGCGCCCTCTCCCGCCGGTACGCGCGTCACCACGAAATTCTTGAGCTGCTCGCTGGCAAGCGTGAAATCGGGCGCGATCTCCAGCGCCTTCTTGAAGTCGTGATAAGATTCCGTCACCCGGCCCAGATAAAATTCCGCGACGCCGCGATTGTAATAGCCCAGATGTTCGTAGGTCTGGCCGAGGCCAATGCCGCGATTGATGTCGGCCATCGCTTCGTCATAGCGCTTCAGCAAGATGAGTGCCGCGCCGCGATCGACATAGCCGTCACCAAGGCTGGGGTTCAGTGCAAGCCCATTGTTATAATCAGCCATGGCGTCATCGACCTGCCCCAATGCGACTTTCATCACGCCACGATTGACATAGGTTCCGGCGCGGGCGCGGATGTCGAGCGCCTCTTCGCGAAGGGCCATGTCGCAGGTGGCGATCGCCGCGCGCGGATTGGTTCCGGCCTTGGCCATGATGAAACAATCATGCGCCATGCCGGCCCCGATCACGGCCACAAGGGCGTGAGCGGGTACCGACATGGCAAGCAGGACAACGCAGCCGGCGACCGCGCCGCGCATGATTACTGGGTCGGCGTGTTCTTCGGCACGACCTTGAAGCGTTCCAGCTGGCGCTGGGCCGGAGCGTAATCCGGCTTGATCTTCAAGGCTTGGCTATAGTCGCGATAGGCCTGGGCATAATGACCCGCGTCATCCTCGATCTCGCCGCGGCTGTAGTAGGCCACCTGCAGGCTGGTGGCGCCCAGCGAAATCCCCTTGTTGATCGCGGCCATCGCCTCCTGTGGCCGTTTTTCCGCCACCAGCACCAGCGCCTGGTTGAGATAGGCGTCGCCCAGGGTCGGATTATAGTCCAATGCAAGGCCGAAATCGTTGAGCGCGCCTTTGCGGTCACCCATGTCGTAGCGGATAATGCCGCGATTGACGAAAGTCTCGGCGCGATAATTCATCAAGGGGTCGATGACCGCCGTGTTGCAATGATCCAGTCCGTCCCGGAGCGAGGTGCCATCGGCAGCGGCGCGATAACATTGCAGCGCCGGATCGGTGCTGTAGATCATGATGAGATTGTCCACTGGCTTGTCCGGCATATCGCCGCCGATCTTGGGACCGGCCGCCGCTCCCACGGCCATCGCCGACATGAACAGGGCGGAAACTAGGGCAAGACGCATCATCTGAAATCTCCCGAAATAAGATTGCTGAACCGTGCCTCCGGGTAGAACTATAGCATGGTTCCCTGCATGGGGCGTAAACTTTATGGCGTCGGAAAATCCAGGGAAAGTCCGTCAAAAGCCGGTTCCACCCCCGCCGGAAGCTCGCGGCGCAAGGTTTCGTAATCCATGTCCAAATGCATGTTGGTGAGAATCGCGCGCTTGGGCTTCGCGCGCGCGATCCATTCCAGCGCCATCGCCAGATGGGCGTGACTGGCGTGCGGCGTGCGCCGTAACGCGTCCAGGATCCAGCATTCCACACCATGGAGCGCGGCGAACGCCTCCTCATCGAGGCCGTCCACGTCGCTGGAATAAGCGACGGAACCGAAACGGAAGCCCAAGCTGTGGACACGGCCATGGCCCTGGCGGAAGGCCAGCACCGGAATGGCGCCGCCCGCGCCCACGATCACGAAGGGGCGAAACGGCTCGTGAATTTCATGCGCATTCAGGATTGGCGGGTAATCGCTGCCCGGCGGCTGGTGGAAACAATAGCCGAACTTTGTCATCAGGCTTTTCCAATTCGCCCGGTCGGCCCACACATCGATGCGGCTTTTCATGTTGAGCGCGATGGCGCGGAGATCATCCATGCCATGGGTTTGATCGGCGTGATCATGTGTGATCAGCACGCCGTCTACCCGCCCGATATGGGCATCCAGCAATTGCTCGCGCAGGTCGGGCGAGGTATCGACCAGGACCCGGGTTTCGGCTGCTGCTGACCGGCGGGTCACCAGGATGGAACAGCGCCGCCGCCTGTTCTTGGGATTTGAAGGATCGCAATCGCCCCAATTCCCTGCCTCGTCAGGCCCGCCCAGCCGCGGCACGCCGCCGGACGAACCGCAGCCCAGGATGCGCACGCAAAGCCGATCCCTGCTCATGCTGGCGGCTTGGCCTTGGCGAATAGGCAGAAGAAATTCGCCGTGGTAGCGGCGGCGAGCTCGTCTTCGCTCACGCCTTTCAGGTCCGCCAGCATCCTGGCGGTGAAGGCGACGAAGGCCGGTTCGTTGGTCTTGCCACGATGCGGCACAGGCGCGAGATAAGGCGCGTCGGTCTCCACCAACAGGCGCTCCAGCGGCACGGTCTTGATGACATCGCGAAGCGCGCTGGAATTCTTGAAGGTGGCGATTCCGGATACGGAGATGGAGAAGCCCAGTGCCAGCGCCGCGTCGGCAAGCCGCTGGGTGCCGGTGAAACAATGGATCAGTCCGGTGAAAGCCCCCTTCCTCATCTCATCTTCCAGCACGGCGATGGTATCGCCATCGGCGTCTCGGGTGTGCACGATCAGCGGCAGATGGGCCCGGCGCGCGGCATCGATATGGGCGCGAAAATTGCGCAGCTGCGGCGCACGCGGCGAATGTTCGTAATAATAGTCCAGTCCGGTTTCGCCAATGCCGATCACTTTGGGATGGCTGGTTTCCGCCAGAAGCGGCCCAGCATCCTCGAGCAATTCCTTTTCCGCCTCGTGCGGATGCACGCCGACGCTGCACCAAACATCGGGGAAAGCCTCCGCCACGGCACGCACACCGGGGAAACGCGACAATTGGGTGCCGATACTGAGGCATGTCCCGACCCCTGCGGCCTTGGCCCGCGCCACCACATCGCCGACGCTGCCGGCATAGTCGGGAAAATCGAGATGGCAATGGCTGTCGACCAGCATGGCGCTCACAATGATCCGGCGCGCGATGCGGTCGCCGCCAGGTCACGGGCCGCGCTCAGGATAGTCTGGCGGGGTTCCAGATTGAGACCGCGCGAGCGGGCGAAATTATCCTCCAGCCGGTCCAACAGTTCCGTCCAGCGTTGCAGATGGGTGCCGGATTGGCGCGCCTTGAGGCGGATGCGCGTGGCCAGCGCCTCCACCAGAAAATCGCCAAAGCGCGGCAAGCCGTCCTTCATGCGCGAAAGCCGCTCGCCCAACGCCAAAAGCGCGATGGTATCGGGCGTGGCGGCATGATCGATCAGGCGATCCGCCTCCCCTGCCATTTCGCGTCCCTCGCCGCTGGCAAGCTGCAAGGCCGCGCCGATGGCGCCGCCAGAGAGGCGTGCCAGCGACATGCGTTCTTCTGTGTCCGCTTCGGGCAGACAACGCTTCAGGGCATCGGCCACGCTTGTTTCGTTCAAAGGACGAAGCTCCAGACGCTGACACCTGGAACGAATGGTGGGCAGCAACTGGCCGGGCCGGTTGGCCAAAAGGATCAGCATGGCGCGGTTGGGCGGTTCCTCCAGAAGCTTCAGGATGGCGTTGGCGGCATTGGTGTTCATGTCGTCGGCGGTATCCACGATCGCAACGCGCCAGCCCCCCGCCCCTGATGTCATGCCGAAAAATCCTGCCAGGCGGCGCACCTCGGCCACCGGCAATTCGCTCATCAGCTTGCCGGTTTTTTCATTGATCACGCGCTTCAAGATCAAAAGGCCGGGATGCGAGCCGGCGGTTACCTGGATGGCGGCCGCATCCGTTGCCGGCACGGACAAATCCTCCGCACCCGCATCGCGCGCGCCGTAAGCCAGCAGATATCGCGCGATGCGATAGGCCAGCGTCGCCTTACCGATGCCGGGGGGGCCGGTGATCAGCCAGCCTTGCGGCGGCTTGCCGCCCCGGATGGCGCGCGCGGCGCGCATAAGCGCGACATCCTGGCCGATCAGATCAAAACATTCGCGTGGATGCGGAAAGCCTTCGATGCGATCGCTTTCATCGGGTTCGCTGACACGGACGCGTTTGGCCATGCGCGACTATAGCCCAAAACGGCGCGCTACCGCCGCCCAGATCGCTGCGGCAACCGCGTCTTCATCCTGGCCGCCGTCGATCAGCACGCAGCGGTCCGGATTGCGTTTGGCGATCTCCAGGAAGGCCTGACGCAGGCGCTCATGAAAATCGCGGTCGAAATTTTCGAAACGGGATTCCGCTTTGCCTCGGGACGCGGCCCGCTTGAGGCCGGCTTCCACATCCAGATCCAGCATCAGGGTCAGATCAGGTTTGAAATCGTCCAGCACGACAGAGTCGATGCGCCGGATGGTTTCGCGCGCAAGCCCCCTTCCCGCCCCTTGATAGGCATAAGTGGAGTCGGTGAAACGGTCGCAGATGACCCAGCGATCCGCCAGCAGCGCTGGACCGATGGTGCGTCCGACATGATCGGCGCGCGCGGCATAGACCAGAAGCGTTTCGGTCAGCGCGTCCCAGCGGCCTGGCGCGCCATTGACCAGCAGGCCCCGGATCTCCTCCGCCCCCAGTGAGCCGCCGGGCTCACGGGTCACAAGGACGGCATGCCCTTTCGCTTCCAGCGCCGCGCCCAGGCGTTTGGCCTGGGTGGACTTGCCGCTGCCCTCCCCGCCTTCCAGCGTTATGAAGCGCCCTGCCATCGGCTAACGATCAATGCTTGCCGAAAAAGCGGTTCCAGGTCCGCGCGAAAATATTGGCGCGATCGACGGACTTGGCGGCATAGACCGGGACGGTCAGCGCCGGGAAATCCGGGGCACTCACCGTCATGGTGCCGACGCGTTGGCCCTGGGCGATAGGCGCCATCAGCCCGGCATCGGTTTTCACTGCCGTTTGGACGCCCTTGTGGGAATCCACCTGCATGGTGGCGGCCACGGCCTCGCGCGGCGTCACGGGAACGCTGGCCTCGGTCCCTTCCATGATCGGCGCTTGTCCCACCACCTGATTGGCAGCCGTGACAGGGTAGCGGCGGAATTCGCGGAACGCCATGTCCATCACCCGGCCGGCTTCCTCGGCGCGTTTGATGTTAGGGAAATAATCATTGTTGTATTGAGGATAGCGCAAGCCGTTGAGAACCAGGATGAAGCGGGTATTGTCTCTGACCGCCGAGATGGTGATGCCGTAACCCGCCGCATCCGTATGACCGGTCTTAAGGCCGTCCGCGCCCGGCAGCGATCCCAATACCAGATCGCGATTGGGCTGGGTGATATTGTGCCAGACGAAGCTCTTCTCGCTGAAATAGTGATAATAATCCGGGTAATCGCGGATCAGGTGGCGCGACAGCTTGGCCAAGTCGAGCGCACTCATCAGCTGGCCGGGCGGGTCGGGCAAACCGTCGGGATTGACGAAATGCGATTGGGTCAGGCCCAGCTCCTTGGCCCGCTTGTTCATTAAATCGACAAAGCCTTCCACCGTGCCGCCCATGCTTTCGGCCACCACGATGCAGGCGTCGTTCCCGGATTGGATGATGATGCCCCGGATCAGGTCTTCGACCGAGATCCGGTTGCCCAGCTCGACGAACATCTTGGAACCCTGGGTACGCCAGGCGCGCTCCGACACCGGCATCGTGTCCGTCAGTTTGACGCGCCCATCCTTCAGCCGTTGGAATAGCAGCTCCAGGGTCATCAGCTTCGACATCGAGGCGGGCGGCATCGGCGTCATGCCGTCCTTCTGCCAGAGCACCTGCCCGCTCGCCGCGTCCATCAGGAGGCCATGCTCGGCGTTGGTGTCGATGGCGGCCTGCGCTGGCAGCGCAGCTGAGAGGGACAAAGCGAAGGCTATGAAGAAAATTCGGCGCATGAGTCTACTCCGGCGGCTTATTGGTCGACCACGATTTGAGCGTCATTGCTGCCCGCTCCTGTTATGCGCGCCAGCGCCGCGTCGGCGTCTTCCACCGAGTTGAGCGGACCGGTTCGCACTCTATAGAGAGTCTGGCCATTGCGTTGAAGAGTGGAGATCCGAAGATCGCCGCCCAGCTTGTTGAGCAAGATCTTGGCATTGTCGAGTTTCGAGAAGGCGCCCACCTGGATATAGAGGTGGGTGGCGACCGGCACCGGAATTTTGGTGACCTGGCCATTGGGCTGGTTTGCCTGCGCCACTTGAATCGGCAGCCCCGGCACGACCACCGGCAAGGGCTTTTCCCGAACCGGCGGCGCCACCGGCGCATTGGGCACGGTGTTGAGTGTCGAAGTGTCGATCTTTGCCGTGGGCGCGGCCGGCAAGGCCGAAGCGATCTCCGGCGGTGTCTGGGGCGGTGGCGGCAGGCCGTTGTCGAGATCGGCGCGCGCCAGATAGGTGACGCGCACCCGGGCCGTGCCGGTCTGCATCACGTCCAGCAGTTCGGCAGCGTGCCGCGAAAGGTCGATGATGCGGCCTCGCGCATAGGGTCCACGATCATTGACGCGAACCACGATCGACTTGCCGTTCTCCAGATTGGTGACACGCACATTAACCGGCATCGGCAAGGTGCGGTGTGCCGCCGTCAGTGCGTTGCCGTCATAGACTTCGCCATTGGCCGTGTATTTCCCGTAGAAAGTGGGGCCGTACCAGGAGGCTATGCCGGTCTCGTCATAATCGGGCTGTTCGTGGGGGTAATACCAGACATTGTCGATCTGGTAGGGATTGCCCACCTTGTAGACGCTGGCGCTCTTGGGGACGGTGACCGCATTGTTCGACGGCGGCGGTGGCGGCGGCCGGGTGGCGGCGCAACCGCCCACAGCCAGGCCCAGACACAAAAGGCCGGAAGCTCGCAAAAACCGCATCAGATCGAATCAGCCATGGGATCGCCCGGACGCTAAAGGATGGCCGCCATGGGTGCAAAGCCACCGCTGCGATTTGCTTGCTATACTGCAAGGGCTTAATCGGCGTCCGTGCCGGCGGATGGGCGGGATTGCATGCCCTGCCAGTGTTCAGTAATCCGTGACTGCTGGATGGGTGGCCGAGCGGTTTAAGGCACCGGTCTTGAAAACCGGCGTGGCGGCGACGTCACCGTGAGTTCGAATCTCACCCCATCCGCCAACGGCCTGCGCATTTGGGCTGGGCGGACCGTCATGGAACGTTCTCGCGCCCAGCACATTACACACCCGGACGTTGTGCGGAACCGTCCCGACAATGCGAAAGGATAGTTGGTTACCGACGGTTAGCGAAAAAGGATTTGCCGATGAACTCTCAATCTCAGGCTGATTTTTGGGACGCCAAAGCCGCGATTGCCGAGGCCCAGGTCCGCAATGTCAAAGATCCCCTGGCGATGGATAGTTGGCTGATGATCGCGGACAGCTGCCGCCAGCTGGCAGGTCAATTCCGGGAACTGGAAGGACAGAAATCCTTCAAAGCGTCGCGCTCTTAGAAAGTTGCCAAAAGCCACCAGCAGCGCCGCTCGTCAAGAAGTCAATGCTGCGGGGACCTTTCGGTGCTGCGGTTATATTCCCGCGCCTCAGCCGTAACTTGAACCGGAGCCGGCTGGGATGGTTCCATGAGTTTCAGCAAATACTCCCGCAGATGCAGCCCCATCTGCTTTGGCAGATCTTTTTCAAACATGTGCTCGTGCATGCAGTAGATGGAATGAAAATCGATCTTGGGAGCGATGCGCGCCCAGCAGGCTTCGACTTGCCATAAGTGAAAGAGGGATTGGATCGTCGCAAGATAGACCAGGACGCGACCGTCATACGGTTTCGGATAGTAGACCTCTCCCGCGCGATACAAAGATCGAATGAGCGGCAATCGATTGGGGGGCCAGGCAGATTCCTTCAAAAAGGCGACACTGACTTTCCCCCGCAAATTCCGTTCGATGGCCCAACAATCGCGCGCCATCCTCCAATCTCGGTAAAGCCTCTCAATAGTGCACACCACGCCCAAGCGATGAGAGCGGGCATCGTTCGCCCAGTGGCGCACATTCCCGAGAAGCTCGCGCAAATAGCGCGGCGACCATGCCGATATTCTTGCCCCCGTGTGATAAAGATTGCCGTCAAAACTGATGAGCAGCGGGACATCGCGTCCGCGCCGTTTCAGGATTTGCGCCATTTCCAAAGCAATTGTTGACCCAACCGACCATCCGCCCAGCATGACCGGCCCTTCAGGCTGAAAGTGCATGAGCGCATCGACATAATATTCGGCAAGCTCATAAATGGAGCTTTCGGCGTCGAATTTGTGAGACGGCACCTGGATGCCGTAGATCGTGCGGGAGTCTGCGATCATTTCCGCGAATGGCTGAAAAACTCCGACATCGCCACCGACGGCATGCACAAGATAGAGGGGCGCGCCACCGCTGCGACCGGCCAGCCGCACAATCGGCTTGGAGGTCTTGGCCACGAGATTCCAGATAGAGGGCCGCTGTTGCGTGTCCAGTTGCGTTACCTTGCCGGAGTGGTTGCTTGCCCGAAAAATTTTGCGAAATCGCTGGCTATCACGCGAGCTTTCCCACGGCAGCAAGGAGCATTTCCGTTACGCTTTGAAGTCGCGCCCCGCCCTCACAAACCAAAGGAATTTCCGCCCCGCCACCCATAACCCGTCCCATCAGGTCATGCCCCACACGGGATGGCAATCCGAAATCGGTTTCGGAGGCCTTGGCACAAACATAAACAAGAGTTTAGAAGGTGTCCGGTGACCGCAATCCCAGGTGTAGGAAACTGTCCCGTCTTCGCAACAGCTTAAGCGAATGCCCAGTATCCTTAACCGGGGAAGAGCGGCAGGTCGGTTGGTCTTTTTTCGTGCCGGGTGTCGGCGTTTACCAAATCGCCCGACATTGATTGCCCTGTCACAACTTTGGGTAATGACTGTCTGCTGGGCGTCGCTATGGATCGGCTCGGGGGTATGACGCGCGTACTGCATTTTCTGGGCATCGGGCGACTGCCAAAACGGCCGATGGACGATGCGACCGGTGGGACCGAGCGCGTTGCGCTGGAGATCGCCCGCGTTCAAGCGCGACGGGGCGTGAAGGTGACCGTTGCGTGCATGGCGCCCGAAGCCTGGACTGGAACCTGGGAAGGCGTGCAGCTTCGCCATCTTAAGCCTTATCCGTGGGCGAAAGTCCGCTACCGCGGCAGCCTGAAGGATTTTCGCGTCCATCTGCCTTTGATCAGATGCGCGCGATTGGGGCGTTTCGATATCGTCCACCTGCATGAATACCGTTTCACGCGCTTCCTCGGCAGGCCGAGCGTGGTGCACTTCCACAACAACCCGCTCGACGGTCTTCCGGATACGGGGTTTGGCGCGGCGGCTGGTTATTTTTGGATGGATCTGGGCAAAGCGCAGGCACAGATTGCCGTGAGCTCATTCGTCGGCCGCCGCTTGCAATTGTCGCATGAACAGGCGGGCCCAACCGCTCTTCCTGCCAACATCGTCGTCAACCAGAGTGGCGTCGATGCCAACGTCCTGTCGTACGCGCAGCAGCAAGAAGCGCGCACCAGAATTCGGCGTGAACTGGGGCTGAAGGACAGCGATGTGCTTTTCATATTTGTCGGCGCAGTCCGGTCGGGAAAGGGTGTCATACAGCTCGCGCAGGCCTTCACGAAATTGGCGGCGGAGCACGGCAATGTCCATTTGGCGGTCGCCGGCAGCACCAAGCTCTGGCTTGACAGCCAAGGACCGAAAGACACGGGCGAACAGCAGGCCCGCGCCATCCTGGCGGAAGCTCTGGCACAGCGGCGCGTATCCCTTCTTGGCCTTGTCGCGCCGGCGGCATTGCCGCCCTATTATGCCGCGGCCGACGTTTTGGTGATGCCTTCGATCTTTCAGGAGGGCTTCGGATTGGTCATCCTCGAAGCCTTTGCGGCCGGGATTCCCGTGATCGGCGCTCGCTCGGGCGCCGTGTCGGAACTGGTCGAGGAGGAGCGCACGGGATTGCTCGTCGATCCGGGCGACGCAGACAGCCTTCATCACGCGATGCACCGGTTGCTTCTTGACCATGATCTGCGCCAGCGGCTCGGAGCGGCAGGACGGCAAACCGCCCTCAACATGCCCTGGGAAAAGACCGTCGATCGGTTGGAGAAAATTTACCGGGGCGCCATGGCATCAAGATCCGAAGCGTCTCGCTGTGACGGCTTCGAAGAGAAATATTTATAGCGAAGCGTTCCGTCTGGCGCGGCCACCATCGCATAGAATCCACCTGCGTCGCGATCCTTACCGGCATTCTCAGCCGCGGTTGGTCGCGCGGAAGGGTCAGCAGGAAAATATTGCGACCGCAAGACTCCATCGGGTCCCGGTACCTTCGCATAAAAGCCGCCGGTGCGATCTTCCTGGGCCATTTCATGCTCCGGCGCATGCGGCGATAAGGATCGCGGTGCCGGTTTGCGCGCGTCGATGATCGGGACATTGGTGTCGGCCGGGGCGGCTTCGGGGGCTGGCCGAGGTGGTGCCGCGGGCGTCGCCTGCGCCGGCGGAGGCAAGCGCGACGATGCCGGCTCCGGAAGGGCGGCGCGCAACGGCGTGGCCACACTAGGCGGCGGTGCGCTGGCGCCATGTGCGGTGGACCTTTGAGCGCGCCAGAAGCCGGCTGTCAGGATGTCGGGGAACGTCAAGGCCGCTATGACCGGAACAATCACGGCAATCATAAGAAAGGCGACCAGAACGCCTCCGCGCCCGCTTCTTTCGGGATGAGTCTCCGCCATCGGCTGCGGCTCGACAGAATCCCAGTCTGCCGGCTCGTCCGTGCCGTCTCGTTCGAGACCCGGTGCGATGTGCAAGGCAGCCTGCTCCCGCCAGGATTGGTCATCCTGGGAGGGCAGATATCCGCTTTCCTGCAAAAGCCGGTCTGCAAGTGCGGCATCGCGGTCTTCAGCCGAGGCCAGATCCTCAGGCTGCTCGACCGCTTTCATCCTTATGCGGCCCTGATTCATGTTCATGCAATCGAACGCCGGTCCGGCCCAAATCCTTTCCGTTCACAATAAGATTTTAGGAAAACTTCAAGGACGCGGATCGGTTCCCATCTCCGGCGCAAAATATCGATGCCGACGCGTGCGGCTTGTTATGGCCGGGGGGACGCGGAGAAATGCTCTTCCTTGAATGAGCCGTCAGGTTGCAGAACCTTGGCGACAAAGCCGCCCTCCTCCGGCGTTTCTCTCCTTGCCCGCGGCGCGGCCGGTTTCGCCGATTTTGCTGGCGGGGATGATTCGGCCCGCGTGATCGGTCGCGGCGTGCTGGCGGTGGGCGCTGGATTTACCGCTGTCATCGCGGGCGGGACGATTTTTCCGCTCTGAACCGGCTGATGCGCCAGATTCGCGCTATTCGCACCGGCTGCCGCGCGGATTTGCCGATCGCCGAAGAAGACGGGATAAAGCATCGCGGCAAGCGCCAGAATGGCGACCGCAACCGCGAAAATGGGGCGCACCACGCCGAGATTGTTGAGCCAGGTTGCGGCTGACCGGGTCGACTTCGCTTTGGCCAAGTTCGCCGTCATGTTGGCGATGCTTTTTTCGTAGGCCTTGGCGATGCGGCGCGCGTCCCGTTCCCGTTGATGGTCCTCCAGCCGGGTGGTGATCGCGTCGGCTTGGTCTTTCAGCCGATCGGCCATGGCGGCGTAGCGGTCGCGAGCCTTGCACAGCTCGACCAGTTGTTCGCTGGGCGTTGCTTCTATCCGGCCCCGGACCATGGCCTTCCGATCCTCGCGGCGCAGAGATACTCCATTACACGCCCGATCGGCGTGGATTGCCACCCTGGAATATCCGCGGCAACTTTCTGGAATGTTCCTTATCCACAAGATGTAGGCCTGCTGACGTCGGCAGCTGCCGAAGGCCGGAACTGGAACTTGAAAAATTTCGGCCGCTGGTGAACATCCTGCCCCACCCTTTGTCTTTCCGTCCGGTTCGTGCCTGAAAGGTTTCCACCATTTCCTCCCTCATTCTGCGCGACGCCGGGCCTGATGATTGCAGCCTGATCCTGGAGCTTATCCGCGAGCTGGCAGTGTTCGAACGCTTGGAGCAGGAATGCATCGCGGATGCGGCGTTGCTCCGCCATTTCCTGTTCGAGGATAAGAAAGCCCACGCGATCGTGGCGGAATGGGAAGGCCAGCCGGCGGGCTTCGCGCTCTATTTCTACAATTTCTCCACCTTCCTGGGCCGGCCGGGGCTTTATCTGGAAGATTTGTTCGTGCGCCCGGCCTTCCGCCGCAAGGGTATTGCGCGCGCCATTTTCCACTGGTTGGCGAAGAAAGCCGTCGCTGAAGGCTGCGGCCGCTTCGAATGGTCGGTTCTCGACTGGAACGAGAACGCCATCGCTTTTTATCGCGCGCTGGGTGCTAGACCGATGGACGAATGGATCATCCAGCGGCTGACCGGCCAATCATTGAAGCGGCTGGCCGATCAACCCTGATAGACGGTCTTGCCGCCGGTGACGGTGCGGACGATCTTGATGTCCTTGATCTTCTCCGGATTGATGGTGTGGAGGTCTTCGGCCAGCACCACATAGTCAGCGAGTTTGCCGGCCGTGATCGAGCCTTTGATATTCTCTTCATGGCTGTTGTAGGCGCCGTTGATGGTGTTGACGCGAAGCGCCTCCTCCACCGTGATCTTCTGGTTGGCGCCCCAAGTTTCGCCGTTCCAGCCATGGCGGGTCACCATGCCCTGCATGCCCATCAGGGGATCGAAGGGGCCGGGACTGAAATCCGACCCCGCCGCTGCGCGCACCCCGCCATCCAGCAAGGTGCGATACGCCATCATGTTCTTCATCATGTCTTCGCCGTAGAAGTGGAATTTATCGGCGTTGTAATAGGCGTAAGTCGTGAACAGCGCCGGTACCGCATTCAGCGCCTTGATGCGCTGAAGCAGGCTGTCATTGATCAGGCTGCAATGGGTGATCTTGGGGCGCGCGTCTCGCCGCGGAAATGCCTTCAGCGCCTTTTCGTAAGCCGTCAGCACATGCTCAATGGCGACATCGCCATTTGCATGACAGTTCATCTGGATGCCGGCGCGGTTGACCTTGTCGGCCCAGGCGTCGAGGTCTTCCTGCCGCTCGGTCAGATTGCCCTGGTAGGGCGGCGAAATCCCGATATAGGGCCGGCTGATCGCCATGGTGCGTTCGGAGAAGGAGCCGTCGACCGTGTGCTCTGAGGTGGCGCCGAAACGGATCCATTCATCGCCAAAACCGGTTTCGATGCCGGTATTGATCATCGCTTCCAGCATCTTGTCCTGGCACTCGTAACTGACCCGGTGCAGGAGATCGCCGCCCGCCCTCACCTGTTGCAGCGCCATCAGGTTGCCGCCCTCGTGATGCACGGTGGTGAGACCATATTTGACGAATTGCTTGGAGATGAAGGCAAGGCCTTCGCGGTCGCGCTGCAATTGCTCCGCCGCGCCGTAGGTCTTGCGGTCACCGACCTTGTCGAAAACGGCGCGGGCGCGGTCGGTGACGCGGCCGTTCAACTCTCCCTTTTCATCTTTGTCATAGGTGCCACCGAAGGAATTGGGCGTGTTCTTGGTGATCCCTGCCATCTGCAGGGCCTTGCTGTTATAATAGGACGTATGTCCGCCCCGATGATGCACGCATACGGGGTGATCGGTGGAGACTTTGTCGAGATCGTGGACGTTGATCTCCCGATTCTCCTTCACCTTGGTGTCGTCGAAGAAATAGCCGTCGACCCAGGTGCCGGCCGGCAGTTGCGCGGCACGCGCCTTGAGTTTGTCGATGATGCTCTGAATGGTGACGAATTCCACCACATAGGGATTGCCGACAACTGCCTCGTACATGAGGATGTTGCCGGGCGCGTGATTGTGGCAATCGATGAAGCCGGGCACGATCGTCATGCCCTTGGCGTCGAATGTCTGGGTGCCCCTGCCCGCCAGGCCGCTGATCTCGTCGCTTTTGCCGATGGCCACGAATTTGCCGTCGCGGATGGCGAAGGCTTCTGCCCGCGGCATCGCATCGTCGACGGTGTAGACTTTGGCGTTGGTGACGATCAGGTCCGGCGTTTCCGCTGCCCAGGCCTTGGTCCAATAGGACGCGCCCAGAAGGCCCGCGGCGCTCGCACCTGACAGGTTAAGAAAGCCTCTGCGGTTGTGGAGAGTTGGCATCATCGCCTCAGGTGAAAAGGAGCCCGCATTACTGGGGCAAGGATGGGAAAGGTCGCAACAGAAACCACCGCCCGAACAAGCGATAGATCGTCTTGGCTGAGGGCGATTTGGCCATCGCCCTCAATCCCCTGCGCCGCGAAGCGGCTGGTGGGGGATTGAGGTTTGCGATCAAGCAAGCCGCGCGTCTTCTGAGGGGGTACCCCGAAGAAGACAGATGGGGGCAAATAGCTATTCACCTGGATGATAAGCGCGCTCCGTGTGCGCCTTATAATCTTCCGGATAGAAATAAACCGGGATGAGCTTGCCGGTGATGTAGGCGTCCACCTGGTCCTTGAAATGCGGCGACTTGGGATCGCCGCTGGCGCCGCCCACCGTGGCCATCAGAGCCTGCACCTTGGGCCCAAAATTGATCGCCCCGATGATGCTGTTGCCGCCCACGCCGTACCATTTCTTGGTGTGGTCATGGACTGCGCCATAGGACGCGATCGAGCCCCATTGCGCGGAATCGAACGGCACCGGCTGGCTGGGAGCATTGTCGTCGAACTTGGCTTGGATGTCGTCCGTGATGCGCTGGTAGCGGTTGATATTACCCCAAGGCGTCTTCCAGCTGCCGAAATCGGCGGTGAGTTGATCCACGGCCATGGACAAGGATTGCAGCCGGTCCTCGGCGGAGGCCTTGTGGGTCAGATAGTCGACATAATCTTCCCGAATGCCGGCGGCCCGCATCGGGCGGATCAGCTTGTTGTAGAGCGCCTCGCCCCAGAAGATCGCGACCGAATTGGCGACCGAGTCCGCGCCCCATTTGTAATCCCAACCTTTCAAGGTCGCGATCGGTTCTGCCAGCTTGCCTTTCAGCGGGCTGGACGCCGGCAGCGCGTCATAATCCTTGAGCAGTTGCGGTACCATCTCGGCGAAAGCCGGCTGGTAAGGATCGAAGGCGGCTTCGATCAGGCCTTGCTGGGTCATGGCCTTCGTGCCGGTCAGAACCTTGACCATGTGCACGCCACGGGGATTTTCGCCCGACGCGTCCATGTATTTGGGGAATTTGGCCATATCGACGGTGTTGGGACCCGCCGAATTCTGCGGCGTGTCGTTGCTGTTGAACACCCAGCCCGACGCCGGATTCACCACTTGGGGAATCTTGTCCATGGGCGTGTTGCCCTTCCAGTCGGTGGCGGGATCCGAGCCGTCCACCGGCTTGGTGTAATCGAACTTGTCGTCGCGATTGGGCACGAATTGCGGCAAGAGCAGCGCGATATTGCCCTTGTCGTCGGCATAAAGCGTGTCGTTGGAAGAGTTGGCGCCCAGGTTCGCCACTTTCATATACTCGGCCATGGTCTTGGCCTTGGTGCGGCCGAAGGACTGCTCCAGCGCTGCGATCGGCACATTCATGATCGCGAGCGCAATCCATTTGCCGTCGGCCTCGCGCACGATGGGACCATGCTTGGTGAAGTAGGCCGTGAAGGTCTTCTTGGCCATGCTGCCATTGGCGGCCTTATAGTTGATGGTGATGTTCTTCACCGTCACCGGCAGTTCCTGGTTGCCATATTTGTAGAAATATTTGCCGTCCCTCTGAGTCACGGTTTCGGCATATTCGTCCGTGCTGTCGGCGGAGCTGGTGGTGTGCATCCAGCCCAGATGCTCGTTGAAGCCTTGATAGAGGAAGGGCTGGCCCCAGGTCGCGGCGCCGAATGCGTTCAGTCCTTCGTCGCTGGCCACGCCCAGTTCAGCGCGGAAGTAGAAGGAGGTGTGCGGATTGATCCACAGCATCGCGTGCCCGTCCTTGCTGATCTTGGACGAGATGGCGATGCCATTGGAGCCCACCGGCTCGACATAGACAAAACCCTTTTCCCGGTCCGTCAACGCCACGGTGCGCTTTTCGTAAAAGGCCTGAAGCTGAGAGAGACGCGCCTTCTCCACATCGCCGCCGATGCTGCCTTCGGTGAAGGACAGCGCCATCCAGGGCTCATAATGGGTGATATATTTCGGTTTTACATTGGGGTGGGTGGCGAGGAAATAGTTCAGACCATCGGCCCAGCCAGTCATGATTTTTTTCAGATAGTCTGGGCTCTTGGCGTAATCGGCCTTGAGAACTTCCGGGTCGATGAACAAGCGCTGACGCAGATCGCTCCAGATTGCCTTCTCGCCGTCATTCTGGGCGGTGAGGCCCAGATTGGTAGCGTAATTGGTCTCGACGCGGTTGAAATCATCTTCCGCCTGGGCATAGACCATGCCGAACACGGCGTTCTCGTCGGTATGTCCCTTCACATGGGCGATGCCATAGGTGTCGCGGGTGATGGTGATGCCTGCCGCCTCGGCTTTCAGCCTTGCGTCGGCGGCGCCGGCGGCCTGGACTGGTGAAACCGCGATAAAGGACAACAGCGCGGCCGTGCCAAGCAGGCGCGCGGACAGATGACCCATAAATCCCTCCCCTTATTGTGTGGCGGAACGATGCCCCTTTGGCCGTGGCCTTTCAATAGCTTGCCGGGCGCTGGTGCCGGCCGCACCTTGAGATAAAGTGCGGCCTAATGCCCGTGACGCCGTCCACCGGGGACGGTCTTGGCGGCTTCAGCCCGAGAATTCGCATGAGCACAGCCCTGGTTTCCGCGCTGGTCACTTTGTTCGTGGTCATCGACCCCGTCGGTTTGGGGCCGATCTTTATCGGCCTCACCTCCGGCATGCCGCAAAAGGTCAAGCGCAAGATCGGACTGGAAGCCTGCGTGATCGCTTTCTTCCTGCTGGCGGGATCGGCCTTGTTCGGCGGCTGGCTTCTCACGCAATTGGGCATCTCGCTGGCGGCGTTCCGTATTGCCGGCGGCCTTCTACTTTTCGCCATCGCTTTCGAGATGGTGTTCCAGCGCCGGGCGGAGCGAAAGACGGAGCAGGCCGGTCATGGCCATGCGCATCTGGCGGCCTTTCCCTTGGCGATTCCGCTGATGGCCGGGCCCGGCGCCATCACCGCGATGGTGCTTCTGGCCGGGCGGACCAGTGGCGACATACTGGGGTTGGCGGCGCTGATCGGCGCCATGGCCGCCATGCTGGGCGTCTGTTACGTGATCTTTATCTCCTCCACCTATCTGGAGCGGCTTCTGGGCGTCCAAGGGCAGGCCGTATTTGGCCGGCTGTTGGGCGTGCTGCTGGCAGCGCTGGCGGTGCAGTATGTCGCCGACGGCATTCTGGCGTTCGGTCAGAATCTGACCTGACGTCACACCGAGCTTATTTGCGGCAAGTCTTGGCGCATACGCGGTAAATCCCCTAGCATCGGATTCGACAAGCTGGAGGGGACAATGAATCTTTCACGACGGGCGATGATGGCGAACGGGGCTGCGGCGCTGGCGATGACGCCTGGGTTGGCGCGGGCGGCGGTGGACGCACATGCACTCCACATGAAACTGATCTGCCTCGATACGCATCTCGACATGCCCGCCAATCTGGCGCGTCCAGGCTGGAACGTGATGCAGCGCCATCATGTGGAAGAGGATTTCACCCAGGTCGACTATCCTCGCATGCTCGAAGGCGGACTGGATGGCGGCTTCTTCGCCATCTACACGCCGCAAGCGCCGGTGACGCCCGAAGGCATGAGCGCCATGCGCGATGCCGCCTTTCTGCGCGCCGCCGAGATCCGGGAGATGGTGGCGGCCCATCCCGATCGCTTCGAATTGGCCTTCCTCCCGGAAGACGCCAAGCGCATCAATGGCCGGAAGAAGATCTTCGTCTATCAGTCGATCGAGAATTCCGGAATCCTGGGCAATGACCCGACCTTGCTGCGCAGTTTCTACAAGCTCGGCGTGCGGCTGGCGGGGCCGGTGCATTTCCTCAACAACCAGTTCGGCGATTCCGCAACCGACAAGCCGAGATGGAACGGTTTGTCGCCGTTGGGCAAGGAGTTCGTGAAGGAAGCCAATGATCTGGGTGTGGTGCTGGACGCCAGCCATTCCGCCGACAGCGTGTTCGACAACATGATGGACCTGTCGCGCTCGCCGATCCTCTGTTCGCATTCCAGCTGCCGCGCCATCAACAATCATCCCCGCAATCTGGACGATGCGCGCATCAAGAAGGTGGCGGCCAAAGGCGGCACCATCCAAATGAATTCGGTCTATTTGATCACCACGCCGCCCCATCCGGAACGTTCCAAGGCCGAAGCCGCGATCGGCGCCAAGCTGGAGAACCTCGCCGGTCTCACGCCCGCACAAGCGGCCGCGGTGGTGCGCCAAGCGGCGGAAGAGACCAAGGCGCTGGATAAGAAATATCCCGTTCAACGCGCCAGCATCGAGGATTACATGAAGCATATCCTCCATGCCCTGGACCTGGTGGGGCCGGAACATGTCGGCATCGGCGCCGATTGGGATGGCGGCGGCGGCGTTGCCGGGCTGGAGGACATCACCGCCCTGCCCCGGATCACGGAGCGGCTGGTGAAGGCTGGCTATACCGAAGCGCAGCTCGCCAATTTCTGGGGCGGCAATGCGCTACGCGTACTGGGCAAAGCGCACGACGTCAGAAAGCAAGCTTGAGTCTCAGATCGACCGGAGCATCGGCCAGGGAGCGCATAGCGACAGCGTATGCGCGCGGCCCTTTCGGGCCTGGTGACCGTGCAGCCGCTCGCTTTAACTCGCGGCGTTCGTCGCTCGAAATGGTCCGCCGGACCATTTCGTTTGTGTCCGCAAACCGCTCCTCACTTAAATATCAGCGTAGCAGCGCACTTCCTGGTCGGCGCCGGGCGTGGTCACCGCACCATGGCGCGCCGGTCCCACATTCTTGGCGTATCGCGCCAAGGCTCCAGTTTTGTAGCCGGGCGGCTTGGGCTGAAATGCTTGTCTGCGCTGCGCCAGTTCGGCGTCGGACAGATCGACCGACAGGGTGCCGGTCTCCGCATTGATGGTGATGATGTCGCCATCCTTGAGAAGGCCGATGGGGCCAGCATCGGCGGCTTCCGGTCCGACATGGCCGACGCAAAGGCCGCGCGTGCCACCGGAAAAGCGGCCGTCGGTGATCAGGGCGATATTCTCTACGCCCTGCCCGTACAGCGCCGCGGTGGTGGACAGCATCTCGCGCATGCCGGGGCCACCCTTGGGGCCTTCCCAGCGGATCACCAGCACATCGCCTTCTTGGTAGCGGCGGGCTTGGACGAATTCGAAGCAATCCTCTTCGCAGTCGAACACCCGGGCCGGGCCCTTGTGCTTGACGTGCTTCAAGCCCGCGATCTTCACGATCGCGCCTTCTGGGGCCAGATTGCCCTTGAGGCCCACCACCCCGCCGGTCGGCGCTAAGGCCTGGCTCACCGGCACGATCACTTTCTGAGCGGGATCGAACATGATGCCTTCGAGATTTTCAGCAATGGTCTTGCCCGTCACGGTCATCTGGTCGCCATGCAGCAGACCCGCGTCCAGTAGCGCGCGCATCAGCATCGGCATGCCGCCTGCTTCCCACATATCTTTGGCGACATACTTGCCGCCGGGCTTCATGGAGGCGATATAGGGCGTCTTCTTGAAGATCTCCGCCACGTCGAATAGGTCGAACTTGATGCCGGCCTCGTTCGCCATCGCGGGCAGATGCAGCGCCGCGTTGGTCGAACCGCCGGTGGCCGCCACGACCATGGCGGCATTCTCGAAACTCTTGCGGGTGACGATATCGCGGGGGCGCAGATTGCGCTCCAAGAGGCTCATCACGGCATGCCCGGCCTTCAAGGCGAAATCGTCGCGCTCCAGGATCACTGCGGGCGGGCCGCTGGAATAAGGCAACGCCAGTCCGATGGCTTCGGCAACGCAGGCCATGGTGTTGGCGGTGAACTGGCCTCCGCAGGAGCCCGCGCCAGGGCACGCCACCCGCTCCAGCAAGCAGAGGTCGCTGTCGGGCATCTTGCCCGCCGAATGCTGGCCGACGCCTTCGAACACATCGACCACAGTCACGTCCTTGCCTTGGAAGCGGCCGGGCATGATCGAACCGCCATAGAGAAACACCGAGGGCACGTTCAACCGCAGCATCGCCATCATCAAGCCCGGCAGCGACTTGTCGCAGCCCGCAAGTCCCACAATGGCGTCATAGCAATGACCGCGCACCGTCAGTTCGACGGAGTCCGCGATCACTTCGCGCGACACCAGCGAGGAGCGCATGCCTTCATGGCCCATGGCGATGCCGTCGGTGACGGTGATGGTGCAGAATTCGCGCGGCGTGCCGCCGGATTCCTTGACGCCCTTCTTGGCCGACTGGGCCTGGCGCATCAGGGCGATGTTGCAAGGCGCCGCTTCGTTCCAGCAACTGACCACGCCCACAAAGGGTTGATGGATCTCCTCTTCCGTCAGCCCCATCGCGTAATAGTAAGAGCGGTGCGGTGCGCGGTTTGGCCCCTCAGTGACATGACGGGAGGGCAACCGGGTATTACCGAATTTGGACATGCGAGCTTTCCGGAAAAGGCGGCGGACTATGGCCTTGGCGGCCCGCCCGGTTCAAGCCGATTTTCCGGGATCCTGCCCTGCGGGACAAAAAGAAAGCCCCGGAAACATTATTTCCGGGGCTCTCTCTGCGATCTTTCGATCAGCGATAGGCGTAATGGATGCGACCGTGGCGGTCATGATAGGAGTAGCGATGTCGCGCATGATGATCGCAGTCCGAGCTGCGCGCGATCGCGTTGCCGGCGAAGCCGCCGGCCACGCCGCCCACCACCGCACCGACCACACTGTGCGAGGCTAAACCGCCGACCAAGGCGCCACCACCCGCTCCAAGCAAGGTGCCGGTCTCATGCGAATGACCGCTGCACGCGTCCGCATAGGCGCCTGCCGTGCCGGCGATCAGCGCAATAGCGCTGGCGGCAGCAATTTTGGCGAATTGTTTCATCTCAAACCTCCTGGCCTTTCAAGGCCCGCTCCCAACAAAACCGCATCGAACCGAAATCGTTCCGATTTGTGATGTTCTGGAAAGGTGGCGGAAATCAGGCAGGTTCGACGGCGCGCGAAGGATAATCGATATAGCCCAACGCGCCGCCGGAATAAAAAGTGGCGCCGTCCCATGCGTTGAGTGGCGCGCCGGTCGCGAACCGTTCGGGCAGGTCGGGATTGGCGATCGCAAGCTTGCCGAACGCGACCGCGTCGGCGGTGCCGTTGGCGAGCGCCGCCGTGGCGCTTTCGAAGGTAAATGCCTCGTTGGTAATATAGACGCCGCCGAAAGCATCCTTGATGGAGGGGCCGATGGAATCGACCTGCTGCTTCTCGCGCGCACAGAGAAAGGCGATGCCGCGCTTGCCCAATTCGCTTGCGACATAGGTGAAGGTGGCGTGGCCATCGCTGTCGCCCATGTCGTGACTGTCCATGCGCGGCGCTAAGTGCATGCCGACGCGATCCGCGCCCCAGACATCGATGCAGGCATCGGTGACTTCCAGCATCAGCCGCGCCCGATTCTCGCGCGTGCCGCCATAGGCGTCGGTGCGGTGATTGGTGGAATCCTGCAGGAATTGGTCCAGCAGATAGCCATTGGCGCCATGAATCTCCACGCCGTCGAAACCGGCGCGCTTGGCATTCTGTGCCCCGCGCTTATAGGCGGCGATGATGCCAGGAATTTCGTCCAGTTCGAGGGCGCGCGGCGTGACGAACGGCTTTTCCGGCCGCACAAGGCTGACATGGCCTTTGGGCCTGACCGCGCTTGGCGCTTCCGGCAGCGCGCCATCCAGAAACATGGGGTCGGAGACGCGGCCGACGTGCCAAAGCTGCAGCAACATCCGCCCGCCTTCGGCATGAACGGCGCGGGTGATCCTGGCCCAACCTTCGGTCTGCTCATCCGACCAGATGCCCGGTGTCGCGGCATAGCCTACGCCCATGGGACTGACGCTGGTCGCTTCCGAGATGATGAGACCGAAGCCGGCGCGCTGACGGTAATATTCCACCGCCAGATCGCCCGGTACCCGGCTTTCGGGATGGGCACGCGAGCGGGTCAAGGGCGCCATCACGATGCGGTTGGGCAAGTCGAGGGCGCCCAGCTTCAGCGGGTCGAACAGGGTCGGCATCAGTTTCTCCGGCAATAGCGAAGCGCAAGAAGTAGGGATGCTCCTGCCCGGCAACAACTGCGAGCCCAATAGGGTCTTTTTATTCCCCCATCTGTCTTTTTTTGAAGACCCCCTCCGTCTCTTTCGCGCAAGCGCGAAGAGGCGGGCCTCGACCACTTCAACAGGCGCTAGGCCAGGCGCTTAACTGCCTCCGCAAGGCGGGTAGCCAAGGCCTTCGCTTCGGCGCGCTTCTCGCGCTGTTCAGTCAGAACCTCTTCCGGGGCGCGGGAGACGAATTGCTCGTTCGACAGTTTGGCGTCGAAGCGCGCAATCTCCTCCTGGGCTTTTTTGAGATCCTTTTCCAGCCGCGCCCGTTCTTTGGCGAAATCGATGACATCGCCCAAAGGCAGCGCCACGGTCGCTTCTTCCAGCACGAATTGTGCCGAGCCGCCGGGAATGGTATCAGCGGCATCGGCAGAGGTGAGCCGCGCCAGAGTAAGGATCACATCGCGATTGCGCCCCAGCCTTGTCTTCGCTTCGGCGCCGGCGCCAGTGAGCATCATCTGGATTTTGGCACCCGCGGGCACGTTCATTTCGGAACGAACCGAGCGGATGCCCTTGATCAATTCGATCACCCAGTTCATTTCGGCCGTGGCGGCGTCTGCGCCCGCAATTTCTTGCGGCTTCGGCCAGGGGGCCAGGACCAGCAAGGTATCGCGCGGTGTCTCGCTGGTGCGGGCCCAAAGCTCTTCGGTGATGAAGGGCATGAAGGGATGCAGCAATTTCAGGATCTGATCGCGCGCCCAAGCGGTGGTGGCGCGGGTTTCCGCTTTCACATCGTCTGCGCCGGTTTGGAAGATTGGCTTGGTGATCTCGACATACCAGTCGCAGAAAATGTCATAGACGAAATGATAGGCCGTGCTGGCCGCGTCATTGAAGCGCTGCGCCTCGATCATGGCGGTGACGTCGCGAATGGCGTTGGCTGTCTCGCTCACGATCCAGCGATTGACGGTCTGTTGAACGCCAGCGGGATCGAAACCCGGCACGGTGACGCAGCCATTCATCTCGCAAAAGCGCGAAGTGTTCCAGAGTTTGGTGGCGAAGTTGCGCCCGGATTCCACCCGCGCGGGACCGATCCGCATGTCGCGATTCTGTCCCGCCGTCAGCGCCAAAGTGAAGCGCAAGGCGTCGGCGCCGAACTCATCGATCAGAGTGAGCGGATCGACCACATTGCCCTTGGTCTTGGACATTTTGGCGCCCTGCTCGTCCAGCACCCGATTGTGAATCAAGACGGTGCGGAACGGGACATCACCCATAAAATGGGTGCCCATCATCATCATGCGGGCGACCCAGAAAAAGATGATGTCGAAGCCGGTCACCAGCACGCTGGTGGGATAAAAGCGTTTCAGTTCTGGCGTTTCGTCAGGCCAACCCAGGGTCGAGAAAGGCCACAGCGCCGAAGAGAACCAGGTATCCAGCACATCGGGGTCGCGGGTGAGCGCTTTGTCGCCGGCTTGCGCCTTCGCCTCGGCTTCGGTTTCGGCGCAATAGATCTGGCCGTCCGCGTCGTACCAGATGGGCACTTGATGGCCCCACCAGATTTGCCGGCTGATGCACCAGGGCCGGATGTTGCGCATCCAACCGTAGAAAACGTTGGTCCAATTTTCCGGGACGAATCTGGTTTCGCCCTTTTCCACGGCAGCGATGGCCTTGGCTGCCAGCGGCGCGACGTCGAGATACCATTGCTCGGTCAGCATGGGCTCCAGCACGACAGTCTTGGTCTTTTCGTCATGCGGCACGGAATGGGTGATGGACTGGGTGTCGGCCAGAAGCCCCGCCGCGTCCAGATCGGCCACGATCTTCTTGCGCGCCGCCTCCCGCGACAGACCGCGATAAGGGACCGGCACGTCATTGTTGAGCGTGCCGTCCTTGTTGAGGATGTTGATCATCGCCAGGCTATGGCGCTTGCCGATCTCGAAATCGTTGAAATCGTGCGCCGGGGTGATCTTGACCGCGCCGGTACCTTTCTCCGGATCGGAGTGGTCGTCGGCGATGATGGGGATGATACGCCCGGTCAGCGGCAGCACGGCCTTCTTGCCCACCAGCGCTTTGTAGCGTTGGTCTTCGGGATGCACCGCCACGGCCGTGTCGCCCAGCATGGTCTCGGGGCGGGTGGTGGCGATGGTGATGAACTGGCCCGGCATGTCCTCGATGGGATAGCGGATGTTCCAGAGATGGCCCCTTATCTCGATATTCTCAACTTCCAGATCGCTGACCGCGGTTTCCAGCCTGGGGTCCCAATTGACCAGCCGCTTGTCCTTGTAGATCAGGCCTTGGCGGTAAAGTTCGACAAACACCTTGGCCACGGCGCGGGAGAGCCCCTCGTCCATGGTGAAGCGCTCGCGGCTCCAATCTGCGCTGGCGCCCAGCCGCCGCAGTTGCTCGACAATGGCGCCGCCGGATTCGGCTTTCCATTTCCAGATTTCTGCTCGGAATTTCTCGCGGCCCAGGCCCACCCGGTTCATCTGGCGTTCGGCCAACTGGCGTTCCACGATCAGCTGGGTGGCAATGCCGGCATGGTCGGTGCCCGGCTGCCAAAGCACGTCCTTGCCCC
>Ga0134128_10000756_pt1 | contig 43792 bp, 39 predicted proteins | sample KB31754_FD_96462 | JGI IMG/M metagenome (GOLD analysis project Ga0134128, IMG submission 96462) | Terrestrial soil microbial communities with excess Nitrogen fertilizer from Kellogg Biological Station, Michigan, USA - KB3-175-4 | ecosystem: Environmental > Terrestrial > Soil > Unclassified ...
AATTGAAGTATACTTGCTGTTTCTGTTTAGCGACACGCACCGCATTTGAAGCGTTACGCACGTTCGTATCGCGCTAGAATGCCACTTCGATTTTCGTCGCGGCAGGAGGAATACTTGAATCGGGACAATAAAGGTAACAATGAAATTTCGAATGGGCATCCGCTGCGAATCCTAACGCCTGTCGTTGCGGCGCTGGCTATGTGCTTCTGTCTGGCGCTATGCGCTGCGCCGTCCGTGGCGCAAACATCCGCCGAGTGGGAGCGGCTCTCCGCCGAAAAGTCGCTGGGCAATCCTAATGCGCCGATCAAGATGATCGTTTATGACGATTACGAATGTCCGGTGTGCGACGAGTTGTACGAGCAAACGTTGCGACCGTTGATTAACGACTATGTTGCGTCCGGCAAAGTCTACCTGGTCCACCGTGACTTCCCGTTGCCGATGCACCTATATTCGCGCCAAGCCGCGCGCTGGGTGAATGCGGCGGCACGCATCGGAAAATTTGAGGCCGTCGAACGAGCTATCTTCGATAATCAGATGGCGTGGTCGGAGTACGGAACAGAGAATCCCAAGGGAATTATCAAGCCCTTTGTCCAGGCGGCCCTCACGCCGGCGGAATTCAAGCGCGTGGAGCGTTTGATGCAAGGCTGCGAGGGCAACTCGCAGAGCCAGATTAAGGGCTGTGTGGTAGACGAAGCCATCCAACGCGATTTCGCCCAGGGTGAACTGCTCCCCGTGCGTGGGACGCCGACGATTGTGATTTCCGCCCATGGACAGCAATATCCGCCTATGCAGGGAGCCATTTCCTGGCCCATTCTTCGGCAATTCTTCGATCAGCTTTTGAACCAGAAATAATCGACATGACATCATCTTCTCGCTGGAGTGCGGGGCGCGTTTTACTGCTGCTCGGGCGTCTGACGCTTGCCGTGGTGTTTCTCGCGGCCGCCTACGGGAAATTGCGCCCGCAAAATGCCGTGCCGTGGACGCTGGCGTCTTTGAAAATCACGCCCGCCTCGCTGGGCCTGTCTATGACGTTCTTTGCGATGCAGGTGGATTCGTATCAACTTTTGCCGCCACGCATGGTGAGTCCGTTCGCGCACGCGCTGCCCTGGATCGAATTGGGCCTGGGCATACTTCTTCTCACCGGTTTTGCATTACGATACGTCTCGTTGGCGTCCGCGTTGTTGCTCGCGCTTTTCTATGGAGTCGTGATTCGCTCCTACGCTTTGCATCTTGCGATCAACTGCGGCTGCTTTGGGCCGAACGAAAAGCTGGACTCGTGGACGCTGGTCCGCGATGGCTGTCTCTTCGCGCTCGGCGTTGCCGTCACGATTGGCGCATTCGTTGTGCACCGACGAAATCGGGTCGCCGTCGCCGCTTAGCGCGCGCGTATCTTGCCCACAGGGTGATCGGTTTCCAGGTTCAAATTTGTATATCCCGCGCATCACGCAAGCCGTATCATCATGCGGAGTCTTCCATGAAAACCCTCGATGAATATTTGGAACTTGCCAGGCAAGCCCACGGCCATATTTGCGCTGGACAAGTCCTCGGTGTCCGTATGGGCATGCTGGGGCTGCGCGAATTGAAGATTGATGATCCGGAGAAGGAGCGCAAGCGCTTCGTGACCTACATCGAAATCGACCGCTGCGCCACCGACGCTATCGCGCTCGTCACCGGCTGCCGCCTGGGCAAACGGAGTCTGAAATTTTTCGACTGGGGGAAAATGGCTGCCACGTTCGCCGACTTGCAAAGCGGCCATGGCGTGCGCATCGTTGCTCGAGAGGATTCGAAGGAGCGCGCCCGACAAATGTTTCCCGAGCTTCAAAAAGAACAAGCTCAGCAGAAGGCGTACCGAAGTCTTCCGGACGCGGACCTTTTCGAAACGCAGCCCGTACATGTCGAAATTCGTTCCGAGGATTTGCCGGGGTACAAGGCACCTCGCATCGTCTGCGACGAATGCGGCGAGGGCGTCAACTTCAATCGCCAAGTTATAGTGAGCAGCCGAACTCTCTGCCGCGCCTGTGCCGGCCCTCGCTACTACGAACCAATCGCATAACCCCCCGAAATGTAAACCAGGTCTTGATGCGTGGAGCCCTCGGGTGTCGAAATACCGTTTCGCAATCTCCGCGCGCGCGATAGAATGGCGAGCTTTCATCGGAGGCACCAGTGCATTCGTTTCGTAACAGACATGCTGCAAAAACCTCATCCGTCGCGGCACTTCTCTGCGCCGCGCTAATTGCACTTCCCGCCGTCGGGCGCGCGCAATCCGCAACGCGATCTGCCGCAAAAGATTTGACCGTCGAGCGCATCTACAGCGCACCTAGTCTGAGCGGAGAAACTTTGCGCGGCGTTGCATGGAAGCCCGATGGTAAACATCTCAGTTATTTCCGGCCCGCAGGCGATGGGATGGATCTTGTCGTCATCGACGCGGCCACTGGTCAGAGCCACATCCTCGTGTCCGCTAAAAAGCTAACCTCACTGATGCCGCCTCCCAAACGGCAAGTTGCGCAACGCACCGGCTTCGGCCGTGCCACCGCCGCGCGCTATTTGTGGGCGCCTGACGGCAAATCTCTGCTCTTTATTGGCGGCGGAAACCTGGTCCTCTTCAATACGGAAACCGCTGCCGTCAAGAATCTGGTTGGCGGCGAGCAGGAAATCGGCGATCCGAAATTTTCTCCCGATGGCCAATGGGTCAGCTACACACGCGACTACAATATTTGGGCCGTGAATGTGTATACCGGCGAATCGCACGCCGTCACGACCGGCGGCAAGGAATCATTGCGCAAAGGCCAAGTCGATTGGGTTTATCCCGAGGAACTCGATCTCGATACGGCGTATTGGTGGTCGCCCGATTCCAAGCGCATTGCCTATTTACAGTTCGACGAAAGCCCGGTCACTCCTTATCCGATTATTGATATGGCTTCGATGACCGGCGAAACCTTGACCACGCGTTACCCGCAGGCGGGCAGCCCCAATCCGATTCTGCATGTCGGCGTGATTTCCGTGAATGGCGGCGAAACCACTTGGATGGACACCGGCTCGAACACGAACGTTTATCTGCCGCGCGTGAAGTGGCTGCCGAATTCGCAGCAGCTTGCCATCCAGCGCCTGAACCGGGCGCAGAATCGTCTCGATTTGATCTTCGCCGATGCGTCGAGCGGCGCATCGAGAACAATCCTGACCGAAACGGACAAATATTGGATTAACTTGAGCGAAGATCTCTATTTTTTCTCGGACGGCTCGAAATTCCTGTGGTCCAGCGAGCGCACCGGCTACCGCCATCTCTATCTTTACAGCATCGAAGGCAAGGAACTCGAACAACTCACCAGCGGCGACTGGCAGATTTCGGATATTTCCGGCTTTGGCCCCGGCGGTGAAAATGGCGTGGCCGTCGACGAGGGCCGGCGTTACGTTTATTTCGTCACGAACAAAGACAACGTCACCGAGTCGCAGCTCTATCGCCTTTCGCTTGCCGACAAGAGCCTTACTCGCATCACGCGCGATGCGGGGACAAATTCCGTTGAGCTGTCGCCCCACGCGCAATACTTCGTCGACACATTTTCCACGTCGATGACGCCGCCGCGCCAGGATCTTAACCGCATTGACGGCACGCGCGTCGCCGTTCTCGACGAAAACAAAGTCGCGGAGCTGATCGATTACGATTTGTCGCCCGTCAAATTTTTCACGGCCAACGCGGATGACGGCACGCTGCTCCACGCCATGATGATTCTGCCGCGCAATTTCGACGCGTCAAAGAAATATCCCGTGCTCATCAACGTCTATGGCGGCCCGCACGCCCAGGAAGTGCGCAATGCTTGGGGCGGTGTGGATTTTCTCTGGCACGAACTGATGGCCGAAAAGGGCTACATCGTGTTCACCCTGGACAATCGCGGCTCCTATGGCCGGGGGCACATTTTCGAAACGCCCGTTTACCATCACTTTGGCAAAATCGAATTGCAGGATCAACTCGCGGGTGTGCGCTGGCTCAAATCGCAATCGTTCGTGGATCCCTCGCGCATCGGCATTTGGGGCTGGAGCTACGGCGGCTACATGACGCTTTATTCCATCCTCAATGCGCCCGATACTTTCAAAGCCGCCGTCTCCGTCGCGCCGGTCACCGACTGGAAACTCTACGACACCATTTACACCGAGCGCTACATGGGCACGCCGCAGGAGAACCCCGAAGGCTACAGGGGTTCTTCTCCGGTCACCTACGCGTCGCATTTGCAGAGCCAGTTGATGGAAGTTCACGGCACGGGCGACGACAACGTTCATTTCGCGAACACGTCGGAAATGCTCAATGGCTTCATCGCTGCGGGAAAATATCCGGCCGCTCTGATGATTTTTCCCGGACGCGGCCACCCGATTTCAGATCCCAAGGCGCGCGTCCAGCTTTTCGAACGCATCACGGAATTTTTTCTGAAGAATCTCTGACGCGGGCCAACGCAGGCGCGGCATTTTCATGGGGAGATGACGATGCGATTTAGATTCCTGGTTCTCGCCGTTTCGATTTGCATTCTCGTTTGTGCCACCACCGCTCAAGCGCCCGCAGCCTTCACGCTTCACGATCTCGGCAATGGCGCGTGGGCCGCGATTGACAATCCTGCCGCAAAAGCCGCACGCTCCGGCGCGAATGCCGCCTTCGTGATTGGTTCCGACGGCGTAACGGTTGTCGACACGTTCGAAAACGTCGCCGCCGCGCAAGCGCTCCTTGATGAAATCCGCAAGAAAACAAATCTGCCCGTTCGGTTCGTCGTCAACACGCATTACCATCTCGATCACGTCGCGGGCAACAGTATCTTTGCGAACGCCGGCGCAACAATTCTGGCGCAGGAAAATGTTCGGTCATGGGAGCGCACCGAGAACGCGAAATTCTTCGGCCCGAAAATTACCGCGCAGCAGAAAGAAGAAGTGGAATCGCTCGGCCTGCCCTCGGTCACGTATAAGAGCGGTGTCACGTTGTACCTCGACCGCCGCGCGCTGGTCGTCCGCTCGCTGCCGGGTCATACGGGGGGCGATTCGGTTGTTTACGATTCTTCCGCGAACGTCGTCTTCTGCGGCGATTTGTTTTGGGATCACACGCTGCCGAATTTAATCGACGCATCTACGAAGCCATGGATCGAAACGCTCGATAAACTCGTCGCCGATTATCCGACGGCAACATTTGTTCCCGGACACGGCGAAGTTGGCCATGTGCAGGATGTGCGCGATTTTCGCGGCTATCTGGCGGACCTGCGCGCTTTTATTCAGAAGGCTCAGGCGGACGGCAAGTCCGGGGACGCGCTTGTGGACGCCGTGCTGCCTCAACTGCAGCAAAAATACGGCTCGTGGAGTTTCTTCGCCTTCGCGAAGAGCGACATCAAATATACCGACGCGGAATTACGGGGTACAAAAAGAATTCCAGAGCCGCCGACTCAATAAGCGGGAACATTTCAAAAGGAAAGTTTCCTTGCAACGGCGGAACGGCAAGTACTTCTAGTTTTCCCAGCGGTTTCTTGTGCCGTGATGCGGCTCGTCGCTATCCGTGCGAATCACCAGGCTGACCAGCGGCAGTTCGAGCGTGTCATCGCTCTTTTTCGGCGGCTCTGAATTCCACGGCGCAATCCAGTAATCCGCCGCGAGCCACAAGCTATACGACGGACGCGCCATCCCGAGACACACCACGGTTCCGAACGCGATCCAGAGAAGATTTTTCGTCATGTAGGAAAGATGAGTTAGGTCGGGCATGAACAATGTGGGAACGAAAATCGCCAGAAAGATTCCGGCGGAGAGGATGTAGTCCAGATACATCGCGCCCGCGTAATAGCCCGATTCCGGATAAAATGACAGCCCGCATACCGGGCATTCGCCGCGCATCTTGAAGAAACTCGAAAACACGCGGCCGTCGCCACATTTCGGGCAACGAAAGCGAAGTCCGCGGCGGATTGATTGGCGAAAGCCCGCCTTCATTGGTCTCTCCACTTCAAGTATTGCGCTCGGCTGCTTAAATCTCGACTGCCTACATTAGATGCTCTTTGTGGCTTATTGGACGCATGCAGCGAGCCGTTCGTTGCGTCCCAGGTTCCGCGCATGAGCGCTGCACGAAGACGGCGCTACTGCAGTTTCGCATATTCGGCGCGCGCTTGTTTCAGAACAGGAATGTCCGGGTCGGCATTCTTCCAGAATGCAAGAAAATCCTGATACGCCGTGCGCGCTCCAGATTGGTCGCCCTCAAGGACACGCGCACGAGCTAAACCGAGACGGGCGGCTGGATACACGGGGTCCAGAGCAAATTCGCCGTGATGGTCGAGAATGAATTGAAAATCGGCGGCTGCGTTCTTGCCGTCCTTGGCCTGCAGATTGACGAGCCCGAGAACGTAACTGTATTCGTGTCCCGGAGCCAGCCGATATTGCTCTGCTGGTTTAAGCAGCGCCAGAGCTTCTTGCGTTTTGCCGCCGCTAAACGCTACAAGCGCGCGAATAATCGGAAGGTCAATCGCGTTGAGCAGCGTATCTTGCGGTTTCTTCTTGGCCAGTTGATCTAAAATCTTTTCGGCCCCCGAGGAATCTCCCGTAACGGCAAGGACATCCACAGCGCCCGGCGCCGGATTGTCCGGGTCCAACGAAATCGCTTTTTCGGCGTCAGTGTGGGCTTGCTGCAAGTAGCCAAATAGCGCTTCGGCCCCTGCAATTCCACTCATGGCCGCTGCTGCTTGATCATTCAGGTGCTGTTGAATGGCCTGCGGAATAAATTGCTCAAAGATCGCTTTCGCCTTTGCGAACTGGCCCAGCACCATATCGGCCGATGTCTGACTGCCAGCGAGGCTCGCTTCAGCGCCTTCGGATTTGGCCCATTGCACTTGCAGTTGCATCCCCGCGGTGTCTTCCTGAATAAAAGCGATCGTCCATAGCCCCTGGTGATATCCCCCAGCGGATGGCGATTGAGCGAGTCCTTTTTGGAAAATGGCTTTTGCCTCGTCAAACCGGTCTTCGAACTGATAAATCTGGCCGAGTAAACCGACAGCAATGGCATTACTCGAGTCAATTTGCAGAGCGGCAAGACACTCTTGCACGGCTTTGTCGAATTGCCCCATCTGTGTGTAGAGATTACCTAGATTGATTCTAGGTATGATGTCGCGCGGATAGGTTTCCTGCCAAAGCTCGTAGGTTTGCTCGGCCTTGTTCAAATCCCCTGTCGCGAACTGGTAGTAATGCGAATCCAGATACAGCTTTTCGGGTTCGCTGGTGCGATCACGCAACGCAAAAGCCTTCTTCATATTCTCTATGGAAAGATCGTTTTCGCCCATGTCGGTGTAGACCGTGCCGAGCGTTGCGTAAGCCATGGCGAAATTCGGATCCAGCGCAACGGCATGGTCAAGAAGCGGCACACACTGGGGGAAGTTTCCCATCTTCATATTTTGAATGGCGAGCGAATATGCTTTCAGCGCGTCAAGCGAACTCGTCGTCGCCATCTCCACCGGCACGTTAAATTTCTGAATCGTTGCAAGCGATTCGCCGAGCGACCCGCGCATTTCACCCGCCAATTTGCCTAACGCTGAGAGGACTGCATCTTTGCCATTCGCGTCCGCTTCCACGCGCACCAACGATGCCCCGGTGTCGCAATTCAAGGCATTCAGCGTCAGAGCATACTGAGTACCGATGCCGGAGATCGTGCCTTCGAGAACGGCCCTGCCTCCATCGCGCTGGCACACCTGCTGCGCGAGCTCGGGCGTCAGCCGCGTGTTTGCCGGCTGTTCCATCAGGCGAAGTGTTTGCTGGATTGCGGAGTTCGACACGATATTCAAATAAGGGGATTCGGCAAGTTTTGCGGCAAGAGCTTCCCGCAAAGAGCCATCGAAGACGGAATCGCCGGTCGTGTTGACAAAATCAGCGAGAATGATGGGATCTCTTTCCGTCAGCATCGGGCGCCGATGAGCGTAAAAATATGCGCCTGCGGCAATAAGCCCAACCAGGAGGATAGTAACCGTCGAAAACAGCAGCCGACGCTTTTTTGCCACTGCAACAACCGCTCCGGAGGGAGCTGCTGTTGTCGTCGCCGCTGGCTCTCCCGTGGCCCGCGTCATATCCGAACTGATGCGCGTGGCCCCCGAATGTGCGGAGGTGACGGACGACTCGGCGTCAAGAACTGCCGCTCGCGTGGACATTCGCGCCGACGTGCGGCCCGAGTCCGAATCGCGCTTCAGGCGTGCGAGGTCCGCGCGCATTTCCGAAGCGTGCTGATAGCGGAGATTGCGGTCCTTTTCGATCGCCTTGTCGATGATTTCTTCCAGCTTTTCCGGCACTTCCGGATTCACGCGGCTCGCCGGAAGCGGATCGCGATTGAGAATCGCTTCGTGAATCACGCCGGACGTGTTTCCGGAAAACGCCTGACGCCCGGTGGCCATTTCGTAAAGCACAAGTCCAAACGAAAAAAGATCTGTTCGCGCATCGAGAGTTTCGCCACGCACTTGTTCGGGCGACATATACGCGACCGTTCCCAGCGCGACACCCGGGCTGGTCAGCAATGCTTCGCCAGTCTCGGCTGTAGGCGCGCCAGAGGTTCCTTCGACTGGAGCACCGCTTGCGTCGATCAATTTCGCCAGACCGAAATCGAGAATTTTGGCGTGGACGCGATCGGTAACGAAAATGTTCGCGGGTTTGATGTCCCGATGAACGATGCCCTTCGCGTGCGCGGCGTCAAGCGCGTCGGCGATTTCGGTGCCCAGATCCAGCAACACATCCAACGAGAGCGCGCGCCCGCCGATGCGATTGCGCAGCGTCTGGCCCTCCAGATTCTGCATGACGATGAAAAGCTTTCCATCGTGCTCGCCGATTTCATGAACTGTGCAGATGTTTGGATGGTCGAGAGCGGAAGCGGCGCGCGCCTCGCGTTGAAAACGCTCGAGCGCCTGACGATCCGCGGCCACATCATCGGGAAGAAACTTCAGCGCGACGAAACGCCCAAGCTTGGTGTCTTCGGCCTTGTACACGACGCCCATCCCGCCCCCGCCGAGTCTTTCGACAATGCGGTAGTGCGAGACGGTCATACCGACAAGGGACGGGGATTCGGGCATCGCGGAATCTTAGGGTGCGCAGACACGCAAGTCAACGCGTAGGCGAGCATGACCGGAGATTGTGATTCCGGTTTCTATCACAGCCACAGCGGAACCTATTTCTTTCGCGTGTAATCGGTTTCCTGGAACGCTGATTCCTTTCCATCCGCTCCAGTCGTTGACAACACGACGGCGAATTCATCGTCATTGACTTGGCGAAGTTGCGCGCGCAGCGCCATCTTGCCGGCCCCTGAGGTTTCCATGTCGCCAACAAAGTCGATCGTCTTCCCGTCGTCGCTGCTCGTGCCCTTCATCATTGTCATGCCGGTCGACATCGTGTACATGCGGACCATTTCGTATTGCTTCGTCGCGTTGTTATAGCCATAGAGACGCAAGCCTTCAACGGGGCGGCCAAAAACCGTGTCCTTGCTTTCTTCCAGAATAAATCTGCCGCCGAGCACGACGGAAATCTTGGCTGTGCCTGACGACGGTGCAGCGGCCGCGCCTGTTTGTCCGACGAACTTTATGACTCTGGTATAGTCGCCGGCCAGCTTTGCGAGTGACGCATGAGGCGCTCCCGGCTTCGTGGAATCGGCTTTGGCGGGCGCGGCGTTCTGGCTTCCTGTCTTACCCTTCGAAATTGCAGATCCCGGAATCAGCAAAATCGCACCAAGCGCCACCACAACAGGCCACCGCTTCTGCTCGCTCATCTCGATTCCTCCCTAACGAAAATTCGGTCCGCGCCCATTTTGCACCCAGATCACAACATTGCCACAGAAATTGTGCGCCACCGGCAGGCGGCGCGCTGGCGGCGTACGTTCATCGCGCGGCAAATCCATACCTCGCTTCGCTGAAAAACGGACGATTCCCTCCGCCATCAATTGCTATCTCGGGGAGAAAGAGGGCGCTGCGCCGTAATTTAGTGTAAGCGGAGTCAGGAATTGTGGCGGGTGGTCCAGCGAGATGACGAACAGTCGTTCCACACACCACGGGCGGAGCGGAGTGCCATTGTCCAAAATTGGACTCCAGCAAGGGGCGGCTTTCGACGTGCAGCTAAACGCTATTCGCTTGCCGTCCGGCGACCACGAAGGATGTCGGCAATATTCCCAGTCAGTGTTGTCCGTGAGTTGGCGAACTCCTGAACCATCTTCGTTCATCACAAAAATCTGAGAGGTACCAGGCACATCGCCTTTCGCATAGGCGATGCGTTTTCCATCGGGCGACCAAGCCGGTTCGAATATGTCCGGGCCGGGGTCGTACCTGAGAGGAGTCGCATCGGACCCGTTGCCATTAGCGACAAAAGGCGAACTTAGACGTGGGCCATGCCTCTTGACGAATAGCAGCTTCTTGCCGTCTGGCGACCAAGCAGGCCCGTCGGCGGGGTATGGGAACAATAGCCTTGGCTCGCCCTGTCGGCCGGGGTACCAGAGAAATAGACAAATGCCCAGAGGAGGGGGAGCGGTGGCCTGAATGATGATTTTCTTCCCATCAGGAGCCCAAGCCGCGCCGTCGATGCCGGGCTCAAGCCGTATCAGAAGGTGCGGGTCACTTCCGTCGCGGTTCATTTCGTAGAGCTCTACGGCGTGATGGCTCTTGACCTCGGCGTGCTCCCTGTACGGACCGTATGGGTCCGGCTTTTGGAGCGCCGCGTCATGGATGAACAGGATGTGCCGGCCGTCCGGTGACCAGCTTGGGTCATGGCTGTGGCCATCGTGCGTAAGTGCCTTGTCATCGGTCCCGTCCTCGTTCACCGAATAGATGTCGATAGTTGGCCAAGGTCCGCTGTTCTCCGGCACGCGCTCGTAAACGATCGTCGTGCCCTCAGCTGGCCCGACAGCCTTGGGATTCATCTTTGCGATCGGACCGTGCGTAGATGTAAAAATTGCGCCAACGGAAAACAAGAGGACACAGACGTACGTGTAATGTCGCAAGCGGTTCATCGATGGTCCAGACAGGGTATGCGGTAGCTCAAGGTGACCGGGAAGAAGGCCGGTTTGTTCGCAGGCGACACCCTGAATCTCCACGTCCTTACCTTTGCCACAGCCAAGCTATCGAGGGGCGGGTCGAGCGGCTTGACGATTTTCACATCCGAGACCTTGCCGTCGGGAGTTACCACGACCTGGAGGTACAGCTGACCTCGATGCCTCTGGCTCCTGACCGCCTCCGGGTAGGGACGCAGCGGCTGGTAGAAGCTGCCGAGAATCTTCATGGCGGTACTGGAATGGTCATCGAGATTTGGACCCACAGTCACCCTGATGTCACCCACATCCGGCCCTTCGCCTTCAGGGCACGGCCCCGTCACGATGTAAGTCATTTCCATTCGCGTCTTCACTGGCGCGTTCGGAGGTGGTTCAAACAGCCATTGTTTGGCGGCATCGACTGAAGACTGGAAGAGTTCCGGAGGGCCGCTAACGACTCTCACGTTCGTCACTCTGCCGTTTGCGTCAACCGTCGCGCACATGACGACTGTTCCCTCGACAATTTTTTCCTTTGTACCGCCTGTCGGGTAGCTTCCGTTAACCGACTTTTTCACCTTCAGGTTGAAATTGAGCGGACATGCGTCCTCCCGGGATTTGGCGTTTTGAGCTAGAGTTCTCTGTGGGGAAACAACCACCACAGCTAATGAGCCAAAGACCGCGCAAAGAAGCGAACGCAGCGGAGGCGGTGAAAGGATCGCCATCATCATTGTCAGTCGACCGTGATGCGAACAGGAGCGGAACGAGTTGTGTTGGCAATCAGCAAAATGGGTGTCCCAACAACGCCACCTATCTGCTCTTGTAGACACCGAGAGCCGCATTTTGTTCCTGCCATTGTGCGCTCGAAAGGAAAGCAGGAAGTAGAGCAAAATGGGTCGGCCAACGCCTGATTAGCTGGCAACTCGGAAATTATCGCAAATGAGGTACCCATCGAATGAGCAAACTCCTGGTAAGCGCGGTGACCGGAACCGAGTCACCAGACGACCGACTAAGCCTTTGACTTTCGCGGCACGCTGAAACTATCATAGCCGCGACGTTCTGAGGGAACTCGCCGTGATTCAGGCAACGACTCGAACGATTCCTCGGGCCCGACCCGCACAGCATTCCGACCGTAACGCTATTCCTGTTTTGATTTTTGACCGCAGGGGGTGCATTGATGTCGTCGAATGAAGATAAGCCGCGCCCGGACGGCGCGGAGAAATCCGACGAGAAGCGCGAAAAAAATACGCAAGAAAAGAAGCTGCGAGATCTGTCGCGACGCAGTTTTATCAAAGGCGCCGGAATCGCCAGTGTGGCGGCTTCAGCTGGAGCGCTGCTGGCGGATCGCGTCCTCGAAGCAGCGCCGCGGCCGCAAGCTGGCGGCATGGCCGGAGGCGTAGTTGGTCCCGGCGAAGTCCCGATGACTCTGAAAATCAATGGGCAGATCCGGAAATTGAATCTGGAGCCGCGCGTGATGCTCCTCGACGCGCTGCGAAATCATCTGGACCTGACAGGCGCGAAGAAAGTCTGCGACCGCGCGACGTGCGGCGCTTGCACGGTGCATTTGGACGGCCGCGCCGTCTATTCCTGCACGACTCTGGCAATCGATGCACAGGGACGCGACATCACGACTATCGAGGGCCTTGAACCGAAAGAAGGCCTGCATCCCATGTCCCAGGCATTTTGGAACAATGACGCGCAGCAGTGCGGCTTCTGCACGCCGGGATTTGTGATGGCGTGCTCGGCCTATGTGGATCACGAGGCTAATCCGACCTACGAGGGATTGCAAAAATCGCTCGGCGGCAATCTTTGCCGCTGCGGAACATACATGGGCATTCGAGAAGCTGTGTTGGAAGCCGCGAAAACGATGAAGACGAAAGGAGGGCGAGCCTAATGGCCGACTATCACTGGCCTCCCGCGAATCGTCGCGCACTCATTGGCAAGCGAGAAAAAAGAATTGACGGCCCCGTGAAATCCTCGGGCCGGGCAAAATATTCCTATGACATCAATCGCCCGGGAATGCTCTGGGGCAAGATGGCGACTTCGCCTTATGCCCGCGCGAAAGTCACGAAGATCGACACCAGCGCCGCCGAAGCGATGCCTGGCGTCAAGGGAGTAGTGACGATTGTGCCGCAGGGCCAGGAAGTGTTGTGGGCCGGGCAGGAAATCGTCGCGGTTGCCGCGGATTCCGAAGAGCGCGCGGAAGCAGCGGCGGATGCCATCAAGATTGACTATGAGCCGCTGCCGTACTTGGTCGCCGATGCCGACCCGGAACACGCGGGCGCCCAGTATTCCAAGCAACTCGAGCAGCGCGTCAACGGCAATCCGGACCAAGGTTTTCAGCAGGCGGAAGTAATCAGCGAAGGACGTTACGGTCTTCCCGTGATCACCCATTGCTGCCTGGAAACCCATGGCCAGGTGACGGAATGGAATGGCGACGATTTGACGGTGTGGTCTTCGACGCAGAACGTCAGCGGAATGGCCGGCGAATACGTCGACGGCCTTAAGCAGCAGGGAATCACCGTCGCCGCGAACAATGTCCATGTGATCTCGCATTACATGGGCGGCGGATTCGGCAGCAAGTTCGCGGCCGATACGTGGGGAATCGCGTGCGCGCAGTTGTCCAAGAAAACCGGGCGGCCGGTGAAGATGATGCTCGAGCGCGATCATGAGCTGATGGTCGCGGGCGCGAGGCCCTCCATGCACGCGCATGTGAAAGTCGGCGCGTAGCGCGACGGCACGCTGGTGGCGTGGGAGTCTGATTCGTGGGGCACCGGCGGTCCAAGCGATGCGGGCGCGCCGAGGTTTCCTTACATTTTCGAAGTTCCCAATGTTCGCGCAAAACATACCGCGATCCTGACCAACATCGGCCCGGCGCGAGCGTGGCGCGCGCCAAATCATCCGCAAATGGCCCTGATTTCAAACGGTGCAATGGAAGATCTGGCCGCGAAGCTGAACATGGATCCGGTCGACTTCATGTTGAAGAATATGAATCTGGTGGCTCCCGACCGCGCCAAGACCTATCAAGAGGAATTCGCGAAAGCCTCGGAACTGATGAACTGGAAGAGCAAATGGCATCCGCGCGGAAAAAGCGGCGCAGGTCCGCTGAAACGCGGAGTGGGTGTGTCGCTGCACACATGGGGCGGGCGCGGAAATCTGAGCAATGCCTTAGTGACGATTCATCCGGACGGCTCCGTCGAGACTTCGCTCGGCAGCCAGGATCTCGGCACTGGCACGCGCACCGTCATCGCGATCGTCACGGCGGAAACCCTCGGACTGCCGCTCGAAGCCGTAAAAGTGAATATCGGCGAGAACAAATATCCGCCCGCTGGCGCATCCGGCGGCTCAACCACCGTTAGCGGAGTCAGCACTTCTACGCGCCGCGCCGCGACGGAAGTCTTGAACACGCTGCTCGCAAAAGTGGCTCCCTCGCTGGGCGCTACCCCGGATCAACTCGAAGCCTGGGACGGGAAAATTCAAGTGAAGGGCAATGCCGCGAAATCGATTTCGTGGAAGCAGGCTTGCGCCAAGATGGGCGCGTCGTCGATCACGGGCACCGGCAAGACGTCGAACGATCTCATGTCCAGCGGCGTCGGCGGCGTGCAGATGAGCGAAGTCGAAGTCGACACCGAAACAGGCATCGTCAAAATCATCAAGCACGTTTCCGTGCAGGATTGCGGCCTGGTGATTAACGTTAGAACCGCCGAAAGCCAGATCTACGGCGCAGCGATCATGGGCATCACCTACGCGCTCTTCGAGGAAAAAATCATGGATCAGGTGACCGGCCGCTGCCTGAATCCGAACATGGAGTTTTACAAACTGGCGAGCATCGCCGACATCGGAGAAATTATTCCGCACATGATGACCGGGCCCGGCTATGACGAGCGCGGCACAATCGGACTCGGCGAGCCGCCCGTGATTTCGCCCGGCGCGGCGATTTCAAACGCCGTCGCAAACGCCATCGGCGTGCGCGTCCCGGAACTTCCGCTAACGCCCGACCGCGTGCTCGCGGCCCTCGGCACACTCGAAAAAGGAGGCGTAGCCTAATGGACGCATTCGAGTACGCAAAACCATCCAGCTTGAAAGAAGCCATCGGACTGCTCGGTTCCGCTTGGGACGATGCGTCGGTCTTCGCCGGCGGCACGGATTTAATTTCGCTCCTCAAGGACGACGTTGTAGACACGAAGCGCCTGGTGAATATCAAGGGCATCGCCGGCCTCAACCGCGTTCACGAGTCCCCAGAGGGCGTGCACATCGGCGCCGCAGTCACCGTCGAAGAATTGATCTCCAACCGCACGATTCGCGAACAATTTCCAGCGATCGTCGACGCGGCAGAAGGGATTCGCAGCCCGCAGCTTCATAATATGAGCACCGTCGGCGGCTGGCTCTGCCAGCGGCCACGCTGCTGGTATTACCGCAACAGGTTTGGCCTGCTCGCTCTCGATAAGAACGGCCAATCGCTCGTCGCGCAAGGAGACAACCGCTATCACGCCATCTTCGCCAATTCCGGCCCCGCGAAATTCATCAGCCCGTCGAGCTTCGGTCCGGTGCTGATCGCGCTCGGCGGAGAGATACGCATCGAAGGGCCGAAGGGCGCGCGCAACGTCGCCGCCGGCGATTTTTTCGTGATTCCGCAGAAAGAGGGCGAACGCGAGCACGCCATCGCTCCCAATGAAATCGTGACGGAAATCACAATTCCCGCGGCGTCGCGCGGCACGCGCAACGCGCTGTACGAAGTGCGGCCCAAGGAAGGCCTCGACTGGCCCATCACGACCGCGGCTGTCGCGCTGCGAATGCGCGGCGACACGGTCGAAAGCGCGCGGATCGTTCTCGGCCACGTCGCGCCGAAACCGTGGCCCGCCGAAGACGCCGCCAAATGGCTCGCGGGAAAAACAATCAACGAAGAAAACGCTGCGAGGGCCGGCGACGCCGCCGTGCAGGGCGCCACGCCGCTCAGCCGCAACGCCTACAAAGTGCAACTCGCGCGCGTTTCCGTAAAGCGCGCGCTGCTCGCCGCCGCGGGGCAACACGCCGTCGCGATGAAAGGAGGCGCATAGCCATGTTGAAACCTGCCGCAGGACCCAGCCTCAATGTGCTCATCTCCACCAGCGAAATTTGCCGCTCCGTGCGCTCAAAGAAATTGTTCTATCAGCACGAGGAAGAGGAATCCGACGCGCGCAGCGCCGCGCCCTTCTGGTGCTCGCGCACGCAATCCACGGTCGGCCCGGACGGCAAGCTCGTCGGCCTCGACGAATGCCGCTCCTCCCGCGCCTGCTGCCAAACCACCTAGCGCCATAGCCTTTCGGGGTGCCCCATGCTCGTTTTGTGAGCGTGGAGCTTTTCCTTTGGAGTGCAGCGGCCTGCCTGCCGCTTGTTGGCCGTGGCGGGCAGGGATCTGCCCCGCCCGCGCGACACGTGCGTCGCGGCCTCGCTTTGCCTTCGTAGGGGTGCCGCTTGTTTTTACCCTGAGGGCACGAAGGGCTGCGTCCGCGCGACTGTGCGTCGCGGCCTCCTTTGCTTTGCCTCTGTAGGGCGCGATCGGAGTTATCGCGCCGCGCCTGTTCGCAGTGTCCGGTAATTTTGAAAACGCAAAGAATTGGCGATTAGAGACGGGGTCGGCCGTTTGTTTGTGGAAGTTGGAGGCGCGCGGCCTTTGTCACGATTTCCCAATTACCGTTTGACATGCAACGGCACGCGTTATACGATTGACGGGTGATCAAGTCGTTTCGCTCGCCGCCGACGGAATGCATTTTCAATCGACAACGAGCGAGGAAATTCGAGGGCATCGAGCAATCGGCGCAACGAAAGCTAGCGATGCTGGATGCCGCTGAGACACTACAAGACTTGGCTTCGCTGCCGGGTAACCGTCTTGAGGCGCTGCGCGGCGACCGCCAAGGCCAACACAGCATTCGGATCAACGACCAGTGGCGTCTCTGCTTCGTCTGGCGAAACGGCGACGCCTATGAAGTTGAAATTGCTGATTACCACTAAGGACGGGGAAGAATGCCTACGAAACTGAAGCCGGTTCACCCCGGCGAAGTGCTGCGCGAGGAATTCATGCGGCCGCTGGGCCTGAGCGTGAATCGCCTGGCGCTTGAACTCCGCGTTCCGGTAACGCGAATGGCGGAGATCGTCCACCGGCGGCGCGCCGTCACGTCCGATACAGCGCTGCGTTTGGGGCGTCTCTTCCGCACTACGCCCGAGTTTTGGCTCAATCTTCAGACGCGCTACGATTTGGAGATTGCGCGCGACCGCCAGGAGAAGAAAGTCGAGCGCGAAGTTCACCCGCTGCCAGCACTAGTCAGTCACGAATAACTGGCAGCTTTTTGTACGCCACCGCTCGCATCGAATTTTCGCTCGAACGACGCTAGCACGTTGCGCGCCGCAGCGATAGACGTGGCGGCTGTGGGTAGTGGGTCAGATGTCATCCCGAACCCGATCGCCCGCTTCTGGCGAACGGTGTGAGGGATCTGTTTTTGTTTCTCGTAGGGGCGGGGTTCACCCCGCCCGCGCGACACGTGCGTCGCGGCCTCCTTTGCTTTGCCTCTGTAGGGCGCGATCGGAGTTATCGCGTCGCGCCTGCTCGCAGTGTCCGGTAATTTTAAAAACGCAAAAAATTGGCGATTAGAGACGGGGTCGGCCCTTTGTTTTGTGCACGTTAAGCCGGTGTCTAATTCCGGACACGGAATTAGAAATGAGGGGCGATGGGGTGCTGTTTTCCGCGGAAGGTGCGTCCCGGGCCGATTTGGGTTGTTGTACGCCGCCGCTCGCATCGAATTGTCGCCGTCCTCGACGCTAGCACGTTGCAAGCCGCAGGAATAGATCTGGCGACTGTGGAAAGGGAGTGGTGCGGTGCGCGAGTGACTAGGGCGAGCGAGGGCGAATCCTTGGTGCCGTGCCTGCGACCTTCCGCTGTCGCGCCGCCGCGCCACGTTCTGCCGCTAGCCTCCATCGACAGGGGTGACGAAAAAGCGAAAACCGTCTTGCCTTCTGCCCTGCGAAGGCGTACGTTTCTCGGAGTGTGAACACTCTTGTGAGATTGTGCGCCGACACTGGCTTGAGATACCATCCGGCAAATCAGGGTGACTCGCACGACCGATGGATACGCTTACGCGAATCGAACGCAGCAAGCGGATGGCTCTCATCCGCGGAAAGAATACAAAGCCAGAGATCGTCGTCAGGAAAATTGCTCGTTTATGCGGATATAGGTATCGTCTTAACGTTTCCGAACTTCCCGGAAAACCGGATATCGTTTTCCCAATACTCAGGAAGATCATCTTTGTACACGGTTGTTATTGGCACCGTCATCCTGGTTGCGCCCTGGCGCGACTCCCAAAAACGAAGTTACGCTTCTGGGTACCCAAGTTGACGGCAAATCGCCAACGCGATCTTCGCAACATCGCTCGCTTGCGGCGGGACAAGTGGAAAGTAACGGTCGTCTGGGAGTGCCAATTGAACAAGCGGGGCTCGCTTGAAAGAAAGATTAAGGGATTCCTGGAGAGGAACGATGCAAAGCATTGAATTGTTCACGGGTGCAGGTGGCCTCGCGCTGGGTGTCAGCCGCGCGGGCTTCAATCACCTCGCTGTCGTGGAGCGAGATATCGATTCCTGTGAAACGATTCGGGAGAACAAGAGACGACGCGTCGAGAGGATTCATCATTGGCCCGTCGCTAATTGCGACGTCCGCGACTTTGACTGTAGTTCAATCCCGGAGGGTGTCGAATTGCTAGCAGCTGGCGTCCCGTGCCAGCCGTTCTCGATCGGAGGGAAACACAAGGGTCACTCGGATGAGCGCAACATGTTCCCAGAAACAATCGACATTATTCGTCGCGTGAAACCACTAGCTGTGCTCATCGAGAACGTACGCGGGCTCCTTCGACCGTCGTTCTCGAAATACTTTAGTTACATCGAACTGCTCCTTACGTACCCGGAGATACGGCGTAAGAACGACGAGCAGTGGATTGGACATCTTGCGAGGCTGGAGCAATACCACACTAGAGGGCGACGTGACGGTTTGTATTATAGAGTTGTCCACCGAATTCTGAATGCAGCCGACTACGGCGTGCCCCAGAAAAGGGAACGTCTCTTCATGGTTGCGTTCCGCGCGGACCTAGGCATTGAGTGGGCATTCCCTTCACCGACGCACAGTCCAGAACGCCTACTCTGGGAACAATACTGCACTGGGGAGTATTGGGACCGGCATAAAATTCCGGTGAGTCGTAAACGAAAAGCCGCCGTGCAACCGCCTGACCGAATCAGGAATGTTCGCGGATGTTTATTCTCTCCGAAGCTAAAGCCGTGGAGAACAGTGCGGGACGCAATTTCCGGCCTTCCTAAGCCATTTTCTAGCCGGACACTCAGCGAGCCGGGTCTAACGCACTACTCAATTCCGGGAGCGAGGAGCTACGTTGGTCACACAGGAAGCCCTCTGGACGAGCCAGCAAAAACACTAAAGGCGGGGGTTCACGGTGTGCCGGGCGGCGAGAACATGCTGGCTCTGCCGGATGGTTCTGTCCGCTACTTCACAATCCGAGAGAGCGCGCGGCTCCAAACATTTCCTGACTCTTTTGTTTTTCCCAGTTCTTGGACAGAAAGCATGAGACAAATCGGGAATGCCGTTCCCGTGATGCTAGCCGAGTTAATTGCAAGGAATTTGAAGTCGAAGCTGAATCAGCACGCGGCGGGAATGTGATGGCAGACCAACCATTTGATCCCCTCTCAAAGACAGTGCTGGCCGAGGGGATTGCTAATCAATTGCTTAAGGCCGACGTACATCCTCTTCCGCCGAAGAACAGGTTCGTCGGTGCCGGAGTCTATGCTCTGTATTACTCAGGGAAGTTTGCACCTTACAGAAAAATTACCTCGGAAGCTAACGATGGTGTCCCTACGGTTCCCTACGTTGGGAAGGCGATTCCCAAGGGCTCGCGTAAGGGCGGAGCGGCGAAGTCAGGAAATGCGCTTTTCAATCGGTTGCACAAACACTCCGTCTCAATCGGACATGCGCCCAATTTGAAGTTGGAACATTTTTCGTGCCGATACTTGGTCTGCGACGAGGCGTGGATTACATTTTGTGAAGCAATGCTAATAACTCGGTTCCAGCCACTCTGGAACGTCTTCGTTCTGGGTTTCGGGATTAACGCACCAGGCGGCGGAAGACGAGGACAGAGGAAATCAATGTGGGACACACTGCATCCGGGTCGGCCCGAGGCAAACAATCTTCCCCCCAACGACAAGACTGTCGCGGAGCTGAAGAAGATGGTCATGCGATTCCTCGAAGGTAAACAACAGCCGATAATCACACCGACCGAAGCCGTCATCGAGGAAGATCAAGAAGACGACTCCCCAGCTTGACTACCAAGTGGTGGACGAAACAACCGGGGCAATTCCTGAACTTGTGGCAGGCGAGTTCCACAGCTACGACGACTATCCCGGCGGCTCGCGGCGTGCTAGCGTCGTCAGAGCGAAAATTCGATGACGCGAGTGGCGACGTACAACAACACGAATCGGCCCGGAATGCAGGAAGACCGGAGAAAGAGAATGACGGGCCGGGCGACGCGGCTTTTCACTTTTTATGCGCTTCTTGAATTCTAATCGAGTTTCTATGGGGAATTAGAACATCATGCAATTCATTGAAAACACGCGATCGAGGTCATCTCTAATCGAGTTTTTTCATCGTTTTTTTATCGATATGTCCATTTTCGGACATCAGGACGGTCCGCCGTTATGGCGCAGCGAAACGCGCTGCGCTTGCGCCGAGAATCCGCGAGTGAGAGAATAGGGAAAGTATTGGAGGTCAAACAATGAAAGCGAAATTGGCGCTTGTGGCGGCAGCGATTTTAATGGCCGTGCCGGTGATGGCGCAGGCCCGCCTAGGCGGGCAGGCTCAGACGAATCATGTTTCCGGAAATTACATGGAATTCCGCAACGCGGACGTCTACACGGGACCGTGCTTCGCGAATTCCGAAGTGGGCTTGACTGGACAGGACGCCGTCCTCGCGTGGCAAGTCTCGAATGGCGAGTGGAACGGCGTATCTTTGTCGGGATTGGGCGTGGTTGCCGTGGTGCGCGCGAACGCGACGCTGGGCGATCCGTATGGCGATCCGCTGCCGGCCAAGGCGGCGTTCTTTGTGGATGAGCGCGCCAACGATGCGCAGCGCGCCGCGCTGATCGCTTTTGCGCAATCGCAATCCGCCGGACTTCTGAATGACGTGGTCGCTGTCGCACCCGCTCCGATTTCGTTCGCCGCCGATTCGAGCCGCATGGGCTGGCAGACGCTTGCGGTCGGGAACGTTGTGAAGCTCTCGACGCGCGCCATCAATATGGGCGACATGATTTGCCATAACGAAGAAACGTACTATCCGCCGCTCGCCGGGCATTTGCAGCATTCCATGCCGGTCGTGGCGGTCGACAGCAGCTATCAGGGAGACTCGCTCGGCGTTACGTGGGATGATTCCAATCGCCGCAGCTCGTTTGTCGGCAAATTCGCGGAATAAATTCCAGATTCATCTCCGAAGGAAAAGACCCGCCGTCGCCGGCGGGTTTTTTCTTTTATGCGGAGCAAACGCGAATACCTTTACGCGTCGCGAATTCCAATTGCCCGGAAACCGCGCGAACGCGATAATCATCCCATATAGATGGAGCTGATTTTTCATACGGAGGAATCGAAATGATTCGTCGGTCACAATATTTTGCGGGACTCGCAGTTGTCGCGCTGCTGTGCTTTTCGAGCGCAGCGGCGGCGCAGGATTATAAAGCGGCTGCCGGGAGCGCGCCCGTGCCGCCAGAAATTTCCGCACCGGTGCGTGCGCTGCTCGGTCCGGCGTCGATTTCAGTGACGGGGCCCGCTGGGCCGCTGTGCGAAATCTGGCTGCGCGCGAGCATTCCCGCAGCGGCGCAACCGGCGACGGCGCTGGGCGTCACTTATGGACAGCTCGTTGACGGCTCAATCGTGGGCGCCATTCATTTTGACCCGGCGGTGAAGGATTTTCGGAGCCAAACGGTGCAGCCGGGGACTTATGTTTTGCGCTACGCGCTCCAGCCCGTCGACGGAAATCATCAAGGTGTTTCGGACTATCGCGATTTCCTGCTGCTGACTCCGGCCGCGGCCGATACCGCCACCGCGAATCTCGCCGACAATGATCTTTATGCCCTAAGCCGCAAAGCTTCGGGGGCGGGGCACCCCTCCGTATGGAGTCTCGTACCCGCGGACGGCGCGCCAAGTTCGCTTCCCGGCGTCGCGCACGACACGAGCAGCGATTTCTGGGTGCTCTACATGAAGGCCGCCGTGGGAACTTCGCCGACTACGCTGGGACTGGTCATCGAGGGCCACGCGGAGCAGCCATAAAATCCCGCCGTCATTCTTGCTCCGTTTCGGTGCCGTGAACGTGAGAGAATCCTTCGAAGTGAATAATTAGCCATGTACGTCTGCCGAAATTGCGAGCAGCCCATTAATTCTGCGAGCGTCGTTTGCCCTTACTGCGGGGCGAACCAGAGCGAGCCTATGTCTGGCGAGGCGCCGAAGCCGGCGAAGAAACGCAGCGCGGTGAAGCTGGCGGTGGGAATCGGAATTGTGGTGGTGGGTATTTGGGGCATCATCTGGTTCGCGTTGCCGCTACGATTCGAGAATCCGCGCCCGGCCGCGGAAAAGTCGGCGATCCTATCATTGCGCGCTGTGCAGAAGGATCTGGCGGCTTATCAGAACGGCGCGGGTTCGTTCCCCTCGACGCTGGAGACCCTGGGCGAGCCCGCGGTACAAGCGGCGCAACAGGCAATGTCCGGAGGCTATGCGCTGCGGTATGCGCCGGCGCAAATCGACGCGGACGGCAACGCGCATTCCTATTCTCTTGTTGCCATGCCGAGGAACTATGGCTACCGGAGTTTTTACACGGATCAGACGGAAGTGATGCGCGCGACTCGCGACAACCGAGCGGCCACCGCGCAGGATGCGGCGATCAACGCGCAGTAATGGATATTCACTTACCGGGGAAGGGCACGCCTTTCAGCATCCTCGCGCTTGGTACGGGTAAAAAGGAAGTGCCAGCGGGAAATCCAAACCGCTGGCACGAAAAACGAATGGCCGTTTTGCTGGTATTTTACCGGCGACGGGACTTTTTCTTCGGGCGTGCCTTGGCCTTCTTTTTTGCCGCAGGCTTTTTCCTTTTCGCAGGCTTTTTCGCTTTCTTGGCCTTGGCGGGCTTCTTAGCCTTTGCCTTCGCCTTTTTCTTGGGCGCGGGCTTCGCCGGAGCGCGGCCAGGCGTGGTACGGGCAGCCGGGACGGGGGCTTCCTCTTCGTCCTCGTCGGTCCCCACTTCGATCTCGACTACCTCTTCGGCGGTCTCCTCGTGCTCATCACCGCCGAGCTCGCCCTGTTCTTCTTCCTCTTCTTCAAAGCCGGGGAGCTCGTTGTCTTCTTCCTCTTCATGGAACTTGGCGTCGAACATGTTTCCTCCGCGGGGTAAAGAGCTCGGCGGCTGTCTTTCCCACTGACTTTGTTTTAATCGCAGAGCCGGAAGTTTGTCAAGGCGCAAAAGTCGCAGGCACGAGGCGTTTGAAGTGGGAGGAGCCAGTTAGGGGGCGGAGAACAGTCAAGCCTAGCGTCAAGTGTCGCCCTAAAACACTGAATATAATTGGCTTATTGCTGAGACCCTACGATTAGGCGGTCACCCGCCCTGAGCTCGCGGCTAGCCAAAAAGTGATTCTCTTCCTTTAAAGCCGCCACGGTTGTGCCGTACGTCTGCGCAATGGACCACAGCGTCTCGCCGGGACGCACGCGATGCTGGACGGTGTGATTACCAGCCGTTTTCTGCGATGTCTTCTGCATAGTCGCCGCCACCGAGTGGTCTGGATGCGTGCGGCCCGAGACGGCAGCGCGAATCGGAGTCGCGCCGGGATATGTATTCTCATAAATGCGCAGCAAGCGACCGTGTGGCGTGCGTTCCGTGCGGAGGTGGTTCCAGCGTTGAAGTTCGCTGACGCTGACGTCGAAGCGCGAGGCGATGCCCTCGAGCGTGTCTCCGCGACGAACGCGATAATGGACCAGGCGCGCCCGCGGTGGCGCCGTGGGAATAATTAATTCCGTCCCGACCGCCGGTGGATCGTTCGCATCGATGACGTTGACGTTTTCGAGCGACGCGACCGTTACGTGATACTGTCGCGCAATTTCACCCAGCGTTTGCCCAGACTGCAGTTTGGCGATGCGCCAGATCGTGAGCTTGTCCGCAGGAATGGACGCGATTTCTTTTTGCAGCTCCGCGCCTGTCCCCTCAGGGACATGCAGGTTAAACCCAGGTTGATTCGGCGTGATGCCGCGCACCAGCTGAGGATTCAGCGCCTGCAGATCATCAAGGCTCGCACCGGTGGCGTCCGCGACAAGGCGCAGGCTGATTGAGTGGTTCAGCGCAACGGTGTCGAACTTGAGCGGCGGATCCGGGTCGACGTGGATGCCATAGAGCAATGGGTCCTTGGCGACCATGGTGAGCGCCAAAATGATGGGCACGTAATTCTTCGTTTGTTCGGGCAGCGCATTGCGGCGCTGCAATTCCCAGAAGTCGGCGTAGCCGGTGCGTTCGACCGCGCGGGCCACATTGAGCGGGCCTGAATTGTAGGCAGCCATCACTAAATACCAGTCGCCAAACATTTGGTAAAGATCGCGGAAGTGCTCGGCGGCGGCGCGCGTGGCGGCGACGGGATCGTCACGTTGATCGACCCAGTAATTGCGGCTGAGCCCATACTCTTCTCCGGTGTATGGCATGAACTGCCATATCCCGCGCGCACCCATGCTCGAAACAACTCGCGGTTTGAATGCTGATTCCGCCTGCGCAAGATAAATCAAATCCTGCGGCACACCTTCCTTTTTCAACGTGGATTCAATCATGGCGCGATAGCGGCCGGCGCGTTGCAGGCCGAGTTCAGCGATTTCGCGGCCGCGCGGCGACTCAAAAAAACTCAAATATTGAAGCACGGACGCATTGACGGTGAGCGGCAGGTCGTGCCCGACGCTGATCAGTTCCTTTTCGGCCATCGCCGCAAGACGCGGATCCGTGGCCGGAAGGCTTTCCATGTTGGCAATTTCTTCGATAGGAGCGGCGGATTCAGGCTGCGCGGCCGTCTGCGTATCGTCTGTCGTGTCGGCATTGTCCATGTCATCTTGGCCGTTGTCGGCGACTGCTTCGTCTTTCTGCTCCGCCTCCATCTCATAATTCTGCATGGTGTCAACGATGCGGTTGAAGAGTTCCTGCAAACGTTCGTCGCCCGTGGATTCGAGCCCGCTCTTCATCAAGTGGTCGAGGGCTGTATTGAAATCCTTGCGCGCCACGTCGAGTTGCCCCGCCTGATACGCCTGCTGGCCTGCGTCGTAAGTGGCCTGCACCTGTTCAATCAGGGCATCAACGGCAGGATGAGGAGCGGTTACAAAGGCTTGCAGATCCGGAGCAGGCTCCGGGAAGGGAAGCGCGCCTATGTTGACTGCAGCCGAGACCCGGGCCTGAGGCGTTGGGGCCGGTTGGCGCACCTGAACTGTGTGCTTTGCGGTGTCTTCGCATCCCGCAGCGGCCAAGAACGACAGCGAAAGCGCGGCTGCCAGGATGGAAATCCCTTTTCTGCCCCCCATTCGTCCTCCGAGCCGTCGTCTAGTAAGACGGCTGGCGTTCGCAAACGTCTCTTATGCAGTTTTCCGCTCGATATCAATCTAGCGAGCGTTGCTTCACTTGTGCCTACCAAAAATTGTACGGGGGCGGGCATGGACGGGTCAACCAAGTTATCGAGCAGGGGTTGACGGAAGGGCGACATCGAGTACTAGTGCGCTCCACTTGTACGCAGGGACAGGAAGCGCGGCTTGGTGAGCTACAGTGTGGCGAGGAGTCCCGCGAGGATGGCGGCGCGCTCGGGCAGAGAGCGAATGACGACGTGTTCCCTCGGGCTGTGAGCCCCATCGCCCACGGCGCCCAAGCCGTCCAGAGTGGGAACTCCAAGCGCAGCGGTGAAGTTTCCGTCCGAGCCCCCGCCAGTTGAAGCTTCTCCGAGCCCAATACCCATTTGACGGCCCAGTTCCTGTGCGTGAAGAAACAAGGCGCGCGACCGGGGCGTGCGTTCCATTGGGGGCCGATTAACGCCACCGCGTACCTCAACGCGCGCCCCGGCCAATATTGGCCGCAATGCATGCAGCTTGCGGTTGAGAATTCGGGCATCAGCGGCGCGCGTCAGACGCACATCCACCAGCGCGCGCGCGTGCTCGGCGACAACGTTGGTGGCCGTTCCACCAGCGATGACGTTCGCCTGCACGGTGATACCGCGCCTCGAGTCGTTCAACTTGAGAAGTCGAGCTACTTGCAGCGCCAGTTCGTGAACCGCGTTGACGCCTCTTTCCGGGTCGATTCCTGCGTGCGCGGAGCGGCCGGTAACAATCAGTTCGACTTCGCCCACCCCTTTGCGCTCGGTTTTCAGCCTGCCCTCGCCGCCGAAAGCAGGCTCGAGAACGAAAACGGCATCGCTCTGGCGCGCGGCCGCTTCAATTGCGCGACGGGAAACCGCACTGCCAATTTCTTCATCGGATGTCCAAAGGAAAACTATTTTTTTTCGCATCGGGACGCCTAATGCTCGTAATGCGTCGACAGCAAAAAGGGCAATCGCGTGTCCGCCTTTCATATCGAACGTACCGGGACCCCAGGCCCGGCCTCGCGCCACGCGGAAGGGGGTGTGGACGAGCGTCCCGGTCGGATAGACCGTATCGAGATGGCCGAGGACGAGGAACTCTCCTTCGGGGCGACCGCGTCCAAGCCAGACCTCCGCGCGAATATGATCACCAAAGCTGCGTTGACGCAGTAAGCGCGTGCGAGCGCCGCGTCGCTTCCATTCCGACGCGATCATCGACCCGAAGCGATCGACGGCAGCCTTGTCGTGGCTCGGTGATTCGATCTCGACCATCCGGCCAAGCAGGCGGACCATCGCGGGCTCGCGTTCACGCAGCCAATTGAGCAACTCGCGCGCCGGTATCATTGCGTCGCGTATCCTAGCAACCGCGCGTCCATTCGGCAACCGCCGTCGTGATGACCGATTGCCACATGCGCGCGGAAAGCCCATTTCTTAGGGATTCAACTTCGTGTGTTCTCATGGTATGGGCCGGCAACCAAATTCTCATTTTGAGCGCGTGCGCGCGTCCGGTATATTGTTTAAGCGCTCGCATGGGGTCATTTCCCAGTTTCAGGAGTTTCCGCCGGCGAGAGTATTGTTCATCCGGAAGCCGACCGCGTCCCTGAAGACGCCACCAAAAGTATGAATCAGGACATCACCAGGCACCTCGACCGGGCTCGCAAACACTTGGAGAAAAATAAACTCCAAGACGCTATCGCGGAGTACCAGTCGGTCATCGAAATTTCGTCCGGACAGCCGGAAGCGGTTCAGATGCTCGCGGATCTGTATGCCCGCACGGGCGATCTGGTTCAGGCCGGCCATTTTTTCGGTTTGCAGTTTGACAAGCTGGTCGAGTCGGGGGACACAGCGCGCGCGTCAGCCATTTTCACGCGGCACCTGAAAACCTATCCACAACCGCCGAGCCGGCTGGCCCGGTATGCGTTTGTGCTGCAAAAGCAAAACAAGACTCCTGAAGCGATTGAGTTTTACTCCACCGCGGCGCAACAGTTCCGCGATCAGAATGATCTGAAGTCGGAGTTCGAGTGCCTTCAGAGGGTCGCGCAGCTTGATCCTGAGAACCCGGACCGCCAGGTACAACTTGCCGAGCTTGCTGAAAAACTCGGAAATGCCGAAACAGCCGGCCGGGCATATCTGCGCGCGGCGCAATTGACGCAGGCCGCGGGTGGTGTCGATCGCGCCCTCGCACTTTTCTCCAACGCTCACCGGCTGGCCCCCGCGGATCGCAGCGTGGCGTTGTTGTTCGCGGATGCGCGGCTTCACCGAGGCGACGCCGCAAAGGCCGTCGAGTTGCTCCGGCCTTTTGCGCCACCAGATCCTTCTGACACGGCTTTTCTGGCGCTGTACGGCGGGGCTTTGTTGCAAACCGGCCAGCTCGATATGGCGCGGGAAATGCTTTTCGCCCTATGCAAACAAAAGCCCGACAGCTTCGACAAATTATTCGAACTGGCCGCGCGCTATATGCAGTCTGACGCCGACGAAAAAGCTATCGCCGTGTTGGACCAGACGAAAGAATGGATGTTTGCAGGTCGCGCGGAGAACAGTTTCGCTTCATCCGTCGACCAGCTGGTGGAAGCCAATCCGAAGTCGCTTGCTCTGGCGGAATTCTCGGCGAAGCTATACGATGCCATGAATCGCGAAGTGAAATATTTCGACGCGCTTGTTCGATTGTTTGACCTGGATATCGAGGGCAATAAAATTCCGGCAGCGTGCGAGGCCCTTGACCGCCTGGTTGAGATCGATCCTTACGATTATCGCATTCACGAACGCATTTCGAAGCTCGAGGGTAAAGCGAGCGGGTCATTTCTGCGCAGCATCAACGCTCGCGCAGCAAAGGCTTCCGGCAATGCCCAGACGTCAGCTTCGCTTGGAGCCGGCGGGGTCGGCGATGCGGCGCGTGCTCCCGCGACCGAGGAAGAAAAATCCCAGCGCGCCTTGGACGACCTGATCGTTCAGGCTGAAATTTTCCTTCAGTACTCGCTGCAGGGCAAAGCGACCGAGCGTCTCGAACGAATCGCGGAGCAGTTTCCTGGCTACGAGGAGCGCAACGAGCGTTTGCGGATGCTCTATGAGCGCGCGAACTGGTGGCCCAAAGGAACGCAGACGCGCGCTAAATCGACCCCTGCCGTGCCGGCGCAGATTGCCCCTAGCGCTTCTTCGGCGGCGGACACTCATCGTGATTTGGCGGAGATTGCCGAAATCACGCGCCTAATGTACCGGGAAGTAACTCCGCGCGAAGTGCTCGGCACAGCTGTGCGCGAAATCGGAAAATACCTTGGCGTGCGGCGCTGTGTTGCGGTGATCGGCGCGCCAGGTGAAACGCCGCAGATGACGGCGGAATATGCGTCCCCCGGGTTAAAGCCGGCAGGTGCGAGCGTGCTGGCGAAAATCGCTACGGGGCTTTCGAAATCGCGCCAGGATGCAATCGGCGGCATTTCAACCACGTCCGAGCAGCTCCGCGATTTGCGAGAGCTGGATGTGGAGACAGTTCTCGGCGTGGCGCTGACGGATAAAGATACGCAAGCGGCGGCGGGGGTGCTGTTTATTGGCGATGCCTCGTCGCGCGAATGGAAGCCGAATGAAAGCTATTTTCTGCAAGCCGTTGGCGACCAGGTGATGATTTCGGTAAATCACACCCGTTTGCGTTCGCTCGTGCGCACGCTGGCGGTGGCGGACGAGAAAACGGGATTGCTTGGACGCGGAGCTTATATTGATTGTCTGCTGGCGGAATCGAAGCGCTCGCGCGTGCAGGGTACGCCGCTCACCCTTGTGATTTTGCAATTGGATCGCGGCGCGGAGATATTGCGGCAGGAGGGTGATGCGGCCCTTGAAGGGTACATGAACCAGGTGGCGCGCGCGCTCGAACCGTTAGTCCGGCAAGGAGATCTGGGCGTGAAGTATACCGCGTGGTCTTTGGCGTTTGTGCTACCGGACACGTCGCGCGAAAAGGGAGAACCGCTCGCGGAGAAACTGCGACAGGCCGCCGCGCAGGTACGAGCCCCTTGGGCGGGAGCTGCCGTCAGCTTGAGTGCGGTGGTGGCCGATGCCAGCGCGCGCGGAGCGGACGAAAATGAAGATCGCGTTACGGAATGGATCAATCGCGCGGAAGTTGGACTGGACGAAATCAGACACCGCGGCGGCAACGCAGTGGTTACGCTGGCCGCGCCGCAATCGAATTAATTCATACAGAGAATCGTATATCGAGGAGGAATCATGTTTCCCACGGACGTGGTGATTCTTGCCGGGGCGCGCACGCCGATGACGCGCTACAACGGCGAATTTGCAGGCGTCACCGCCATCGATTTGGGCGTGGCCGCCGCAAAGGAAGCGGTCAAGCGGTCGAACGTCGATCCGAATGAGATCGAGCACGTGGTATTCGGCAATGTGATGCAAACGAGCGCGGACGCCATTTATGGCGCGCGTCACGTCGGATTGAAAACCGGCCTCAAAATTGAAACACCCGCCGTTACCGTGAACCGGCTTTGCGGCTCCGGCGTCGAATCGATTAGCCAGGCGGCGCAACGAATTCTTCTTGGCGAAGCGAAAACAGTTCTCGCGGGTGGAATGGAAAATATGACGCAGTGCCCGCACGTGATTCGCGGAGCGCGCAGCGGCTTCCGGCTTGGTGAAGGCAAGCTGGAAGACTCGTTGATGTCCGGTCTTTACGATCCGATCAGCGGTTGCACCATGTCCGATACGGCGGAGAATCTCGCGCTCGAGCACGGCATAACGCGTCAAGCGGCTGACGAATATGCCTTGCGCAGCCAGCAAGCGGCAGAGGCCGCGTTTCGCGCCTGCAGAATGAAAGAAGAAATTGTTCCCGTCGAAGTCGGCAAAGGCAAGAAAGCGCATATGGTGTCGCAGGACGACCATCGCCGCCCCGAGACGACGATGGAAATTCTTGCGGCGCTCCCGCCTGCCTTTCGGAAGGATGGAATCGTCACTGCCGGGAATGCCAGCGGAATTGTTGATGGCGCTGCGGCCGTCGTTTTGACGCACGCAAAAAACGCGAAGGATCGCGGATGGAAATCGCTTGGCAGGATTGTTTCGTGGGCCACAGCCGGAGTCGAGCCGAAACTCATGGGCATCGGTCCCGTTCCCTCGACGCGCAAGGCTCTGGAACTTGCCGGGCTAACGCTCGATCAGATTGATTTGATCGAAGTGAATGAAGCATTCTCGCCACAGTATCTGGCCGTTGAAAAAGTGCTGGGCCTCAATCGCGACAAGACGAACGTCAACGGTGGAGCAATCGCTCTTGGCCATCCGCTTGGCGCCACAGGCACACGGCTGGTTCTGACGCTATTGCTGGAATTGCGGCGGCGCAATCAGCGTTACGGTCTCGCGACAGCGTGCATCGGCGGAGGGCAGGGAATCGCGATGATCGTCGAATCGATGTCGTAGTCCTGCCGCAGGGCAGAAAGGCTTAAGTCTAAGAAGGAGAATGAATGGCTATTGAGAGAGTGGGAGTTGTAGGTTGCGGCCTGATGGGATCGGGAATTGCTCAGATTGCAGCGCAGGCAGGTTGCACGGTCGTGGTTCGCGAAGTCAGCGAAGAGCGGCTGAATAAAGGCCTCGCGTCGATCGAAAAGAGCCTGAACAAGTTCGTGGAGAAGGGAACGCTTGCGCCCGCGGATCGCGATGCAGCGCGAGGTCGTTTGCGCGGCACCACGAAGCTCGAAGACTTGAAAGACTCCGACTTGGTGATCGAAGCGATTATCGAGCAATTGCCGGACAAGCGCGAGCTTTACTCCGCGCTCGATAAGATTTGCCCCAAGAATACGATTTTCGCCAGCAATACGTCTTCGCTTTCAATCACCGAGATGGCGTTTATGACCGCGCGTCCCGATCGTTTCATCGGGCTGCACTTTTTTAATCCTGTGCCGCTGATGAAGTTGGTCGAAGTGATTCGCACCATCGCGACGGATCCAAAAGTTTATGAAGATGCGGTCGCGTTCGCGGGGCGTGTGGGAAAAGTACCGGTGCGGACGTCCGATCGCACGGGCTTCATTGTGAATCGGCTGCTGGTGCCTTATCTTCTCGACGCGGTGCGCGTGCTGGAGCAGGGAGTCGCATCCATCGAAGACATCGACAATTCGATGAAGCTCGGCTGCGGCTATCCCATGGGCCCGTTGACGCTGCTCGACTTCGTCGGCAACGACACGACGTATTACATTGCGAACATCATGTTCGACGAATTCAAGGAAGCGCGTTTCGCGCCGCCGCCGCTGCTGAAACGGATGGTCCTCGCCGGATGGAATGGACGCAAGGCGGGCCGCGGCTTTTACGATTACGCGGACCCGACGAAGCCACGCGCGATACAACTCACGTAGTGCGTTATGTAGAGCGCAAAATTGAACCACGGAGCCCAGCCCATGGCCTATGAAAATCTTCTGTTCGAGATAAGAGATCAGATCGCCCATATCACTTTCAACCGCCCGAAGGTGTTGAACGCCCTCAATCGCAAGACCGTCGAGGAATTGGGCGATGCTTTGATTCGCGCGAGTGAGGATTCATCGGTGCGCGTCCTGATTCTCACCGGCGCGGGTGAAAAATCGTTTGTCGCCGGCGCGGACATCAACGAACTCGCTCAGCGCACGCCCGTTGACGGGAAGGATTTTTCGCTGTTCGGCCAGGAAATATTTCACCGTCTGGAAACCATGGGCAAGCCTTCGATTGCTGCAATCAACGGATTCGCACTGGGAGGCGGCTGCGAGCTGGCGCTTTCGTGCACCATGCGCATCGCAAGCAAAAATGCGCGTCTCGGCCAGCCGGAAGTGAAACTCGGCATCATCCCAGGCTATGGAGGTTCACAACGGCTCGCGCGCCTGTGCGGCAAAGGGATCGCGCACGAATTGATTCTTTCCGGCGAAATGATTTCCGCCGATGAAGCCCTGCGCATCGGCTTGGTGAATCGGGTTGTCGAGCAGGCAGAATTAATCCCCACCGCCGAGTCCATCGCGAAGAAAATCGCTGCGAACGCGCCACTCGCCGTCAAGTTCGCCATGGAAGCCGTGGAGCACGGAATGGAAATGCCGCAGGAAGATGGCCTCTTCCTCGAAGCGGCGCTCTTTGGCCTCTGCTGCGCGACGGAAGACATGCGCGAAGGTACGCGCGCGTTCATCGAGAAGCGTCCCGCCCAGTTCAAGGGAAAATAGCGCCATGCCGGACAAAATGCGTGGAAAAAGTCCCGGGAAGCTCCGCCCCACGGCGACACAGGGCGACCTTTCCGCCACAGGCTTGCATTTTGGGATTGTCGTCAGCCGCTTCAACAGCTTTATCACCGAACGTCTTCTCGCTGGCGCGCTCGATGCGCTGCAACGCGCGGGCGCGACGGAAAAACAAATCGAACTCGTGCGCGTCCCGGGTTCGCTTGAAATTCCTGTCGCAGCAAAAAAACTCGGCGCATCGGGCCGTTGCGACGCCATCATTTGCATCGGTTGCGTCATACGCGGCGATACAACGCATTTCGAACATGTGTCCAGCGAAGTCGCGCACGGCGTGCAAATCGCGCAACTCGACACGGGCCTGCCAATGGCATTCTGCGTGTTGACCTGCGAGACGCTCGAACAGGCCATCGACCGCGCCGGCCTCAAGAGCGGGAATAAAGGCTTTGACGCGGGCCTCGCCGCAATCGAAATGGCGAATCTGCTGCCCAAGCTGGCGCCCGCGCGAAAATTACACGAGGCCGGCAAATCCAAGCCGCGCACATCACGCCACGGGAAACGCCGCGGAAGATGACCCTTCGCCGCAAGTCCCGCGAGTGCGCCTTGCAGATGCTTTTCCAGTGGGACATGAACCACAAATCACCGGCGCGCGTTGAGGAATCCTTCTGGAAATCCGCGCGCGCCGCGGAATCGACGCGCCGTTTTGCCGATCAGCTTTTTGAAGGCGCCGTGGCGCAGGCGGAAGCGAACGACACGGTGATCGAAATGCTTTCAAAGAATTGGCGCATCGAACGCATGCCGGAAATCGATCGTGGCATTTTGCGTCTGGCTATTTACGAACTTCGCTCCGGCACAGCGCCCGTAAAGGTGGTCATCGTCGAGGCGCTCGAACTGGCCAAGAAATTCTCCACGGCCGAATCCGCGCGCTTTCTGAACGGGATACTCGACGCTGCTTCGAAATCCCTCGATCAATCAAGACCAAGATAACCAGAATCGAGAGTAGAAATTCCGCCTGCATCAGATTCAGTTATTGTGTTTTCCGTCAAAGAAGCTCGATTTATGCATTTCCTTTCTTTGTGCGCGTTTATAGGCATTTCTGAAACGAATACGGTCGTCCTACGGCTCCTCCGCAACTTTTCGCATTTCACCGTGTTCAATGGATGCAAACGATATTTGCCTAGCCCAAGGAGAGAACGATATGAAGATCGAGACGATGATCCGACGAAGTATTTTCACGCTGGCCGCTGCCGGCCTGCTTTCGGCTGGGGCATGGGCCCAATCTTCCGCCACTCCGCCACAGTCCGCCACCGCAAGCGCGCAACCGGGCGACATTCAAAACGACCACAAGGACATTCGTCAGGACAGACGCGACGTGCGGGCGGACCGAGCGGATATTCGCAACGATCGCCGCGACCGAAATGCCGACCAGCGCGACATTAACAAGGACAAACGCCAACTCGGCAGATCCAACGCCAAGAACGGTGTTGATAGCAAGCGATCGCAGGCACTGCGGCACGACATTCGCAGCGACCGCAGGGATCGCAACGCCGATAATCGCGACATCCATCACGACAGACGTGATGTTCGCGCCGACCGCCGCGATATTCGTCACGATCGACGCGATGTCCGGCACGATGTGCGCCAGCGTCGCCGCGGCCGCTAGTCAGAGCGAAGGCGAACGGCTGGGCCGCACCACGATCGTTCTCGAAGATGAAGAGGGCCGGCTCCTTGCGATCCGGCCTTTTCTTTGTGTGGGGCAAGTGATTTGACGAACCGAGGAACGATCAAAAATCTATGTGGCCCTCGAAGATGCGCACGGCCGAGCCGCTCACGCGCGGCACAAGCTTTCCTTTTTCATTTGCGACCTCGACGTGAATTTCACTGGGACGCCCCATTTCCACGCCTTGCGTTATAGAGAGATGTTCGCCGGCTTTCAGCCTGTTGTGGCGCACCAAATACGCGCCGAGTGAACCGCCTGCTGATCCCGTTGCTGGATCCTCGATGATTTCCCACGGGAGCATCCCGCGCGCGAAGGCCTTCCCGCGCGCGCCCAGCGCGAAGCAATAGGCCATCGTGCTATTGCCATTGAGCGCGTGAAACAATGCGCGCATGTTCATGTGGATACGCTTCAGGGTTGCCTTGCCTCGCAGCGGGACCATCAAATTAAAAATTCCCGTGGATACGCATTCCATTGGGAGCTCGGAATCGATGTCGCCCGGGCGCAAGCCGAGCGCGTCCGCCAGAGTTTCGCGCGACAGCTTCAGAGTCCTGAAGCGCGCCTCTTTCTGCGTCATCGTTACGCGCACAGGTCTGCCGTCGCGAAACGTGATTGCGACAGGCAAAATTCCCGCGCCCGTTTGCTGCTGAATTTGCACTTGACCTTCCGATGCGGGCACAACTCCAAGTTCGGCGAGCAGAAACCACGTGCCAATCACGGGATGCCCGGCGAAGGGCAGTTCGCGCGTGGTGGTAAAAATCCGCAGGCGCGCAAGGGCGCGATTGTTGGTTGGCCGCTGCACGAACACGGTCTCCGCCAGATTCATTTCGCGCGCGATGGCCTGCATCTGCGGGCGGGACAAATTGTCACCGTCAGTGATGACGGCGAGCGCGTTCCCTTCGAATGGTTTCGAGGTGAAAACATCGAGCTGGTATAGGCGTCGTTTCAATTGCATCTCCGCGCGGTTCGTGAACGCCCGCTAAATACTTTCCAATTTTGCCACTGTTCTTTCGCTTCGCACATTTTCTATTCAGTGCCGTCCTGGATCCTGGCACGCCAATTTGGCGCCATGAATTCTACAGTTTCTTCACGGTCGCGCACACTTCGCCGAGTACGCGCCTGGTCGTCTCCGCCCGCGTCGTCTCCGCATAGACGCGCAACATTTCTTCCGTCCCTGAAACGCGCACCAGCAGCCAGCCGATGCCACCAAGAAACAGTTTCTCGCCGTCCGTGTTTTCTCTGCGCACCACGGGCCAATCGAGCACTTTGGTCATGTTCCTCGAACCAAAATACGCGATCGCCTTTTCCTTCTGTCCGCGCAGTAATTCCAGGTCCACCCTGCCGTAGTGATGTTCGCCATATTCCCTTTCGAGCGCGCGCGCCAGTTCGCCGAGCCGCTTGCCGTGCCATGCCATCACTTCGGCGAGCAGCAGCGCGCTGACGGTCGCGTCGCGCTCCGGCAAATACAATTTTGTGGCGATGCCGCCGCTTTCTTCTCCGCCGATCAAAATGTCGTGTTCGAGCATCAACTCACAGATGTATTTGAAGCCGATGGGCGTCTCGTAAACCCTCCGGCCAAATCCGCGAGCGATCTGGTCGATCATTTTCGTGGTTGAAAATGTTTTCGCCACGTCTCCTTCGAGCTTCCTTGTGCCGGCCAAATGCCAGAAGAGGATGGAAAAGATCTGGTGCGGCGTAATGAACGTGCCGTCCGCATCGACCGCACCAATGCGGTCGCCATCGCCGTCGGCGGCAAACCCCGCGTCGTAGCCGCCTTTCGTCACGGCCTCTTCCAGCGCCGCAATATGCGGCTCAATCGGTTCGGGATTCACACCGCCGAAAAGAGGATCGACTTTTCCGTGAATTTCGTCGCACGCAATCGCATGCCGCCGGAAAAGTTCATGCAGCAAGCCTGCCGCCGAGCCGTGCATTGGATCGGCCACAAAGCGGAATTTCGTCCCGCGCAGGCGTTCCCAGTCGACGATCTTGTCGAGCGTTTCCAAATACGGCGTGCGTACGTTGAGCGAATGAATTAAGTCAGGCCGCGCAGCGAATTCAGGCTCATCGCCTTTGAGCACAGCCGCCAGATCTTTTTCGATCTGCGCTGTAATCGCCGGAGACGCCGAACTTCCGTAGCTCGCCTTGTACTTCACGCCGTTCCAGCGGTAGGGATTGTGACTCGCGGTGATCATGATTCCGCCGGCCGCGCCACGCTGGCGCACCAGCAGAGAAATCGCGGGCGATGGACACGGTCCGTCCGCCAACCAAACAGGCATTCCTCTGGCGGCGACCACTTCCGCCGCCGCGCGCGCGAACAGCGGTCCGCCGAATCGCGCGTCATAGCCAATCAGAACGCCATTTTTTCCATTCTCGGCGCGAATCACGTATCGCGCGATCGCCGCGGCGACTTTGCGCACATTTGCAACTGTGAAGCCCTCGGCGATCACGCCGCGCCAGCCGTCGGTTCCGAAGTGGATTTGCGTCACGGTTGAAAAGTATAAGCGGTTGGATAGCTTAGAGTAAATCTCGCCGGCGCTTCTCTTCCAGCCATTTCACTACTTTGCCGACGTCCTGCGCTCTTTCGCGCGGGCAAATCAGCAAAGCGTCGTCCGTCTCCACAACGACGAGGCCGCGCACGCCAATCGCCGCGATGAATTTCCGCCGACTCCACAGAAAATTGTCCGTCGCATCCAACGCAAACGAATCTGCAACCGACACATTCGCGCCCGGTTGGCGTGCCAGCAGCTCGTGGACTGCTGCCCATGAGCCGATGTCGCTCCAGCCAATTTTCGCTGGCAGCACGAAAACGCGTTCCGTTCGATGCTTCCCGGATTTTCCGTGAGCGGCGCGCGAACAAGTCGCCGGCTCCATGATGGCGTAATCCACGGAAATGTTCTCGAGGCGAGGATAAATTCGTTTGAGCGCCCGCGCGTACTCGGGCGTGGCGATGAATTGTTGCAGTTCGCCAAGCGCACGCCACGTTTTCGGCAAATATTTCCGCAGACATTCGAGGAAGGTGGAAACGCGCCAGAAGAACATTCCCGCGTTCCAGAAATATCGTCCTGACGCTACATATGTTTTCGCGCGCGCCGCATTTGGTTTCTCTGTGAATCGCCGCACAATGTATGCGGGCATTCCATCAAACCGTGCCGCCACTTCCGCGCGCTCGATATAGCCGAATCCCGTTTCCGGACGGGATGGCGGAATTCCCAGCACCACAAGGTTTGCCGGACTGCTGGCGATCTTCATCGCCGCGCGAACGACCTTGCGATATTGCGCCGCGTCCGCGACATGATGATCCGCAGGCAGCACGGCCATCAATGCGTCTCCATGCTGTTGCGCCAAATGAATCGCTGCGAGTCCGATAGCTGCGGCGGTGTTTCGTCCGACGGGCTCGGCTAAAAGTTGTTTGCGTGGAACGCGCGGCAACTCGCGCTGCACGCCCGCCGCCTGCTGGTCATTGGTCACCACCCACAACCGATTTTCTGCAAACAGAGGAGCCAGGCGATTCGCCGTTTCGCGCAACATGCTTTTCGAACTGACAATGTCGAGAAGTTGCTTTGGTGTTCGCGCTCGGCTGCGCGGCCAAAAACGCGTGCCTCGTCCGCCGGCCAGCAGTACGGCACACGTCGTGATTTTCTGAGAGTTCCTCATGTCGAAACGTCGCTCGGCACAAAAGCGTGCAACATCGTAGTAGGTGTCGCTGGCACGAAGCGGCAATCGCGCAAGGCAGCCGGGACGAGCCACGCCTGCGCGTTCGAATATTCGATTTCTGCATCCGAAACCGCAATTTTTCCAGTTCCCTCGATAATGACGAGGACCTCCATCACACCCTCTGCTTTCACTCGATACTGCGGTTCGGCGAAAACCGACTTGAGCACGGCAAAATACGCGCACTCCGCCAGAACGCTGACCAGATTGTGGCCTTTTTCTAGTTCCACCGGCGCGATCTTGCCGCCGCGCTGTTCGCCGAAACGAATCGCATCCATGGACTTGTCAACGTGCAGCTCGCGCAGCTTCCCTTCGGAAGTCAACCGGTTGAAGTCGAAAACTCGATACGTGATATCTGAATTCTGCTGGATTTCGCAAATCGTCATGCCCGGCCCGATCGTATGCACAGTACCAGCGGGAACGAAGAGCACGTCGTCTGCACGGACTGCGATGCGCTCCAGGCATTCTTCGGCTCTGCCGTCGGCAAGCGCGCGCTGAAAGCGCTCGCGGTCTACACCAAGCCGCAGCCCCACGCGCACTTCCGCACCCTCGCGCGCGGAGATGATGTACCACATTTCCGTTTTCCCCATGCCCCCGAGGGCAGCCTCGTTTTTTCGCGCGTAATCGTCGTCGGGATGCACCTGCACGGAAAGTTTTTCTTCGGGGAAAATGAATTTCGCGAGAAGAGGGAACGGTTTTCCGCGCGAGATGTTGCGTCCCGACCAATCGTCGCTCATGCGCGGCCACGCGTCGCCGAGTTTTTCTCCTGCGAATGGGCCGTCGGCGAATCGGCAATCGTTCCCGGTTAGCCATACTTCGCCGATGGGCTCTGGCAACGATTGCTTGTCAGGAAAAAGTGGGGCGAGACTTCGCGCGCCCCAAATGCGCGGCACGAGTCGCGGTTCCAGCCGGGCGGGGCGCAGGTTCACAACTTATCCGCGCATCGCAGCCGAGCTCACGGCCGTCTCGGCGCGAAAAAAGCTGGACATCCGTCGCAGACCCTCTTCAATGCGCTCCATGGACGTTGCGTAAGAAAGCCGCAAATAGCCCGGCGCGCCGAATGCTTCGCCGGGAATCACGACAACATGCTCGCGTTCCAGCAATTCCTTGGCCACCCGTACCGTGTCGCACTGCGATGCGCCGCTTCTGTTTCCGGCAATCGCGCCTGCGACATTGGGAAAAACATAAAAGCTTCCCTCCGGCTCGTGGCAGCTCACGCCGGGAATCTCGCGCAGGCCCGCGATGATTCGCGCGCGCCGCTTCGCAAATTCCGCGACCATGATGTTCACCGAGTCCATTCCGCCGCGAAGCGCTTCCAGTGCCGCGAATTGCGCGATCGAAGTCGGATTCGACGTGGACTGGCTCTGCAGTTTCAGCACTGCGTCCGCAAGTTGTTGCGGCGCGAGCGTGTAGCCCATGCGCCACCCGGTCATCGCAAACGTCTTCGAGAGCGAGCCGGAAATGATCACATGCTCTTTTGCGCCAGGCAGACTGGCAATTGAAAATGGTTTCGCCTTTCCGTAAACGAAATGCGAATAGCATTCATCGGAAAGCAGCCAGATGTTGTGTTTCTTCGCGACGTCGAGAATCCTTGCGAATTCGTCCTCGGGAATGACCGCGCCAGTGGGATTCGACGGCGAATTGATAATCAGAATTTTCGTGCGAGGGGTGATCGCCTTTTCGATCGCCGACGCGCGCGGTATGAAACCCTCCCGCGCATCGGTCTCCACAATTACAGGCGTGCCATCCGCGCATTTCACAATGTCCGGATAGCTCACCCAGTACGGCGCGACGATCAATACTTCGTCGCCGGAATTAATCAGCGCCTGCGTCACATTGTAGAGAGAGTGTTTTCCTCCGGCATTGATGATGCATTCCTTCGCTTCGTAATGTGTGCCGAGATATTTTGCGTGCCATTCCACGGCCGCCTGTCGCAAAGGCATGATCCCGCCAGACGCTGTATATTTTGTCTTGTTTTCGTCCAGCGCCCTTACAGCCGCCCGCTTGATGTGCTCCGGCGTCGGAAAATCCGGCTCACCGGGGCCGAAATCCGCCACGTCGATTCCGCGCGCCACCAGTTTCTCTTTTTCCATCAGCACAGCGAGCGTGGCCGATGGTTGAATGCGTTGCACCCGCTTTGACAGTTCCATTTTGTCCACCCCGTGGGTCTGAAGTCAGCCTACTTTTGCCTTCAATCGTTCTTCCACTATCGCTGGGACCAGTTCTTTCACCCTTCCACCCAATCGCGCAATTTCCCGCACCAGCCGCGAGCTTAGGTAGCTATAGGTTTCGGCCGGCATCATAAAAACCGTTTCGATTTTTGGCTCGAGCTTGCGGTTCATCAACGCCATTTGCAGTTCGTACTCATAATCGGAAATCGCGCGAATTCCGCGTAAAACAACTTGCGCGTTCTTTTGGCGCGCATAGGCCATCAGCAATCCTTCGAAGACATCCACCTCGACGTTGGGCCACGGCTGCGTTACTTCGCGGAGCATCTCGAGGCGTTCGCTTACAGCAAACAGAGGATCCTTTTCCGAATTGTGCAACACCGCAACGATCAGGCGGTCAAAAATCTTCGCGCCGCGGCCAATCAGATCGAGATGTCCGTTGGTCACCGGGTCGAACGATCCGGGATAAATCGCCAGTATGGGTGTGGCTCCCACGCTCATCGAGCCGCATTCTAACCTAGAATCCCCGTGGCGGCCGCCAGAATTCCGCGAGCATCAGAAATTTGATTCTCGTTGTCGCGACTTCTTCCGCGTCCCTTGAATGGGTCGGTTCTGCGGCTTTCTTCAGATACAATCTCGCAAGCACAAAATGACGGCTCAAGACTATTTCGCACTTCTCGAAATCGCCATCGCCGAGGCTCGGCTTGGTCTTGCCGAAGGAGGCATTCCCATCGGTGCGGCGCTTTTCGGTCGCGAGGGCAAACTTCTCGGGCGCGGCCACAACCGCCGCGTTCAGGAAAACGATCCTTCCATGCATGCGGAAACAGACGCTTTTCGCAAAGCCGGCAGACAGCGCAGCTACCGCGACAAGATTATGGTTACCACGCTTGCGCCTTGCTGGTATTGCAGCGGACTGATTCGCCAATTTCGCATCGGCAAAGTAATTGTCGGAGAGTCCATAAATTTTAGCGGCGGCTTCGATTGGTTGCGCGAAAACGGCGTCGAGGTCATCGACCTCGCAAATCAGGAATGCATCAGCATGCTCGCCAATTTCACTCGAGTCAATCCAGAGCTTTGGCACGAAGATATAGGCGAGGATTGAATTTCAGCTTTCTCGCTTTCTCGCGTTACACAATGCACGAGGGGACAGCGCCGCTGGTACTCGCGCCGGCACGGAACGCGGACCAAGGACAGAGGGTGAGGGCGCGCAAACCGTGTATCGCGCGTTTGCGCGCTTCTCAGTGCGAGACTTACATCCTTGCTGGTATCCCCCTGCCGCTCTCTGGTCAGCCGATTCCTTACTCCCAGCCCGGGCGGGCATGCCTAAACATCGAGCGAAGGTCGAAGCCCACCGTCAGCGTGGCGGCGTCCGACCTAGACTCGATGCTGTGCACATATCCGATTTCCGTATACAAGTAGGGCGTTGGCACCATCCTGATCCAAGCTGAGTAGCCATGATCATTGGTGGCCTGAGTCAAAGCATTCGCGGCAGTCGGGAAGAGGAAGGTGTTCGTTACGGTTTGCCCGTTGATGAATGCCTTCTGCGTCCCGGATGGAACTACTTCATAGAACGACCCGCCAATGCTAAAGGCTCGATATACCCTCAAATCCATGCCCGCTTCCGCGTCGCCGATGAATCCCAGCGTACGGAAAGTTTGGAACAGACGGTACGGCTGGGACAGCAATTGCGTATTCAGGATTCCATTCGCGATACCCACGTTGACGAACGGCGTCAGGCGATAGATCGGTTTGTCAAAATGGTTGAACCAGTCGACACCGATTTTGCCGCCGCTGAAGGAACCTGTCTCGTAGTAAGGAACAGAAACCGTGACGGCCGTGTCGTAGTCGAGGACATGATTATTGAACGATAGCCGGAGATCCCAGTAGGGGTCCCCGAAATTTCGCTGCCAACCCGCCGGCTGGCCCTGCAAGGGGGGCGTCAGATGATTGAAGAACACCGGAATGCCGACATCCGTGCCGATATATCTGTTGAAATCATAGCCGATATCAGTGTCCAGAATCAGGAACTGGCCCTGGTTGCTTGCGCTTCCGCGAAACTCTTCGTAGAGATCGAATCCCTTTTCCGGCTGGAACGCTGGAGTTTGTGCAAATAATGCGGGTGCGCCTGTGAGGAAAATAAGAATTGCGGCTACGCTTAGAATGAGCCAGCTGTGAACTCGGAAATGTCCTTTGTGTTCCACGGTATCTTCTCCCTCTAGATTCGGATTGGGACGGGTCTGGATTGGTGATTGTTGTGGGCTTCTGCCTTGCGATGCGGATGCAGGCAGGAGACCCCATCGCTGGGGCCTCCTGTCCTTTGGGTGCTCGGCCCCGGGGCGTTCCGTTACAACAGTCCGCCGTGGACCGCGGCCCGCTGTTCTACTTTTGTTTTCTGATGCACCTGCTGCTGTTTTTTCAGGTTTTCGTGGAACTTCGCCTGTACCTGAATGAAGCGCGCGGGATCTGTCCTAGCAGCCTGGTTCAAATCAGGATGCTTTTCGAGCACTGACCTCAGGTCTTTGTGATGGTCCAAGTACTTGTCATCCTTCAGGCGTGCCGGATCCTTTTGGAGTTCCTTGGCTACACCCTGATGTTTCGTCAAGTACGCGTCCATCTCCCGGTTGGCAGTGAACCGTTTCTCTTCATCCATGAAGGCCGAGGGGTTTGTCTCGAGCCGGTCGCCGACACCGGGATTTTTCTGGATGAAGTTCCGCAGGTCTTTGTGGTGGCTGACATAGTCCTTGTCTTTCACGCGTGCTGGATCTTTGTCGAGGTCTTTGCCGATGTCCTTGTGGCGACTGAGAAAGTCGTCCATCTCAGCGCTGGCCTCGAACGTGCTCTCCTGCCGCATGAAAGAAGACGGATTTTCAGTGAATTCCGCTTGTACCTCAGGATGCTTCTTTAAGAACGACTGCAGGTCCTTGTGGTGCGCCAGATAATCACTGTCATTCACACGTGCAGGGTAGGCATCCAGGTCCCGTGCTACGTCAGGGTGCTTGTCGAGATACTCGTCCATCGTTGCGACGTCCCGGCCCGACGCATCACCTCGTGCCTCGAGTGCGTTTTCGCGTCGCATAAAAATCGATGGGTTTTCCGTGAACTCTTCACGCACTTCGGTGTGCTGGTTCAGGAAGGCTTGGAGTGCAGGATGCGCACGCAGGTAGCGTGCGTCGTTGATGAGCGAGGGATTGGCCTGCAACTGTTTCTCGATGTCCTGATGGGAATCGAGGAACTGGTCCATGCTGGCGATTTCGGCTCGTGTCAGGTCGGGATTGGGATTAGGAGGAGGAGGGTTATCCGCCCGGTTGTCTGCCGGACTATTCTCGAAGCGCTTTTCCCGGTTCATGAACAGGGCAGGATTCTCGGCGAATTCCTCGCGTACCTGCGGATGATTGTTCAGGAA
>Ga0134128_10000758_pt1 | contig 43707 bp, 40 predicted proteins | sample KB31754_FD_96462 | JGI IMG/M metagenome (GOLD analysis project Ga0134128, IMG submission 96462) | Terrestrial soil microbial communities with excess Nitrogen fertilizer from Kellogg Biological Station, Michigan, USA - KB3-175-4 | ecosystem: Environmental > Terrestrial > Soil > Unclassified ...
CATCGACGCGCTCAAGGTCGACCGCTCGTTCATCGAGCGCATGAGCCGCGACGGCGACGGCGGCGAGATCGTGAAGGCCATCTTCAAGCTCGGCCAGGCGCTCTCCAAGCAGGTGTTCGCCGAAGGCATCGAGACCGGCGCCCAGCTCTCGCTCCTCCAGGAGCTCGGCTGCGAGTACGGCCAGGGGTTCCTGCTCTCGCGGCCGGTGGACGCGGCGCGCGCGGCGGGCTTCCTCACCGGCGAAGACCAGGGGATGCCCGCGGCGGTCGCATGAGGCGCCGCGCCCTGTCGGAGCTTCCCGCCTGCCGGCGTTACCGCACGCTCGCGCGCGTCAGTCGCTTGCGCGATCCAGCCGCTCCATCCGCGGCGCGTCGAGCGCGAGGTCGGCGGCCGCCATCAGCTCCCGCAGCTGCGCGAGCGTCGTCGCGCTCGCGATTGGCGCGCTGATCGCCGGACGCGCCATCACCCAGGCGAGCGCCACCTGCGCGGGCTTCGCGTGCATCTCGCGCGCCACCTCGTCGAGCGCGGCGAGGATGCGCATGCCGCGCTCGTCCATGTATTTCTCCACCGCCGGCCCGCGCGCGCTCTGCGCCAGGTCCGCCTGGGTGCGGTACTTGCCGGTGAGGAAGCCGCTCGCGAGGCCGTAGTACGGGATCGCGCCGACCGACTCGCGCACGCAGAGCGTCATGAGCGCGCCTTCGAAGTCCGCGCGCGAATAGAGGTTGTATTTGGGCTGCAGCGTCGCATAAGCGGCCATGCCCCGCGCGGCGGAGGCCTCGAGCGCCGCGGAAAGGCCGGTCGCGGAGTAGTTCGAGGCGCCGATCGCGCGCACCTTGCCCTCGCGCACCAGCCGGTCGAACGCCTCGAGCGTCTCGTCGATCGGCGTGTCGGGATCCTCCGCGTGGGCCTGGTAGAGATCGATCCGTTCCACGCGCAGGCGACGCAGCGACGCCTCGCACGCCTGCCGGATGTAGCGTGCCGAGAGCCCCTTGCCGACGCCCGGCATCTCCATGCCGACCTTGGTCGCGACCACCACGCGGTCGCGCTTGCCCGAGCGCTCGATCCAGCGGCCGAGCATCGCCTCCGATTCGCCGCCCGAATTGCCGGGGGCCCACTTGGAGTACACGTCGGCCGTGTCGACCAGGTTGAAGCCATGGTCCACGAAGGTGTCGAGGAGCAAGAACGCGGTGGGCTCGTCGACGGTCCATCCGAAGACGTTGGCGCCGAAAGCGAGCGGCGCGACCTCGATGCCCGAGCGGCCGAGCGGCCGGCGCTTCATGGCGCGGGGGCCGCGGAGAGCGGGAAGCGGAGCATGATGAAATCCTTTCGGATCACGCAGGAGGAGGCGGATTGACCTCGAATGCCCGGTGGAAGTGCCTTGCCGGCGCCTGCGCGCTGGCGCTCGCCGTGTGCGCGCCGGCCGCGCGCGCGATGGACAATCCCGTCGCGCGCGGCACGCTCGCGCTCGGCGCATCGGCGCCGATCGACGGGGTGTGGAACGGAACCGACCTCGAGCGGCGCTCCAACTGCACCAGCGCGGACAATGACGGATCGCGCGGCACGTACGCCGAGTTCGATCCGCTCATGAACGGCGTCGACCACACGCTCGCCATGGACCAGAAGGGCATCACCGGCCTCAACTGCTCCTACGACGGCCCGTATACCGGCAGCGGCGCCACGCTCAGCTGGAGCGGCCATTACTCGTGCACCGACGGCAAGCGCGGGACTTTCACGTCGCGCTCGATCCTCGTCACGCAGAACGCGCTTTCCATCCACCTCGACGTGCAGCTCGACACCACGGAGACCTGCAAGATCGAGAAGGTCATCGGGGCGGGCCGGCTCTATCCCTGAGCGCGCCGCGCGGGCAGCGTGAAGACGAAGCGCGCGCCCTTCTCGCCGCGGCGCTCGGAGCGGATGGTGCCGCCGTGCGCCTCGACGATGGCGCGGCAGATCGCGAGCCCGAGCCCGGCCCCGCGGCGCGCGCCCTGCCGCTCGCCGCGCGCGAACGACTCGAACACCTCCTCCTCGCGCCCCTCGGGAAGCCCCGGCCCGTCGTCCTCGACGCTCGCCTCGACGAAGTCGCCGACGACGCGCGCCGAGATCCGCACTTTCGTACCCGCCGGCGTGTGCTTCACGACGTTGCCCACGAGGCTCGTGAAGACGCGCTCGATGAGCGCCGGCTCCACGTTCACGAGCGGCAGGTCGTGCGGGACTTCGATCGAGAGGGGATGCTTGGCGGTGATCGCGCCCAGCTGGCGCATCGCCGTGTCGACCAGCTCGGCGAGGGGCTTCCTCTCGAGCTCGAGCTGCATGTCGCGGCTCTGGATGCGCGCCATGAGCATCGCGTCGCGCGCGACGTCCATGTAATGCACGCGCTCGAGCGTGGTCGCCACGAGCGCGGCGAAGATCTCGAACTGGTGGCGCTGCTCCGGGATGAAGAGGTCGCGCGTGCGCTCGGGGCGCACCGCGAGCACGCCGCGCGTCTTCGTCGGCGATTTGAGCGGCAGGAAGAGGTACTCGTTGCCGGCGAGCGTATCGGTGCCGGCGCCGGCCTGCTGCGCCTGGTCGAACGCCCACTGCGCCGCCGTGCTGTCGAACGGATTGCTCATGCCGCTGCCGGTCGGCGAGACCAGCATGCCGGTCGCATCGGGCACCAGCACGGAGATCCGCGCGCGGAACTGCCGTGACATGAACGCCTCGGCGGTCTCGATCACCTGCGAGGTGTTCTGCAGCCGCGCGAGGTCGCGCGCGAACTCGTAGAGCGTGCGCGCGCGCTTCTCCCGGTGCGAGGCGACGCGCGCCTGGAAGCGCAGGTTGCCGGCGAGCTGCCCGACGACCACGCCCGCGGCGAGCATCACGACGAAGGTGAGCAGGTAGTGCGGATCCCCGAAGCCGAGCGAGAAGCGCGGCGGCACGAAGAAGAAGTCCACCAGCGCGACGTCCAGGATCGCCGCGAAGATCGCCGGCCCGCGTCCCCAGCGCACGGCGATCAGCACCACCGTGAGCATGAACAGCAGCACCACCGTCGCGAGGTCGAAGTGCGGATAGAGCGCGAGCGAGGCGAGCGCGGTGCCGAGGCTCGCGAGCGCGGTCCACACGAAGCGCAGGCGCTTTTCCGCGACCCGCGAGCCCGGCGTGTCGGGCCTCATCGGCTGCGCGGTGATCGGGGTTCCCGCCTCCGCGCCGCCGCGGCCGATCTCGATCACGTCGATGTTGGGGCTCGCGGCCGCGATGGCGTCGCTCATCGTCCGCGACACGCGCACCGGTGCGGGACGGCCGCGGCCGACCACCACGGTGCCGATGTTCTGCTCGCGCGCGTAGTCGACCACCGCCTGGCACACGTCCGTGCCGGTGAGGATCGCGGTGCGCGCGGCGAGCTCCTCGGCGAGGCGCACCACGCCGAGGATGCGGCTGCGCTCCTCGGCGGGCAGGCGCTGCAGCCGCGGCGTCTCCACGTAGACCGCGGTCCATTCGGAATCGAGCTGCTTGGCGAGGCGTGCCGCGCTCCTCACCACGTGCTCCGAGCCGGGTTCCGGACCGATGCAGCAAAGCAGGTGGCCGTGGGTCTTCCACACCGCGTCGACGTGCTTCTCGGCGCGCACCTTCTGCACCTCGTCCTCGACGACGTCGGCGGTCCTGCGCAACGCGATCTCGCGCAGCGCGAGGAGGCTGCCCTTGCTGAAGTAGGTGTTCTCGGCGCCCTTCTCCGACTCGCCCACATGGACCTTGCCCTCCTTGAGCCGCACCAGCAGCTCGTCGGCGGACATGTCCACCATGATCGTTTCCTCGGCACTGTCGAAGAAGGTGTCGGGCACCGTCTCGCGCTCATGGATGCCGCAGATCTCGCCCACCACGTCGTTGAGGCTCTCCAGGTGCTGCACGCCCATCGTGGTGAAGACGTCGATGCCGTTCGCGAGCAGCTCGTCGGCGTCGTTCCAGCGTTTCGGATGGCGCGACCCCGGAGGATTGGGGTGCGCGAGGTCGTCGATGAGGACCACCTCCGGCCGGCGCGCGAGCGCGCCGTCGAGGTTGAGCTCCCCCGGCACCTGGGCGCCGGCGACGGTGAGCGGGGGCAGGATCTCGAACCCGTCGAGCAACTCGAGCGTCTCCCGGTTGTCATGGGTATCGATTACCGCGGCGACGACGTCCCGGCCGGCATCGCGCACGCGGCGCGCCGCGGTGAGCATCGCGTTGGTTTTCCCGGCGCCCGGAAAGGCGCCGAAAAAGATCTTGAGCTTTCCCCGAGCCATCCTAGAATTGTAGCGACATTGCCGTGCCCGCCCGGAGCCCGCCATGAACGACGCCCTCCTGCTTTCCCGCGCGCAGTTCGGCATCAATATCGGGTTCCACATCCTGTTCCCGGCGCTCACCATCGGGCTCGCCTGGTACCTCGTCGCATTCCGGCTGTCCTACCAGCGCCATCGCGATGCCGCGCGCCTCGCGCGCTACCGCCTGTGGGTGAAGATTTTCGCGCTCACCTTCGCGATGGGCGTGGTCACCGGAATCGTGATGTCGTTCCAGTTCGGCACCAACTGGCCGCGCTACATGACGACCGTGGGCGCCATCGCGGGGCCGCTCCTCTCCTACGAGGTGCTCACCGCGTTCTTCCTCGAGGCGACCTTCCTCGGCGTGATGCTGTTCGGCATGGAGCGCGTGCCCGATTGGCTGCACATCACCGCGAGCATCCTGGTCGCATTCGGCACGACGCTTTCCGCGTTCTGGATCCTCGCGCTCAACTCTTGGATGCAGACGCCGACGGGACAGGTGCGCTCGGGCGACCAATGGATTGCCGGCGACTGGCTGAAGGTGATCTTCAACCCGTCGTTCCCGTACCGCTTCTGCCACATGGTGATCGCCTCGGGGCTCACCGCGTCCTTCGTGATCGCGGGGCTCTCGGCCTGGCGGCTGCTGCGCATGCCCTCCGATGCCGGCGCGAAACGCACGCTGCGCCTCGCGCTCGTCACGGCCGCGATCCTCACGCCGGTGCAGATCTTCGTCGGCGACCAGCACGGGCTGAACACCCTCGAGCACCAGCCGGCGAAGATCGCGGCGATCGAGGCGATCTGGCATACCGAGCATCGCGCGCCGCTCACGCTCTTCGCGATCCCGGACGAGAAGGAGAAGCGCAACGACTACGCGATCGAGCTGCCCTACGCCGGAAGCGTCATCCTCACCCATTCGCTCGACGGCACGATCCGCGGCCTCGAGGAGTTTCCGCAGCACGCGCCGGTGGCGCCCGTGTTCTTCGCGTTCCGCATCATGGTCGGCATGGGGATCCTCATGCTGCTCGTCTCGTGGTGGGGGACGTGGGAGACGCGCGGCGGACGCGCGGCGGGACGGACGATGCTGTGGATCTTCGCCGGCTTCACGTTCGCCGGATGGATCGCGGTGGACGCCGGCTGGATCGTCACCGAAGTCGGCCGCCAGCCCTGGCTCGTCACCGGGATCCTCGCCACCGCGCGCGGCGCGGGCGACGCGAGCGGCGCGGAGCTCGGCGCGAGCCTCACCGGCTACATCCTCACCTATGTGGTGATGTTCATCGCGTACATCGTCGTGCTCACGCACATGGCGGGCGAAGGCGCGCGCGAGGAGCCGCCGCCCACGAGCTGGCCGGCCACCGCGACGTTCACGAGGAAGGAGCGCTGACGTGGACCTCCTGCCGGTGATCTTCATGGTGCTGATGGGCGCCGCGGTGCTCGCCTATGTCGTGCTCGACGGCTACGACCTCGGCGTCGCGATGCTCATGCCCGCCGCCACCGACGATGAGCAATCGGTCATGGTCTCCTCCATCGGGCCGTTCTGGGACGCGAACGAGACCTGGCTCGTGCTCGGCATCGGAATCCTGCTCTCGGCCTTTCCGGGCGCGCTCCTCCCGGTGATGGGCGCGCTCTACCTTCCCGTGGTCGCGATGCTGGTGGGCCTCATGCTGCGCGGCGTCGCGTTCGAGTTCCGCATGAAGGCGCACGGCTGGCATCGCGAGCTCTGGAACTGGCTCTTCTGGGCCGGCTCCACGCTCGCCTCGTTCTGCCAGGGGATGATGCTCGGGCGCTACGTCTCCGGCTTCCGCGGCGGCTTCGCCGAGTGGCTCTTCGCGGTGATCGTCGGGGCGAGCCTGTGCGGCGGCTACGTGCTGATGGGCGCGACCTGGCTGATCCTCAAGACCGAGGGCGAGCTGCAGAGGAAATCGATCGCGTGGGCGCGCTGGGGATTGCTCTGGGTGGCGCTCGGCGTCGCGCTGGTGAGCCTCGCCACGCCGATCCAGAGCGAGACGGTGCGCGAGCGCTGGTTCGATTTCCCGCGCACGCTGTGGGTGATGATCTTGCCGGCGGCGACCCTCGCCTGCGGTTTCTGGCTCTGGCGATCGACCGGGCGCCTGCGGGAGGGCGAGGCGCGACACGACGCGCGCCCGTTCATGGCCTCGGCGGCGATCTTCGTGCTCGCCTTCCTCGGCCTCGCCTACAGCCTCTATCCCTACGTCGTGATCGACAAGCTCACGATCTGGGAGGCGGCGGCGCCGCCTTCCGGCCTCAAGGCGCTGCTGCTCGGCGCGGCGATCGTGCTGCCCTTCATCGCGGGCTACACGATCCTCTCGTACCGGATCTTCCGCGGCAAGGCGAAGGGCGGACTGTACGGCTGATGCGAACAGGAAAAGCCAGGGAACCACAGATGAACACGGATGAACACAGATCGGTGAAGAAAGGAAATCGCATCATGCCCATGGCCGCCATGGAATCGCTTTTCTCCACCGATCCGTGTTCATCCGTGTTCATCCGTGGTTACCTCTTCTTGCCCGCTATTTCTCGATCAGGTTGCGCTTGTCCTTGACCTTCGCCCACTCGTCGGCATCGGCCGGCGCGTCCTTGCGCTCGACGATGGGCTTCCACACTTTCGAGAGCTCCGCGTTAAGTGGGATGAAGTCCTTCTGGTCCGCGGGCACGTCGTCCTCGGCGAAGATCGCCTCGACCGGGCACTCGGGAACGCAGAGCGTGCAGTCGATGCACTCGTCCGGGTCGATGATGAGCATGTTCGGGCCCTCGCGGAAGCAGTCGACCGGACACACGTCGACGCAATCCGTGTACTTGCACTTCACGCAGGCCTCGGTCACCACATACGCCATGAAGGAGCCTTTCGAAACGCGGCAAAAAAATCCGGGGAAAAGACCGCTATTTTACCAGAGCGCACGCGCGCACCGCGCCGCGCGGCTTTGCCAGCGCGCCGGCGTTTGGTCTACGATGGACGCTCGTCGCCGCCGGTAGCATGCCGCCCGGCACCGACCTTCCAGGAGGCAGAGTGAGCGACAAGATCATCCACATCACCGACGACACCTTCGAGCAGGAGGTTCTGCAATCGCAGACTCCGGTCCTCGTGGACTACTGGGCGGAGTGGTGCGGGCCCTGCAAGATGATCGCGCCGGCGCTCGACCAGATCGCCGCCGAATACGCCGGGCGCCTCAAGGTCGCCAAGCTCAACATCGACGAGAACCAGTCCACGCCGCCGAAGTACGGCATCCGCGGAATTCCCACCTTGATGCTCTTCAAGAACGGGAACCTCGAGGCCACCAAGGTGGGCGCGGTCTCCAAGTCCCAGCTCGCCGCCTTCATTGACAGCAATATCTGAAACCGCTACCCTGATCGCGTCCTGGCTGCTCGTTCGAGCAGTCTTCCAAGAAAAAACTCCCCGCATCTCCCCGCAGCCAGGCTCACCCGAACTCCCTTTGAGTTGAGTTTCTGCGGCCCGTGACGTCTTCCGGGCCCGTTCCCGAACACCACACCAGGCAGGCCCGCGGCATGCACTTATCCGACCTCAAGCTCAAGCACGTCTCGGAGCTCGTGGACATGGCGATCGCCAACGAGCTCGAGGGAGCGAACCGGCTCCGCAAGCAGGAGCTCGTCTTCGCCCTCCTCAAGCACCAGGCCAAGAAGGGCGAAGCGATCTTCGGCGACGGCACCCTCGAGGTGCTCCAGGACGGCTTCGGCTTCCTGCGCTCGCCCGATACTTCCTACCTCGCCGGGCCCGACGACATCTACGTCTCGCCCTCGCAGATCCGGCGCTTCAACCTGCACACCGGCGATTCCATCGTCGGCGAGATCCGCACGCCGAAGGACGGCGAGCGCTACTTCGCGCTGGTGAAGGTCGACACGGTGAACGGCGAGCCGCCGGAGAACGCGAAGACCAAGATCCTCTTCGAGAACCTCACGCCGCTCCACCCGGACGAGCCGATGCGGCTCGAGCGCGACATCAAGGCCGAGGAGAACCTCACCGGCCGCATGCTCGACATCATCGCGCCCATCGGCAAGGGACAGCGCGGCCTCATCGTCTCGCCGCCCAAGGCCGGCAAGACCGTGCTCATGCAGCACATGGCGCACGCGATCACCGCCAACCATCCGGAAGCGGTCCTCATCGTGCTGCTGATCGACGAGCGCCCCGAGGAGGTGACGGAGATGAGCCGCACCGTGCGCGGCGAGGTCGTCGCCTCCACGTTCGACGAGCCGGCGACGCGCCACGTGCAGGTCGCCGAGATGGTGATCGAGAAGGCGAAGCGCCTGGTCGAGCACAAGAAGGACGTGGTGATCCTGCTCGACTCGATCACCCGCCTCGCACGCGCCTACAACACCGTCGTGCCCGCCTCGGGCAAGGTGCTCACCGGCGGCGTCGATTCCAACGCGCTGCAGCGCCCCAAGCGCTTCTTCGGCGCGGCGAGGAACATCGAGGAGGGCGGCTCGCTCACCATCATCGCCACCGCGCTCATCGACACCGGCTCGCGCATGGACGACGTGATCTACGAGGAGTTCAAGGGCACCGGCAACATGGAGATCCACCTGGATCGCCGCATGGCCGAGAAGCGCATCTATCCCTCGCTCAACGTGAACCGCTCCGGAACGCGGCGCGAGGAGCTGCTGATCCCGCCCGACATCCTTCCCAAGGTGTGGATCCTGCGCAAGCTCCTCTTCGGCATGGACGAGCTCGAGGCGACCGAATTCCTGCTCGACAAATTGAGAGCAACCAAGAACAACGACGAATTCTTTAACAGCATGAAAAAGGGGTAGCAGCCGGGAACGGTGTCGGAGCGGACGGAATTCCAGGCACATTCCACCGGCCACCTCGGCCGCCGCTCAACACCGCCAAGCGAAGATCACCTTGCCACGGGCTTGCGCTCGCTTCTGCCTTTGCGCTTTTCTCCGTGTCCTCCGGCCTTTCCCCGTGTCCTCCGTGTTTCCGGCCTTGTTGCGCCAGCCCGTACCGACGAAAAACGTCACCCGGCTCATGGGCCCGAGGAACCATCCGGCAGGATTCGCGCCAAAAAAGCCAGTCCGCTCAAGGGCCTGGGCAACCGCAAGGGTTTGTAACAACCCCTTGCTTTGATTCATGTTTTCGGGGATAATTGTCGATTCCCGGGCCCGAATGGGCACATTTTCGTCCCAAACATCGTCATTACCTTCGGCGCCCCCAACAAGGCGAAAACCATGAAAGAAGGCATCCACCCCAATTATCGCGAGGTCGTTTTCCTCGACACCAGCTGCGACTTCGGATTCGTCACCCGCTCCACGGTCGCGACCAACGAGACCATCAAGTGGAAGGACGGCAAGGAGTATCCCGTCTACAAGATCGAGATCTCGGCCGAATCGCACCCGTTCTACACGGGCAAGCAGAAGATCGTGGATACCGCCGGACGCGTGGACAAGTTCAAGAAGCGCTACGCCCGCAAGGGCAATTCCGCCAAGGCCGCCGAATAGGCCCCGCCTTGCGAATGCGAAAAGGCAGCCCGGAGGCTGCCTTTTTTGTTGCCCGCCTCGCCTAGAATGTCCGCAGCATGACGAGTTACGGGCACGCCGCCACCCATGCGACCGCCAGCGCGGCCGCCGCAGCCGAACCCCTCGACGAGCCGGGATGGGGACGGATCGCCTACGACGGCACGCCGACGCGCCTCAAGTCGATCCTCTTCCTCGTCATCTGCGCGACGTGGCTCGTCCCCGGGCTCATCGGGCACGACCCGTGGAAAGTCGACGAAGCGACCGCGTTCGGCGCGGTGATGGAGATGCTGCGCACCGGCGACTGGGTCAACTTCCGCATCGTCGGCGAGCCGTGGATCGGCCAGCCCCCGCTCTACCTCTGGGTGGCGGCGATCCTCGTGAAGCTCTTCGGCTGGGCGATGCCGCTGCACGACGCGGCGCGCCTCGCCTCGGGCCTCTTCATGGCCGCCACGCTCGCGTTCCTCTCGTTCACGTGCCACGAGCTCATGGGCGAGCGGGCGGGCCGCGGCGGCGTCCTGCTCTTCATCGGCAGCGTCGGGCTCCTCGCGCGCTCGCACGAGATGATCACGGCGCTCGCGGGCCTCTCCGGCGTCTCCATCGCGCTGTACGGCTTCGCGCTCGCGGCACGGCGACCGGTGGCCGGCGGTGCGGTCGCCGGATGCGGCATGGGCATCGCGTTCCTCGGCAACGGGTTCCTCCCGCTGCCGATGCTCGTGATGACGCTCGGCCTCCTGCCGCTGCTCGCGCCGTTCTGGCGCAACCGCGGCTACGGGCTCACCGTCCTCGCCGCCATCGCCTGTGCCGCCCCGCTCGTCGCCGGCTGGCTGCTGCTGCTTCATCACGCCTCGCCCGCCTTGCTGCGCACCTGGCTCGCGCAGGCCGCGCAGACGCACTGGAACGACCCGTCGGCGGACGAGGGACCGCTCGAGCTGCTCTACTTCGTCCGCATCCTGCCGTGGTACGCGTGGCCGGCGCTTCCGCTCGCCGCGTGGACGATCTGGCGCACGCGCCGCACGATCCTCGCCCGCAAGGCCGTGCTGCTTCCCCTCATCGCGTTCGTCGCCTTCCTCATCGCGACGTCGGTATTCGGCTCGCCGCGCGACATCGACGCGTTGCCGCTGCTGCTGCCGCTCGCGATCCTCGGCATCGCCGAGCTCGACAGCCTGCCGCGCGGGGCCGCGGCCGCGTTCGACTGGTTCGGCATGACGACCTTCTTCCTCTTCGCCGCCCTGCTGTGGATGGCCTGGCTCGCGGCGCTCACCGGAAAGCCCGATTTCGCCGCCGCCCTCATCCGCCGCGAGGTGCCGAACTTCCACTACGCGTTCAACTTCCTCGCGGTCGCCTTCGCCTCGCTCCTCACGCTCCTGTGGGCGGTGGTGGTGGCGCGGTCGCTGCGCTCCACCCGGCGCGCGCTCGTCAACTGGACCTCGGGCATCACGATGGTCTGGATGCTCGTGATGACGCTCGGCGTCCCGCTCGTCGACCAGGCACGCAGCTATCGCGCGGTCGCCTCGCGCCTCGTGGAGAACCTGCCGCCGGACTTCCGCTGCGTGGCGCGCGAGAACGTGGGCGACGCGCAGCGCGCGCTGCTCGACTACTTCGTGAACCTCACGACGATCCCGGTCGATTTCCCCGCCGCGTCGCGGTGCCGCGCGCTGCTCGTGCAGGCGACGCCGCTGCGCGCGCCGAAGGTGCCGCCGGGATGGGCCGAGCACTGGCGCGGCTCGCGCCCCGGCGACCGCAACGAGCTGTTTATCATTTATGAGCGCGTTGCGCAGACACGCGGCTAGTTGCTGGCGCCGCGCGAAAGCCGTTGAAGGGTCGCGTTGCAAAGACACGCCGCGAGGTACTCGCGCGGCGCGAAACCTTCGACCTTCCCGGGATCTTCGGCTTCACGCGAGCACTCGATCGAGCAGCTCGATCCAGTGGACGATGGGCAGCCGCGTTGCCGACTGGATATGCGCGAGGCAGCCGATGTTCGCCGTCGCGATCGCGCGCGGGGCGCCGGATTCGAGCGCTCGCACCTTGTTCGCGAGCAGCTCGCGCGAGATCTGCGGCTGCAGGAGCGAATAGGTCCCGGCCGACCCGCAACACAGGTGGCCGTCCGGAACCGGCGTGAGCGTGAACCCCGCATCGCGAAGGATCCCCTCCACCACCCCCTGGATGCGCAGCCCGTGCTGCAGGCTGCACGGCGACTGGAACGCGACCGGCCCGGGTTCTGCCGCAGTGCGCGGCAGCGACGCGAGGCGCTCGGCTTGCGCCGCGACGACCTCGGAGACGTCGCGCGCCAGCGCGGAGATGCGTGCCGCGCGCTCCGAGTAAGCCGGGTCGCCGCGCAACAGGTGACCGTAGTCCTTCACCATCGTGCCGCACCCGCTCGCGGTCACGACGATCGCTTCGGCGCCCGCCTCGACCTGGGGCCACCACGCGTCGATGTTCGCCTTCACGTACGCGAGCGCGTCCTCCTGGTAGTTCAGGTGGAACGTCACGGCGCCGCAGCAGCCGGCTCGGGGAACCTCCACGAGCGAGATGCCGATGCGATCGAGCACGCGCGCCGCGGCGGCGTTGATCGAGGGCGCGAGCGAGGGCTGCACGCAGCCGGCGAGCACGATCATGCGGCGCGCGTGGCGCACGGCCGGCCAGCGGCCCGCCTCGCGGCGCGCGGGGATGCGGCGCGCGAGCGACGACGGGAGCACGGGGCGTACCGCGCGACCGAGCGCCAAAGCCGCGCCGAAGAGCGTGCGCGAGGGGAGCGTTCGCGCGAGGAACGCGCGGCGCAGCCGGTCCCACGGCGAGCGGCCCACCTTCTCCTCGACGATGGCGCGCCCGATGTCGGCGAGTCTCCCGTACTGGACGCCGGACGGGCACGTGGTCTCGCACGCGCGGCACGTAAGACAGCGGTCGAGGTGGAGCTGCGTGCGCCGCGTGACCGGCGCGCCTTCGAGCATCTGCTTCACCAGGTAGATGCGCCCGCGCGGGCTGTCGAGCTCGTCGCCCAGCAGGTTGTACGTGGGGCACGTGGCGAGGCAGAAGCCGCAGTGCACGCAGCGGCGCAGGATCGAATCCGCTTCCTCGCCCTCGGGCGTCGCGCGGATCCATTCGGCGAGTCGGGTTTGCATCGAATCTAGAAGTCGTACATGCGTCCGGGATTGAGGATGCCCGCGGGATCGAACGCCGCCTTGAGCCGGCGGTGGATCTTGAGGATCGCGGGCGCGAGCGGATGGAACACGCCGATCGACTTGTCGCCGCCGCGGAAGAGCGTCGCATGGCCTCCGGCGCGCTCGGCCGAGGTGCGGATCGAGAGCGGATCGGCGTCGCCGCGGATCCAGCGCACGCCGCCGCCCCAGTCGACGAGCTGGGCATGCCGGGGAAGCAGCGGCGCCGTCGTCTGCGGCACCGAGACGCGCCAGAGCGGCGCGGCACCCGAGAAGAACTCGAGGCGCTGCTCGCGCAGCCGCGCCCAGTAGTCATCGCCTCGCGCGTCTTCCTCGCCGCCCATCTTCGCTTTCGCCGCGGCGACCGCGGGGGGAGCGCCCGAGATGCGCGCTCGCAGCGTTCCGTCCTCCCACGCGGCCGCGGAGAGCGGCAGCGGCTGCCCCGCCCAGCGATTCGCCTGCTCGATCGCCGCGGCCTGGTCGAGCGCGAACGCGAGCGTAGCCTGTGCAGCGGGTTGCGGCAGCACCTTGAACGACACTTCCGTGATCACGCCGAGCGTGCCGAGCGCGCCCGCCATGAGGCGCGAGACGTCGTAGCCCGCGACGTTCTTGATGACGCGGCCGCCGAACGCGAGCGCCTCGCCCTTGCCGTTCACGATGCGAGTGCCGAGGACGAAATCGCGCACCGCGCCCGCGTACGGGCGGCGCGGACCGGAGAGCCCGCTCGCGACCGCGCCGCCGATGGTGGCGCCCGCGCTCGCGGCTTCGGCGAAGTGCGGCGGCTCGAAGGGCAGCATCTGGCGCTCGCCCGCGAGCGTGCGCTCGACCTCCTCGAGCGGCGTTCCGGCGCGCACGGTGAGGACCAGCTCCTTCGGCTCGTAGGCGACGATACCCGAGCAAGCGCCCATTTCGATCGTCTCGTCGCCACGCGGCGGCCCACCGTAGAAATCCTTGCTGCCGCCGCCGCGAATGCGCACGCTCCTGCCTTGCGAAGCGCAGCTTCGGATGCGATCGCAAAGCTCGGCGATGAAGGCGTCCGCCATGGTCAGAATCGCGGAATGTCCGGATGCGGGATGCGGCCGCCCGCGACGCGCAGGCCGCCGAGCTCGGCGCAGCGCTTGAGCGTCGGGACCGCCTTGCCGGGGTTGAGGATGCCGTCCGGGTCGAACGCGGCCTTCACGGCATGGAACGCCGCGATCTCCGCCGGCGCGAACTGCACGCACATCTGCGCGAGCTTCTCCACGCCCACGCCGTGCTCCCCGGTGATCGTGCCGCCCACCGCCACGCACGCCTCGAGGATGCGCGCGCCCATCTCCTCGCCGCGCTCGAGGTCGCCGGGCTTGTTGGCGTCGAAGAAGATGCACGGGTGGATGTTGCCGTCGCCCGCGTGGAACACGTTGCCCACGAGGAGCCCGTACTCCTTCGCGAGCTCGTAGACGCGATCGAGCATGTCCGGGAGGCAGCGGCGCGGAATCGTGCCGTCGATGGTGTAGAAGTCGGGAAGGTGCGTCGCGAGCGCGATGAACGCGCCCTTGCGCGCTTTCCAGAGCCGCTCGCGCTCCGCCGCGTCCGCCGCGATCCGGACTTCGGTCGCGCCGCATCGCTCGAGGATCGCCCGCACGGCGCGCATCGCCTCCAGCGCCTCCTCCGCGCAGCCGTCCACCTCGGCGAGGAGCAGCGCTTGCGCCGCCGCGGGAAAGTTCATCGCCATGAAGCGCTCGCACGCCTCGATCACGACTCGGTCCATCATCTCGAGCCCGGCGGGAACGATCCCCGCGCCGATGATCTCGCCCACCGCCTCGGCCGCCTGGCGTACGGACGGGAACGCGGCGAGCAGCGTCTGCGTCGATTCGGGCAGCGGTACGAGGCGCACGGCGACGCGCGTGATGACGCCCAGGTTGCCCTCGCTTCCCGCGAGGAGCGCGAGCAGGTCGTAGCCCGCCGCGTCGAGGGCGAGGCTTCCCGCCTCGAACGCCTCGCCGTCCGCGTCGACCGCACGTACCGCGAGCAGGTTGTGCGTGGTAAGGCCGTACTTGAGACAGTGCACGCCACCCGAATTCTCGGCGACGTTGCCGCCGATGGAGCACACCGACTGGCTCGACGGATCGGGCGCGTAGAACAGGCCGTGCGGCGCCGCGGCCTCCGAGACCCGCAGGTTGCGCACGCCCGGCTCGACCCATGCCATGCGCGCAAGGCGATCGACCGCCACGATGCGGTTCATCTTCGTGAGCACGAGCAGCACGCCGTCGCTGCGCGGAATCGCGCCGCCGGAGATCCCGGTCCCCGCCCCGCGCGAGACGACCGGCACGCCGAGGTCTCGGCAGGCGCGGACCACTCGGCGCACCTGCGGCTCGCTTTCGGGCAGCACGGCGAGCATCGGCGTCTCGCGATGGGAGATGAAGGCATCGGTCTCGAAGGGCCTGAGGCCCTCGTCGTCCGCGACGATCGCGAGCGGCGGGCGCACTGCGCGAAGCCGCTCGAGCACCCGCGCGCGTGCGATAGGCTCCGGCGCGATCGGCGTTTGCGCGGCGGACGCCTCCCCCACGGCTCGCGTCGAGGGCCGCTGCTCGAGCGCCTTCGTCGGGGGCGCGTTCATCAGAAGCGCGGCAGGTCCGGGCGGGGAAGCGCCCCGCCCTTCACCCGCATCGCCCCGTACTCGGCGCAGCGCGCGAGCAACGGTACGCCCTTGCCGGGATTGAGCAGTCCGTCCGGATCGAACGCCGCCTTCACCGCGTGGAACTGCTCGATCTCGGCGCGCCCGAACTGCACGCACATCTGGTTGATCTTCTCGATGCCCACGCCGTGCTCGCCGGTGATCGTGCCGCCGGCCGCGATGCACAGCTCCAGGATGTCCGATGCGAAGCGCTCGGTCTTCTCGAGCTCGCCGGGGTTGTTGGCATCGTAGAGGATGAGCGGGTGGAGGTTGCCGTCGCCCGCGTGGAACACGTTCGCGCAGCGCAGGCCGTATTGCGCGGAGAGCTCCTCGATGCGCTTGAGCACGGCGGCGAGCTCACCCCTCGGGATCGAGCCGTCGATGCAGTAGTAGTCGGGCGAGATGCGGCCCACGGCCGGGAACGCGGCCTTGCGCCCCGACCAGAAGCGCAGCCGCTCCGCCTCGCTCGACGAGCAGCGGATCTGGGTCGCGCCGCTCGAGCGCATCACCTCGATCACCTTGGCGATCTCGTGCTCCACTTCCTCGCGCGTTCCGTCCGACTCCGCGAGGAGGATCGCCTCGGCCTCGAGGTCGTAGCCCGCGTGCACGAAATCCTCCACCGCGCGCGTCGCGAGCCGATCCATCATCTCGAGGCCCGCGGGCACGATGCCGGCGCCGATCACGTTCGCGACCGCATCGCCGGCGTGCTCGACGTCGGAAAAGGAAGCCATCACGACCCGCGCGGTTTCCGGCTTCGGCAGCAGCTTCACCGTGACCTCGAGCGTCACCGCGAGCAAGCCCTCCGAGCCGGTGAGGATCGCGAGGAGGTCGTAGCCGGGCGCGTCGAGCGCCTCGGAGCCGAGGTCGACCGCATCGCCCTCGATGGTGAGAGCATGCACGCGCATCACGTTGTGCACCGTGAGCCCGTACTTGAGGCAATGCACGCCGCCCGAGTTCTCCGCCACGTTGCCGCCGATCGAGCACGCGATCTGGCTCGACGGATCCGGCGCGTAGTAGAGGCCGAGCGGCGCCACGTGCTGCGAGATGCGCAGGTTCGCCACGCCGGGCTGCACGCGCGCCTTGCGCGCGAGCGGATCGACCTCGACGATGCGGTTGAACTTCGCGAGCGAGAGGAGGATGCCGTCGGCGAGCGGCAGCGCGCCGCCCGAAAGGCCGGTTCCCGATCCGCGCGCGACCACCGCCACCTTCGCCTCGCGCGCCACCTGGAGCACTCGGGCGACCTCCTCCTCGTCGGCGGGAATCACGGCGACGAGCGGCGTCTCGCGGTAGGCGGAGAGCCCGTCGCACTCGTAGGGCTTGAGCTCCTCGCGGTCCACGAGCACGGCGGCGGCCGGGAGGACACGCGAGAGCCGCGCCGCCACCTCCGACTGGCGGGACCGACGATCGAGGGACGCTTCGCGCACGGCGCTCACCCTACAATGATACCGTGACCACGCGGCTCCTCTTCGACGCGCTCGCCGTCCTGCTCGTGATCGGCGGCATCGTCGGCACCGTGCTTCCGGTGATTCCCGGAGCGCTCTTCGTCTTCACGGGGCTCCTCGTGGCCGCGTGGGCCGACGACTTCGCGCGCGTGGGCTTCGGCGGGCTCTCCATCGTCGCCGCCCTGGGGCTCCTCTCGGTGTTCGTGGACCTTGCCGGGTCGGTGCTGGGAGCGAAGCGCGTCGGCGCGAGCCGCCAGGCGCTCGTCGGCGCGGCGATCGGCGCCGTCGTGGGCATCTTCTTCGGGATCCCGGGCCTCATCCTCGGGCCGCTCGTGGGCGCCGTGCTGGGCGAGCTCGTCGCGCGCGGGGGCCTCCTGCGCGCCGGCAAGGTGGGCCTCGCCACCTCGCTCGGGCTGCTGCTCGCCGCGGTCGCGAAGCTGGTGATCGCCTTCGCGATGGTGGCGACGTTTCTCGCGTTCTATCTCCTCAACCAATGAAAAAGGGGTCAGATCCCTTTTCAAAACGGCGCAGATGCGTCGGGAAAAAGGGATCTGACCCCTTTTTCGCTCGCCGCCATGTCACGACATCACCGCCAGCTGCTGGTTGGCGGCCTCGAGGCGCCCCACCAGCGTGTTGAGGAAACGCTCGTCGAACAGCCGGCGGCACGAGAGCGAGGCGGCAAGCAGGTCCTCGGCGCGGATCTTCATCACGATGCAGTCCGAATTCGTCGTCACCGTCGCGGAGCGGTGGGAGCCGTTCTTGTCTTGGGCGAGGTACGACATCTCGCCGAAGCAGTCGCCCGCGGTGAGAACCGAGAGCGTGCGCTTGCCGCGCGTGACCCGGACGTAGCCGCCCGCGAGGATGTAGAACGAGTCGCCGTGGTCGCCTTCCTTGATGAGCGCGGTCTCCGGATGGAAGCGCGCCCACTTGCTGATGCGCATCACCTCCCACAGCTCGTTCTCGGGGAAGTCGCGGAAAAAAGGCAGAGTGCGCAACAGGCTGAAGCGCTCCGCGTCGGACTGGCCGCGCTTCTCCTCCGATTTGTGGTCCTTCTTCCAGGTCTCGGCGAGCGCCTGGCCGAACTCGTCCCACGTCGCGTAGCGCTTCGCGGGATCCTTGGCGATCGCCTTCATCACGATCGCGTCGAGCTCGGGCGCGAGATCGGGCCGCGCCTTGTTCGGCGGCTCCGGCTCCGTGTTCACGATCTGGTAGATCACGCTCATCGTGTTGGCGCCGTGGTATGGGAGCTTCCCCGTGAGCAGGTAGTACATCACCACGCCGAGCGCATAGATGTCGGTGACCTGCGAGGCCTGCGCGCCGCCGGTGACGAGCTCCGGCGCCATGTAGGCGGGCGAGCCCACGTTCATGATCATCGTGCGGTCGGAGACGCGGTTGATCGCCGCGCCGAAGTCCGCGATCTTGATGTCCGTGCCTTCGTTGTGCAGGATGTTGCCCGGCTTGATGTCGCGATGCGTGAGCCCGAGCGCGTGCGCGAAGGCGAGCGCGCGCACGCACTTGAAGACGATCTCGGCCACCTCGCGCGGGTCGAGGAGGCTCCCCGGCTGGCAGAACTTCTCGAGCGTGCCGCCCTCGACGAACTCCATCACGATGTAGCTGTAGTCGTCCTCGACCACCGCGTCGTAGATCTGCACGATGTGCGGGTGGTTGAGCTTGCCGGCGAGCGCCGCCTCGTTGAGGAACATGCCGCGGTAGAACGCACCGTCCTCCCGGTTCTTGAGCGCATCGGGATACGCGACCTTGATCGCGACCTTGCGCTTCGCGAACGGGTCCTCGGCGAGGTACACCTTGCCGGTCGCGCCGCGGCCGAGCTCGGTGACGACGTGGTACTTGCCGATGGTCCGGACGGCGTTCATACGCAGCGGCCGCCGTCCACCTCGAGGCACGCGCCGGTGATGAACGCGGCCTCGTCGGAGGCGAGGAAGAGCGCCGCGTTGGCGATGTCGAGCGGCTTGGACATGCGGCCCATCGGGATCGTCGCGACGAACTTCCTGCGGTTCTCGGGCGTATCCGGCACGCCCATGAACGTCTCGAGGAGTCCCGTCTCGCCGATCACCGGGTTGATCACGTTCACGCGGATCCGGTCCGGCCCCAGCTCCGCGGCCATCGAGCGCGAGGTCACGATCGCCGCGCCCTTCGAGCCGTTGTACCAGGTGAGGCCCGGACGGGGACGCACCCCGGCGGTGGAAGCGACGGTCACGAAGCATCCGCCGCCCGCCTTGCGGAAGTGCGGCACCGCGTGCTTCGCGGTGAGGAAGAGCGACTTCACGTTCACCGCGTAGATGCGGTCGAACTCGTCCTCGCCCACCTCGAGCATCGGCCGGTTGCGGTGCGTGATTCCCGCGTTGTTCACGATGACGTCGAGCCGCCCGCAGGCCGAGAGCGCCGAGCGCACGAGGCGCGCCACGTCCGCGTCCCTGGAGACGTCGGCGAGCTCGACCCGCGCATCGCCGCCGCCGGCGCGGATCTCCGAGACGACGCGCTCGGCGCCCGCGGCGACGATGTCGTTCACGATCACCTTCGCGCCTTCTTCCGCATACCGCTTCGCGATCGCCTCGCCGAATCCCGATCCGGCGCCGGTGACGATCGCTACCTTGCCCTGGAGTCGCATTTGCTTCCTGCCCGTTCATCGAAAACTAATGCGCGGCAATTATCCCCGAAAAAAGGGGGCAGATCCCATTTCCGAAGCATCGAGCCGGCTCGCGCATCCAATCGAAACGGGATCTGACCCCTTTTTCGCCGCCATCTTTCCCTTCCGCAAATGAAAACGCCGCCCCCGCGAAACGGAGGCGGCGTCCCGGCGCCACGCGGCCGCGCGGCGTCGGCTCGGGCGGGAAAGCCTAGAAAAGCCCGCTGATCTTCCCGTCGTCGGAGACGTCGATGTTGCACGCCGACGGCACCTTGGGCAGCCCCGGCATGGTCATGATCTCGCCGCAGATCATCACGATGAACTCGGCACCCGCGGCGAGCCGCACCTCGCGGATGTTCACCACGTGGCCGGAGGGCGCGCCGCGCAGCTGCGGATCGGTCGAGAACGAGTACTGGGTCTTCGCGACGCAGATCGGGTAGTGGCCGTAGCCCGAATCCTGGTACTTCTTGATCTGCGTGCGCACCTTGGAATCGGCGGTGATGTCGGACGCGCCGTAGATCTTGGTGGCGATCGCCTTCATCTTGTCCCAGAGCGAGTCGTTGTCGTCGTAGACGAACTTGAAGCTGTTCGGCTCGTCGCACAGGCGCACGACCTCCCTCGCGAGGTCCGTGGCGCCCTTGCCGCCCTGCGCGAAGTGGCGCGCGAGGATCACCTTCGCCTGGTGGTGCGCCATCTTGTCCTGCAGCAGCTTCACCTCCGCGTCCGTGTCCTCGGCGCGATGGTTGATCGCCACTACGCACGGCAGGCCGTAGTTGTTGCGGATGTTGTTCACGTGCCGCTCGATGTTGGAGATGCCCTTGCCGAGCGCATCGAGGTTCTCCTTGCCGAGCTCCTTCACGTCCACGCCGCCGTGGTACTTGAGCGCGCGGATCGTGGCGACCAGCACCACCGCCGAGGGCCTCAGCCCGGCCTTGCGGCACTTGATGTCGATGAACTTCTCGGCGCCGAGGTCCGCGCCGAAGCCGGCTTCGGTGACGACGTAGTCGGCGAGCTTGAGCGCGGTCTGCGTGGCGAGCACGGAGTTGCAGCCGTGCGCGATGTTCGCGAACGGGCCGCCGTGGATCATCGCGGGCGTGTGCTCGATCGTCTGCACGAGGTTCGGCGCGAGCGCATCCTTCACCAGCGCGGCCATCGCGCCATGGGCCTTGAGGTCGCGGGCGAGGATCGGCTTCTGCTCGCGCGTGTAGCCGCACACGATCTTGCCCAGGCGCTCCTTGAGGTCCTTGATGCTGGTCGAGAGGCAGAAGATCGCCATCACTTCCGAGGCGACGACGATGTCGAAGCCGTCCTCGCGCGGGAAGCCGTTGGCGGGGCCCCCGAGCGCCACCACGATCTCGCGCAGCGCGCGGTCGTTCATGTCGAGCACGCGCTTCCACGTGATGCGGCGCTGGTCGAAGCCGAGCTCGTTGCCGTGGTTGATGTGGTTGTCGATCATCGCCGCGAGCAGGTTGTTCGCGAGCTGGATCGCGCCGAAGTCGCCCGTGAAGTGGAGGTTGATGTCCTCCATCGGCACGACCTGCGAGTAGCCGCCGCCCGCCGCACCGCCCTTCATCCCGAACACGGGCCCGAGCGAGGGCTCGCGCAGGCAGATCATCGCCTTCTTGCCGATCTCGTTGAGCGCGTCGCCCAGGCCCACGGTGGTGGTGGTCTTGCCTTCGCCCGCGGGCGTGGGGCTGATGGCGGTGACGAGCACGAGCTTGCCGTCCGCCTTGCTCTTGATGCTGTCGATATAGTTGAGGGAGATCTTGGCCTTGTAGCGGCCGAAGAGCTCGATCGCCTCGTCGGGGATGCCGAGCTTCTTCGCGATCTCCGTGATGGGCTTCATCTTCGCCGCTTGGGCGATTTCCACGTTGCTGGGCACGGGCTTGGATTTCGCCTCGGAGGCGACGGCGGTAACCATGGGGATCTCCTGGAAAAAGCGGCCGGCCGCGGGGAGGACCCCCACCGCCATCCCTGAAAGTATAGAAAGCCGGAGAATGGGCGGGCCTTGACTCGGGTCAAGCGTCCCGGACCCCGACCATGCATCCCCATGAAGCCCTCGTCCGCCGTTTCTATGCCTGCCTGGCCGCCCGCGACCCGGAAGGCGCCGCGGCCTGCTACCACGCCGACGTTTTCTTTTCCGACCCGCTGTTTCCACGGCTGCGCGGGGAGGCGGCCGTCGACCTCTGGCGCATGCGACTGGAATCGGAAACGACGGGCGCGGTGCGCCTGCTCGAAGTCTCCGCCGACGCCGAGGCCGCGATCGCGCGCTGGAGCCTGCAGGAGGACTTTCGCGGCCGGACGGTCGTGACGCACGGGCGCGCGATGTTCGCGTTTCGCGGCGACCGCATCTCGCGGCATTACGACCATTTCTCGCTGTGGCGCTGGACCTCGCGGGCATTCGGGCCCGCGGGCGCGGCGCTCGGATGGTTCGGCCCGTTCCGGTGGGCCGTGCGCCGGCGCGCCGCGCGCGCGCTCGAGCGCTTTCAGTGCCGGTAGCTGTTGATGACCGGCGTGCCGAAGAACTCGCGCAGCAGGAAATCCTCGAGGTACCCGTTGTCCTCCGGGCGCGCGGAGAGCGTGACCACCTTGTCGAGGCGATGCGACTCCCAGAGAAAGTCGCCGGTGTAGTGCGTGCGGATGAGGGCGATCATGCTGCGCACGATGGCGCGGTCGATGTCCTCGCCGGGTTTCGCGTGCACGTCGATCACCTCGCGCCAGCGCCGGTGCGTGTCCGGCGTCCAGCCGTTGAACGCGTATTCCGCGTCGTAGCTGCCCTTTTCCAGCACCTGGAAGATGCCGCCGGTCTGGTCGTCGCCCTTGAGCGTATCGAGGTTGCGCTGGAGTGCGGCGGCGCCTTCGTCCTCGACCGGTGCGGGCGTGGGCGAGCCGGCGCGGGCCGCGGATGACGCTTCCGCCGCGCGCCGCGCGCGGCGGGCGTTGAGCATCGCGAGCATGTCCATCGCGGGCGGCGGCGCCCGTGCGGGGCTCGGCGGCGCGGGCTTCGGCTCCTCCTGTGCGACGACGGGCGGTGCCGCGCGCGGCGTGTGCGGCCGTGCCGCGAGGATGCGCTTGGCGGGAGCCGGAGGGTTCGGCCGGGGTGGCGGAACCGGCGCAGGCGGCGGCGGTGCGGCTTGCTGCGGAACGACCGGCGCGAGGTCCACGATCAGCGGGCCGGCGCGCGACGAGAGGGGCGGCCGATATTCGGGCTTGCGCGGGGTGAGCGTAAAGAGCAGCACGTGCGCAAGCACGGACAGCGCGAGCGCGATGAAGAAGCGGCGACGCGCGGCCTTCACGTTCGTGCGCGCTGCCGCAGCACCACGACGTTGCCGGCGACGGATACCGCGATGCCGAGCCCCGTGAAGGCGTGCCAGCGGAAGCCCTCGAACACGGCGGAGACGCCGAGCGCGACGACCGGCACCATCACGCCGATATAGCCCGAGCGCGCGACGCCCATGCGCCGGATCAGCGTGAGATAGCCGGCGAACGCGACCACCGAGCCCAGCACGGCGAGATACGCGAGCGAGAGCGCGTACGGCGCGGTCCACTGGAACGCGAGCGGCTTGCCGCTCGCCGCGGCGATCGCGAGCGAGAAGAGCGCGCCGTAGAGCATCGCCCAGGCCATCCCCTGCCACAGCGGCAAGTGCGCTTCCTGGTTGCGGTGCGCGGCCATGCTCCCGAGCGTGGAGAGGACCACCGCGGCGGCGGTGAACGCGGCACCGAGCGCGGTGCGGCGGTCTGCCTGCAGGTGGGAGAACTCCGGCCAGAAGACCAGCACGACTCCTGCGATGCCGAGGATCGAGCCCGCGATCAGCGCCTGCGTCATCGGCGTGCGGAAGACGAGGCGCGTGCCGAGCATGCCGAGCAGCGGGCTCGCGGAGTAGCCGACGGCGACCAGCCCCGAGACGACGTTCTGCTCGGCGTAGTAGACGGCGATGTAGCTCGCGCTGAACATGAGCACGCCCTGCAACGCGATCCACGCGTGCTCGCGCGGCGAATAGCGCAGCGGCAGCCCGCGCGCGAGGCAGTACGCGAAGAGGAGCGAAGAGGCGAGCAGGAAACGCCATGCCACGCTTACCTCCGGCGCGATGGCACCGAGCTGGAACGTGATGGCGAGCCAGGTGGAGCCCCAGATCGCCACGCAGGCGACGAAGAGCTGGAGGTTGCTCAAGATGACGGAGAGCTCGCGAGCCCCACCTGGTCGAGGATGAACGAGAAGGTGAAGGCGAGCTCCTTCAACGCGTCGTAGCGGCCCGAGGCGCCGCCGTGGCCGGCTTCCATGATGGTCTTCAGCAGGAGCGGATTGCCGTCCGTCTTGAGCGTGCGCAGCTTCGCCACGTACTTCGCGGGTTCCCAGTACATGACCTGGCTGTCGTTGTACGACGTCTCCACCAGCATCGCCGGATAGGGACCGGGCTTCAGGTTGTCGTAAGGTGAGTACGAGCGCATGTACTCGTAGTATCGCCTTTCGCCGGGGTTGCCCCACTCGAGGTACTCGCCCACCGTGAGCGGCAGCGTGCGGTCGAGCATCGTGGTGACCACATCCAGGAACGGCACCTGCGCGACGACCGCGCGGAACAGCTCCGGCCTCATGTTGACGACCGCGCCCATCAGCAGCCCCCCCGCGCTTGCGCCCAGGGCCACCAGCCGGTCGGGCGCCGTGTAGCGCCGCCGCACCAGCGACTGCGCGCACGCGACGAAATCCGTGAAGCTGTTCTTCTTGCGCAGGAGCTTGCCTTCGTCGTACCAGAGCTTGCCGCGATCGCCGCCGCCGCGCACGTGCGCGATGGCGAAGATCATGCCGCGGTCGAGGAGCGAGATGCGCGAGGCGCTGAAGTAGGCGTCGATCGGGATGCCGTAGGCGCCATAGCCGTAGAGCAGCAGCGGCTGCGGGGCGCCGTGGCGCAGCGACTTGCGGTAGACGAGCGAGACCGGAATGCGCGTGCCGTCCCTCGCGACCGCGGTGAGCGCCTCGGTGGCGTATCGCGACGGATCGTAGCCGCCGAGCACCGGGTAGCGCTTGAGGAGGATCGGGCTCGAGGTGGCGAGCAGGTATTCGTACACCGAGCGCGGCGTGACGAGGCTTTCGTAGATGAAGCGGAAGCGGCCGGTGTCGAACTCGAGGTTGGTGCCCGGATAGGCCGAGTACACCGGCTCCTCGAAGGCGATGTAGCTTCCCTTGCCGCTTCCGAAGCGGGTGATGCGCAGCTTGAGGAGTCCCTTGTCGCGCTCGACCGCGACCCAGAAATCGCGGAACACCTCCACCTGCTCGAGCATCACCATCGGCCGATGCGCGAGCACCTGCTTCCAGTTGCGCGGCGAGGGATCGGCGACCGGCGCGCGCACCAGCCGGAAGTTGCGACCGCGATCGTTGGTGCGGATGAAGAACTCGTCGCCGCGGTGCTCGACGTAGTACTCGCGGCCCTTGCGCCGCGGCGCGACCACGCGCAGCTCCCCGCGCGGCTCGCCGGAGGGAAGCACGCGGATCTCCGAGGTGTCCTTGCTCACGATGGCGAGCACCAGGAACGCCTCGCTCCTCGAGTCGCAGATGCCGATGTCGTAGAGCTCGTCGGGCTCGAGGTAGACCTCGACCGGCGCGGCGCCGAGCGCCATCCGGTGCAGGCGGTAGCTGCGCTTGGTGGTCTCGTGCTCCTCCACGTAGAAGAGCGTCGCGCTATCGGCGGCCCACGCGAGCGAGGTGACGCGCTCGGCGGTATCGCGCAGCAGCTCACCGCTTTCCAGGTCCTTCACGTGCAGCGTGTACTGGCGGAAGCCGGTGAAATCGACGCTGTAGGCGAGGAGCTTGCCGTCGGGGCTCACCTCGAGCGCGCCCACCGCGGTGTACGCGCGGCCCTGCGCGAGCTCGTTCTCGTCGACGAGGATTTGCTCCGGCGCTTCCATCGAGCCCCTGCGCCGGCAGTAGATCGGATACTGCAGGCCCTTCACCTCGCGCTGGTAGTACCAGTAGCCGTGGTGCCGGTAGGGCACGCTCTGGTCCGTCTCCTGGATGCGCCCGAGCATTTCCCCGTAAAGCGACTCGCGGAACGGCCCGAGCGGCTTCATCACCTCCTCGGTGTAGCGGTTCTCCGCACGCAGGTAATCGACCACTTCCGGATCGTCGCGATTGCGCAACCAGAAGTACGGGTCCGTGCGCCGGTGGCCGAAGCGGGTGAGCGCTTTCGGGCGCCGGCGCGCGACGGGAGGCGTGGCGGCGCCCGCGTCCATGGACGGCTGGGGGGTCGGGGCTGCGGAGTCGAGGAGCATGGCGGGCGTGGCGCGCGCCGGGGGACAGGAGCGGAATTATAACGAGTCAACGCACGAGCCCGAGTTCCGTTGAAAGCTCTCTGCCCGCCACCTGACCGTTCGTGCGGAGCAGCGGGGCCCGCGGGCGGCGGTTCGCGGGCGCCCCCACCGGGCCCGGGGGTAGAATGGCGATGGATCGCCCCATGTTCGCGACCGCCGTCCCCCATTCCCCTTCCAGGGCCGCCCTCTACGAGGAGCTGCTGCCCATGGCGCGCGCGCTCTTCGAGGGCGAGCGCGATTTCCTTGCGAATTCCGCCAACCTCGCCGCGCTGCTGTATCACTCGCTGCCCGAGCTCAACTGGGCCGGCTTCTACTGGCTGCACGGTGAAGAGCTCGTGCTCGGGCCCTTCCAGGGAAAGCCGGCGTGCGTGCGGATTCCGGTCGGCAAGGGCGTGTGCGGCACGGCCGCCGCGGAGCGCCGCACGGTGATCGTGCCGGACGTGAACGCGTTCGCCGGGCACATCGCCTGCGATTCGGCGTCGAGGAGCGAGCTCGTGGTACCGGTGATGCTCGCCCGGCCCGGGGGCCGGTTGCTCGGCGTGCTCGACCTCGACAGCCCGCGCAAGGAACGCTTCACCGAGGAGGACGCGACCGCCCTCGAATCCGTCGTGCGCACGTTCGTCGAGGCGACGGACCTCGGCTGACATGTCGTACATCGACGATTCCCTCGTCCCGGGCGAAACGGTGCTGCACCGTGCGCGCGTCTCGTGGTGGTCGCAGGCCGGGCTCGTGGTGCTCGGCATCCTGTTGCTCGTCGCCGTGGTGGGCCTCTTCTTCCTCGCCGCCGCGTGGATCAAGGTCCACTCCACCGAGCTCGCGATCACCAACCGCCGCGTGATCGCGAAATTCGGCTTCATCAAGCGCGACACGGTCGAGATCAACCTGGAGAAAGTGGAGGCGCTGCGCGTCGAGCAGGGCTTCTGGGGACGCGTCCTCAACTTCGGGACCATCCTCATGACCGGGACCGGCGGCTCCATCGAGCCGATTCCCGACATCGCCGATCCGCTCGTCTTCCGCCGCAAGTTCATGGAAGCGACCGACCGGCCGATCACCATGCCGCGCTGAGGCGGACCCGGCACGTCCCCCGGGTCGTGCGCCGGCCCCGACACGATGACGCTCCGTTCGCTGCTGGTCGACTTCAACTCGTACTTCGCCTCGGTCGAGCAGCAGGTCGAGCCGCGGCTGCGCGGCAAGCCCCTGGGCGTCGTGCCGATGCTCGCCGATACCACCGTGTGCATCGCGGCGAGCGTGGAGGCGAAGACCTTCGGCGTGAAGACCGGCACCAGGGTCGCCGAGGCGCGCAGGCTCTGCCCGCAGATCGAGTTCGTGATCGCGCGCCACGAGCTCTACATCGACTATCACCATCGCGCGGTGGCGGTGGTGGATTCGGTCGTGCCGGTGCGCGCGGTGCTCTCGATCGACGAGATGGATTGCGAGCTCACCGGCCGCTGGCGGGAGCCCGCGCGCGCGCTCGAGGTCGCGCGCAAGGTGAAATCCACGCTCGCCGCGCGGGTCGGCGAGCACCTGCGCACCTCCATCGGCATCGGGCCCAATACCTTCATCGCGAAGACCGCCTCCGACATGGTGAAGCCGGACGGCCTGGTGATGATCGAGAAGCGCGAGCTGCCCGAGCGGCTCTTCGACCTTCCGGCACGCGCGCTCTCCGGCGTCGGCGCGCAGATGGAGAAGCGCCTCGCCCGCCACGGCATCCGGACCGTACGCGACGTCGCCGCGCGCACGAAGGAGGAGCTCGTCGCGATCTGGGGCGGCGTGGGCGGCGAGATCATGCACTCGCGCATCCGCGGCGAGCCGCAGCATCCGCTCGAGAACGAGACCGGATCCATCTCGCATTCGAGCGTGCTCGGCCCCGAGCGGCGCAACGCCGGCGACGCCTGCGCGGTGCTCGACCGCCTCACGCAAAAGGCCGCGATGCGGCTTCGCAAGGCGGGCTACTACGCCGCCCGGCTCTCGGTCGACCTCAAGTACCTCGACGGCTCCCACTGGCGCCACGAGATGCGCCTCGTGGATACGCAGGACACCGTGACCTTCCTGCACGCGCTGGAGACGCTCTGGGCGAAGCGGCCGAGGGATCGGCGCACCATCCTGCGCGTCGGCATGGCGTTCTCGGACCTCGTGAGCGAGGCGGCGCACACCGGCTCGCTCTTCGCGGCCGAGGGAAAGTCGAAGGCGCTCTACGCCACGCTCGATTCCCTCAATTCGCGCTTCGGCAAGCAGGCCGTGTACTTCGCGAGCGCGCACAAGGCGCGCGACCGCGGCGGCCTCGCCATCGCCTTCAACCACATCCCCGACCCGAAGACGGACAAGTAGCGGGCAACCGTCACCCCGCGTGGGAACCCACCCCCGTCATTCCCGCGTAGGCGGGCATCCACACCGTCATTCCTGCGCAGGCGGGAATCCACCCCGTCATTCCCGCGCAGGCGGGAATCCACACCGTCATTCCCGCGCAGGCGGGAATCCACACCTTCATTCCCGCGCAGGCGGGAATCCACCCCGTCATTCCCGCGTAGGCGGGAATCCAGGAGTTCCGTTGAACAGCCAAACATCAATCGAGCTGGAAAAATGGAAAAGAACTTTGCCGTATATATCCTCGCCTCCCGCCCGCATGGAACACTGTATATCGGCGTGACTTCGAATCTTCCAAAGCGGATCTGGGAGCACCGTGAAAGCGTGGTCGACGGCTTCACCAAGGAATACGGCATCAAGACCCTGGTGTGGTATGAAATGCACGACAATGCCGAATCGGCGATCACCCGCGAGAAGCGGTTGAAGAAATGGGACCGCGCTTGGAAAGTGCGGCTGATCGAGGAGAACAACCGCGAATGGCACGATCTGTACGCGGACATTTGCGCGTAAGCCTCTCGTCGCGAATCGTGGATTCCCGCCTGCGCGGGAATGACGAAAGGCAACCGGATTCCCGCCTACGCGGGAATGACGCGAGCCGATTGCATTCCCGCAGGCATTGGAACGGCCCGAGATGAAGGACAACGTCGTCATCATCACCGGCGCGTCGAAGGGAATCGGCGCGGAGCTCGCGCGGCAGCTCGCGGCGAAGGGCGCGAAGCTCGTGCTCGCCGCGCGCGGCGCCGCGGAGCTGGAAGCGGTGGCGGAGGAATGCCGCAAGGCCGGCGCCCCGGTCGTGACGGTGAGGGCCGACGTCGCCGAGGCGCGCGACTGCCAGGCGGTCGTCGCCGGTGCCGTGCTCGCGTTCGGCCGCGTCGATACGCTCGTCAACAACGCCGGCATGAGCATGTGGGCGCGCTTCGAGGAGATCGCAGACGTCTCGGTGCTCGAGCGCATCATGCGCGTGAACTACATGGGCGCGGTGTACTGCACCAGCCACGCGCTGCGGTACTTGCGCGAATCGCACGGGCGCATCGTCGGGATCTCCAGCCTCGCCGGGCGCACCGGCGTCCCCACGCGCACCGGGTACGCCGCGAGCAAGCATGCGATGACCGGCTTCTTCGATTCGCTGCGCATCGAGCTCGCGGGCTCCGGCGTCACGGTGACGATGGTGTATCCCGGCTTCGTCGCCACCGGCATCCGCGAGAACGCGACCGGCCCGGACGGAAAGCCCATCGGCGTGAGCCCGGTGCGCGAGGGCGAGGTGATGTCGGCCGAGGATTGCGCGCGGCGCATCGTGCGGGCGATCGAGCGCCGGGAGCGGGAAGTGGTGATGACCGCTCGCGGTAGAATGGGACTTTGGCTCAAGCTCGTCGCCCCGGGGCTGGTGGACCGGATCGCGCGGCGCGCCATCGAGCAAGGCCGCTGATGAGCACCACCGTCTGGCTCACCTATCTCCTCACGACGATCGTCCTCTCGCTCACGCCGGGGCCGGGCGTGTTCTCGAGCATCTCGAGCGGGCTCAACCACGGCTTCCGCCTCGGATTGTGGAACGGCGTCGGCATGCAGGCCGCCAACGCGATCCTCGTCTGCATCGTCTCGCTGGGATTGGGCGCGATCCTGCTCGCCTCCGAAACGCTCTTCTCGGGTGTGAAATGGCTCGGCGTCGCCTACCTCCTCTACCTCGGCGTGGTGACGTGGCGCTCGCAGCCGGAGGGCTTCGTGCGCGACCGCGACGACCGCGCGCGCACGCCGCGCGAGGTATTCTGGCGCGGCTTCCTCGTGAACATCACCAACCCGAAGGGCATCATCTTCTTCGCCGCGATCCTGCCGCAATTCATCGACGTGGCGCGCCCGCAGCTCGCGCAGTACGGCATCTTCGCGGCGACCACGTTCTCGGTGGACGTGGTCATCATGATGGGTTACACGGCGCTCGCCGCGAAGGTGTTCGCGGTGATGAAGGATGCGCGCCACCTGCGCTGGATCAACCGCACGCTCGGCGGCGCCTTCATCGCCGCCGGACTCGCGCTCGCCGGGTTCCGGCGCGCGGCTTCTTCCCCCTAGGGAAGAACTGCGCCCGGCAACTGTTTCCCCCGAACCAACCGAACAACGGAAGGAGATCGCAATGACCATCAAGGTCGGAGACAAGCTTCCCGAAGGCAAGGTGCAGGAATTCATCGAGGTCGAGGGCAACGGCTGCAGCGTCGGCCCGAACACGTTCGACGTACGCGAGCAGGCGAAGGGCAAGAAGATCATCATCTTCGGGCTGCCCGGCGCGTTCACGCCGACGTGCTCCGCCAAGCACGTGCCGAGCTACCTCAACACCTACGACGCGCTCAAGAAGAAGGGCGTGGACGAGATCTGGTGCTTCGCCGTGAACGACCCGTTCGTGATGGGCGCCTGGGCGCGCGACCAGAAGGCGAACGGCAGGATCCGCTTCATGGCCGACGGCAGCGCCGACTACACGAAGAAGCTCGGCCTCGAGCTCGACCTCACGGGGCGCGGCATGGGCATGCGCTGCCAGCGCTTCGCGCTGCTCGTGGACGACGGCGTCGTGAAGGCGGTGAACATCGAGGCCCCCGGCAAGTTCGAGGTCTCGGGCGGCGAGCAGATGCTCAAGGTGGCGTAAGGCGAAAAAGGGGTCGGATCCCATTTTCCGAGCGGGAGTGGGCTCCGCGCCGCCAACGGAAAATGGGATCCGACCCCTTTTCGCTCAGCTCTTCGATCCGTACACGAGTACGACCAGCGCCACGGCGATGACCGCGAGGGCGATGAGCGCGACCTTCCACCAGGAGTACGGGCTCTCGCCGGTCACCTCGCCGGTCTGCGCGTTCACGGTGAACCGGTAGGACTTGTCGCGATAGCGGTAGGTCGAGGTCCAGATCGGCAGCAGGATGTTCTTGAAGGTGATGTCGCCATAGCGCGTGGCGATATCGTGGATGCGCTGGTGGTCGCCGCCGATGTCGCGGCGCACCAGCGCCTCCACGCGGCCGTCGATCTCCTGCTTCGCGACCACGAAGGCATCGCGCAGTCCCACGCGGTACGCGACCGCCTGGAAGCCGCTCACGTATTCGGGCTGGTAGGGAACCAGCGCCTCGAGGTCCCAGTGCCCGAGCGCGCCCAGCACATCGCCGGGCATCGCGGCCGAGCCCATCACGAGCACATCGTCGTGGAACGCATCGACGTGGCCCGCGGCGGCGGTCCAACGCGTCTGGCGCACCTGGCGGGTCTGCGCGACTTCCTCGCCCTGGGCGTTCCTCGTGGTGTAGGTCTCCGTCGTGTAGTAGTCGTCGCCGCGCTCGCCGCGGTAGTCGCTCGACGTGCGGCAATCGAAGGTCCAGTACGGGATGTACATGCCGGCGAGGCCCGAATCGCTCTGCGCGTAGCGCTTGAGGTCGCCCGGCGCGAGCCAGCGGCGCCGCACCCAGCCGCGGAAACTCTCCTGCGCCCGGGCGCGGTCCACCTGGAAGGGCAGGATGGCCTCCGGCTTCACGAGGCGCTTCGCATAGCCCTTCTCGACGATGGGTGCGCCGCAGAAGGCGCAGCGGCCCGCGAAGAGGTCCTTCGCGAGCGTCTGCTCCGCACCGCAGCCCTCGCACTTGACGTGCTCTTCCTCGTAGGTCTCGGCGCGGCCCTCGAGCGCGTGCAGCTCCGCCTCGAAGTCCTGCTCCGCGACCGTGCCCGGAGCCTCCGGCGCGATCTCGTTCTCGGCGCCGCAATGGCCGCACTTGAGCGTGTGCGTGCCCGGCGCGAAGGAGAGCTTCGCCCCGCACGACGTGCACGCGATGTTGCGGACCAGCGCCTCGGCGGCACCGGCCTGCGCATGGGCCTCCATGCGCCTATTGCGGGACCGGCGGCGGAACGTCGGCGAAGAGCGGCGCGAGCTCCTGCACCTCGCTCGCCCGGGTCCACTGCGCCATGCCCGCGCGCCACACGAGCGAGCCGCGCGTGAGCTGGCCCGAGGCCGCCTGCTGGCGCAGCGTGGCGAGGTCGAATGGCCCGGCCTGCGACTGGCCCACCGCGACGTGGAACGCGACGGCCGAAGGAACCGGCGGCGGCGCCGTGGCCGCGGCCGCGCCCATGGTGTTCATCATCTGCGCGCCCATCGCGATGCCCGCGCCCAGCCCCACGCCCGCGCCCGCGGCGCCGCCCGGATTGTTCGCCGCATCGCGGATCGAGGAGGCCGACTCGTACTGCGCATAGGCCTGCAGGTTTCCCACCGCCGCCATCGCGCCGCGCGCGTCGATCGCCTTCTCCACCTCCTCGGGCAGGCCCACGTTCTGCACCTGCACCTCGACGAGCTCCAGGCCGAGCGCCGCGAAATCGGGCTGCAGGCGATCGCGCAGGCGATTGCCCATCTCGTACACCTTCGCGGACATGTCGATCACGGAGATGCCGAGCTCGGGCATCAGCTCCTTGATGCGCAGGCCGATCTTGCCGCGCAGGTTCTCCTCCACCTGCGCGACGCCGAAGCGTCCCTCGGTGCCGACCAGGTCCTTCACGATCACGCCGCCGTCCTTCGCGCGGATCGAGTAGATGCCGAACGCGGTGACGCGCACCATGCCGAAGTCCTTGTCGCGCATCATCGCGGGCCCCGGCGTTCCCCACTTGAGGTCCGTGAACTTGCGCGTCGAGATGAAGTAGACCTCGGCCTTGAACGGGCTCTCGAAGCCGTACTTCCAGCCTTTCAGGGTCGCAAGGATGGGCAGGTTCTGCGTGGTGAGGCTGTAGGTGCCGGGCTTGAAGACGTCGGCGAGCTGGCCCTCGTTCACGAACACGGCCATCTGCCCTTCGCGCACCACGAGCTTCGCGCCGTACTTGATCTCGTTCTGGTAGCGCTCGAAGCGGTACGCGAGCGTGTCGTTGGTATCGTCGAGCCACTCGACGATGTCGACCAGCTCGCCCATCAGCTTGTCCCACAGGGCCATGGCGTCCTCTTCCTTTCCGGGGATAGGCGACTAAGGTACCCTTGGTCGCCTCCCGATTGCAACGGCGAATTCCCCGCGATGTCGATCCGCGTCTGCGCCCTCAACGTCTATCCCGTGAAAGGCCTCAAGGGCATCGCGCTCGACCATGCGCGCGTGACCGAGCGCGGCCTCGAGCACGACCGGCGCTTCATGCTCGTCGACCGCGCCGGCGAGTTCCTCTCGCAGCGCGTGCTGCCGAAGATGGCGACGGTGTGGACCGAGATCGAGCGCGGCGAGCTGATCCTCTCCGCGCCCGACATGGATGCGGCGTCGCTGCCGCTCGATCCTCCCGGCGGGGAAGCGCTGCGCGTGCGCGTCTGGCGCAGCGTCTGCGATGCGCTCGCGCCCTCGCCCAGGATCGACGCGTGGCTCTCGGAGTACCTGGGCATCGAATGCCGCATCGTGTACATGCCCGAATCCACGCGCCGGGAATCGAATCCGGAGTTCGCGCCCGGCCGCATCGTGGGCTTCGCCGACGGCTACGCGTGCCTCGCGATCTCGGAAGCTTCGCTCGCGGACCTCAACGCGAGGTTGGTCGCGAAAGGCGCCCGCGCGTTGCCGATGAACCGCTTCCGCCCGAGCATCGTGCTCGACGGCGCGGCGGCATACGCGGAGGACCAATGGACGCGCATCGCGATCGGCAGCGCCGCGTTCGGCGCGGCGAAGCCGTGCGGGCGGTGCGAGGTGACCATGACGGACCAGGCGAGCGGCGAGCTGCAGGGGCCCGAGCCGCTCGCGACGCTCGCGACGTATCGGGAGCATCCGGCCTTCGGGCTGATGTTCGGCATGAACTGGTTCGTGGCACAGCCGGGCGCGATCCGCGTCGGCGACGACGTGGAGGTTCGCGCATGAGCGCAGCGGAAAATCGGGGAGGCGAGCGATGACGGCGGCGACAGTGCGTGCGGCGGTGGTGCAGGCGGGTGCGGCGCCTTTCGATGCGCACGCGTGCGTCGAGAAGGCGGTGCGCCTGGTCGGCGAGGCGGCGGCGAAAGGCGCGCAGGTCGTCGTCTTTCCCGAGGCGTTCATCCCCGGTTATCCGAAGGGGCTCAACTACGGCCTGGTCGTCGGTGCGCGCGATCCGAAGGGCCGCGAGGAATTCCGCATCTATCTCGAAGCCGCCATTCCCGTCCCCGGGCCGCACACGCAGCGCCTTGGCGAGGCCGCGGCCGCGCACGGCGTGCACCTGGTGATCGGAGTGATCGAGCGCGACGGCGGCACCTGCTACTGCACGGTGCTCTTCTTCGGCCCGGACGGCGCGCTCCTCGGCAAGCATCGCAAGCTCATGCCGACCGCGCTCGAGCGGATGATCTGGGGCTTCGGCGACGGCTCCACGCTCACCGCGATCGACAGCCCCTACGGCCGCATCGGCGCGGTGATCTGCTGGGAGAACTACATGCCGATGCTGCGCATGGCGATGTACGCGAAGAACGTGGCTCTCTACTGCGCGCCCACCGCGGACGATCGCGACACCTGGATCCCCACGATGCAGCACGTGGCGCTCGAGGGCCGCTGCTTCGTGCTCACCGCGTGCCAGTTCATCCGGCGCAAGGATTTCCCGCCGTCGGTGCGCATGTCGCTCGGCGATTCACCCGACGCGGTGATCATGCGCGGCGGCAGCGCCATCGTGAGCCCGCTCGGCAAGGTGCTCGCGGGGCCCGACTACTCCGGCGAGACGATCCTCACCGCCGATCTCGACCTCGACGACATCGGCCGCGGCAAGTTCGACTTCGACGTCGCGGGACACTACGCCCGGCCGGACATCTTCCAGCTCGTGGTGAACGAGGCGCCGGCGCCGCCGGTAGTGACGAAAAAGGGGGCGGATCCCTTTTCCAACGGCTCGCCGTGAGGAACCCTTTTTCACCGGGTGAGGGCGTGGATCGCGAGGGCGATCCAGCCCACGATGAACGCGAGGCCGCCCGTGGGCGCCATCGGCCCCATGGAGCGGCCGCTCATCGCGAGGATCCAGAGCGCGCCGCAGAAAAGCACGATGCCCGCTGCGAGCAGGACGCCCGCCGCCGCGAGCCAGGTCGAGCTGCCCGCACGGGCGACGAGCGCGACGGCGACGATGCCCAGCCCGTTCACGAGGTGATAAAGCACCGCCGTCTGCAGCAGGCGCGCCGCATCCGGATGGACCGCGCCCTTCGCGGCATGCGCGGAGAACGCGCCCGCCGCCACGCCGAGCGCCATCACGATCGCGCCGAGGAAGAGGAACGCCTTCGCCATGGTCAGGCCTCCTTGCGGATGTGCGCCGGGCGCCCGAGCAGGAACGCCGCGAGCGAGGGCAGCAGGAAGAGCGCGCCCAGCATGTTGAGGAAGAACATGAAGGCGAGGAGGATCCCCATGTCGGCCTGGAACTTGAGCGCGGAGCCCGCCCACGTGCCGACGCCGATCGTCATCGTCACGGCGGTGAACACCATCGCGGTGCCGCGCTCCTTGAGCGCCTCGTAGAACGCGCGCTCGAGGTCGCTCCCCTCGCGCAGGTGCGCCTCGATGCGGTCGTAGAGATAGATCCCGTAATCGACGCCCACGCCCACGCCGAGCGCGATCACGGGGAGCGTCGAGATCTTGAGGCCGATGCCGAGCGTCGGCATCAGCGCCTCGCACAGCACCGAGACGACCGCGAGCGGAATGAGGATGCACAGCGTCGCCCGGAAGCTCCGGAACGTGGCGAGGCACATGAGCAGGAGCGCGCCGAAGATCGCGAAGTCCATCTCGAAGCGCGCCTGGTCCACCGCCTCGTTGGTGGCGGCCGCGACGCCCATGTTGCCGGTGGCGAGCTTGAACTGCAGGTGGGGCGTCGGATGCGCCGCGGCGTAGCGCTTCACCTCGGTCACGAGCCGCGCGAGCGTCTCTCCCTGCTGGTCGGTGGTGTTGACGAGCACCTGCATCGCGCTGCAGTCCGCGTTGAGCAGCCCGGTCGAGGTGTCCACCGGCGAGACGTCCTGCGCCATCACCTGGGGATCGCGCGGCAGCTGGCGCCACTTGACGCTGCCCTCGTTGAAGCCGGCGTTCAGCACCTTCGCGATGCCCGGCAGCGAGATCACCGACTGCGTCCCGGGCACGTTCTGCATGTACCAGTCGAAGCGCTCGATCGCCGACATGATGTCGTAGTGCGTGCACGCGCCCTGCACGCCGTCGGTCTGCGCCACCACGCCGAGCGTATTCACGCCGATGCGGAACTTCTCGACGATCCTGGCGTTGTCCAGGTTGTAGCGCGAGTCCGGGCGCAGCTCCGGCACGCCGATGCCGTAGTCGCCCACCTTGAGGTGGCGCGCCTGCACGAGGCCCAGCGCGAGCACGACGAGCGCGAGCGCGACGATCACCGTCGAGCGTCCCGGCCGCACGCTGTGCGCGGCGGCGCGCCAGACGCGCTCCGCCCGGCCTTCCTGCGCAGCCTCTCGCCCGAGCGCCCGGCGCGAGAGCCTCAGGTACGAGAGCAGGATCGGCAGCAGCATCTTGTTGGTGACGATCATCCAGCCCACGCCGAGCGAGGCGGTGATGCCGAGCTCGCGCACGATGTCGATCGGGATCAGCATGATCACCGCGAAGCCGAGCACGTTGGTGAGGAGCGCGAGCGTTCCGGGGATGAAGAGGCGGCCGAAGGCGGTGCGCGCGGCGGCGAGCGAATCCGCACCCGCCAGCACCTCGCGCTCCCAGGTCTTCGCCATCTGCACGGCGTGCGACACGCCGATCGAGAAGATCAGGAACGGCACGAGGATCGAGAGCGGGTCGATGCCGAAATGCAGGATCGGGAGCGTCCCCAGCAGCCACAACACCGGCATGAGCGCCACGACGAGGGCCACCAGCGCGAGCTTGAAATCCTTCACGAACCAGAGCATCAGGCCGAAGGTGATGAGGAACGCGATCGCGAAGAAGAGGATCACGCTCTTCGCGCCCTCGGCGATGTCGCCCACCGCCTTCGCGAACCCGATGATGGCGACGGTCTGGCCGCCGCCCTGGTACTTGCCGCGCAGGTCCTCGAGCTTGCGCGCGAAGTCGAAGTAGTCCAGGCGCTTGCCGGTCTGCGGGTCGATCTCGAGGAGCGTCGCTGTGACGAGCGCGCCCGAGAAATCGGTGGCGACCGTGCGGCCGACCTCGGTGGACTTGTCGACGTTCGCGCGCACCGTCGCGAGGTCCTGGTCCGTGCCCTGGAAGGTGGCGGGCACGACGTTGCCGCCGGCGAATCCCTCCTCGATCACCTCGATGAAGCGCGTGTTCGGCGTGAAGAGCGATTTCACCGAGGCGCGGTCGACGCCATTCAGCAGGAACACGTCGTTCGTGAGCGCCTTGAGCTTCGCCATGTACTGCCGGGTGTAGATGTCGCCGTGATCCTGCATCAGCGCGATGGCGATGCGGTTGGCGCTCCCGAACACGTTCTCGTACTCGCGGTACACCTTCATGTACGGGTGCTGCAGCGGCACCATCTTGTTGAAGCCCGCGTCCACCGCGAGCCGCGAGGCGGAAAAGGCGAAGAGCGCCGTGAGCAGCGCGAAGAGCGTGAGCCACGCGCGGCGATGGCCGAAGATGATGCGCGAGACGGCGCCGATGAAGCGCTCGAGCCTCATCGCGCGGCCGCCGGCGGCGTGCGCGGGAGCGGGAGCGCGTGCGCGCCCGCCTCGCCGAAGACGAGGATCTCGCCGCGCGGGCCTTCCAGCGCCGAGGAGTAGAGGCGCGCGCTCTCGGAGCTCGCGACCGGCGCGAACGTACGGCCCTGGTCGCGGCTCGCGAGCACCGTTCCCGCCGCGCCCGCGAGCACGATCTCGCCGCCCGGAAGCCGCGTCCCGCCCATGAGCGTCGCGTGCGACGCATCGTCGACCGCGGCCCAGGTGAGGCCGCCATCGCCGCTGCGGAAGATCTTCCCGCGCAGGCCGAAGGCGATGACGGATCCGTCGGCGGCGACCACCGCGCCGAAGAGCGAGCCCTTGTACGGCGAAGCCTCGCTCGTCCAGTGCGCGCCGCCGTCGGTGGAGAGGAGCAGTGTTCCCGCCTCGCCCACGATGAGGAGGCGCGGCGGCACGGTCTGCGCGCCCGGAGAGGCGCTCGGGAGCAGGCACACGATCGCGTTGAGGTGCCGGTCCTCGGGAATGATCTTGCGCGCGGCCCAGGTGCGGCCGCCGTCGGCCGTCTCGTAATACGCTCCGTATGCGCCGACCGCGATGCCGTGCCGAGCATCGAGGAACAGCACGTCGAGGAGCGGCCCGGGCGCGGAGGGGAGCGAGAACTGCTTCGTCCACGTCTCGCCGCCGTCGGAGGTCGCGAGGATGTTCTCGTCGTGGCCCACCGCCCAGCCATGCTGCGCGTCGACGAAATCCACCGCGGTGAGGAGCGGCCCCTCGGGCGCCGTCGCCCGGCGCCAGCTCGCCCCATCGTCGTCGGAAAGGACGATCCAGCCCTGGTCGCCCACGGCGACGATGCGCTGGCCGGCGCGCGCCGCATCCACCAGCAGCAGGCGCTTCACCGTCGCGTTCGCGAGCGGGCCCTTCGCCGGAAGCACTTCGGCTTCCGACGGAGCGCGAGCGCCGGGCGCCGGCCCGCACGCGGCGAGCGGCGCGAGGAGCGCGAAGAGAAGCACGCGCCCGGCGGCGCCCGCCTTGCTCATCGAAGCCGCCGGGGCTGCTTCGCCCTAGCGCGTACCGATGCCGCGCAGCGCTTCCGGCGTGTAGTCGCCCGCGGTGCGCTTGAGCGGCTCGTACACGCGCCGTTCCTCGTTGCGCAGTCCCATCGCGATGTAGCGGCCGGATTGGAGGTCGTTGTGCACCTCGATGCCGGCATACCACATCGGGACGTTGTACCAGTTGTAGTTGTGCTGCTCGGCGTAGCGCCACAGCTCGCCGCGCGAGTCGTAGGCGTCGATCGCGACGATGCCCCAGCTGTCCTCGTCGATGTAGAACGTGCGGCGCGAGTAGATATGGCTCACGCCGGGCTTGAGCTTCGAGTCGACGACCCACACGCGATGCAGCTCGTAGCGCGCGAGATCCTGGTTGATGTGGCCGGGCTTGAGGATGTCGGAGTACTTGTACTTGGGATTGTCGAGCTCGTAGGAGTTGTACGGAACGTAGATCTCCTTCTTGCCGACGAGCGTCCAGTCGTAGCGGTCGGTCGCGCCGTTGTACATGCCGAAGTCGTCGTTGGTGCGAAGGCCGTCGGAGGCGGTGCCCGGGTTGTCGTACGCGACCTGCGGCGCGAGGCGCACGCGGCGCTGGCCCGGGTTGTAGGTCCAGGCGGCGCGCGGCTCCTTCACCTGGTTCACCGTCTCATGGACGAGGAGGATGTAGCCCGCGAGGCGCGCCGGTGCCGTGGTCTCCTGCAGGTAGTTGAGGATCAGGTTCGGCTCGCGCTTGTCCGGCGGGATCGAGCAGTTGCCGTACTGGAAGTCGTATTCGTACTTGAACTTCACCAGCGCGTAGTCGCCGCCGCGCGTGACCGCGGCCTGGTCCCAGTCGAGCCCGTAGGTGTTCCCCTTGTAGTGCAGGAGCGAGTTCCAGATCGCCTCGTTGCCGTTCTTCGGCTCCGGGAACGGCACGCCGCCGGTGCAGCCGTCGACGCCGTTGCCGCCGGGCGCGAGCTTCGCCTTGGCGGCGCACTCCTTCGTCTCCTGGTAGTTGCACGCGGGGTACGAGGCCGAGCGGCGCGTGGGATACACGACCATCTTGTAGTCCGGGTACTTGCGCATCATCGCCATCGCGCCCGGCGTGAGATGGTCCCGGTACTGGTCCATGTTCTTCGCGTCGATGGTGAAGAGCGGCTTGTCGCCCGCGTACGGATCGGGGTACCAGCCGCCTTCCTTGTAGCCGGCAACCGGCCTCGTGATGCCGCCGTCCCATGCGGGAATGGTGCCGGCGGCGTTGCCGGCCTTCTCCGCGCCCATGGGTGTGAGCGTGGTGCCGAGCTTCGCGAGCTCGGACGCGGTGAGCTGCGCGGAAGCCGGAAGCGCGAGGGCGGCGCCGACCGCGATCGCGGCCCAGGTTTTCGTCGAGTTCATTTCCTTCCTCCTCTGTCTGGTCTGGGGGCGACGCGCGTCAGAACGAATAGCTCACGGAGACCGAGTAGAAGTCGCGGTCCTTGAGCGGATTGGCGCTCGAGCAGAAGCTCGCGGGCTGGCCGGGCGTGACGGCGCTTCCCGGCGGCGGCTGGTCGGTGCCGCAGAACGTGCGCCCGCCGAAGTACGTGGTGTACTGCGCGTCGACCAGCCACTTGCGCTGGTATTCCCAAGAAGCGCCGACGGAGACGGACTTGGTGTCCTCGTTGAACGTCGGGCCCACGCCCTTCACGTCGTGCGCGAAGGCGATGCGCGGTGCGACGTTGCCGCCGAAGAGGAGGTTGCTGTACTCGAGCCGGCCGAGCAGGCGATAGCCCCACGAGAAGTTGGTGACGAACCCTTCGGTCTGCACCGAGAACGCCTGCGAGACGATCGAACCGAACGTCGTCGCCGGCAGGTACACCGCGGGGGCGGCGAACTTCTGGTCGCTCGGGAGGTTGTGGAAGTAGGTCGCACCCACCTCTCCCACGACGACGAGGTTGTCCGCCCGCGCGACGTTCGGCCACGACTTGGTCCCGGTCACCTGCAGCTGGCTCATCTTCACGCGCTGCCAACCCTGGATGTACGAGCCGTCGGGCACGAGCGCCGCGGCGGTGGCCCCGGCCGGCGCGCCGGGAATCTGCGTGAAGCCGGTGATGAGGTTCGGCAATCCCAGCGCGGCGAGGATCACCTCCGGCGCGGAGAGCTGCAGCGGCTGGTTCGGGCGATACGAGTACTCGCCCTGCAGCGCGATGCCGTAGGGCGCCGAGGTGCTGAAGCTCGCGCCGAAGAGCCGGATGTTCTCGGGGAACTCGGCGAAGTAGCGCGCGGTGCCGGTGGCGCACAGCGCGACCAGCGCCGGCACGCCGCAGATCGGCTGGATCAGCGGGCCGCCGGTGAGCACCGAGGTGGTGGTGCCCTTGGTGCCGCTCACGAACGGGATGCGGCTGTGGTAGTTCATGAAGTACAGGCCGAACTCCGTGTCGTTGAGCGCGGAGGCGAAATAGCGCAGCGCGACGCCGTACTGGCCCCAGTCGCTCGGGTTGCGGTCGGGCGCGCGCGGCACCCAGATCGAGGCGGCGGGATCGAACGGCCCGTAGAGCGCCTGCGCGGTCGCGCTGATCACGGGGATTCCCGGCGGCACCGGGTTCGTCAGAGGCGAGCGATCGTCGCGGCGCCGGCCGAACGAGACGATCACGCGATCGGAGTCGTCGCTCACCGTGTCGTTGTTGGAGAAGAACGAGCCTTTCGGGTCGATGCGGATCTTGTCGAAGTTGCTGAGGTAGAAACCCTCGATGCTCGCCGACCGCGTGAGCTCGGTGCTCGCCCAGATGCCGGCGGTGGGGATGAACGCTTCCTTGAGCTCCGCGCCCGGCGAGCGCAGCAGCGAGAGGTCCACCGGGTTGATCACGTTGATGCCGTTCGGGATGAACGTGCTCTCGCCCCAGCTGATCACCTGGCGGCCGACGCGGACGTTGGTGCGGTGCCCGGCGGGCTCGAACGCCCCGCTCACGAATCCGTCCAGCCCGACCACGCCGCGCCCGAGGCGATCGCGCCCGGTCGGGCCGAGCTTGTCGCTGTCGTGCAGGTCGAAGTCGTAGAACGCCGTGCCGCGCCCGAAGAACCCGAAGTTCCTGTACTTGAGCTCGAGCTCGCTGGTCGCCTTCACCAGGTTCGCGAACGGCCGGTTCTTCTTGAAGTTGAGGTCGCCGTTGTCCTCGTTGGTCGATCGCGACGTGCCGCCGTTCGCGATGCCGATGAGCGAGGGGTCGGGATTTTCCGTGCGCACCGCCACGCCGTAGGTGATGGTGGTGTCGAGGCTCAGGTCGAGGCCGTTGTCCCACGAGAACTGCAGCGCATGGGCGGGCGCGGCTGCCAGCACGACGAGCGCCAGGACGAGCGGCTTTGCGGCAAGGCGAAAAGCGGGACTCATGGGGCGGTTCTCCTCTCTGGTTTGTTCGTTCTTTCGGCGGCGCTCCCGGCGCCGGCCGGTTTCCTGGCGGCGGCTATTGTCGCTTTAATGCAGCACCTCGAAAAGGCCCGCCGCGCCCATTCCGGTACCGATGCACATCGTCACCATTCCGTACTTTCCCTTCGTGCGCCGCATGCCGTGCACGAGGGTCGCCGTGCGGATGGCGCCGGTCGCGCCGAGCGGGTGGCCCAGGGCGATCGCGCCGCCCTGCGGATTCACCCTGGCCGGATCGAGGCCGAGCTGGCGGATCACCGCGAGCGACTGCGCCGCGAACGCCTCGTTGAGCTCGATCCAGTCGATCTCGTCCTGCTTCACGCCGGTCGACGCGAGCACGCGTGGAATCGCCTCGATGGGGCCGATGCCCATGATCTCGGGCGGAACGCCGGCGACCGAGAACCCGACGAAGCGCGCGAGAGGCGTCACGCCATGGCGCTTCAGCGCCTTCTCGCTCATCAGCACCACGGCGGCCGCGCCGTCGGACATCTGCGAGCTGTTGCCCGCGGTGACCGATCCCTTGGCCGCGAACACCGTCTTCAGCTTGGCGAGGGTCTCCACGGTCGAGTCCGGCCGCGGGCCCTCGTCGACCTCGGCCACGCGCTTGCGCTGCACCACCTCGCCGCTCGAGAGGTCGGGCATCGCGCTCGCGATCTCGTAGGGCAGGATCTCGTCGCGGAAGGCGCCGGCCGCGCTCGCCTGCGCCGCCTTCCGGTGGCTCGCCACGGCGAAGGCGTCCTGGTCCTCGCGCGACACCTTCCACTGCTGCGCGACCTTTTCCGCGGTGATGCCCATGCCGTAGGCGATCGCGACGTGCTCGTTGCCGCGGAACACGGCGTCGTTCAAGGCGATCTTGTTGCCCATCATCGGCACCATCGACATCGATTCGGTGCCGGCGGCGATCACGACGTCGTCGTCGCCGGTGCGGATGCGATCGGCGGCGAGCGCCACGGCCTGCACGCCCGAGGAGCAGAAGCGGTTGATGGTCATCGCCGGGACGCTCACGGGAAAGCCCGCGAGCAGCACGCCGATGCGCGCGACGTTCATGCCCTGCTCGCCTTCGGGCATGGCGCAGCCGACGATCACGTCCGCCACCTCGCCCGGATCGAGGCCCGGCACCTGCGCGACCGCACCCTTCAGCACGTGCGCGAGCATGTCGTCGGGCCGGACGTTGCGGAACATGCCGCGCGGGGCTTTGCCGACGGGCGTGCGCACCGCGGCGACGATATAGGCATCCTGCAATTGCTTGGCCATCTCATCCTCCGTCATCCCCGCGAAGGCGGGGATCCATGGATTCCCGCCTTCGCGGGAATGACGTTCAGTTGCGAAGCGCCTTGCCGTTCGCGAGCATGTAGCGGATGCGCTCCTGCGTCTTCGGCATCTTCACGAGCTCGTCGAAATTGCGCCGCTCGAGATCGAGCAGCCATTTCTCGTCCACCGCGC
>Ga0134128_10000759_pt1 | contig 43661 bp, 36 predicted proteins | sample KB31754_FD_96462 | JGI IMG/M metagenome (GOLD analysis project Ga0134128, IMG submission 96462) | Terrestrial soil microbial communities with excess Nitrogen fertilizer from Kellogg Biological Station, Michigan, USA - KB3-175-4 | ecosystem: Environmental > Terrestrial > Soil > Unclassified ...
AACCCGGCTTGCCTTGACGAAGGATGGGTCGCATTTTGTGCGAACGTCGGTGAGGAACCTGCTGTCGTTTTGGCTTGCGCCGCGAGACGGCCGGGAACCTGCAAACTTGTCATCCCGAACCCGTTCGCTGCCTTCGCGAACGGTGTGAGGGATCTGCTTTTGGCTTTGTCAGGGCACGGCTTCAGCCGTGCCGTTTCGTCGCAAACTTAAATGCGGCTTCAGCCGCTGAGGGCCGTTTCATTTATGGGTTCGCATGACGTCATCATCATCGGAGCCGGCCACAACGGCCTCGTCGCCGCATTTTATTTGGCGCGCGCCGGTTTCAAGCCGCTCGTTCTCGAACGCCGCGCCGTCGTCGGCGGTGCCGCAACCACCGAGGAATTCCACCCCGGCTTTCGCGCGTCGGTCCTCGACGGCGTGTCGGGCCCAATCGCGCCCGCAATCGCGAAGGATATGCAACTCGAGCGCCACGGCTTGCAATATCTCGATCCGAAATGCCGCGTCTTTGCGCCGTCACCCGATGGCCGCGCGCTGATTCTGCAATCCAGCGCCGCCGAATCCGCCAAGCGCATCGCCCCGTTCTCGCAAAATGACGCCGCAAAATATCTCGAACTCGCCAACATTTTCGCCGGCGCGCAAAAATTCATCGCCGGCCTGCTGACCATGCCTCCGCCGGAAATCGACCGTCCCACTTCCGCCGACATTTGGAATTTGCTCGGAGCGGGAAGAGCATTCCGCAAGCTGGGCAAACGCAACATGCAGCGGTTGCTGCGATGGGGCCCGATGGCTGTCGCCGATTTCGTCGCGGAATTTTTCGAAACGGAATTATTGCGCGCCGTCATCGCCGCGCGAGGAATTTTCGCCGCCGCTGCGGGTCCATGGTCCGCGGGCACCACCGCTCTTTTTCTGTTGCGCGTCGCCGCGGGCGGTTTACCCGCCGGGGCGGGCCTGCCCGACGGCGGCCCAATCTGTGTTCGCGGCGGCATAGGCGCGCTCTCCGAAGCCATGGCCGCTGCGGCGAAACAAGCTGGCGCCGAGATTCGCACCTCCGCCGAAGTCGCGCGCATCCTTGCCAAAGATGGCGCCGTCACGGGAGTCGCGCTGAAGAGCGGCGAAGAAATTTCCGCCACAGCCGTCGTTTCCGCGGCCGATCCCAAGCGCACATTCTTGAAGTTGATCGAGCCTGTCCATCTCGCGCCGAGCTTCCTCGGACAGATGCAGCATTACCGCTGCCAGGGCACCGTCGCAAGAGTTCTCTTCGCGCTCGACGCGCTCCCGAATTTCCCCGCCCTCAAAAATGAAGCCAACGAAAACGCCGCGCTCACCGGCCGCATTCACATCGGCCCCGAAATCGACTACCTCGAACGCGCGTTCGACGACTCGAAGTACGGCAACTTTTCTCGCGCCCCATTTCTCGAAGCCACCATCCCCTCGCTCCTCGACCCTTCGCTCGCGCCAAACGGCAAGCATGTGATGTCCGTGCACATGCAATACGCGCCCTATAAAATTAACGCGTGTCATCCCGCCCGCCCTGAGGAACGAAGGGAACCCGCTCGCGCCTCTGGCGAGCGGGGTGAGGCTTGCCTGCCGGGGCAGGAATCTGCTTTTCGCCGTGCCGCCTCGCGCCCAGAAGAAGGCTCAAGCCCTTCAGGGGGTCGGAGCCTGCCTGCGCAGGCAGGCTTCAGCTCCGACAAAACCGACAGCTACTCATCCGGGGCTTTAGCCCCTGAAGGTGCGTCTCCATCCAATTGGGAAAACCAGCGCGACGACCTCGCCGACGCCGTCATCAAGACCCTCGCCGAATACGCGCCCGATTTGCCGTCGAAAATTCTCGCCGCGCGCGTCATCACGCCGCTCGATCTCGAACAGGACTACGGCCTCACCGGCGGTCACATCTCCCACGGCGAACTCGCCCTCGACCAACTCTTCACCATGCGCCCGCTCATCGGCTGGGCGCGTTACAGCACCCCCATTCGCGGCCTCTTCCTATGCGGCCCCGGCACTCACCCTGGCGCTGGTCTCACCGCCGCCTCCGCCCTCAACGCCTCCCGCCAAATCCTCAAGTCCCTCCGCAAATAGTCGCGAGCCTTTCGTAGGGGCGGGGCTTGCCCCGCCCGGCGCGACTCCCCGAGTCGCGATTGCGCCCTCAACGCCTCCCGCCAAATCGCCAAGTCCCTCCGCCGCTGAACCCATCATCATTATTTGTCATCCCGAACCACTCGCGTTGTTTGCGAGTGGGTGAGGGACCTGCTGTTCCTTTCGATTTTGCGACGTGCAGTTGGTAGGCCCCGATCGGCTTTATCGGGCCGACGACTCCTCCGCCCTCAACGCCCCCCGCCAAATCCTCAAGTCCCTCCGCAAATAGTTGCGAGCCTTTCGTAGGGGCGGGGCTTGCCCCGCCCGGCGCGACTCCCCGAGTCGCGATTGCGCCCTCAACGCCCCCCCCGCCAAATCCTCAAGTCCCTCCGCCGCTGAACCCATCATCTTATTTGTCATCCCGAGCGAGTGGGTGAGGGATCTGCTGTTTCCTTTCGTTTCTGCGACGTAAAGTTGTAGGCCCCGATCGGCTTTATCGGGCCGACGACTCCTCCGCTCTCAACGCCTCCCGCCAAATCCTCAAATCCCTCCGCAAATAGTTGCGAGCCTTTCGTAGGGGCGGGGCTTGCCCCGCCCGGCGCGACTCCCCGAGTCGCGATTGCACCATCAACGCCCCCCCGCCAAATCCTCAAATCCCTCCGCCGCTGAACCCATCATCTTATTTGTCATCCCGAACCACTCGCGCTGTTTGCGAGTGGGTGAGGGATCTGCTGTTTCCTTTCGTTTCTGCGACGTAAAGTTGTAGGCCCCGATCGCCTTTATCGCGCCGACGGCCTGCAACGCAAGCCGCAGGTTTTCCTTGGACTGGAATTGCGCAATTTGCCGGAGCCGTCGCGGTACAGAATTGATTCATGTCACGCAGAGCCTTACAGACCGCGGCTCAGCGCTTTTCCTTTCACCTTAGCCCCCAGCCTTCTTCGTGAGATTTTTCCTTGACAATTTAGTTATAATATAGTACATATACCTTGAATAAAAATTTCGCCCTTCAAAGCCACCTCGCGGTGGCTTTTTCGCTTTTTTGGCAGAAGTGCTGGGGAAAGGACGGCAGGGCGACTGCGCAAATAACACGTGGCAACGAAACCACTCGCGATCATCGCAAGCATCACAAAACCCAGTCCTTCCCGCGGCAATGGCGAACAAAAAGTTAATCGGCACACAAAACACAAGTCGCGCGAATTGAACTCGCTGAAAATAAATCACATGAGAGTTTCTAATCGGGACTAAAATGCGCCTTTTCCGCTCACCTGGAACTTGGCTCGGCGCGATATGCTTCCAATTTTCGTCTGCTCGTCGCCTGCTCACCCGTCATTATTTTCTAATCGAGTTTCTATGGGGAATTAGAAATTGAGCCAACTCACTGAAAATAAAGACCGGACGCCAAGTCTAATCGAGTTTTTTCGATGCTTTCTCTTGTTCAACGTTCATTTCCGGACACGGCCTCGTACAACGCCGTCTGCCGCGCATCTCGCTCCATACTGGGCTATAATTGCCACTTCGCCAGTCCCGCTACACCGCTCTAAGGAGGCACTAGCACTATGACTTCACCGGCAACCACGCTCGATCGCGCCGAATTTAAGAACGAACCCGTGCGCGATTTCTCGAAGCCCGACAATCGCGCGGCCATGGAAGCGGCGCTGAAAAAAGTCGGCGCCGAACTGGGCAGGGAATACCCCCTGATCATTGGCGGCGAGAAAATTTTCACCAAAGAAAAAACGCAATCAACGAATCCCTCGCATCCGAAACAGGTCGTCGGGATTTTTCAGAAGGGCACTGTCGAACTCGCGAATCAGGCGATCGAAGCCGCCGATAAGGCGTTCGCGCACTGGAAAATCGTTCCCGCCGCAAAGCGCGCCTGGTATTGCTTCGAGGTCGCGGAAATTCTCAGGAAGCGCCGCTTCGAAATGAACGCGTGGCTCTGCTACGAAACGGGAAAAACGTGGACCGAAGCCGACGCGGATACCGCCGAGCTGATCGACTTCTCTGAATTTTACGCTCGTGAAATGCTGCGTCTCGCCGGCCCGCAAAAACTCGTTCCCAACGCGGGAGAGAAAAATCATCTCGTCTATATTCCGCTCGGCGTCGGCGTCGTGATTCCGCCGTGGAATTTTGCCGCCGCCATCATGGGTGGCATGACGCTCGCGGCCATCGTCACCGGGAACACAGTGGTCGTCAAGCCGTCGAGCGATTCGCCGACTGTCGCGGCGTTCTTCATGGAAATCCTCAACGAAGCCGGCATGCCCAAAGGCGTGGTGAATTTTTTCACGGGTCCGGGAAGCACTGCGGGCGACGCGCTGGTGTCACATCCGAAGACGCGCTTCATCGCCTTCACCGGCTCGATGGAAGTTGGTTTGCGCATCGGCGAAATCGCCGCGAAAAAGCAGCCAGGACAAATCTGGATCAAGCGCACCGTTCTCGAAATGGGCGGCAAGGACGCGATTATCGTCGACGAAGAAGCGGATATCGATTCGGCGGCCGAGGGCGTCGCGCAATCGGCGTTCGGCTATCAGGGACAAAAATGTTCCGCGTGCTCGCGAGCCATTGTCTCGGAGAAGATCTACGATAAATTCATCGAAAAATTAATTCCGCGCGTGAAGGCGATGAAAGTCGGGCCCGCCGAAGATGGAGGCAATTTCATGGGTCCGGTGATCAACAAATCCGCGATGAAAACGATTCTGCAATACATCGAGGCCGGAAAAAAAGAAGGCCGCCTCCTCACCGGTGGTGGGGCAGTCGGCAGTGACGGATATTTTATTGAGCCGACCGTGATCGCGGACATCAAGCCGAACGCAAAAATCGCCCAGGAGGAAATTTTTGGTCCCGTGCTTGCCGTGATGCCCGCGAAGGATTTCGATCACGCGCTCGAAATCGCCAATGGTACGGAGTACGGTTTGACCGGCGCCGTTTACACGAAGAATCCGAAGAAACTCGAACGCGCCGCGGAGGAATTTCACGTCGGCAATTTGTATCTGAATCGCAAATGCACCGGCGCGAAAGTCGGCGTGCATCCCTTCGGCGGTTTCAATATGTCCGGCACCGACTCCAAAGCCGGCGGCCAGGATTACTTGCTCCTCTTCCTGCAAGCCAAAGTCATCGCCGAAAATGTGACAGCGAAATAATTATTTCGGAACGATGTATTCGGCGGGCCGAGGGGTGAGACGGAAGGCGAAGCGCAGAATCAGATACGCGACGGGGCCAGTGGCGAGCAGCAGCGGCGAGTAGCGCATCACGAAAGGTTCGCTGTACATGATTTTTATGGCGCAGAGAATCGCGGGCAAAATAATGATGGCGGCTATGCCGAGCGCGCCGCCGGGAACGCGAAAACGCCGCGGCGCTGCCGGAGCTTTTTGGCGCATGCGCCACGCGGAAAGCAAAGTGAGCAGCGAAGTCGCAATGCGCGTCCAGATGTAAACGTCCACCAGCGCGACCACATCGAACTTCGCGAGCACGCAGTAAACCACCACGGAAATCAGAATCGCGCGCGCGGGCGTGCCAAATCGCGGATGAATTTTTCCGAGCGACTGCGGTAAAAATCCGTCCTCGGCCATCGCGGCGGGAATGCGCGTGGTGTAGAGGATGGTGCTGTTCGAAAGCGCGAGCGTGCCGATGATGGAACCGACGAGCATCGCGGCGCCGAGCGGTTCGCCGCCCACGAGACGCGACGCGGTGACGATGTAGCCGGTGTACCAGTCGGACCAGTTGCCGAGCACGGCGAGCGCAAACGCGATCGGCAGAATATAAGTGAGGATGGTCAGCGGCGTGTTCCAAACGAGCAGGCGCGCGAAGGTGCGCTGCGGATCCTTCATCTCGCGCGTGACGCTGGAGAGCTGTTCGTAGCCGGCGTAATTCCACATGGCGAGTGCGAGGCCGGAGCCGAAGACGGTGCCGAGCGGTTTGCCTGGGGGCACAAACGGCAGCATAGGATTGTAATGCCAGTGAAAAAGCGCGAGCACGCAGAGCCAAATCACCGGAATAAAGACGATGGTCTGGAGAATGACGGCGAGCCATCCGGCGACTTTGATTCCGCGCAGGTTCACGAGCGCCAGCGCGATCAGGATGGCGCACGCGCCGAGCCAGCGTTTGTTGCCGGTGAGTCCGGGAATGTAATCGCCGAGATAGTTCATCAGCAGCACGCCGTAGGAGCTGTTCAGCAGGAAAGTGCCGATCCAATTCCACCAGCCGCACTGAAAGCCCCAGAAGTCGCCGAAAGCCGCGCGCGTCCAGCGATAGAAGCCGCCCTGCACGGGCATGATGCTGTTCAATTCGGCGGACGCGAGAGAAATGGGGATGCTCCAGAAGAACGGCACGACGGCGAGGAACACGATGGCCATGCCCGGGCCGGAGCCTTTGAAAATTTCCTCGTAGCCGAATGGCCCTCCGCACGTGTACCCGAAAAAAACGGCGAGCAGCGGAAGAAAACCAATCTGGCGAATGGCAGCAGATGAAGTTGCTGTGGGATTTTTCGCGGTTGCGTTCGCCGATGATAATTTATCTTTGGGCAGAGAGGTAGGCATCGGCGGGTGTGTGCGGATGATATGAGAGGGCGCAAGCTAATTCAACGATATTCGGGTGTGGCAGCGGAGCGGTGAATCATGAAGTGAAAACGTCGCGCCCTTTGCCAAGGCACTCAGGACAAGCGGGTGAAACGCGCGATAGGAAGGATGCTACGGTTCGGCTTTGTGTCGCACTAAAGCCACGATCCACGAAGCAAAGTACACGTCCAAGTGTTGGTTTTCGCGCCTGCGAGATTTCCCGGCGCGTCGAAGAGGCAGGCGCGGTTGTTGCGGCTGGAGTACCATTTACATTTTGGGCGAGGGCGGCTAGTGTGGAGTCGCCCCAGTTTTTCTTCCAGCCCGCGAAAAAAAACCAAACCTCGGAAGGAGCCGAAATGCCCGGAAAGCTGCGTGAAAAAAAGCCGCAAGAAAAGCAAAGTGTGCCACGAAGAGGGAAAAAACATCCGATTCGCGTGGTTCCCATGCATCCAGGAGCGGCGGCGATTGCTGCACCGGTTGCGCCACAGCTTACTTACCGGAACGGGCCGCTGCTGACGGCCGTGCAGGTTTTCACTGTGTTCTGGGGCGCGGCATGGCAAGACGCGGCGAACAGCGCAACGATGGCAAAAGTAAATCAATTCTTTGATTTTATTTTGACGAGCCAACTGATGGATCAGCTGGGCGAATACAGCGTGGCGGGAAAAACGATCGGGCATGGCTCGCGTATCGGGACGACGGTGATTACTTCTCCGGCGCCGGGCGCTTCGGTGCGGGACAGCGCGATACAGAATTTGATTCAGCAGGAGATCAGCGCGGGCACGCTGCCGGCGGCGAGTGCGAATTCGCTCTATTTTGTGTTTCTGCCTGACGGCGTGCAGGTGGTGCAGGGCGGAGGCGCGTCGTGCCAGGTTTTTTGCGGCTACCACGATTCGTTCGGCAGCAATGTTTATTATGCCGTGATGCCGTATCCCGGGTGCGCGGGTTGCACAGGAGGACTGGCCGCGTTCGATGCGCTGACGTCGACGACATCGCACGAATTGTGCGAGGCGATTACGGATCCGATTCCGGGGCAGGGTTGGTATGACGACAACAACGGAGAGATCGGCGACATTTGCGCGTGGAAGACGAAGAAGCTTGGCAACTATACGATTCAACTGGAGTGGTCGAATCGCGCGGGCGCGTGCGTGTAAGAACTCGATTGCTGCGGCTGCGGGACGCACCACCGAGACGCGGAGAGCGCGGAGAAAAGCCGCGGCGGCGAAAAGCGGCCGCCACGGAGATGCCGCGCGTTCGCGCGGCCCTCTTCGCCAAGACGCTCAGGGCAAGCGTGCGCAGCAAGCAGCGCCCCTGCAAAGGCAATATCCGACTCCATCGTCGTGAACCTGACCGGAAGGCAGGTTAAACAGGGGTGACGTCGAAGAGGTGGGCGCGGTACGGGTCGAGCCGGACGTAGAGACCGGACTGGGCTATTTCTTCCCCAAAGCGGAGATACCGGACGTCATGGAGTTGATCGACAAATGCGTACTGCTGCGATGCGGAAATTCCGGAAGGAAAGCGGACGCGAGCCTGCGACAAACTGCCGGATAAATTTACGATGACAAATTTCCACGCGTCCTTAGCGATCCACTGATACGCGACGAGATTGCGAAACGTGTCGTCGCCCGCCGTTTGAATTTCGAGAAGCTGCCACTGCCCGGAGTGAAAAACGGATTCGTTGCTGAGTTTGAGAATCCGTTCGTAGAAAGCGCGCGTTTCGACGTCGGGCGGTTCTGGCGCAGCCATGGCGAAGGGAATCGGCAGATGAATTTTACGGCCGTCGAGTTGACCTTGATGATAGAAGCGCATGCCGGGCAGCGTGGCGATCAAAGTGCCGAAGGCCTCGCGTTTGGCAGCGCCGAAGACGGTGGCGCTGCGGGCCTCGTCGTGATTCTCGAGGATGCGCGCGGTGCGAGCCTGGCTTGCGACATCAGCGGATAATCGGGCGTGGACTTCGCCGATGTCGCCGTCGCGAAGGGCGTCGTAGAGACCTTTGTCATAAGTGAACTGAAAACCGAGCGCCTGCATCGGGCCTTCGCAATTCCAATATACTTCCGCGAGCCAAACAAATTCCGGTATGGCGGCGATTGCTTGAGTCCAAAACTCGCGCGGCGGCGGTTTGTATCCCGCGAGGAGTTGTCCCCAGGTGCGCGCAAAAATATCGTTGAGGACAAGCATGGCCATGTCGCAACGAACGCCGTCGCAGTGCCTGGCGATTTCGCGCAACTCGTGGATCAGCGCGGCGCGGGCCGGGAGCTCGAAATGATTCAGTTGGACGACGTCGCGCCAGGGAGGGAAATAAGGATCGCGTCCGTGAGCGAGCAAATTTGGCTCCGTTTCTGTTTCCAGAAGATAGAAGTCCGAAGGATTTTTTCGAAAATCTTCCTGTGAGCCGCGGACGTAATATTCGGGATGCGAAGTCGTCCACGGATGGTCTGGCGCAGTGTGATTCGCGACGAAATCAAGAATTAAGCCAATGCGGCGGGCGCGAAGTTTCTCGCGAACGAAATCGAGATCAGCCCACGAACCGATTCGCGGATCAGGTTGATAGCGATGAACGGAATAGGGCGAGCCGACAATCTGACTCAGCTTCCAGCCGGGCAGGGCTGCGTCGAAACCTGGAAAACTTGCGAAGTCCGTTTGAAAAAATCTGCGACCGACGGGGCTGCGTTCCCAAACGCCCATGAGCCAGACGAAATCGAAACCGAGGCTCGCGATATCGTCCCATTCGCTGTCGGGAACGTCGCGAAGGCCGATTTTGCGGCTGAGTTTGGCGGAGAGTTCCTCGAGCCACGCCCAGGTGTTGATTTCGTAGAGATGCGGATGGGGCCGGTAGGCGAAGGCGGAGAATTTGCGCGCGGCCGACATTTCCGTGGTGGAGGCTATGACGCGATGCGCTGTGTTGTCAATTGTGCAGTTCCTGGTTAAGTATGCCGCGCGCGCTAATCACCCGCCTGTTAAGGCGCTGTACTGAGATTTTGTGAGCGGCACAACGGAGAGCCGTCCTTGACGGACAAGAGCAGAATCGGCGAAAAGCGAGTTAGCTTTGATTTGCGCAAGGGTGATCGGTTTGGCGAGAGCTTTTCCAGCTTTAATTTTCACGGAGGGGCTTTTGGGATTGGAAGCGTCAACTGAAACGACCGCCGCGGTTCCAACCGCGCTCTTGCGGGTTCCCGTTTCGTAAATGATCAGCCGATCGCCCGGCTTCATCTCTCGAAGATTTTTCACGGCGACTGGATTGGACACGCCGTCCCAAAGGGTGACAGCGTCACGTCGCAGATCGTCAAACGAATACTCGGAGGGTTCGGTTTTAAGCAGATAGTCGGTCGGCACAGAATACCTCGCGTCCTTTTTCGAGGTCACTATCGTACACCTCTGGCGGAATTAGGTGAGGAAAAGTAGGCCGTTGAAGGCCGAGGGTTGCGAAGGGTGATGTGTGGACAACCGGGCGCGAAATGTGACAGAGTATCGGTGGAGTCCAGCCCTTAATTGAGGGAGGATTTATCCTGCTGAGGAGGATGCGAAACATGTTCAAGCGTGTGATGTTGTGTAGCGCTGCATTACTGTTTGTCGCAGGTGCAAGCTTTTCGGCCCAGAAGACTGCCAAGACGACGTTCCGCGCCGGCTATGTGATGGACGCGAAGTGTGCGCCAAAAGGCATGGCGATGGCGACCAACGAAGCGTGCATCAAGAAGTGCGTCGAAGGCGGATCGAAGTATGTGTTGTACGACTCAAGCACGAAGAAAGTTTATCAACTCGATCCGCAGTCGGATGTAAGCGAACACGCCAGCCATCATGTGCGCGTGTATGGCACGGTGGATGGGGACACGATTCACGTGACTTCCGTGACGATGATAGCTGCGAAGAAGAAAGCTGCCCCAGCGGCCAAGCCTGCATCTTAACGAAACGGTCTAAACCCAACATAAAAAGCGGGCGCGCTGCGAGGCGCTGCCCGCTTTTGCTTTTTCATTCCGCAATTTTTCCTGTCGATCAGAATAAACAATTCGTAAAAGATGCGGAAACCGGACGCTGAATTGCATTCAGAGGGTTTTACTGCGTGCACGCGCTGCGCACTGCGTGTGATAACATCCGCATCCGTCCATAAGCAAGGAGAAATCGAGATGAAGAATCGTTTGGCTGGCTGGATGCTTGTGCTTGTTTGCGTGCTGGGCGCGGCTACGGCGGTGCGCGCGCAGAGCGATTCACAATGGACGCCCGCGCAAGCGTCATCGCTGGATCATTTTATCGATTCGGCGATGCACCAATGGAAAGTGCCCGGTCTGGCGATTGGGATTGTTCGTGGAAGCAGCGTCGTTTACCTGAAGGGATTCGGCGTGCGCGATATCAAGAGCGGCGAGCCAGTAACGCCGGACACGCTATTTGACATTGGCTCGTGCACAAAAGCTTTTACGGCGGCTTCCGTGGCGATTTTGGTGGATCGGGGAAAGATGCATTGGGACGAGCGCGTGAATGAGTACGTGCCGTTCTTTCATTTGCGCGATCCGATGGCGGATGAATACGTGACGATGCGAGATTTGCTGACGCACCGAACGGGAATGGGCGGAACGGACTTGCTGTGGTATGGCTCGCCATTCTCGCTGGAGCAAATTATACGGCGCGTCCGGTACATCGAGCCGACGGAGGGATTTCGCGCGCGATTTCAGTATCAAAACGTGATGTATGCGGCCGCAGGCTATGCGGTTGGGCAGGCGAGCGGCGGAACATGGGAATCGTTTGTGCGGGAGAATATTTTTGAGCCGCTGGGAATCCATGGAGCAGATTTCAGCGCGGTGGATGCGCAGAAAGCGGCGAATCACGCGACGCCGCATTTAGAGCAAGCAAGCGGAACTGTGGAAACGATTCCCTGGAGAAATCTGGACAACATTGCACCCGCTGGAGCGATTAACGCGGGCGTGCGGGACATGACGAAATGGATTGCGATGCAATTGAACGATGGCGTTGCGGATGGGAAGCGGTTGATTTCGGAAAAAAGCATGAAAGAAATGCACACGCCACAGATCGTCGTGCCCCCGGGAGGGGAATTTGGAGTTTTCTTTCCGGAGTCCATGCAACTGAGCTACGGGATGGGATGGTTCATCGAGGATTATCGGGGGCATCAAATTATTCTGCATCCAGGAGACATTGATGGATTTGCGTCGGTGGTGGTGCTGATTCCCGAAGTCCACACGGGATTCGTGATTTTTGCGAATTTGGATCATACGCCGGTGCGCGAAGGGCTTGCGTTTCATTTGATCGATCAGTTTCTAGGTTTGCCGGCCGAAGATTGGATTGCGCATTTTGACGGCGTGGCCAAGGGTTTTGCCGCGGCCGAGGAAAAGCAAACACAGGGCGAAGAGAAGAAACAACACGCGGATACTCATCCGTCGCGGGAACTCGCGGCTTATGCGGGGACGTACCGGAATCGCGCGTATGGCGATGTGTTGGTTTCGCTGGAAGGCGATCACCTGGCATTTCAATTCTATACGTTCAAATCAACGCTGACGCACTTTCAATACGACACGTTCGTAGCCGGCCTGGCAGGATTGGGCGGAAAAACACGGGTCACATTTTATTTGAATGGCGATGGAGATGTAACGAAATTGTCGACGGAAGGGCTGGAGTTTGAGCGGGCAAACGCGCGACCGGTAAATTAAGAGCGCAGTGGACGAAACGGAGACGGCATGAGACGACTGATAGCAATGGTTGTAGCGTTGCTGAGTATTTTGTTCGTGGCAGTGATGCGAATGCAATCGGCATCGCGACAAAACGCGAATGCCGGCGATGCGGAAGCCTATGACGTGATTATTCGCGGCGGCCACATCCTCGACGGCACGGGGAATCCGTGGTACGCGGCGGATATTGGGATTCGCGACGACAAGATTGCGGCGATCGGCAAATTGGAAAACGCGAACGCGAAGAGGGTGATCGATGCCGTAGGCAGCGTAGTTGCGCCGGGGTTCATCGACATGCTCGGGCAATCGGAAACTTCGCTACTGATCGACAATCGCTCGCTGAGCAAGCTTTCGCAGGGAATCACGACGGAAATAACGGGCGAGGGCGGCTCGATTGCTCCGCAGGACGAACGCACGCTGGCGCCGATGAAGCCCTTTCTTGAGCAATATCATTTGGTCGCGGATTGGACGGATCTCGACGGTTATTTCCGGCGATTGGAAAAGACAGGCACGCCGCTGAATTTGGGAACGTACGTGGGCGCGGCGCAGGTGCGGGAAGCAGTGATTGGCGACGATGACCGGGAGCCAACACCGGCGGAACTGGAAAAGATGAAGGGATTGGTTGCACAAGCGATGCAGCAAGGCGCGATGGGCGTGTCGACGGCGCTGATTTACCCTCCGGGGCATTATGCGAAGACGGATGAACTGGTAGCGCTGGCGAGCGTGGCGTCGCAATATGGCGGAATTTATGCGACGCACATGCGCAGCGAAGGCCAGACGGAAATGGAAGCGATTGATGAGGCAATTCGCATTGGACGCGAAGCGCATCTGCCGGTGGAGATCTTTCACATGAAGGTGAGCGGGAAGACGCGGTGGGGATCGATGCCGAAGGTTGTGGCGAAAATCGAAGCGGCGCGCGAGTCGGGCGTGGACGTTGCGGCGGACATGTATCCGTATCTTGCGGGTGCGACGGCGCTGGCGTCGTGTTTACCTCCGTGGACGGCGGACGGCGGAACGGCAAAATTGCTGGAGCGGCTGCGCGACCCGGCGGTGCGGCAAAGGATCAAAACCGAGATGGCGGCCGATCATCCGAGCTGGGAGAATTTGTATTTCGACAGCGGCGGAGCGCCGGGCGTGATGATTTCCGGAGTGGTGAATCCGGAACTAAAAAAATATGACGGCCAAACGGTGGCGGAAATGGCGGCGAGCGAAAGGAAGGATGCGCTCGATGCGCTGTTTGATTTTATTCTGGCGGACAAAGCGCAGACGGGAGCGCTTTACTTTATTGCGAATGAGGAAGATTTACAGTACGGGCTGAAGCAGAGATGGACAAGCATCGGGTTGGATGCGAACGAGAGTTCGCTCGATGGTCCGATTTTTGAAGCGCACAACCATCCACGAGCGTGGGGATCGATGCCGCGTTTCCTGGGGCATTACGTTCGCGACTTGCATTTAATGCCTCTGCCCGAGGCGATACGGAAAATCACTTCGCTGCCGGCAGAGCGTGAACATTTGGCGAGGCGCGGATTGTTGAAGCCGGGATTTTACGCCGACATTACGATTTTTGATCCGGCGACGATCATCGATAAGGCAACGTACGCGGCGCCGAATCAGGTTTCAGAGGGTGTCCATTATGTTTTTGTGAATGGGCAACTGGAATATGAGAACGGAAATTTGACGGGAACGACGGCGGGACGGGCGTTGCGCGGGCCCGGATGGCGCAAAAGCCAGGCGGAAAAGTAGCGGAAAATCGCGAACCGAGGAACTTTTAATGTCGCGAATGATGGAGGAAATTCGGGAGCAGCCGCAGGCGTTGCGGAAGACGTTCGAAGCGGAGCGCGCGCACGCGGTTGAATTCAAGAAATTCGCGTCCCGACGGGATTTCCGGTTGATTGTGCTGGTGGCGCGGGGAACGTCTGACAACGCCGCGCTTTTCGGGCGCTATTTGCTGGAGATTACGACGGGGATTCCCGTGTCGCTGTGCGCGCCGTCGGTGCACACATTGTATGGGACGCGATTGAATCTGCGTCACGCGCTGATGATCGGCATTTCGCAGTCGGGGGAGGGAACGGACATTAATTCGGTGCTGAAAAGCGCGCGACGGCAAGGCGCGTTCACAGTGGCGGTGACGAACGAAGCGAAGTCGACCATGACGCGCGTGGTGGATGAGAGTTTTCTGGTGCGCGCGGGCAGGCAGAAGTCTGTGGCGGCGACGAAAACATATACGGGGCAATTGCTGGTGCTCTATTTGCTGGCGTCGGCGCTGGGATCAAACATTGAGCTGGATGCGGTGAGCGAAATCCCGGGCCACGTGCGCGAAACGCTGCGGCTTGCGCCGGAGATTCGGGAGATGGTGGAGCGCTACCGGTATATGCGCCAATGCGCGGTGGTGGCGCGCGGAATGAATTACGCGAATGCGTTCGAATTGTCGCTGAAGCTGATGGAGACATGCTACATCGTAGCGGAGCGATTTTCGTCAGCTGATTTTCTGCACGGGCCGATTGCGATGATCGAACGGGATTTTCCGGTGATTCTTTTCGCGCCACCGGGAAAGACGCTGGCCGGGCAGCAGTCGCTAGTGAAACGGTTGAAGGGATTGAACGCGGAAACGCTGGCAATTTCTTCGAGCGACGCGCGACTGCCGGGGGTGACGCGGGCGATCCGCGTGCCAGGGAAAATGGGGGAGATTTACACGCCGATTCCGTACATTATTCCCGGGCAACTTTTCGCGGCGCAGCTTGCCGAAGTGAAGGGAATCGACCCTGACCGGCCACGGTCCCTGCAAATTGTGACGCAGACATTCTGAAACGAATCCGTTTGAGCCCTTTTCTCGGTCTCCCGAATCCCCATGAGCTTGAAATAATGGTTCAGCGAGGATTTTCAGGCGGGTTGTTCGGAGCGAGAATGCTGTCGACGGAAGTTGCAATGACGTGCGAAACGCCTACCTCGACTGCGAGCGAATCGGAATCGTCGCGGTCGAACTGGTGCGACCAGAGAATGCGGCCAGTTGGGGCATCGACCAATTGTGCGGCAATGCGAATGCGACCGTCGGCCCGCACGACTGTACCCTCGACAACTTTGTCGGAATGGAGATGCGCGGCGATCTGACCAAGGGACTCATCGCTGCCCTCAAAGCGCATGGCAGAAATGCCGCCAATGACACGGAGGGTCCGCGACTTGCTCAGCTCGCTGATAATGTCGTTTGTTATGCGCTCGGCAACGAGGGTATCACGGCCGGAAGAAGGATCTGTGAAAGGTAACACTGCAACGGAAGACATGCCCTGGGTGGAGACAGGGGGAGGCGTAAAGTATTTCAGAAAAAGGTGCCGGACCTCTCCGGCAGCCAGGAGCAGAACCACCACCACGGCGGCATACAGCAGGAAGCGGAAATAGCCCGGAAAGACTGTCTGAGGGCGCTCCACGGGACGCGACTGATCCGGTTTCCGAGGATTAGAAGTCGAAGGCCGTCGACTCGCCCACCAGTGATCGAAACAACGAGCGCGCAAGTTGAAATCGTTGTTGATTGCATCCGTGGTTTTTATCGCAGTGGCAACGCCCCATTGCGTTATCGGGCGGCTGCCGCAGGGCAACTCGCCGAATAATCCCTCGATTTAGCTCCTCGCTTTTCCCTCCTGCGCATCCGGTCCCGCCACTTCAGCACTCAAAGGATTACGCAACCGCGTGTCTGCTGACGCGAGTGTGGCCAGAAGAAGAAACAGCAGGGCGTTCGCGGGAACGTGAAGATTGAAATCGACGAAGCTATGCGCCAGCAATGCAGTGCATGCCGCCAAAGCTCCCACATAGAAGGCACGATCGGATTGGCACTTGCGTAAGTTCAGATTGGCGAGACCCTGGCGGAAAAGCAGCACGATGAACGCGAGTCCCAGGAACCCGCCGATTACGCCCGTCTCAGCCAGTAACTCAAGGTAATCGTTGTGCGCGTGATCGACGACGCGTCCAGCATAATTGGTTTCATAGCGCGGGAAGACAGTCTCCAACGTCCCAAGGCCGGTCCCGGTCGAGTAATGGTCCAGGAAGATCTTCCAGGTGTCGCGGTCCATGGAAACGCGCTGGTCACGCGAGATGCTGTTGGCCGTCAGTGTTTCGAATCGCTGCATCATTGCGCTGGCGCCGAACCAGAAAACAAATGCTCCGCACAGAATCATCAGCGATGCGAATGCAAAAAGTTGCTGGATCCCGATGTTGCGGCGCCGCGATATGAGACTCAGGAACAAGATTGCGAACGCGAAGCCAGCGATGCCGCCGCGCGAACCGCATAAGACGAGCGCCGCAACTGGCACGGCGGTGAATAACGCCACGAGCGCTGCTTTCTCGCCGCGCAACGTTCCGTTTGAACAGCATCGCAAGGCCAAGAGGAGCGGTGAGCTCGACGAAGCCCGCGAAATGATCGCGGTCCACGAACGGTCCAAAAGGTTCTGACGACTGCGGCAGCGGAACGAACCAATACAATTTCCCATTGAAGGTATAGTGTTGCGCGATCGCGAACAGCGCGACTACAAACCCGAGGCTCACCAAGAAAATCGATAATGTCTCCAGCTGAGCAGCGCTGCGAAAGCTTTCCACCGCCAAAAAAACCAGTGCGAAGTACGCAATCCATTTAAGTAACTCGATTTTGGTCGCATAGGGATAGGCCGAAAGCCCGAAAAACTTCTGCGCTACGCAAAATGCGATCAGGCCGAGCACAGGTAAATATAGCCAACTGGAGCGAACATCCATTTGCCGTTGGCGCACGTTGACAAAGCTCCACAGTACGAACAACAGAGCGGTGCCGATCTCCAGAACGGCAGTGCTCCAGTCGGGCACGCCTCCATCGGCAAGCACCGCAAATGCCAACAGACTGCATATTCCGATCCGAATCGCACTCATCGTCAGGCATTCATCGATCACCACTCATTGCGTGGCGCCCATTGTTTCTTGTTTCACCGGAGTGAGCGACACGTCGTCCACCCAAACGGTTCCACGCAGTTGGTCGGTAAACGCAGGGACTGGTGAGCGTCGAAGCAATATCTCCACCAGTTGTGTGTCCGCCCCGCTCTCGAAATCAACGCGCACAGACCTCCAGTCGTTCGTGCCTGCAAGAACGGAAGTTGAGACCTGCAATGTTTCCGGATGGCGTGGGTCGAAAATATCGAATTGAATTCCGTTCTCGCTGGAAATACCGTCTGTACGCAGGTAGGCAAGAAATCGATACGGCTGGTGCGGTGCGACGTACACATATTGAAAAATATGCTGGAAGTTAATATTCACTGCGCCGTCGAACGTGATTCGCAGCGATTGGTGGCCAGAATGCAGGACGCTACTATCGAGATCGTATGAAACTCCGCTGAGGGGTAATTCGCGCCAGTCGAAGCCGCCGTTCAGGAGATCGTGCTCGAATCCTCCATTGAACTGCACTGAAGTGTCGCTTGCGTGGACGGGCCAATCGCTTCGTCGGAGGGCCTCCTGCCAAATTTGATGTGCGTCGCTGATCCGTCCCTCGTCGAGCAGATGGTTGATCAGGTCGATAATGTCCCTCATCGCGACGGGCTGATTTAACTTCAGCAACTGGGTCCACATTCCGAGCGCAGCGCCCGTCTGCTTCTGCAAGAGAAAATAACGAATCGCGCGGACGTAGTAGGCGGTCTGTGGGGGCAGCACCGCAGCCGCGATCGAATCAGTATTCGGATCGACAGCCCAGCATTCCGCCAGCGCGCTCGCTTCGAGGGATGGATCTTTGTCGATCGCACGACGCAATGCGGCGAATCCCCCAGAAAGATCGCCTTGACGCAGCAGGAAGTTGCCAAACCGCCACGCCACATCCGGCGAAACTGGAGAATCCAATTGCGCCATTTCATACGCCCGTCTCGCCGCGGAGAAATCGCCTCGCGCTTCGTCGAGAGCCGCGAACTCGAGCCACGGGCGCTCGGAGAGAGGGTCGATTTGCGTCGCGCGGCGCAGATACTCCGCGGTTTTTGGCTGGTCCTGCTGCTCAAGATTCAACTCGTTATACAGCGCGACCTGCTCCCAATATTGGGCGTTGCCCGGTTCGAGTTGCGCTGCCGCAAGCCACTTTCCGGGATCAGAGGATTCGTTCCACCGTTCCCCGACCCAAACTTTTGCCACTGAGAAAGAAAATTCGACAGCCGCCACTATGACCAGGAAAAGAAAACACCAACGGGAGCGGGCGCTGGATGGGTCAGCGAGCATTTACCTATGCTATACCTTTCTTCATTAGGCACCCACAATTCTATTTGTAATTTTGGAGAGCATCGAGAACAGGCATCACTTGGAGGGGAAAACGAGGCTGCCGGCGCCTCGTTAGCAAATCGAGATGCCGGCAGCGGAAGGGTCGTGCTACTGCTTCAACGCATTTTCAATGAACGCGGCGACATTTGCTTTGAGCTTCGCGTGGGCCGCATCGTAGACATACATCATGTGGCCGGCGTCGTAGTATTTGAGCGTAATGTGGCTGCGCAGAGTGGGTGGCAAATCCAGATGATCCATCGTGTATTCGGTTTCGTAGAACGGAGTCGCCAGGTCGTAAATACCGTTTTCGACTTCGACGTGCAGATGCGGATTCGAAATCATCGCCTCGACTAAATCGGGCTCCACATTCGGCGAACCCGGAAATCCGAAACCGCGACCGCCATGCTTCCAGTCCCAGCTTGCACCGGCGAAGTTTGCCGATACGAGATAGGTCATGTCTTTGCCATAATTCAGATCTTGCCGGATGTAGTCATTGAACGCCGCCGTGTATGCTCCGCTTAAAGCAGTAGACTGCGGATCGTACGAGGCGTATTCCGAGAGAGGATCATCCGCGGGGCCGGAAAAGCGCGAATCCAATCGACCGGTTGTTAAGCCGCGACTACGCTGCAACTCCGCCATGAACTGTGGCAGATTCACGCGCAGGTTGGCTTTCATTATGTAATCTTCGCTAAGGCCCGTGAACTGCGCGAGCTTCTTCGCTACAGCTTCTTTTTCGCTATCGCTGATCTCGTCGCCTTTCAATAGCGCGTCCGCATACTCCGTGGATGCGAATTGTCGCGATTGGTCGATGATGCTGTCGAGATTCGCGGGACAGCCCTGCAGTATTTTGTGGTAGCAGGCGGTTGCCGCATAGCTGGGAACGTAAAGCACATAGGCCAAATCCTCGCCGGGATAAAATGAAATCGTGCCCAAGTCGAGGACGGAGGACATCAGCACGATGCCGTTCAGGTCCATGCCATAGTGCGACTGGAGATAATTTCCGACTACCGCGGAACGGAAGGTCCCATAGCTCTCGCCAATCAAAAACTTCGGCGAGTTCCAGCGGTTGTTTTCGGTCACATAGTTGTTGATGAACTGGCCGAAGGCGCGCATGTCCTGATCAACGCCCCAGAAGTCCTTGTTGTGCGCTTTGCCTACCGCGTGGCTGAATCCGGTGCCCATGGCGTCGATGAACACTTCATCGGTGACGTCGAGCAGGGAATCCTCGTTATCGACGAGCTTGTACGGCGCTGGCGGCGTAGCGGCGGCATCGGATGTGACGACGCGCTTCGGACCGTACGCGCCCATGTGCAACCAGATCGTCGAAGACCCCGGCCCGCCGTTGTAAAAGAACGCGACCGGACGCCGCGTCATGTCCTTAGCATTGCTTCGCGTGTATGCTACGTAAAACATCAGGCCCGTTGGCTCGCCATCGTCGTTTTTCAGGAGGATCGTTCCAGCGGTGGCTTTGTAGGGAATTGTTTCTCCACCAATGCGAATCGTATGGTCGGTCACCGAGGATGTTTCTTTTGGCTGCTCGGCCGGAGTTTCGCTTTTTGCTTCCGGCTTCGGCTGGCTCTTCGGTTCGTTTTGTGTGTTTTGCTGATTCCGGCGCATTTGCGCCGTCGCTGATGGTGCGTACGCCAAAAATAGAAAAGCACTGAAAAATACGCCCAGGAGAACTGTCGTCACACCCGGGCCAAAGATCTTCTTCATCGTTTCACTCCCTTTGGGGATTGCATTCGAGCCAATGGCGCAGCGATTCTATCGGGTCTGCGATGGGTAAGTCAAAGGCCTGAATTTTCCATTTAAGTTATGATGATTCCGCGACATAAACGCGCGCTTATGGCGAATTCGCAACGCACCTACGATGCGATTGTAATTGGCTCGGGACCCAATGGGCTGGCAGCCGCCATAAGACTGGCGCAGGCCGGGAAGTCGGTTGTGGTTTACGAAGCGGAGCGGACAATTGGCGGAGGAGCTCGTTCGGCCGAGTTGACGCTTCCGGGCTTCGTTCACGATATTTGCTCGGCAGTTCATCCGATGGCGATAAGTTCCCCCTTTTTTCGTGCGTTGCCCCTCGACCGTTTCGGCCTGCGCTGGATTCAACCGGATGCACCGCTCGCGCACCCGTTTGACGACGGCACAGCCGCAGTGTTGGTGCGTTCAGTGGAAGAGAGCGCCGCGCAATTCGGTGAAGACGCCGATGCGGTTCGTTCGCTGATTCATCCGCTCGTAAATTCATGGGAACGGTTGGCTGACGCGATTTTAGCGCCGCCGCGCATTCCATCGCATCCCCTTGCGCTCGCGCATTTCGGTTTGAATGCGTTGCGCCCCGCGACGAGACTGGCGCGAAGCAAGTTCAAGACCGTTCGCGCGCGCGCCGTTTTTGCAGGTATGGCCGCGCACTCGATGCTGCCATTGGAACGGACTTTGTCCGGCGCGTTTGGACTGCTGATGTGGACCACGTGTCACAGCGTTGGATGGCCTTTGGCCGCGGGCGGGTCGCAATCATTGTCGAACGCGCTTGCTGACTTGTTGCGTTCACTGGGCGGCGAAATTTTTACGGAACACCGCGTGAAGAGTTTCGCGGAATTGCCAGGCGCGCGCGCAGTGTTGTGCGACACCACTCCGCGGCAGTTCCTTCAAATTGCCGGTGAAGAGATCAACGAACGCGAGCGGCGCACCTTTGAGAATTATCGTTATGGCCCGGGCGTATTCAAGGTCGACTGGGCGCTCGATGGCCCTGTGCCGTGGAATGCCCCTGAATGCGCTCGCGCCGGAACCGTGCATATCGGCGGCACGCTGGAAGAAATCGCTGAATCGGAGCGCGCTCCGGCGCAAGGAAGGATAGCCGAACGGCCATTCGTGTTGTTCGCTCAGCCGTCGTTGTTCGATTCCGCTCGCGCGCCCGCCGGCAAGCACACAGCATGGGCCTATTGTCATGCGCCCAATGGCAGTGGAGTTGACATGCTGGAGCGCATTGAAAATCAAGTCGAGCGTTTCGCTTCCGGCTTCAGAAAACGCATTTTGGCGCGATCGGTGATGGCCCCTTCCGACATGGAAGCGCATAACGCGAATTTGATCGGAGGCGACATCGGAGGCGGCTCGGTGGAAATGCGCCAATTTTTCTTACGTCCCAGCGCGAAGTTATACTCTACTTCGCTGCGCGGTATTTTCCTTTGTTCTTCCTCAACGCCCCCGGGCCCGGGCGTGCACGGCATGTGCGGCTACTTCGCGGCGCAACGTGCTCTGCGCCGCTGCTTCTAGTAAGGGACGTGGCGAGGGATTGAGTGGCAAGCGTGGCGGCGTTAGCTCAGCGAAGAGCAAGTCTTCTTAAAAAAAGGGCGCTGGAAACAATCTCCCGGCGCCCTCGCTGGTTCTTAATTCGATAGAAGCTACCTAATCATCGTCGGCCGTCACGGACAAGGCACAGCTGAATGCGGTAGGACCGTTTCGTTCGGATAGCTGAACGCGCCATCAATCGCATTCGAGGTCGCACCCATTTCAAACCACTGCAACAGAGCTTCGTTTTGAGGGTGGAACGTGAAGATTTCCTGCTTTTCCTTCAGAGTTAGGGGAATCGTCGCGGTTGGCAAAACCTCGACTGGGTCGCCCGTCTCTAGATTGCCCTGGCACACCGTCGAGCTTGGAGGTTGGCCCGGAAACTGCCACTTGGGCACTGTGTTGTTGATGAAGGGATCGTTGAACGACTCGGAGATTTCATGGGACAAGCCCGTTACGTCCTGAAATCCCGCGCCGAAAAGACCAGGAGAAATGAAGCTAGAGAAGAGAGAAATCCAGCGCGGCTGTGGCGTGACGCCGCCTTCAAAAAAATACGTGTGAAAACCGAGGACGCAGCAGCCCCCGGGCGCGTTCGGATTGTTCACATTGAGCGAGAAAAGAAACGTGTTGGGAAACAGGTCAATGTTGACGGCATCCGTCGTGAAATTATTAGCGTTGATGTCGTTCACAACCGCATTGTCGTAGAAGAAGTTGAACAGCAGGTTCAGCATCAGCACGAACGTGGATCCATCCGAAGCCGTGCCCGTGAAGTACGATCGAGCCTGGATAATGTTTCCGTTGGCAAGCTGGACATTCACAAAGAACGGGACGGTGATCATGATGCGGTTCACGATGGTCGGCTGTAGCTCGGTGTGCCAATTTTGTTTCATCGTATTAAAGAATTCGGCGCGCTGGATTGCATCCGCAAACTGAGTACTGGGGCCGGAGGAATTGTACATAGCGTTGGCGAAGTTGGGAGAATCGGTTGTGGCGTCCTCGAACGGCGCAAACGGGACTGTGGTGAAGATGCTTCCGTCGGCATTGAGTAGTTGCAGCGAAACCTCGGTCATTTTCGTCGGAATGCTCGTCGTGCCACCTATCAGCGGATCATTTCCCATCATTACGAACGGAAAGACGTTGCCGAGGCTCGGCCCGGCTTGCGCGGCAAACGCTCCGGTAAATGTAGGGATGGTCACCAAACCAGTGATGTTCCCCCCATTGGCCTGGGCGTTGGTCGAGGCGGCATTGGACGGGGCGGAGCCGTTTTGTCCCGAATTGGCGGAATTCGCCACGGCAAATGGCGAGACGCCGTTCGGCGGCATTACCAAAACAGTGCCGGGTGTGAAGGGCGTGACGGCTTGAACGTTGATCGGTTGCACCCGGACATAACCCGGCGCATTGGAAGTGCCGTTCGTCAAGGCTTGAGCACGACTACTCTGAACGCCCCCGACCAGTGAGGCAAGGGCGGTAAACACACCAATAAAGCGGGCCAGGATTTTCATTCGCTTCTCCTTTGTTTGAATCCGACTTAGGGGCAACCGCTGGCAGAAAGATACGCTGAATTTGAGCGAGTGCAAGGGGAAGTTTGTTAAATTTACATCAATACTCTTGGAGAAATGCGGTGCGGGTATGAGGCTCATTACTGGCAGGACCAGACCCTAAATCGGGAGGTTAGGCTGCCTGGCCCTTGAGCAGTTCGAAGATCGCGGCGACGATTTCGCGGATTTGCACTGGCCGGAACAGGGTTTTTGCCGCCGAGCCAAGGCAGACTGTCGACGTACGAGAGGCGACGACGACGGAAGGAACGCGTCCAACGAGCTCTTGGATGGCTGAGTCCGAAGCAGCCTTGGAATTCGCGTCGAGGACAATAGCAGAAGGTGTCTGGCCTGCGGTAAGTGCGGCGCGGGCATCGGCGACGGTCTCCATTCCCAGCGCTTCAATGCCGCGTTCGCGCAACTCGGCACGAACCCCGGCGCGGAGCGTCCAGTCTTCGCCGATGACATAGACGACTGGCATCCCCGGAAGTGAGTATAGCATCACCGCTAGTGGCGCTTTATAGCCGTGAAATGTCACGGCGTAGGCAAGCGATGGAGTCGTCTGCTACAATTCGGCGAATTCCGGGAGGACTCCTCGATTGGTGTCAGAACGAGCACTGGGACGACGAAGACGATGGGTCGGATGGCTGATCGGCGTTATCGTGGTGGTGGCTCTTGTCTTGGTGCTTGCCAACCGGGATCAGGCTCCTGAAGTTCAGGTCGCGCAAGTAAAGCGCGAGAATCTTTCCGCATCGATTGCCAGCAACGGGAAAGTCGAACCGATCGAGCCTGCGATTGCGCGTGCGCAGTTTGTGACCTTTGTCGATAAGGTGGGGGCTACGGAGGGCCAGACGGTTCACAAGGGTGAGGTAATTCTTGTGCTGAATGCGGGCGATGCGAAGGCACAGCTTGCCAACACGCGCGCTGAGCTGCTGGTGGCTCAGGGGCAGCTTCGGGCTGCGCAAGCGGGCGGTCCGGCGGATGAATTGGCGCAAATCAATGGCGATTTGCGGAAAGCGCAAATAGCCTTGGCGGACTTGCAGAGAACGCAGAAGTCGCTGACGCAACTTGTCGCTGAAAAGGCCGCGACGCAGGACGAACTAAATCAGAACGCGAGTAAATTGGCGCAAGCGCAGGCCGCCGTTGAGACGCTCGAACAAAGAAAGGCAGCCCTGGCTGCGCAAGCCAGTGTCAGTGCGCAAAGCGCCATGCTGACCGTTCAGCGCGACCGCGACTTGATTGCCACGCTCCAACATGACGTCGACTCAGCCACCGTGATTGCGCCGCTTAACGGGACGCTCTATTCGTTACCCGTGCATTCCGGCGACTACGTCCAGGTTGGACAAGTACTCGCGGAAATGGCCGATCTTCATTATGTGCGCGTGCGCGCATTTGTCGACGAACCGGATCTGGGAGTGCTGGCGCCGAATCAGACCGTGGACATTACATGGGATGCGCTGCCGGGGCACGTCTGGACCGGACGGACCGAGACGGTGCCGAAGCAGGTGACAACTTTGCAACTGCGCAGCGTTGGCGAGGTGCTTTGTTCCGTGGCGAATGATAATTTGGAGCTGATACCCAACATCAACGTGGATGTAAAGATCGAGGTGAGCCACCGGCAGAACGTTCTGGTGGTGCCGCGAGGAGCGGTGCATACAGATGGCTTGCAGCATTTCGTGCTGGTCGTGGAGGACAACACTCTGCACCGCCGAAATGTGGGTGTGGGCATTGCAAATCCGACGGACTTTGAAGTGGTTTCGGGTTTGAAGAATGGCGACCGCGTCGCGCTGTCGAACGACATCACACTGCGTGACGGAATGAGCATACATCCCGCGGAGGTAAAAGAGTAATGAAGCGGCTTTTCGGGTCCATCGCAGTGTGCTTGATTCTACTCTTGCCTGCGGCACGTGCAGCCTCGGCGGACGGCTTAAGTGCTATTGAGGGCCAGTTTGAGGCGGGCAACTACAGCATGGCGATGAATACTCTGCGAGCCCTGATCTCGCAGAATCCCGCGGATGCGACTGCACATTACTGGATGGGACGCTGCTATATCGAAGTGCGCGACTACGATAATGCCATCAGCGAATTCGGAAAAGCACTGCAGCTTACCCCGAATTCCTCGGTGTACCACGAATGGCTGGGACGCGCGTATGGCGGAAAGGCGGACCGTGATCGCAGCTTCTTGCTGGCGCGGCGCGTGAAGAAGGAGTTCCTGGCGGCCGTCGAGTCGGATGGTTCGAACATCGAGGCGCGGCGCGACTTGGAAGAGTATCTGCTCGACGCTCCATGGATTGTTGGCGGCAGCAATGAGGACGCACTTACCCAGGTAAACGAGATTAGCAAGCTGGACCCGCTCATTGGGCATCTCGCCCGCGCCGATTACCTTAATCATGTCGGCAAGAGCGACCAGGCGGTGGCCGAGTACAATGCCGCGCTAGAGATGAAGCCTCAAAAGGTGGGGCCGTATCTGGAGATCGCCGATTATTATGCCGGGCAGAACAACGGCGGGGAAGTAGAAAGAATCGTCGGTGCGGCCGCGCAGGTCAATGGAAAAGACCCGCGCCTGGCTTTCTATCGCGGCCAGGCCCATGTATTGAGCGGGACGAATTTGACGGTTGCGGAAGAGGACTTGAAGTCGTATCTTGCCAGTTCGCCGCAGCGGACCGACTGGCCGTCACACGCGGCTGCGCGTTACTGGCTGGGGCGTTTGTACGAAAGAGAAGGCAACAAGATGGAAGCCGCGGAGCAGTATCGCGCGGCGTTGCAGCTTGATCCGCGTCGAAAAGACGCGCGCAAGCAGCTCGATGCACTGGAAAAGTCACTTCACTAGATATTTGTGGGATCAGGCTATCCGCGCCTCCAGGAGAGTCCAAGAATGAAGGGAGTTGTTCTCGCGGGCGGAACGGGATCACGCCTGTTTCCGCTGACGCGCGTCACCAATAAGCACCTCCTGCCGATTTACGACAAGCCCATGATTTTTTATCCGCTGCAGACGCTGGCGGACGCGGGCGTCCGAGACATCCTGCTTGTCACGGGCGGACACAGCGCAGGAGATTTCCTGCGGCTGCTTGGCAACGGCAAAGATTTTAATCTGCGGCATCTTTCATACGCCTATCAGGAGGGCGAAGGCGGCATCGCGGACGCTTTGCGGCTGGCCGAGCATTTTGCCGACGGGCATTCGATCTGCGTTGCGCTTGGCGACAATATTCTGGAGATGAATATTACTCAAGGTTGCCAGGAATTTGAGCGAAGGGGACATGGTGCGCATATTTTTTTGAAGGAAGTGCCGCACCCGGAAAGATTCGGTGTGCCTGTGTTTGAGGGCGATCAAATCGTTCGCATCGAAGAGAAGCCGAAGCAGCCCAAATCCAATTTCGCGGTGACCGGTTTTTATATTTATGACACGACGGTTTTCGAAAAAATCCGCACGCTCAGACCGTCGGGACGCGGTGAATTGGAAATCACCGATTTGAATAACCACTATCTCGCGGAAGGTTCGCTCAGGCACAGCGTTCTCGACGGCTGGTGGACTGACGCAGGAACGTTCGAGTCTCTGTTGCTGGCAAACAACTTGGTGGCGAAAGGCGGAGCAAATAAGGTTGGCGGGCAGAAAGCGGCCGCCAAGTCGAAGAACGCGAGCAGGGAATGAACGCAAGGTTTGCCGCTAAATCGTTCCGCCATGCTGCTGTCACAAAGCCCTGTCACGCATCGCCTGCAATAACTCGATCAGTGTCTCGCGAATTCGGCCAGAATCGAAATTCCGTCTTCGTTAAAGCGTCTGGAAGCTAAGAATGAAACTTTTAGTCACGGGTGGCGCCGGCTTTATCGGTTCGAATTTCATCCGCTACTTTCTCAGCGTGTATCCGAGCGCGGAAATCGTCAACTTCGATAAGCTCACGTACGCCGGCAATCTCCAAAACCTGGCTGATATTGATGCGCAGCCAAATTATAGGTTTGTGCGCGGCGATATTTGCGATGCCGAAGCCGTGGAGCATTTGTGCGAAGAGCCATTCGATGCCATCGCGCATTTCGCCGCTGAAAGCCACGTGGACCGCAGCATTGCCGCGGCGCGTGAATTCATCCGCACGAATGTCGAAGGCACTCTGGTGATGCTCGAAGCGGCGCGGAAGCGGAAGATTCCCCGTTTCCTGCACGTCAGCACGGATGAAGTTTACGGCAGCATGGCTCCGAAAGAATCGGCGACGGAGCAATCGCAGCTCGCGCCGAACAGCCCGTACGCGGCGAGCAAGGCGGCATCCGATTTACTGGTCCGCAGCTACGTCCAGACGCACAAATTTCCGGCCGTCATCACGCGATGCACGAATAATTACGGCCCATATCAGTTTCCGGAAAAATTGATTCCGTTGATGATTTCCAATGCCATCGAAGGGAAAAAGCTGCCTGTCTATGGCGATGGATTAAACGAGCGCGATTGGATTTTCGTTGAGGATCATTGCCGGGCGCTCGACGCTGTACTGGAAAAGGGGCGCATCGGCGAAGTTTACAACATCGGCTCTGGCCGGCCCGTACCGAATATCGGAATCGTGCGCGGCCTGTTGAAACTGCTGAACGCGCCCGACGGGCTGATCGAATTCGTGCAGGATCGTCCGGGACACGACCGCCGTTACGCGCTCGACGATTCGAAAATCCGGCGCGAACTTGGCTGGGAATCGAAAGTCGAACTCGATGCGGGGCTCAAGCACACGGTGGATTGGTATCGCACGCATTCCGATTGGGTGCGCGAAGCCAAGAGCGGTGAATATCAGGCTTACTACGAAAAATTCTATGTAAAGCGGCGAGCCACTCTCGCCCAACTCTAAATCCCCTTGAAAATATTCCTTACCGGCAAAGAGGGAATGCTGGCGCGCGCGCTGGGCGAAGTGCTTGCGCCTCGTCAAGAAATCTCCGCAGCGAGCCACCGCGAAGCCGATATCACCGACGGTAAAGCGATTGAGCATGCGATTGAAACGGCCCATCCGGATGCGGTTGTAAACGCGGCGGCCTTTACCGATGTGGACGCTTGCGAGAGCCAGCCCGAGCTGGCGTTTCGCGTGAATGCCGAAGGTCCACGGAACATCGCTCTCGCCTGTAAACGACTTGGTATTCCGATGATGCACATCAGCACGGACTATATTTTCGATGGTGCAAAGCGGGAGCCATACGTGGAGGAAGACGAGGCGCGGCCTTTGAATGTTTACGGCCGCAGCAAGCTCGAAGGTGAGAGGGAAGTGCAGAAAAACTTGCAGCGCTTCTGGATTGTGCGTGTGTGCAGCGTGTTTGGTCCGTATCGCAAGAATTTCGTGTCGCTCGTCGTTGAGCTGGGGCGCAAAGGCCAGCCGCTGGAAATTGTCAAAGACCAGTGCTTCGCGCCGACCTACACCTGCGATGCAGCGTTCGGCATCGAACGAATCCTCAATCATGGCTCGTATGGGATTTATCATCTGACGAACCAGGGCTTCACCACGCGAATCGATTACACGCGGGAGATCTTGAGGCAAGCAGGCTTCGCAAGCGTTTCGGTGAACCCCATTACCAGCGAAGAAACAAAGCGCCCCGCTCAGAGACCGGCCAATTCGCAATTGGAAAATGCCCGGCTCAAACGCGAAGGGCTCTCGCTACTCCCGACGTGGCAGGATGCGATACGCCGCTACTTGATCCAGTTGAATATACCGGCCGTCTGACGGGCAACGCGCAACCTCTAATTAAGACGGCAGACCTCGACCGCGGAATTTCGATAGGGGCAATTGTGGACAGCCGGGTTCGGTTGCTGCAGGACGACCCAGGTGACTCCATAGGTATTCTCCAGGCGGGAAAAATCGTCAGCACCAAAATCTTTCCAGCCCTTTGCGGCTTGAGTCTGCGCCAGGCAATCGTCAGCGAGAGGCATCCCCGGATAGAGAGCGACAACGCTCCAATCTTTAACACTGTCTGCCAGTCGGCTGCGTTCAGCGACGGCGCGGAAACCTTGATGATCTTCCCCAGGCACGGCCATGTAATTCGGATCGAGAGCGAAGACGGCGTTTTCCGGAGTGTTGGCGCGGATCCACACAAATGCTTGTACCCATGGATTTTTCGGCGTCACGCCGGGCCATTCGACATGCTGGCCGCCGGGAAAAAGCTGGAACTGTGCAAAGGACATACCGGCGCAAATGGGAATAAACAGCAGCAGCCAGCGCACCGGCCGATTACGCAGCACCCATTCACCCAACGTCCCGCCGGCAAAAAGAAATAGAAATATATAGACCAACTGCAGGCTGCGCATGGGTTGATAGAGCGCGAAGATTTCAAGACTCCGCGGAATCGTCACGATTAGTCCACACGCGAAGAAAAGTAATTCGAAAAGGAATAGCGCCCAGGTTAAACGCGCCAGCACGGCCTGGCCTCGCTTCCGCGCGATGCGGCTGAATCCCCAGAGCAGCGCGAGCGGCCCGATGATGCCGAGCCACTCATACCACCGCCACCGAAGCAAAAAATAGTACGCATGACTTTGCAAAGACTGCCAATAAGCGGCCGACGGCGCTCTCAACGAAAAGCCCGGGACGAATAACGCGGCTGAACAGCCAGAAGTGACAGCCAGTGGATGTTGCTGCTTGTTCGTGACCACAAGGAGCAAGACAAAAGCGATGCCGAACACCACCATCAGCGGTTGGATGACCGCGGTGAGGACAAGCCATAACGCAGTGGCGAGATATTTTCTTTCAAGAACCGCGTCAATGGCGAAAACAATTCCGAATGCCGAAAAGGAGCGCGGATTCAAATACGCATCAAAAATGTATAGAGCGGTGCCCGCTACAGGCAGGGTTAGCAGTGCCGCGGCCATAACAACGGCAGCCCATCGGCCCGCCGCAGAAGAGAAGCATTTTGAAGCGATTTTCCAGCAGGCAAAGAGAAAAAGGAAGACGGAAGCCAAGTACCAAAGAAAAAGCGCCCAATCGAGCGAGAGATGCGTCAGGCGCACCGTCCATGCGATCAGGTTGGGAAAAAAAGTCAGGTGCGCGTGCGTCTCGAAAAATTCCCGACCAAATGGGTAGTAGGAGGAATGGAGAATTTTTACGGTGCCCGGAACATAGATCTCGGCGTCTTCTGAGTATGGGTGATAGCCATGAATCAGCAACGCGGCAAACGTGAGCAAAAGCAGAAGGGCAGCGTCTCTCCGCTTCACGCCGCGTTCCTCAATTTATGGAATCGCGGATCTCCGTGGCTATGGTTCCTCGCAGGGTAATACACTTGCCCTCTACTCGGATTTTCCAGGCACGGATGTTCCTGCGACGCCGGCATCCTAGATGCGGACAGGCGCAACTTCGCGGGCGCCGTTCGAATAATAGTCAGGGTTGAGCTTGCGCCCGGTTTTCTTGAAGATGCGGAAGTGCGCGATGCCTAATTTTTGGAGGCTGAATTTGAAGGAGGTCGCAAGCACTCCAAGACCATAAGAAACGCTGCGCCGGAAATTGATCGACGACGCCTCCGCGAAATACCGCGCAGGACATGAGATCTCTCCGATTCGGAAGCCGAAGAACAAGACCTGCGCCAGCACTTCGTTGTCGAAAAGGAAATCATCTGAATTTTCAAGCAGCGGCAAGGCAAGAAGGACTTCCCGGCTGTACGCGCGATAGCCGGTATGGTATTCGGACAATTTCGCGCCGAGTAACAGATTTTCAAATGCTGTCAGGACGCGATTCGAAATGTATTTGTAGAGCGGCATGCCACCGCGTCGTGCGCCGCCGCCCAGAATCCGTGAGCCAAGCGCCACGTCGCAACTGCCGCACGCGATAAGTCCGGCGAGCGACGGCACCAAAGCGGGATTGTACTGATAATCGGGATGAAGCATCACGACGATATCGGCGCCCGCAGCCAGGGCTTCCCGATAGCATGTTTGTTGGTTGCGCCCGTATCCGTAGTTGCGGTCATGGACGAAGACTTGCAGGCCAAGTTTTTCGGCGAGGTGAACGGTTCGGTCCGTGCTCGAATCATCGACTAGAATTCTAATGTCAACGGCGCTGGGGAGATCGCGGACAGTTGCTTCAAGCGTCTTCTCCGCGTTGTAGGCGGGCATGACGACAGCGATTCGCTTGTCTTGAATCATGCTTGTCCGGGGGAGCGCGTTCAGCCAGCCACGGCGACTGCCTCGTTCCTTGAGTATCTCGAGGAACATCGCCGCAAAAATTACGGGCGTCTCATTAACTCACTAAGTGCATCGTAATGAGGTGCGCATGGGACGTCAAGAAATATTGGTCGGTGATGATTTCTAATTTGCTATAGTGGCCGGAACTCGAGCCACTCCGGAAAAGGTTGAAAAAAAGTGGTCTGGGAAGAAACCTGGAATCTGGCGATGGATTCGCTGCGCGCGAATAAACTGCGCGCGATGCTGACCATGCTCGGAGTCGTCATCGGCAGCGCATGTATCGTTCTCGTGGTCACGGTTGCATTGGCCGGGAAGCGCTTCATTATTGGCCAGATCGAAGCCGTGGGTTCGAACATCGTGTATGCCTCCCTCGTGGATTCGGGCGTCGGCCAAACGACAACACTCGGCGACCAAATTTCGATGGCTGACCTCGAAGCCATAAAGCAGGGCGTTCCGCAAGTAACGCACGCGGCAGGCTCGCACGACATTGCCATGACAGTGGTCGCGGGTAGCGTCGCACGTCCGGTGAGCCTCGTGGGCGTCACTCGGGAATTTCAGCAGATCCGCAATTTTCTGATTGTGAGCGGGCGTTATTTTGACGACGGCGATTTCACCAGCAACAGTAAAGTTTGCCTGCTTACCGAGCACATGGCCAAAGTCGCTTTCCCCTACGACGATCCGGTCGGACGCAATATCCGTGTTGGGGAATTGAGTTTTACTGTAATTGGCGTGTTCCGCGAACGCGTGCAGACATTCGGCCAAACGGAAATCGCCACCGATTCCGTGCTCGTGCCATTCCCGCTGATCCGATACTATACCGGCGAAAGTTCCGTTCGAACACTCTATGCCCAGGCGGATAATCCGCAGGATGTCGAGCTCGTAACGCAGGACGTAGCCGAAATTCTGAAGGCGCGGCATCGGCCTGCGGCGGAGTATAGCGTGCTGAATCTGTCCTCGATCCTCGAAACGGCAAAGCATATCTCCCTGGCTCTGACCATCGTGTTGCTGCTGATTGCGATGATCGCGCTGGTGATCAGTGGCATTGGGATCATGAATATCATGCTCGTCAGCGTGACGCAGCGGACGCGGGAGATCGGAATTCGAAAGGCAATCGGAGCGCGGCGCGAGGAAATTCTCTACCAGTTCTTGGCTGAAGCAACGATTATCAGCGGTGCTGGAGCGCTCGTGGGAATTGGCGTGGCGGTGATCATTCCATTCTTCATCTCGGCGACTTTACAGCTCCTGCCCGTCCCGGCCGGCATTGCGATTCCGATTTCATGGCCTTCCGTGGTTCTCGCGTTTGTTGTTTCCTGCGCCACGGGAGTAATATTCGGCTATCTTCCCGCCAGCAAGGCGGCAAAACTTCAACCGGTGGAATCTCTCCATTATGAATAAAATAAAAATGAACTCTCTTTCGGCGGTAATTTGCTGCATCGCTTGCGGCATTATGTTTGCCACGCCTTTGCCGGCGCAGCAAGCTCAGCAGCCACTCAAACTGAAAGCACACGCGGGAAATGCGATGCCGGCGAAAATGGCGCAGACGGCGGCGCAAGTCTCAACCGGCGTCCTGACGCTTGACCAGGTGGTGAATCTGGCGCTGGCGCACAGCCCCGATTTGGCGCTGGCACGTGTCCGCTACACTGTCGCTCAAAATGTTGCTGGAGTTGACCGCGCGGAGTTCCGTCCCAATCTCTATACCGGTTCCGGGGCGGCATACACGAATGGCTTTCCGCAGACACCAGGAGGCGCGGCGCCCTCCGTATTTGAAATGTCCTACACGCAGGCGCTCCTTGATCCTATAAAACGTGGCGCGCTGAAAGCCGATGAGGACCGCGCGAAAAATCAAGAGCTCGAATACCAGAACATGCGCGACACCGTGATGGTGCGCGCCGCTTCGGCGTATCTCGAGTTGGCCGACGTGCGCCACTCGCTCGATTTGCTGCGCGGCGAGCGCGACAGCCAACAAAGAATCCTGGATGTAACGCAGCAACGCGCTGCGGCCGGGCTCGAGTTGCCCGTAGCCGTCACGCAGGATGAACTCCAACTGGCGAAGACGAGCCAGCGCATCGTGCAGTATGAGAGCCGTGATGAGATACTCTCCGACCAAATCCGCGACATGGCCGGTCTTCCGCCCGGTGAGCCGATCGACGTGTCTTCCTCGGAAGTGCTAGCTTCCCAGGCGACTGAACCTGCATCCAACCTAGTAGCTGCCGCGCTCGACCACAGTCCGGAAATTCGCGAGGCCGAAAACGAGCGGACTGCTCGTGAGCATTTACTGAAGGGCGCCAAGGCCGCCTACTGGCCCACCATATCTCTGGTCGGTGAGTACAATGTGTTGAGCAAAATCAACAACTACGATGTGTTTTTTAATCATTTTCAGAGGAACAACGTCAATGCCGGCGTGCAAATCACAATTCCCATTTTCAGCGCGCACACGTCGGCCGCTGCGGCATTGGCGCACAGCCAATTGAACGAAGCGGACCTGGAATTGGCGAGCGACAAGCGCACTGTGCGCATGGGAGCCGAGCAAAAAGTCCGGGCGCTTCGGGAAACCGATGCAGGAAAAGACGTCGCGCAACTGGATCTGCAACTCGCGCAGGAGCAGCTCCAGGATGTTCAGGTGAAGTTCAATCAGGGGCGCGCCACACTGCGCGATTTGGAGCAAGCGAGGGTCGTTGAAAACGAAAAGTGGCTGGCGTTTCTTGACGCGAATCTCTCGCGCGAGAAGGCGCAACTCGATCTGTTACAGGCCACCGGGCAGCTTGCGCAGGCTTTCCATTGAGGGAACAATTCGCAAAGCTTTTCTATTCCCTCGGTATGAATTCGAGTAGAATGAATTTCTTCGCACGGACAGGTCTTTGGCTATCCGGCCGTCCCGAATCAGGAGGGTGTTGAATGCCGTCGGTAATGAAAACACTATTGCTCAATCCCCCGAGCTTTGAGAATTTTGACGGCGGCGCCGGTTCTCGCTGGCCGGCCACACGCGAAATCGAATCTTATTGGTATCCGGTTTGGCTGACCTATCCTGCCGGAATGTTGCCAGGGAGCCGATTGCTCGACGCTCCTCCACACAAAGTGTCGCCACAGCAGACCATTGAGATATCCAAGGATTACGAGTTTTTGGTGCTGTTCACGTCGACCGTGGGGTTTCAGAGCGACCTGAAGCTTGTCAGGAAAATGAAAGAACTGAATCCCGGGCTAAAGGTCGCATTCGTCGGCCCGCATGTGCAGATCAAGCCTGAGGAAAGCCTGCGCGCGGGTTCGGATATTGATTTCATCGTGCGCGGCGAATTCGATTACGCCGTTACGGACTTCGCGAAAGGGAAGCCGCTCGCTGAAATTGCGAACGCCAGCTATATAAATGACGGAAAAATAGTTCACAATGCGACTCGCGCGCCGCTACATACCGCTGAGCTCGACGAATTGCCGTTTGCGACCGACGTTTACAAGCGTGATTTGACCATTGAGCGTTACAACGTGCCCTTCCTGCTGCACCCATTTGTTTCCTTTTATACTTCGCGGGGTTGCCCGGCCCAATGCACTTTTTGCCTTTGGCCTCAGACCCTTTCGGGTCACACGTGGCGCGTGCGCTCGGTCGACAGCGTCGCTCGTGAATTCGAGCAGGCGCACCGAATGTTTCCGCAAGCGAAGGAATTCTTCTTCGACGACGATACGTTCAATATCCGCAAAGACCGCGTGCTTGAACTGTGCAAGCGCTTTAAGCCCGTAGGTTTCCAATGGTCCTGCACAGCGCGCGTCCACAGCGACTACGAAACACTTGCCGCCATGGCCGATGCTGGAGCGCGGTTGTTCATCGTCGGCTTTGAATCCGGCGATCCGCAGATCCTGAAAAATATCAAGAAGGGCGCCACCATCGAAATGGCGCGCACGTTTGCGGCCAATTGCAAGAAGGTCGGCATTCGCGTTCACGGCGACTTCATCATTGGCCTTCCGGGAGAAACGAAGGAAACAATCCAGAAGACGATGGACTTTGCCAGAGAGCTCGATTCCGAAACGATCCAAGTTTCGATGGCCCACGCCTATCCTGGCACAGAGCTTTACAATCTGGCTTCGGCGAACGGGTTTCTTGCCACCGAAGCCCTTGCCGACTCGGGAGGCCACCAGCTTCCGCACCTCGAATATCCGGGATTGAACCGCGAAGAAATGATGAACGCGGTGAACCAATTCTACGATTCCTATTATTTCCGCCCACGCGTCGCGTGGCGAATCGTTCGTGAGGCTCTTTGGGATGCGCATGAGCGCAAGCGCCTGTTCCACGAAGCGGTTTCTTTCCTGCGCTTGCGCGCGGAGCGGTTAAAATATGCGAAGAGCGGCAAAGGTCCTGCGAAGAGCCAGCCTCCGTCCGCACCCGTGAAGGCGATTCCATCGCATGCAAGTACGGAATTCACGGAAACACAAGGCGCATGAAACTTCCTCACCGGCTGCACGGCAAGACGATCTGTCTGATCGGCCTGATGGCCATTTTCGGGTCGCTCGGCGATGTCTTGCTGCGCAAAGGCATGAAGCAAATCGGCGCTGTGTCCAACTGGCGGCCTGACGCTCTGCTTGCAACGTTCGAAAGAACATTCCATTCGGGCTCCATCTGGCTCGGAATCTCCTCGCTATTATTGTTCTTCGTCGCCTATGTGCTTGTCCTGTCGTGGGCCGATTACAGCTATGTCCAACCCGCTTCCGCGACTGGTTATTTGTTTGTGGCTCTGTTGGGTTACCTTCTGCTCGGCGAAGTGATTCCACGAATGCGTTGGATTGGCGTCCTCGTAATTTGCCTTGGCGTATTGCTCGTGGGTGGAACGCCGCCCCGCACGACGGAGGAAGGATGAACGCGCGCGACGCCGTGTTTCTATTCATCGTTATTGTTGCCGGAACAGGCGGCGAGCTGGCCGTCACGCATACGATGAAGCAAATCGGCGAGGTTCAAAATTTTTACCCGCACCACTTGCTGCGCGTGATTTTGCGCGCCTTCCGCAGCGGCTGGATGTGGTTCGGCCTTGCATTGATGACCCTTTCGTTTTTCTCGCTGCTTACGCTGCTTTCCTGGGAGAACGTCAGCTTCGTCGTGCCCGTAACGGCCCTCAGCTACGTTCTGGGCGCGTTCGGCGGCAAGTTCCTGTTGGGCGAGCGCGTCGAGCCCCGGCGCTGGATCGGCGTTGCGTTGGTTTGCCTTGGAGTTCTGCTCGTTTGCGTTGGCTAAGCATCACGTCCGGAAGTACATCAAGGAACAAATCCAGGAAGAGCTCAAAGGCCAGCCATGTGGCATGAGGTTCTACGTTGGTTCGTGCTTGCCTTGGCGCTAGGCCCCTTTGGTTACTACTTGCTGGCCATCATCGCTGCCCGCCATTTCTTTCGCAGCCGCCCTCGAATTTCCAAGGGTTTCACTCCTCCTGTCAGCATCTTGAAACCCGTGCGCGGGCTGGATCGCGAAGCGTACGAAAACTATGCAAGCTTCTGCGTTCAGGAGTACCCGGAATTTGAAATTATCTTTGGCGTCACGGAAGCCACGGACCCGGCTGTTCCTGTGATTGAAAAGATCATCCATGATTTTCCGCGACTCCAAGTGCGCTTGTTGATAGGTGCCGAGCAACTGGGCACCGGCGACAAGGTGAACAAACTTTGCCGCATGGTGCGCGAGGCCAAGTACGACATTCTAGTCATCAGCGACAGCGACATCCGCGTGGCGCCCGGCTATCTGTACGCGGTCGCCGCGCCGTTCGCGGATCCCAAGGTCGGAGCGGTCACCTGCCTCTACCGCGGAATCACCGACGGGACTCTTGTGTCCGACATGGAAGCGCTTGGCAACACGTCGGATTTCGACGCGGGCGTGCTCTCTGCATGGCAATTGGGCGGCATCGATTTCACCCTGGGTGCCACGATGGCCACCACCAAGAAGCATCTTGCTGAAATCGGAGGTTTTGAGGCGCTGGTCGATCATTTTTCAGATGACTACGAACTGGGTCATCGCATCCATGCGCTCGGTTATCGCGTGGAAGTAACCACCTTTCCGGTGTTCACCGTGTTTCCCGCACAAACGCTCGCGGAGTGCTTCCGCCATCAAGTTCGTTGGACGTTGACGATGAAGCACTCCCAACCCTGGGGGCATTTTTCGCTGATTTTCACGCATGGTCTGCCATGGGCGATTTTGGCGGCGGCGATTGCGCCGTCGTGGCCCGTCGCTCTATTTTATTTGGTTGGTTATTTGGTTCTGCGCGGCTGGATGGCGTGGACTGTGGGCGTTTGGGGAGTGAATGACCCGCTGCTGCGCAGGAAAATGTACCTTGTGCCCCTGCGCGATGCCTTTGCGTTCATCGTGTGGCTGACGAGCTTCTTCAAACGCCGCATCGAATGGCGTGGCTCGGAATATTACATCCGCAACAAACGCTTGGTCCCCGTCGAATAGGCTTTTTGCCGCCGGCTGCCGTTGTTTTAGGTTCTCAGGATTGAAATACAGCGGAATGCTATTGGTTGAGGCGGAAGCGCACCGTCACGACATATTCCGTCGAGATGGCCTTACCGTCCAGAGTCGCCGGAGAATACTTCCACATCCTGACGGCGTTCACCGCGGCTGAGCGCAATAGTATTGGCCCGGAAACTACTTTTGTCGAAGTCACTTTGCCCGACGCATTGATTTCCGCTTGAATCTTCACTTCGCCTTCCACGTGATTCGCCGCCGCAAGCTGCGGATATACAGGGGCGACGGACGATATGAGTTTGGGAAGCTGAACGTGGCCACCTTGGACAACATCGGGCTTGGGAGGGGCTGGTGCGACTAGACTTGGGCTCCCGATACCGGAAACAAGCGATCCCAAATTCCCGTTGGGCATTACGGGAACTTCCTTGGAGCTTGCGGCGCCCACATCTGGAACGGGAGCGGTCATGTGAGCCGCACTGCGCGGCTTGATTTCTGCATGTGCCTTCAAATCGCCCGCGTAAATATTAGCCATGCCGGTGGAAATAGAAATGGCTGGCCGGCTTGTTGCTGCTGTGCTTTTCTGCGAAGCGTGCTCGGACCCCGCTGTAATCGAGCTCCGGTGAGTTGTCGAAACTGGCGCGGGAACGTCGGTATTTTGCTGGGCCTGCGACGGCGTCGTCGAGGAGGAGGTTGCCGGGACAGGTGGATCTGTCGTGACGACTGCATCCTGCACCGCCGGCTCTTGCACCAAAGACGAAGGAGACGACGAAGAAGGCGACGGTGAAGGTGAAGGTGAAGTTACGGCTACCGGCGCGGGTGTTTGCACCGTGGCCTTGGGGTTATGGCGCAGATACATAGCGCCTGCTGCGACCACCGCCAATACCACCACAACGGCACCAGCAAACATCAATGCTGGCGACTTGGGCTTGGCCGTTGACGCTGGCTGCAGCAGAGACGCGTAATTGATGGCGGCAATTGTGTTGTGCGACGCTCTTGCTCCAGCCTGACGCGTTGATTCCCGCTGTTCTTCGCCCGTGTGCGTAGCGGCCACTTCGCGCGAAAAGATTTCTTCCTGCGTGGTAAGCAAATCGAAAATAGGCTGTTCCGCGGCAGGGCTGCTGTCACGTTTGGGCTTCGGCGGCACCACGGCAGGCACTCTGGATGCGCTGAGGGCTTTGCGGTCGGCAGACGGAGACCCTGAAGCCAACGGAACCAGATCCTCTGTTTCTCCGGGTCGCTCATTACCATATTCTGTAGTCGGAACAGAAAGGTTGAGCTCTCTCGCCGGAGTGGGCTTTATCGTTTCACGAACCAACGGCTCGACCGGGGCAGGTTGTGCTTCCACGCGCGCCGGCTTCTGAATAACGGGCGCAACCGGAGTCGCCAACAGCGCTGGCTGTGCGGGCGCCGAAACGGCCTTGGGAGCTTCCACAGTCCGCGCCGAAGGCAGCGGGTCAGACGGGAAATGAACGCCCCAGAATCCTGGTACGGGTTGGGCGAATTCGAGCTTGACGTAATGAGCGATGTTCGGCGCCGTGTTGACTTGAATGATGCGGCACAGCGCGGTTTGCTTCGTCAGCAGGTTCGTTAAGACCATCGCGTGGCCCGTGCGCACGCGAGCGCGCAATTTCACCACGGCGCCGCGCGGAAACACAATCATTGTCGTGGTGTCTTCTTCGAACGGCTCCACGTGCTCTGTCGATTCGAGCACCACCGCGGCCACTTGTGATCCGTGGACGCGAACGGCGACCTCCAGTCCAATCGCCTCGGCTTCCAGCGCATCGCTGCCTGCTCTGGCTTTCGATGCGGTGGAAATGGGGAGTTCCGTCGTAGTACTGGCCATTGTGCTATGCCCTCAAAGGTGATTTTCGCGAGGCTGACGAGCCAAGGCAATAGTACTGGACTTTTTTTTTCGGGACACTGGCCCCGCGTACAGGTGACTGACCGCTGGTTCAGAAGATCACGCGGATTCTCTTCGTTTGATTCTTAGAGCGGTTGACGAACGCAGCATTCGTTAATACAGTAGTATGCGGGGCCGTGCCCACGGCCCTATTTTTGTGATTGGCCGGATGGGAGGTCGTACAATTGGCAGTACATCAGATTCTGGATCTGATTATCCTGGTTCGAGTCCAGGCCTCCCAGCCATCTTCTTAGCTTCGCTTTGCAATTCATTGAAATCGGGTTCTGCTGCCGGCGTTGCTTGAACGCGCCCCGTACGGCGTTCGTTTCCCTCGTGACCGCATCGCACAAATAAACATCATATCTATGCGGTTTGTCTTACGGCCGCAGCGAACAGGCAGTCCCGGCCGGATGAAACCGCATGGCACAACAGCATAGGCACAGACTCCTGGGTCATCATTTTCGATGGGTCGTGATTGCCGCGACCGCCGCCATAATTGTAGTGGGCATCGCAGTTGTCATTCTCCTGCTGCGTTGGCCCTTTACCCAGGCCCGTATGGCTCAAGCCCTCGGGGACAGCCTTTCGGGATCCGTATCTTTTGCAAAGTTTCGGATTACCTACGTGCCCTTTCCGGGATGCGTTGCGGAAAATGTTGTTTTCAGGCGTTGGTCGAGTCCCGCGGACGTTCCACCGCTTGCCACGATCCAAAGAATCGCCATTCAGACTCGCTATGTGGACCTTTTCCTCCGGCCCGGCTACATCGCGCGAATTGCCCTGAATGGATTGTATGTTCGAATTCCGCCTCGCGGCACCGGCACGAAACCCCTACAAGGCCACAACGCGTCCACAAAGATGCACGTCGGCGAAATCGATGCGAATGGCGCGACGCTTGAGATTGGCAGGCGCGGTGACAAGCCGCCTCTGAAGTTTGAGATTCATTTATTGACCGTAAAATCCGTCAGTGCCACTAGCGCCATGCATTATCGCGCGACATTGACAAATGCGCTGCCTCCCGGTGAAATCGTTTCAACCGGCACCTTTGGTCCGTGGAATTCAAACGGGGCGGCCGAAACTCCGCTCTCTGGCACGGCCACATTTCGGAACGCAAATCTCAGCGCATTCAGCGGGATTGCAGGAACGCTCTCTTCTGACCAGGTTTTTCAGGGAACTCTGGGACGTATCGAAGTGGAAGGCAAAGTGGACATTCCTGATTTCAAATTGACGAAGACCGACAATCAAGAGCCTCTGGCAAGCCAGTTTCACTTGACCGTGGACGCAATGAATGGCGATGTCCTCTTGCAACAAGTGGATGCGTCTCTGGTGCGAACGAAGATCCGCGCCCACGGCAGCATCGCCGGGAAAACGGCTCGGAAAGGCAAGACGACATCCATCGACTTCGCTATTGACCGCGGGCGCATACAAGACGTTCTACGCCTATTTTCCACCGAAACCCATCCGCCCATGGATGGCGTCGCGAATTTCCGGGCGCAAGTCACCGTGCCACCGCTGGGTAAGCCTTTTCTACGCGAAGTGATGGCCCACGCTGATTTCCAGATTTGGCGTGGACGATTCGAAAAGCCGAGTACGCAAGAGAACGTCAACAATTTAAGTCAACGCGCGCGCGGCGAGAAAATCGACAAGAAAAAGCCAAGCTCGGAGAATGTGATCGCAAGCCTGAAGGGCCATGTTGTTCTGCGTGAGGGCACCGCGCGCTTTACGAAAGTTTCGTTTAGCGTCCCGGGTGCCGATGCTCGAATGTTCGGCACATTCAACTTGCTGGACGACTGCATAAACTTTCATGGCAAGCTGAAGACCGAAGTAAAGTTCTCGCAAACGCTAGGGGGCGGCATAAAATCCGTCCTGCTGAAGCCTCTCGACCCATTTTTCAAGAAAAAACCAACCGGCGCTGTAATCCCCGTTTACATGATCGGCACATATGACTACCCTCGTTTTGGAATCGACCTTCTTGGTGATCACGACGAAAAACACAGTCAAGATCGCCGGGGAGAAAAGACGAAATCGCCTCATGATTCAAGCAGGGATCCAATTTTTTGACTTGCGGCCCTTCCTTTAGACGAAACTTGGCCAAATTCTCAAACTCGAAACGTTGGGGCACGCCTCCATGGACCATTGATTTCCGTCCTGTTCAGCGCTTCGAGATTTCTCCATACCGTGCTGCGGCTCAGAGCAACTTCACTCACACAGCGATGGTCGTTGCGCGGCGGATTGCGTTACGATAAGCGGCCCGTGTTTCCGAGGAATCGTCGATGAAGCGCGAACAGCAGAGGATCGAAGAGTCGCAGCAGCGCAAAGTGCATTGGAAACGGTGGGGGCCATATCTCTCAGAGCGTCAGTGGGGAACGGTACGCGAGGATTACAGCCCCAACGGCGACGCTTGGCAATATTTTCCGCACGATCATGCTCGTTCGCGCGTCTATCGTTGGGGCGAGGACGGAATCGCCGGGTTTTGCGACCGCCATCAGCGCATCTGCTTCGCTCTGGCCCTGTGGAATGAACGCGACACCATTCTGAAAGAGCGTCTCTTCGGGCTGAACAACAAAGAGGGAAATCACGGCGAAGACGTCAAAGAATATTATTTTTATCTCGACGCGACCCCGACGAGCTCCTACCTCAAGTGCCTGTACAAGTATCCGCAGGCCGCCTTCCCCTACGAACAGCTTCTCGCCGAAAATCGCCGGCGAACGCGCGAAGACCCTGAGTTCGAGTTAATAGATACGGGCATTTTTAACGAGAGCCGTTACTTCGACGTGTTTGTGGAATACGCGAAAGCCTCCGCCGAAACCATTCTGATCCGCATCAACGCTGTCAACCGCGGGCCTGATGCCGCGCCGCTCCGTCTGCTGCCCACTTTATGGTTCCGCAACACATGGGCGTGGGGAGGCGCTGTGCGTCAGGCCGGCGCCAAGCGAATTCCGTCGCCTGCCGGCGCGGCGATCATTGAATTTCACCAGTCCGACTACGGCACCCGCTGGCTGATTGTCGAAGGCGCGCCCGAACTTCTATTCACCGAAAACGAAACGAATATGGAGCGTCTATTCAATCACAAGAATCAGACTCCGTACGTGAAGGACGGCATCCACGATTACATCGTCAACGGCAAGAAAGACGCCGTAAACCCGGCGCAAACGGGTACGAAAGTGGCGGCGCATTATCCGATTCAACTCAAGCCGGGCGCCGGCATTTCCATTCGTCTGCGCCTGACGGACCAATCTCCGTTCTCGCCATCCGGCAAAGATAAACCAACGGCGGGCGATTTTTTCGGCGCAGAGTTCGAAGCGACATTCAATGAGCGTATCAAAGAGGCGGACGAGTTTTATGAGGGTCGCGCGGAGCAAGAGATGAGCGATGACGCTCGTCTGGCGCAGCGGCAAGCCTTCGCCGGACTGCTCTGGGGCAAGCAGTCGTATCACTACGAAGTTCGACGATGGCTTCTGGGCGATCCCACACAGCCTCCTCCGCCTCCCGAGCGTTTGACAGGCCGAAATCATCAATGGGGGCACATCTATAACGCCGACGTCATCTCAATGCCCGACAAATGGGAGTATCCCTGGTACGCCTCGTGGGACTTGGCCTTCCATTGCGTCGCGATGGCGACGATTGATCCTGACTTCGCGAAAGATCAACTCATCCTTCTGCTTCGCGAATGGTACATGCATCCCAACGGCCAGATTCCGGCGTACGAATGGAATTTTTCTAGTGCGAATCCCCCCGTGCATGCTTGGGCGGCATGGCGCGTCTATAAGATTGAAGGGCGCGTTCGCGGGAAATTGGATCGCACGTTTCTCGAGCGCGTGTTCCAAAAGCTCCTTCTCAATTTCACTTGGTGGGTG